>Ga0302228_10000042_pt1 | contig 105882 bp, 95 predicted proteins | sample II_Palsa_N1_2_FD_193519 | JGI IMG/M metagenome (GOLD analysis project Ga0302228, IMG submission 193519) | Peat permafrost microbial communities from Stordalen Mire near Abisko, Sweden - II_Palsa_N1_2 | ecosystem: Environmental > Terrestrial > Soil > Palsa > Peat permafrost | place: Sweden... | reverse complement strand
TGAAGCAGGGCCAGTATTCGCCGCTGTCGATCGCCGAACTGGCGCTGTCGGTGTACGCGGCCGAGAAGGGCTACCTCGATGACCTCGCGGTCAACCAGGTGCTGCCGTTCGAGAAGGGCCTGCATGCGTTCATGCATCAGAACCACGAAGAGCTGATGACCAAGATCGTCGCCACCGGTGACTGGAACAACGAGATCGAAGCCGTCTTCAAGTCTTCGTTGGACGAATACAAGAAAACCGGTAGCTGGTAAGCAGGAATCGGAAGCAGGACGCGACTTTCAGTCGACGCCCTGTCCCACGAGCAAGCAAAACGAGCGGATAGAGCATGGCAAGCGGACGCGAAATCAAAACCAAGATCAAGAGCACGCAGAACATGCGTAAGGTCACGCGCGCGCTCGAAATGGTCTCGGCGGCGAAGATCCGCCGTGCGCAGGACATGATGAGAGCCTCGCGCCCTTACGCGCACGCCATGCGCAAGGTGATCGCGCACGTGGCTCAGGCCAGCACCGATTTCAGCCATCCGTTCCTGGCCCAGCGTGAGAAGGTTGCGCGCGTCGGCTACATCGTGGTGTCGACCGATCGTGGCCTGTGCGGCGGCCTCAACTCCAACCTGTTCCGCCGCCTGCTGCCGTCGATCGCCGAATGGCAGAAGCAGGGCGTCGAAGTGGACGTGGTCGCGATTGGCCAGAAAGCCATCTCGTTCTTCCGCCGCATCAAGGGCGTCAACCTGATCGGCAGCGTGAGCCATCTCGGCGAGAAGCCCAAGCTCGATCAGCTGGTCGGCGTGATCAAGGTGATGATGGACGTCTATACGTCCAACGGCCTCGATCGCGTGTTCCTGGCCTACAACGATTTCGTCAACACCATGACGCAGAAGCCGACCATCGACGCACTGCTGCCCCTGCCGGCGGTCGCGGCGGAGATGGAGAAAACCGACGGCGCCAAGCTCGAACAGAAAAACGACTGGGATTACATCTACGAGCCCGACGCGCAGACCGTGCTGGAGCACGTGCTGGCCCGCTATGTCGAGTCGCTGGTGTACCAGGCGACGCTGGAAAACCTGGCCAGCGAGCACGCCGCACGCATGGTCGCCATGAAGGCGGCGTCGGACAACGCCAGCAAGGTGATCGGTGATCTGACGCTGGTCTACAACAAGGCGCGTCAGGCGGCGATTACCCAAGAAATTTCGGAAATCGTGGGCGGTGCGTCGGCGGTTTAGTTTTGGCGATCATCCGTGATCGCAGTACAAGATCAAAAGGCGGCCATCCGTGGCCGCACTCGGTGTAAGAGCAACGTTTCATTACAGAATTTTGGCGACGCGCAGGAGCGGCGCCGCAACAAACCTTAAAAATTACATCCGGAGCATTTCATGAGCCAGGGCAAAGTAGTTCAGATCATCGGCGCGGTCGTCGACGTGGAGTTCGCGCGTCATGAAGTGCCGCAGGTGTATGACGCACTGAAAATCGACGGCACCGCGATCACGCTGGAAGTACAGCAGCAGCTCGGAGACGGCATCGTGCGCTGCATCGCGCTGGGCTCGACCGACGGCCTGCGCCGCAACCTCGTTGCGCGTAACACCGGCGAAGGCATCAAGGTGCCGGTCGGCAAGGCCACGCTCGGCCGCATCATGGACGTGCTGGGCAACCCCATCGACGAAGCCGGTCCGATCGGCGAGCAGGATCAGTGGGTGATCCATCGCGAAGCGCCGAGCTACGACGACCAGGCGGCCGGCAACGACCTGCTCGAAACCGGCATCAAGGTCATCGATCTGATCTGCCCGTTCGCCAAGGGCGGCAAGGTCGGCCTGTTCGGCGGCGCCGGCGTGGGCAAGACGGTCAACATGATGGAGCTGATCAACAACATCGCCAAGGCGCACGAAGGCCTGTCGGTGTTCGCCGGCGTCGGTGAGCGTACCCGCGAGGGCAACGACTTCTACCACGAGATGAAAGACTCCAACGTGCTCGACAAGGTCGCGATGGTCTACGGCCAGATGAACGAGCCGCCGGGCAACCGCCTGCGCGTGGCGCTGACCGGTCTGACCATGGCCGAGTACTTCCGCGACGAGAAGGACGCCAGCGGCAAGGGCCGCGACGTGCTGTTCTTCGTCGACAATATTTATCGCTACACGCTGGCCGGTACCGAAGTGTCCGCGCTGCTCGGCCGTATGCCGTCCGCCGTGGGCTACCAACCGACCCTGGCCGAGGAAATGGGCGTGCTGCAGGAGCGCATCACCTCGACCAAGACCGGCTCGATCACCTCGATCCAGGCCGTGTACGTGCCCGCGGATGACTACACCGATCCGTCGCCGGCCACCACGTTCGTGCATCTGGATTCCACCGTGGCGCTGTCGCGCGAAATCGCCAGCCTGGGTATCTACCCGGCCGTCGATCCGCTGGCCTCGACCAGCCGCCAGCTCGATCCGCTGGTGATCGGCGTCGAGCACTACGAGGTCGCGCGCAAGGTGCAGGGCACGTTGCAGCGCTACAAGGAACTGAAGGACATTATCGCGATTCTCGGCATGGACGAGCTGAGCGAAGAAGACAAGCAGTCGGTGACGCGCGCACGCAAGATCGAGCGCTTCTTCTCGCAGCCGTTCCACGTGGCCGAAGTGTTCACTGGCTCGCCGGGCAAGTACGTGCCGCTGAAGGAAACCATCCGTGGCTTCAAGATGATCGTCGACGGCGACGTGGATCACCTGCCGGAGCAGGCGTTCTACATGGTCGGCACCATCGACGAGGCGATCAAGAAAGCCGAAGACATGGGCGCCAAGAAGGCGGCCTGATTTCGCGGGGCGGCTTCATGCCGCCCACCGCTCTTGCATTCGGAACCTGAGTCATGACCAACACCATTCGCGTCGACATCGTCAGTGCCGAAGCCGAGATTTTCTCCGGCGACGCGACGATGGTCATTGCCACCGGCGAGCTGGGTGAGCTGGGCATTACGCCCCGCCACGCGCCGCTGATCACCCGCCTCAAGCCCGGCCACGTCGATGTGCTGCTGGACGGTGGCGAGCGTCAGCAGTTCTACGTCTCCGGCGGCATTCTGGAAGTGCAGCCGCAGGTGATCACCGTGCTGGCCGATAGCGCGGCACGCGCGTCGGATCTTGACGAAGCCGCCGCCCAGCGCGCGAAGAAAGAGGCCGAAGACGCCCTGGCGCATCGTACCGACGCCGTCGATATCGCCGAGGCCCAGGCCAAGTTGGCCGAAGCCATGGCGCAGCTGCAGGCGCTGGAGCGTTTGCGTAAAAACCTCAAGCACTGAGGGAGCCGATCGCCTGCGATTTCCAAGAAACGCCGACCTAGTGTCGGCGTTTTGCTGTGCGCCCAGCTGCTCGTGGACGGCCTTTGCCGGCACACAGACACTGGCGCGACTAGAATGCGATGACTCGCACCGTGGATCGATCACCATGAAGCTCCATTACCGTCGTCATCTTGGCGTCCTGCTGATCGTGGTCGTGCTGCTGCTGATCGTGCGTGCGGTGTTGCCCTACGCCGTGCGCCATTACCTCAATTCGCGCATGAACAAAATGGGCGATTATCACGGTCAGATCGCCGATATCGATCTGCATCTGTGGCGCGGCGGTTACACCATCGACCAGCTGAGCATCGTCAAGGTCACCGGCAAACTGCCGGCACCGCTGCTTGAAGCGCCACGCACTGATATTTCGCTGAGCTGGGCGCGGCTTACGCGTGGCGTGTTCCGCGGCAAGGTAACGTTTACCCAGCCAACCATCAATTTTTTTGACGGTCACGGCCAAAGCGACAGTCAGACCGGCAAGGGCGTCAACTGGCGCGACCAGCTGAAGCTGCTGGCGCCGATGCGTCTGGATGAGATCAACGTGGTCGACGGCAAAGTGACCTTCCAGAGTTTCGTGTCCAACCCGCGCGTCGATCTGAAGATGACCCAGGTCAACGGTACGGTGACCAACCTCACCAATATCCAGGGTCGCAACGGCAACCGCGTGGCCGAGCTGCATGCCACGGCCAAAATCTTCGATGACGCGCCGTTCGAGACGCAGGCGACCTTCGATCCGATCAATCAACTAGGCGACTTTTCCTACCAGCTGCGCGCAACCAACATCCAGCTGGTCAAGGCGAACGGTCTTGCCCGCGCCTATGCCGGCCTCGATTTTGCCGGCGGCACCGGCGATTTCACCATGGAACTGCAAGCCAAGGATGGACGTCTGGACGGCTATGCCAAGCCGTTGTTCCACAATCTGCAGATCTTTAGCTGGAAGAAGGATGTGGAGCAGGAAAAGAAAAGTCCGCTCAAAGTAGCTTACGAAGCGGTGGCGCAGGGTGTCGTATCTGTTTTCAAGAATCACGAAACGGACCAGTTCGGCACGCGCGTGCCGATCAGCGGGCGCATCGGCGAAAAACGTACCGATACGTCCCAGGCGATCCTCAATATTCTGCACAATGCCTTCGTACAGGCCTATTCACCGCAGCTCGAGAAGCTCAAGCCGGCCAGCGATGCATCGGCAAAGTGATCGGCTGAAGCACCTGGCGCGAAATCTTCCCTTCAAAATACCGTGGCGTCCTTATGTCAGAACCCGCATTTCCCCTGCACGTCATTGTTCTAGCCGCCGGCGAAGGCAAGCGAATGAAATCGCGGCGCGCCAAGGTGCTGATGCCGCTGGCGGGCCGGCCGCTGCTGGCGCATGTGCTGGCTTCGGCGCGTACGCTTGAACCCGCGGCGATCCACGTCGTTTACGGGCATTGCGGTGATCAGGTCCAGTCTGCATTTGCCAATGACGCTGATCTGCAATGGGTGCTGCAGGCCGAGCGTCTGGGCACGGGCCACGCGGTGGCGCAGGCGCTGAAGAACATCCCCGACAAGGCACGCGTGCTTGTGCTCTACGGCGACGTGCCGCTGATCCGTGCCGACACCCTGCAACTTCTGGTGCAGGGCAACGACACGTTGCGTCTCCTCACCACCCGGCTGGACAGTCCGCACGGTTATGGCCGCGTGGTCTGCGACGGCAATGGCCACGTACGCGATGTGGTGGAGGAAAAAGATGCTAACGAAACACAGCGCGCGATCACGCGCGTCAACACAGGCATTCTTGTCGCCGACGCATCCGCCTTGCGCAGCTGGATCGATCGGCTGGATCGGAACAACGTCCAGGGCGAATACTACCTCACCGATATTTTCCGCATGGCGGCGAAAGAAAACGATGCGGCGATCAATATCGAATGCAGCGATTCAGTCGAAGCGGCCGGTGCCAACGACCCCTGGCAGCTGAGCGAGCTCGAAGCGCATTACCGCCATCGGGCCGCGCGTTCGCTGGCGATGGACGGTGTGCGGTTGACCGATCCATCGCGCATCGATATTCGCGGCACCGTCGCCGCCGGTTCCGACGTCGAGATCGATATCGACGTCATTTTCGAAGGCCATGTCGTTCTGGGTGACGACGTGCGCGTCGGCGCGTTCACCCGTCTGAAAGATGTGCATTTTGCCGCGGGCACGGTGGTGCAGGCGCACTGCGATATCGAAGGCGCGGTCACGCACGGCCCATGCACCATTGGACCGTTTGCGCGCCTGCGTCCGGGCACCGAGCTGGCCAGCGGCGTGCATGTCGGCAACTTCGTCGAGGTCAAGAAAACCACGATCGGCGAGAACAGCAAAGCCAATCACCTGAGCTACCTCGGCGACGCCATCATTGGCCGCGGCGTCAACATCGGCGCCGGCACCATCACCTGCAACTACGACGGCATCAACAAGTCGAGCACCCACATCGGCGACGGCGCCTTTATCGGTTCCAACAGCGCGCTGGTCGCGCCCGTCACCATCGGTGCCCAGGCCACCATCGGTGCCGGCTCGGTCATCACCCGCAACGCGCCCGAGGGCGAGCTCACGCTGACGCGCGCGAAGCAAAGCACCTTGCAGGGCTGGAAGCGGCCGACGAGGAATCCGGGGAACGGCTAAGAACGAAACGCTCAGGAGCGAAACGCTGAGAGCCGCTGCGCGATGCCGGCTTTAGCTTTTATGTTTTGCTTTCCGTTCTCACGCATACCGCCACCCGTCAATTTCCACCAGCAGCTCACTGCGACAGATATCGCCGTGCAGTAGCAGCACCGGCACGCCGGGCAGGCGCTGGCGGAAGAAGTCGCGCACGCGCGGTGCATCGACGGCGTGGCGCACGTAGGCTTTAAGCGGTGAATGCGTGTCGAAGCCCGCGGGCATGTCGGCGCTGGCGAGCAGGGCTTCGAGGTTGGTCAGGGTTTCGTCGAGCTGCGCCTGCAGATCGTCGTTATGCGCCGAAGCATGGCCGACAACTGCCGCGGTTCCGGAGATCGCCAGCACGTCGCTGGCCGGCAGGCACATCGCGCGGGCGAAGCTGGGTGGCGTGCGGCCGTACTGTCGCGGGTAGCGCCAGGCGCTGATCTGGCGGGGGTTCTCCACCCGCGCACCGGGCTGGTCGCAGGCGAGCAGGTAGATCTGCAGCCGATGAACGGCGCCGTGATGGCCGATCGCGCTGGCAGCGGGAAAACCGTCAGCAAAGAATCCGCTCATGCCCGCGGCGCGACCGTCGCAGAACTGTTTGTAGCGTTCGGCATCGCCGGCGCCCTGATTGATCGCGCCCAGATAATTCCACAGGCGCAACACGTGCCGCTCGCTGCGCTGACTGATGAACTCGCGCAGTTTCCCGTAAGCATGAGCTGCCGCGCCTTCCGGGCCGCCGTATTCACGCTCATCCAGCTCGACCGCGGCAAACAGCCAGCCGCCGCCGGCCGACCAGCGCAGTGCGCCGGCGACGCCGCTGACAACCGGTGAATCGACTTGCCAGATTTCCAGCGGCGCCGGAGCGTCGAAGCTTTCCAGGGCGACGCTCAGCGCGCGCGGGTCGTTCATGGCCGGGCTGCCGGCGCCAAAGCCGAAAACGGCCAGCGTGTCCGATTCGGCCAGCGCAGCGGCGGCATCACCGACCCGGTACGACACGCGCGGCGCGCGGCGAAGCAGCGGATCGAACTGTGGGTTTTCACTTCGCTGAACCATGGTGCGCAGCCGGGTTAACCAAGGCGCTATGTTACACTCCGCGACCAATGCCACCGGGGGGAGGCAATGCATAATTACGACGGAATCGAGCATGGCAGAGCAGACCGCGGCAGAACACGAGTTGGCCCAGTTGATCGTGGAGTGCCTCAATCTGGACGCCGTCACGCCAGCGCAGATCGATCCCGATGCGCCGCTGTTCGGTGGTGATCTCGGGCTGGATTCCATCGACGCGCTCGAGATCGCGCTGGCCGTGTCCAAGCGCTACGGTTTCCAGCTGCGCTCGGACAATCCCGACAACCGGCAGATCTTCACCAGTTTGCGCACGCTGTCGGCGCATATCGATCAGCATCGCGTCGCGGCCTGAGGGCCGCCGCCGGCATACCGCGCCAGTCACGTCACGTTTATTCGTTCGTGGCACGCTCGCCGGCATGATCGTTTCATCGCGGAATCCGGCATGACGTTTTCGCTCCCTGCTTCTGAACCGCTACCGCGGCCCGACGGCACGCGACGCCTGCTTGTGCCGCTGCTGCTGGCTTATCCGGCGCTGGCGATTGCCGGCGACGTGACGCATCGACAGATCTTTCCGCTGATGGCGCTGCTGGTGCTGGCTACCGTGGTGATGCTGCCGCGCCTGCTGCGGTATCGCGTGGCGCCCTGGCTGTTCTGGCTGGCCTTGCTCGGCGTGCTGATGCTGTCGTCGCTGCTTGGTTTTGCCGACCTGCTGCTGGAAAGCGTGCCGGTGGTGATCTGCACCTTGCTGGCGATCGGCTTCGGCCGCACCCTCGCCACGTCGGAGCCGCTGGTGGCGCGCTTCATCGTCGCGCTGGAAGGACCCGAGCGGCTCGCTTTGCCGGGCGTGGCGCGTTACGCGCGCGACATCACCTGGAGCTGGACCATCCTGATGGCGACCCAGGCGCTGCTACTGCTGGTGCTGTTGCTGTGCGCCCAACATGTCGGCGTGCTGGCGCGTCTGGGCATCGTCTCACCCCTGCCTATACCCGATCGCTGGGCTACCGCGTGGCTGCACGTGGGCGGTTATCTGGTGCTGGCCGGCGCCTTTGCGCTGGAGTACGGCTATCGCCGCTGGCGTTTGCGGCATATAGATCACATGAGCCTGCGTGAGATGTCGCTGCAGGTGATGCGGCACTGGCCGGAGATGCTGCACGGCAAGGGTGCCGCGTCATGACCGGGATCGAGTCCGCGACCACGCCGCCCAATCAGCTGATCAAGGCCACAGACGGCCGCGCTTTTGAGCAGAATTTTTGCATCGATGCCGACCATCCGGTACTGCCGGGTCATTTCCCCGGCCATCCGCTGGTACCGGGCGTGATGCTGCTGGAGCAGGTCGCGCTCGCGCTGCGTCGGTGGCGCGACCTGCGGATCGCGCGCGTGCTGGAGGCAAAGTTCGTCGCGCCGCTGTTGCCGGGTGAGTCGGCGCGCGTGCGTTTGACGCCGATGGCATCGATACCGGCACACGCACCGCCAGAGAACCCGCGCGTGCGCTTCGAGATTTTCCGCGCCGACGTGCCGCTAGCGCGCGGCGTGATCGAGGGCGCCGCATGAGCGCGGACGAGCACTGGCAGAGCCGGCCCGAGGGCGGCGGTTTTTTCGCGATGTGGCTTATCCGCACCATCGCGCTGTACGGCGGCCGCGGCGTCAGCCGCGCCTTGCTCTATCCGATCACGCTCTACTTTTACCTGCGGCGCAAGCCCGAGCGGCTAGCGTCCAAGCAGTATCTGCAGCGCGTACTGGGTCGGCCGCCGACAGCGCGGCAGGTATTTCGCAACCTGCACGCCTACGCGGCAACCAGCCTGGACCGGATTTTTCTGCTGGCACGCGGCGAAGCTGGCTTCCAGATCGAGACGGAAGGCCTGGAGCTGCTCGACGAGTGCCTCGACCGCGGCCACGGCCTGCTGCTGTTCGGCTCGCATCAGGGCAGTTTCGAAGCCCTGCGTGCCGTCGGCGCGCGTCGCCGTGACGTGGCCTTGCACGTGCTGCTGGACAAGCAGAAAACCCCGGCGATGACCAAGCTGCTCGAAGACCTCGCGCCCGAAGTCGGCTCCCGGGTGATCGATGCCTCGAAGGACGGCACCAGCATCACCCTGGCCATGGCCGAGGCCTGCGAAAAGGGCGGCATGGTCGCCATGCTGGCCGATCGCGGCCGCGGTCACGAGGTGCTCCGGTACGCCGATTTTCTCGGTTCGCCGGCGCCGTTTCCGGTCAGCCCGTGGCTGCTGGCGCATGCGTTGAAGGTGCCGGTGATACTGTGCTTCGGACTGTATCTGGGCGGCAACCGCTACCGGCTGGTGTTCGAAGCGATGGCCGATCGCGTCGAGATTCCGCGCCAGCAGCGCGGGCCGGCGCTGGATGCCTTGATTGCCCGCTATGCCAAACGTCTGGAACATTACGTCCATGTCGCTCCCTACAACTGGTTTAACTTCTATGATTTCTGGCAGCAAGATCGCCGCACTTCTGCTGTGCCTGACCCTGCCATGGTGGGCGAGCGCGTCGAGGTCTGAGGTTGCTCCCTCGGCGGTGATTGCCGCGCTGGGCCAGCCGGCGCCGGCGCGCACGCCGTTTGCCGAAGCGCGCTTTCTGAAAGTGCTGGACAAGCCGCTGGTGGTGTCCGGCGAACTGGCCTGGCTCGGCGGCGATCAGCTGCAGCGCCGGGTCGATCATCCGGATCAGGAAACCGCCAGCATTGCGAACGGCGAAGTGACCCTGCAGCGCGCCGGCAAGAGCCCGCGGAAATTTTCGCTGTCGCACGCGCCGCAGCTGCAGGTCTTGCTGGACAGCTTTGTTGCCCTGCTTAGCGGCGACGGCAGCCGCCTGCAGCAGGCCTTCGACATTCGCCAGACCGGCGAAGCCAGCGGCGCGTGGAGGCTGACGCTGACGCCGCGCGACGCCAAGGTCGCCAAGACCGTGGCTAGCATCGTCGTCGACGGCGACGGCAAGCAGTCGCGCTGCATGCAGATGCAGGAAGCCGACGGCGATGTGGCGATTGACTTGCTCGGGCCGCTGGCCGAAAAAATGCCGGCCCAGCCGACGCGCGAATCGCTGCAGACGCTCTGCCAGGGCTCGCACTAAACATGCAAACACGGGGACGCGTCATCCTGCTGGTGCTCTGGTTGCTGGCATTGGCCGGTCTGGGCTGGACGGTCAGCCAGCGGCTCAAGGTCAGCACCGATCTGCGCAGCTTCATGCCGGCACCGACCACGCCCGACCAGCGGCTGCTGATGGAGCAGGTCGGTGACGGGCCGGGCTCGCGCATTCTGCTGCTGGCGATCAGTGGCCGCTCTTGCGCATCCTGCGCCCGCGGCACTGGGACATCCATGGCCGGCGGTCATTCCGAATCGCAGCTTGCCGCGCTCAGCCAAGGCCTTGTCACCGCGCTGCACGCGGATCCGCGTTACAGCCAGGTGCTCAACGGCGGCTTCGACATGGGAGCGCTCGATCCGAAGCTGCTGCCGTATCGCTATCTGCTTTCGCCGACGCTCGATACACAGCCGCTGGACGAGGCGTATCTGGCCGACCAGCTGCAGCAGCGACTGGATGATCTGTCCTCGCCGGGCGCCGGCCTGCTGAAAAACCTGCTGCCGCGCGACCCCACGCTGGAAGTGCTGAAACTGGCCGAACGCTGGACGCCGCCGAAATCGCCCGAGCTGCGCGACGGCGTGTGGTTCTCGCCGCAGCACGAAGCGCTGCTGGTCGTGCAGACGGCCGCGGCCGGCTTTGATCCCGATGCGCAGGCCAAGGCCATCGACGGCATCCAGCAGGCGTTCCACGCGCTGCCGGGCAGCAGCGGCGCCAGCCTCGACCTGAGTGGTCCGGGCTATTTCAGCATGGTCATCGCGGCGCAGACGCGGCACCAGGCGGACTGGATCGGGCGCATTTCCACCGTGGGTTTCATTGCGCTGCTGCTGCTGGCCTATCGCAGCTTCAGCTCGCTGCTGCTCGGCGCGCTGCCGATTGCCAGCGCTGCGCTGGCCGGCATCACCGCGCTGACGCTGGCCTTCCCCGAAGTGCACGGCATCACGTTGGCATTCGGCTTCACCCTGCTTGGCGTGGCGCAGGAGTACCCGATTCGCGTGCTCAGCCATCGCCGCGCGGGCGAAGACGCCGTGCAAAGCGTGCGCGCGCTGTGGCCGCTTTTGCTCACTGCCATTGCGTCGGCCTGCATTGCCTATCTGGCCTTTTATGCGTCCGGTGTGAACGGGCTGAAGCAGCTGGCCGTATTCACCATCGTCGGCCTGCTGGTGGCCGGTTTCAGCACGCGCTATCTGCTGCCGCATCTGCTGCCGCGCAAGGTGCGTGACGTGGCCGACCTGCGCTGGCTGGTGAAGGCGCGTAACTTCGTCGATCACCTGCCGCGGCCGCGCTGGATTCCCGTGCTGGTGGCCGTGGCCATCGTGCTGATGCTGGCCTTTGCGCCCGGCTCGTTCTGGCAGAACAATCTCGCCGCGCTGACGCCGCTGCCGCAGGACATGCTGATGCACGACGCGCGCCTGCGCGAAGCACTGGGTGCGCCGGATGTTCGCTACCTGCTTGTCCTGCAGGCGCCGAGCGAGCAGGGCGTGCTGGCGCTGTCTGAAACGCTGCAACCCAAGGTCGATGCGCTGGTCGCCGCGCACGCGGTGGACGCGCTGGAACTGCCGTCGCGTTACCTGCCCAGCATCGCCGCGCAGCGCGCGCGGCAGAAAAAATTGCCGGACGGCGACGCGCTGAAAAAAGAGCTGGCCGACGCGCTGGCCGGCCTGCCGTTTCAGCCGAATTTATTCCAGCCGTTTCTCGATGATGTGGCGACCGCGCGGCGGCTGCCGCTGCTGACGCCCGAGCTTTACGCGCAGTCGCCGCTCGGCCAGCGGCTCGCTTCCATGCTCGCGCAGCGCGACGGTCACTGGCTCGGCCTGGGCACGATCAGCGGCCTGCACGACGTCGCTGCGCTGCAAGCGCTCGGCAACGGCAGCAACGGCAACGTGCGCCTGCTCGATCTGAAGGCGGCTTCCGAGTCGCTGGTGGTCGATTACCGCACGCGTATCTTGCAGGCGTTGCTGACCGCGACGGTGCTACTGATTTTCACCATCAGCTTTGCGCTGCGCAGTGCGCGCCGCGCCTGGCACGTGCTGGCGCCTATGACGCTGGCAACGTTTCTCGTGCTGGCGGTCGAGCGCATGGCCGGCATCGAGATATCGCTGTTCCATCTGGTCGCGCTGATTCTGGCCGGCGGCCTGGGCCTGCATTACGCGCTGTTTTTCGAGCGCGACACCGGCGACCCGGCCGAGCAGCGACGCACGCTGCACGCCACCATCGTCTGCGTGCTGTCCGCGCTGCTGGTGTTCGGCATGCTGGCCTGGGCGACGATTCCCGTGCTGCGCGCGATCGGGCTGACGGTAAGCCTCGGCGTGGCCTTCCATTTCTGTCTGTCCATTCTGATGGCGCCACATGCACATGCTGCCGAAGACTGACTGGTCCGCGCTGATTCCGCATGCGGGCAGCATGTGCCTGCTCGACGCGGTGTTCGCGTGGGACGAGAGCACAATTCACGCGGTCAGCGAGGTCCTTGCGGACAATCCGCTGCGCAGTGCGCGCGGCCTGCATGCAGTGCATCTGGCCGAGTACGGTGCGCAGGCGATGGCCGTACACGGAGCGCTGCTGGCGCGCGCGGCTGGTGCCGATAAAGCGAAGCCGGGCCGACTGGTCAGCCTGCGCGACATGCAGCTTCAGGTGGAATATATCGACGCACGCAATGGACGTCTGGACGTCCATGCACAATGCCTGCAGGCGGGCGAGGCCAGCGCGCAGTATCTGTTTCGCATCGAGCAAAACGGTGTCTTGCTGGCCAGCGGCCGCGCCGCGGTGATTCACCCGGAAATGCCGCCGTCGCAGGTTTAATCTCGGGCAGCGCGATTCGACGGCAGCGGCCCAGAATACGCGCACGCACCATTCAGCTTCGGCCCTGCCAACCGCTCTAGAGCAAGCTGTTTTTCGATATGCTTTTCGCTATGCCGCGAAAAGCATGGGCCGCAGTCGTGCGCGGGCCAGGTCACGCATGTCGCCGCGCAATGCATCGCCACCGTCGGCTACCGCGCGTTCGACAATGTTTGCGGCCAGCCCTTCGAGCAGGTCGAGGTTTTCGCGCAGTCGTGCGCGCAGCGCGGCATCGTCGAGCTGATCGTGCAGGCTCGCGTTCATGTCGGCAAACCATGGCAGCGCGCCCTGGTCGAGCATGCCGCGCGGGTTGCGCCCCTGCGACAGCGCATGCCAGCGGCCAAAGAAACCCTGCATGCGCTCGTTGAGCGTCTGCGCGGCTTCGAGTTCGTGCGCCATGTCGGCATACAGCGCGGCATCGCCGAGGCGCTGCTGAAACACCAGCTGGCACAGCACGCCCCAGTAATACGCGTAATCCCAGATCACCTTGATCGGCAGCACTTCGGCGTTGCCGAACAGCGGGTATTGATGCTTGTAGAGCTTGAGCGTGCTTTCGTAGAACGAGAAGAACAGCCGCTCGTACAGCCGCGCATACGGGGCCAGCGTCTGGCCGGCGCGATCGATCGCCACCAGCCGGCAGATATAGGTATTGGCGATCGCGATAAAGTCGGTGCCCGGCGAATAGAACGGGTCAAGAAACGGGCCAGCCTCGCCGGTGAGCGCCCAGCGGTCGGCGCTGAACATGCGCGCGCAGCCGTAGGAGTAGTGGCGAAAAAAGGCGAAATCTAGCAGCTTGTCCTGCCGGCGGTCCACTTCGCGCGCCACCATTGGCTGGTGTTTGGCCAGCCATTCCTGCGCGCGGGCAAAGGTGTTCATCGTGTTGATGGGATGCATGGCGGCATCGGCAACAATGCCGACCGAGTGCGCGCCCGATGCCAGCGGAATCAGCCAGGTCCAGTAGCCCGGGCCGCACAGGTGGTTGGTCGAGCGCCAGCGCTCCGGCGGCGTGCATCGGTTCTGCCAGTCGCGATCGTTGCACCAGCCGTCGATCGCCAACCGGTCGTCGATGCGGAACCACACCGCGTTGGCGTGGTGGCCGTTATCACGGGTGAGATCGAGCTTGCGCCGGATCAGCCCTGCACGGCCGGAGGCATCGAACAGCCAGCGCGAAGCCAGCGTATGCGATTCGCCGGCCGCATCCTCGTAACGCACGCGATGGGCATCGTCCTGATGGCCGAGATCGAAGCTCTTGACGGTGACATCGTCGCGAAAATCGATGTTGCGCCGGCGCGCCTCGTCGCCGAGAAAATTTTCGAACAGGCCGCGGTCAATCTGGTAGCTCGGCGTCGGCAGTACCCGGCGTACGCCCAGCTCGCTGACGTTTTCCAGATCCTGCCGGCCATCGGAGAAAAAGAAGCGGAAGCCGAACTTGTAGATCTGCTCGTTTTCCAGATGCTCGCGCAGGCCCAGGGTCTCGGCCAGGTAGTGCGCGGCGATTTCCACCGTCGATTCGCCCACCTTGTGCGCGGCCAGTGGCAGCGGGTGCGGGCGCCGTTCCAGCACCACGATGTCCATGTCGGGGAATTCCCCACGCAGTTGCAGCGCCAGACAGAGCCCGGCCAAGCCGCCACCAAGAATCACCGCTTCGTGCGTCGTACTGGCCATGGAGACTCCGTTCCGCTGTCCGTGACGGGATAGTGCGTCGTCAGATATTCGCACACACCGGATGATGGTGCGATCCATACGTGGCCCGCCGATGTTTGGCGGCTTGTGAATCAGGTCGTCGTGAGGCCGTCTACGTCATCCATGCTGCCCTGATCGACGATCACCGGCTGCCCGCGCGAACGCCGGTAGCTGGCCGCGAGATCGCCGTAATGGAAAGCCCGGCCGATGGTATACAAGGTGATGCGCGTAACGTCGCGCACCGGGCTGAAATAGCTGCGCCGAAAGGCTGCGTGATAGCGCGAAACGATCGGCACCGAGACCACGCCGATTCGTTTTTCGCGGGAGGCCGCAATCAGAATGGCGGCCTCGAAAACAAAACGTTCGGCCGGCAGGTCAACCAGCTCCATCGCGGCGCGCGGATACCAGCGCTGGCCGCTCTGCGTGTCGGCAACAGGCTGGGCGCACGCGCACGAAATGCCCCAGTCGGCGACCGCGTTGGCCAGGCGACGCCCCCGCGGCTGCTGCGCACGCTCGCGCAAGCGCGCGCCGATTACCATGTGGCCTGGATAGAGCGCCGCCGCGGCCGCGATGCGCGGAATATCCTCGGCCACGTGCTGGCCGTCGCCGTCCATCGTCAGCACCGCATCGAAACCCTGCCGCAGCGCTTCGCGAAAACCGTGGCGCAATGCCTCGCCCTTGCCGGATCGCTGCGCATGGCGCAGCAAGGTCACCGGCAACGTGGCGAGAATCTCGGGCGTACGGTCGTTGGAACCGTCGTCGACCACGATCACGCTGACGCCGAGCGCGAGAACCGATTCGCAGACGGACTGAATCGCTTCCTCTTCGTTGAAGCACGGAATCAACACACACCATCGGGGAGCGCTGACGGTCAAGCTACCTGCTCCGCGCGGCGAACGTCTGCGACAGGCGCGTCAGGCGTGATCGGTTGCAGCGCAATCTGCAGTGACAGCGACGCAGCTGCTCCGATCCGGCACTCGCCGTGGCCTCTGGCCAGCAAGGCCAGCAGCGGCAGCGCGTCGGCCGAGGCGTTCGCTTCGCGCAGACTCGTCAACCATTCCGGCAACGGCACGGCGCCCATATCGTGCGTGCTGTGCGGCACCAGCGTGATATCCAGCGCGGCCCGCGTGGCGTCGCTCGGGGTCGGCGAGATCACCAGCGCGCAACCAAACGACTGCGTACAGCCGGTTTCCTCGACCAGCGGATATACGCCGGCGATATCGCTGCACACCAGCAGCATCGGACGCTGGTCGGCGATCGCGCTGCTGATTGCCTCAAGCAGCCCCGCACCGAAGCTCAGACGGTGCGCGCAGACGGCGCTGGACGCTTCGTGGCAGCCGGTGGCGATGGTCCAGTAGCCGGCCGGCGCGTTGTGCACCGAGTTGTGGAAGCGCGTCGGCGACAGCTTGGTCGGCGCGCTCGCTAGCGTGGCGCACATGTAGTCGGTGATCGCCTGGTCGCCGTGCGACGAGGAAAAAATGCAGGCCAGCGTGGCGGCGTCGCGACCGCTCATCATGGCCGCCTGGCCGGCCACTTCCACCGCCAGCAGCACGCTTTCCGGCGCGCGTCGGCGCTCATTCGGCGGCAGCGTGGTGGCGGCGGGTTTGGCCGGCGGCGGCTCGGGCGCTTGCCCGGCTAGGCAGGTCTGCAGTGCGGCGTAGTCAGCCAGCTGCTTCGACCACAGGCCAATGCCCTCGACGTAGATGCGCAGCGGGCTCATGCGGAAAATCCGGCGCGGGCAAACGCGAGACAGGCGTTGTTGCCGCCAAAGCCGAACGAGTTGCTCAGCGCCACGTCGACGCGCTGCTGCTCGTTTGTCCAGGCGAACTGGGGCCCGCAGCCGGGATCGGGCGTATCGCCGCCGAGATTGCACGGGATCAGACCGTGTTCGATCGCCTGCAGCGCAATCGTCGCTTCGACAATGCCGGCGGCGCCCAGCGTATGGCCGGTGAAGCCCTTGGTCGAACTGCTGCGCGTGCGCGCGGGAAAAGCGCGGGCTACCAGCGCGGCCTCGACCTCGTCGTTCTTCTGGCTGGCGGTACCGTGCAGGTTGATGTAATCGACTTGCGTCGTCTCCAGGCGGGCGCGCGCCAGCGCGTCGCGCAGCGCCAGTTCAGCGCCAAGGCCGTCCGGGTGCGGCGTGGACATGTGGTGCGCGTCGCTGGCTTCGCCGTAGCCGAGCAGCTGCGGGGCATCGGGCGCGGCGTCGATGCGTTCGAGCAGGGCGAAGCCGGCCGCCTCGCCGATCGAGATGCCGTTACGCGCCGCATCGAACGGCCGACACGGCTGCGGCGATACGAGTTCCAGCGCGTTGAAGCCGAACAGCACGCTGTCGCACAAGGTGTCGACGCCGCCGACCACGGCCGCATCGATCAGACCGAGCCGGATCATCCGCTCGGCGTTGGCAAACACTTTGGCGCTGGACGAGCAGGCAGTGGAAATCGTCAGGCACGGGCCTTCCAGCTCCAGCGCTGCGGTGACAAAGGCGGCGAGCGAATGCGGCGCGTGGATCGCGGGGCGGAGCATGTCGTCGGGAAAGCCGCCGTCGGCATCGAGCCGGCGATAGGCGGCTTCCGTTTCGCCGATGCTGGCGGTCGAGGTGCCGAGCAGCAGCGCGACGCGATGGGCGCCGTAGCGCGCGCGTGCAGCACGAACGCGGTCAATAAAGCCATCCTGGTTCAGACCTAGCCAGGCCAGCCGGTTGTTGCGGCATTCCCACAGCGCGAAATCGAGCGGCAGTGGCGCTTCTTCAATACCGCTAACGCGGCCGATCCAGCAGTCCAGCGGCGCGCTGCTGAAGTCGTTCGCGCGCAGCCCGCTGCGGGCCTGCTGCAAGGCATCGAACTGCGACGCCAGGCCAAGTCCGATGGCGGAAGTGGCGGTGTACGCGGTGACGGCAAGCGGCGTCATGGGTTCGGGCATCGCAAAAGCCTGGCGGTGGTTGTCCAAAGATGGCCGGGCCCGCGCTGGGCGCGCCGATCGGCAATAGCTGATGTTGCCGATCGTGGCATGAAGGCATTGGGAACGTCCTGCGCCCGCTAACGGAACCTGGCGGCTGCGACACCAGCATCATCGCCGCCACGCGAGCGGGCTTGCTAAGCTCGCCGCTGTTGAAAGACCGGGTACAGCGATGAGCGAGCAGGCCGAACGTGTCGAAACCTTTCTGCGGGATTTGCAGGATCGCATTTGTGCCGCGACCGAGCAGGCCGATGGTGGCGAGCGTTTTGTCGAGGATGCCTGGACGCGCGATGGCGGTGGCGGAGGTCGCACCCGGGTGCTGAGCGAAGGCGCGGTGTTCGAGCAGGCCGGCGTCAATTTTTCCTATACCCGCGGCAAGTCGTTGCCGCCGGCCGCGACTGCGCGCAAGCCCGAGCTCACCGGCGCCTCCTACGTGGCGGCCAGCGTCTCGCTGGTATTGCACCCGCGCAACCCGCACGTGCCGACCACGCACGCCAACGTGCGCTATTTCGAGGCCAACAAGCCCGGCATGGAGCCAGTGTGGTGGTTTGGCGGAGGCTTCGACCTCACGCCGTTTTATCCGCATGACGAAGACGTACGTCACTGGCATCAGGTGGCGCACGATCTATGCGAGCCCTTTGGTATGGACGTCTATCCGCGCTACAAGAAATGGTGCGACGAGTATTTCTATCTCAAGCATCGCGACGAGACACGCGGCGTCGGCGGCCTGTTCTACGACGACCTCAACGACGGTGGCTTCGAGCGCTGCTTTGACTTCATGCAGGCGGTAGGTAACGGTTTTCTTGATGCCTACCTGCCGATCGTCGAGCGTCGCAAAGACACACCTTACGGTGAACGCGAGCGCGAGTTCCAGCTGTATCGACGCGGTCGCTACGTCGAGTTCAACCTGGTTTACGACCGCGGCACGCTGTTCGGCCTGCAGTCCGGCGGGCGCACCGAATCGATCCTGATGAGCCTGCCGCCGCGGGTGCGCTTTGAATACGCGTTCGCGCCGGAAGCGGATTCCGCCGAGGCGAAGCTGGCGGGGTATCTGAAACCGCGCGACTGGATTGAGGGATGAGGGGCGAAAGGCGAAAGGCGAAAGGCGAAGAGCAGACACGCGCTGATTGTCGGCTTCCCGCGGCGCCTTCGTCTTGCGCCCTCGCTAGTCGTCCCTCATCCCTGGCTCTTGCTCTTCAAGGCGTCGCGCCGCTGAACTTCACCACGGTGGCGCCTTTGACCGGGCCGATCTGCGCGCTGTCGCTGACCTTCAGCACCACCTCTCGCTGAAACTCCAATGTGCCTTGCACGACCGCGTGCGGGCCGATGACGATGGTTGGGTCGTGGCTCTTGCCGCCCCAGTTGAACCAGCTGCCGCTGTTTTTCTCGACCAGAATGCCGCCTTCAACGTGCGAATTGGCGCCCACGGTGATATCGCCACCGACGGTATCGATGCCGCCGGCCACGTGTGCCGCCTCCAGCACGATTGCGCCGTTGACGTTGCTGAGCTTGCCCAATACTTCCGCGCCCTGGGCCAGATGCAGGGCGCCGTTGACCGAGGTGACGGCGCCACCAACGCGGCTGCCACCCCCCATGGTGACGGCGCCGTTGACCGTTTCCAGCGACTTGGCCTGCGCCCTGTCGCCCAGATCGATCGAACCGTTCACCGTATTGGCCTCCTTGACCTTGGCGCCGTCGCCGATATGGACCGAGCCATTGACGGTGCTCACGTCACCGGCCGGCTGACCTGCCTCGACGGTGACCGAACCGTTGACCTTGCTGACGTCGTCGTCGCCGCTGGCCCAGGCCGATGACGGCAGGGTCGCCAGCGGCAGCGCCACGGCAAACGCCGCGCTGATGAGAATCGTCGGGAATCGACGCATGACAGTCTCCGTAAGTGATGTGTGTAGCTGAGATGCGCCTGCGCCGCGGCGGGTTTACCGTGACCTGTGGCAGGGGGCGGATTTGACGCTGCCGGCTTGCGGCCGCACCATGCCGGCCTGACCTATTCTGATGATCGCCATGCACAAGCTCGTACTGATCCGCCACGGCCAATCGCAGTGGAACCTCGACAACCGCTTCAGCGGCTGGGCCGATATCGACCTCACGCCGCAGGGCAACGCCGAGGCCACCGCCGCCGGCGAGCTACTGAAATCGTCCGGCTATACGTTTGATGTGGCGCACACCTCGGTGCTCAAGCGCGCCGTGCGCACGCTCTGGGGCGTGCAGGAGGCCGTCGAGCAGATGTGGATACCGGTGCTGACCGACTGGCGCCTCAACGAACGCCACTACGGCGGCCTTACCGGGTTGAACAAGGCGGAAACGGCAGCCAAGTTCGGCGAGGATCAGGTCAAGATCTGGCGCCGCAGCTATGACATTCCGCCGCCGGCGCTGGAACGCAGTGCGAACGACTCGGTGAACGATCCGCGCTACGCTACGCTCGATCCCAAGGACATCCCCGATACCGAGTGCCTCAAAGACACTGTCGCCCGCGTGCTGCCGTACTGGCACGACACGCTGGCGCCAGCCATCCGCGCCGGCCAGCGCGTGCTGGTGGTGGCGCACGGCAATTCGCTGCGCGCGCTGGTGAAGTATCTGGACAATATTTCCGACGAGGCCATTGTCGAGCTGAATATTCCCAACGGCATTCCGCTGGTCTACGAATTCGACGAACACCTCAAGCCGCTGCGCCATTACTACCTCGGCGACGCAGCCGAGATCGAGGCCAAGATGGCCGCGGTGGCCAATCAGGGCAAAGCGAAGTAAGCGCCGCCATGACACAGGCCAGCTCACCGAAAACCATTGCTGCCGCGCTCGCCGACTACTGGTCGCCGCGCGTCGTGGGCGAGGTCGACGACAGCTATATCAAGGTGGCGAAGGTGTTCGGCACGTTCGGCTGGCACAGCCATGACGATGAGGACGAGCTTTTCTTCATCCTCAAGGGCCATCTGCGCATCGAGCGCGAAAACGATACGGCCATTGAACTGGACGAGGGCCAGATGTTTGTGGTGCCGCAAGGCGTGCGGCACAATCCGGTCGCCGCCGAGGAGTGCCACATCCTGCTGATCGAGAAAAAATCGACCCTGCATAGCGGCAACGAAGCCAACGCGAAAGCGCGCTCGATTGCCGAGCAGCTCGGCAACGTCTAGACCGCAGGCGCAAAGGGAAATCGTTCGGGTGACAACCGTCACCTGCGATAAGGGTGCGCCGTCAGTCGTCACCGCGCCAGCGCTGGATTAAGCTGTGCCCGTGTCCACACAACGGCGACCGCCATGCCTCCCCATCTGACCCAGTATTTCATCATGGTGCCGATCATGGCGTGGGTGGTCTGGCGTCGGGTCAGCCGCTCCTTCGGCCGGCAACCGATTAGGCGCAAGACGATGATGGCGCGCATCGCGATTTTTGCCGTGGTCGGTGTGCTGCTCGCGCTCAGCGGCCTGCATAAAATCGAGCTGGCCGAAGGCTTGTTCGGTGGCGTGATTCTCGGCGCGGCGCTGGGCATGCTCGGCGTGCGCCTGACCCGTTTCGAAGTCGATCCCGTGCGCGGCGACTGCTACGTGCCCAACCCCTGGATCGGTGCATTCCTCACCGTGCTGCTGCTTGGCCGGCTCGCCTATCGCTTTATGGTGGTGATGCCGCAGGTGCATCAGGCGCACGTTGCCTTGCAGGGACAGGGCGTACCCGACGCGGGCGCGCAGGCATGGTCCTCCGGTTATACCTCCAGCCCGCTGACGATGCTGGTGATCGGGCTGCTGATTGGCTATTACATCCTCTACTTTACCGGTCTGCTGATCCATCATCGCCGTTTTCAGCGGGCGCAATTGGGCGCCACGGTTGCCTAACGCTGACCGCGTAGGTTGAGACGAGCGCAAGCAAATCCAAACCTACCCCTTCGCTTCGCCCAACATCGACGAAAACTCCCGCGCAAATCGATGCACGTCGCCGGGCCAACGCGCTGACAGATAATTGCCGTCACGGACCACGAAGGCCGGCGAATCATCCGCGGCGCTGTCTCGCGCGACACCCTTGGTTTTTCGCGCGTAGCCTTTCGCGTCACGCGGCACGTCGAGAAAGTCGGCAGGTTCGGCCAGGGCGCGCGTGACTTCCTGTTGTACCGACATATAGCCGTCCGTTTGATCGGGAGTTTCGTTGTAGGTTCGGTAGTAATGCGGATCCCAGAAACGCGTGATGCGTGTAGTGTTCCAGGCCTTCTTTTCCAGTGCCCAGGTCAGCGCGGTAGTGCGTCGACCGTGCAGCACCGATTTTCCCGTTGTCGTCGACCGGCTGCGCGCGGCCAACAGCACGCCATGGCAGATCGCGGCAACAGGCTTTTCAGCCGCGAAAAAATCCGCGACGACTTTCTGCAGCACCGGGCTTTCCAGATACTCGCGCATACCACGCGCGCGATGGCCCCCGGGTAACAGCAGGGCGTCGTAATGGCTGGCGTCGAGTTCGCTCCAGCGCCGTGGCGAGCGAAACGCTTCGTCGCTCTGCATCGCGGCATACGCCTTCCGTGCATCGGCATTGGCACGCAGTATCAGTCCGACCAATCGCAGCCGCCGCAAACCGGGCAACCATCCCCACGGATCGAACCCGATACCGCTAAGCATCAGCTCGTCGGCGTGCGCACGCTGTCCATCGGGTGTGGCGAACACCAGTTCATGGCCCGCATTGCGCAGTATTTGCCAGCTTACGGCAACCTCGGACGGATCGAAATCGCGGCTCGGCAGTGGGATAAGTATTTTCGCCATCGAAGTAGTCGTGCTTATGCCGCCGGGCGGCCGATCGGCGGCGCGTCAAGTACAAAAGTGAAAGCAGTACGCCTCATGGGCATCGTCTCGTCAGCAGGAGTGATTGATGCTACCGCGTGTGGAACTTGCCGCGCGGCTTTCCTGAAATTCTCTCCCGTAACGATGACTAGCCAATTCAGCCGGGAGTCTCAGGCTCCCGGCGATGCCTCAAAACTATCGATGGCAGGGGCTACTGCCTACGCAGCAATACCGAAAGATCGACAGCCTCCGCCATGGCCTTGTTACCCGCGTCGCCGGGATGCAGATGGTCGCCGGAATCGTAGGCGGGCAGCAAGCGCGCGGGATGCGCGGGATCGCGCAGCAGCGTATCGAAGTCGACAACGCCATCGAATTCGCCGCTGTGGCGTATCCAGTCATTCACCGTTTGCCGCACGCGTTCCTTGTCCGCAGAGTAGTAGCCCATCAGTGGCGTGTCTTTCAGCGCGCCCTCGAATGGCGTCAATGTCGCGCCGACAACGCGCACGTTGCGCGCATGGGCGCGGGCGATGATCTGTCGATAACCCGCGATCAACTGTTCGGCCTCGGCAGCGCCGTCGTTGGGCGCAAACGCCATATGGTTCCAGCTGATGTCGTTGATGCCGATCAGTACGATCACCGCGGCGATGCCCGGTTGGCTCAATACGTCGCGATCTAGCCGCGCGAGCGCGTTGTCGCCCATTTTGTCCTGCAGCAGTCGCGCGCCGGAGATACCCGCATTGAGCACGGCCACCTGATTGTCTGCCAGCCGCGCCGCCAGAAAATCGGGCCAGCGGGTGTCGCGATCCATCGTCGCTCCGGCGCCGTCGGTGATCGAGTCGCCCAGGGCGACGACGGTGCGCGTTGCCGATGGTGCATCGACCAGGATTGCGCTTAAAAATACACGGCTGGTCAAGGTCGACTCTTGCCTGATCGATGCGTTGGCCGTCTGATCGCCAGTCACCAGGTAAGCGGCCTCTCGCCCATCCCAGTGAAAGGTGGACGGTGCGGTCGGAAGCGGTAAATACAGGCTCACCGACACGCGCTGAAGGGCGGACACGCCAAGATCGATGGGGTCGCTCAGCGCCGGCGCGCCGGGTGGGATGGTCACGGAGCGCCGGCCTGAGAACGTCATCGGTCGGTCCGTACCGTTGACGATATCGGCACCGTCGCCCGCGAGTGCCAGATGGGCTGCACCGATGACCAGCTGCGTGGTGCCGTAGGCGTTCGACAACTGAATACGAACGCGCCGTCCACCGACGCTAATGCGTGCCGTTTGTCGCAAGGTCTGGTTCCAGACATTGAAAGGGACATTGGTGGGCAGTGGAAAATCGCCGGCCCAGAGCGGCTGCGGACTGGCCGTCCACGTCGTGATCCAGTGCGCATCCCTCGTCGTCGGTAGTGAAGCTGCCGCTGCCGTCGTGGCAAGGCAACCGGCAATGGAAAACAGCATCAGACGCACAAGTCGGCGGCTGGCATTAGGCGTGAAGAATCGATGCGTCGTAAAACGACGCGTGTGGGAATGCATGACCATCTCCTGATCGCGGGATGCGCGCTCTGCTTCGCGCTCAGGCGCGACCGGTGGCGCAGGCGCTGCGATCCAGCGAGACCAGAGGCTGAGCGCGGTCCAAGCGCACGCTTACCAGCGCCACCGCCAGGCCGGACACCGTCACCAGCGCAGCGACCCACGTCACGGCGCCGATGCCAGGACCGTGCGAGATCACCACGCCGCCCAGCCACGCGCCGATCGCGTTGCCCAGGTTGAATGCGGCGATATTGAAGCTCGATGCCAGGCTCTGCCCGCCGCCGGCGGCTTTCTGCAGCACGCGCAGCTGCAGCGGCGCGACCGTGGCGAAGGCGGCGATGCCGAGCAGGCCGGTGAACGCGATCATCGCCGGCTTGCTGTGCAGCGCGAAGGTCATCGTGCCCAGCACGACGGCGAGCAGGATCAGCGAGCCGAGCAGGGTCGGGGTCAGCCGGCGATCGGCCAGTCGACCGCCGAGTAGATTGCCGACCACCAGGCCGCCGCCGAATACCAGCAGAATTGGCGAGACCGCGCTATCGGCGAACCCGGTCACCGTGGTGAGAATCGCCTGGATATAGGTAAACACGGTGAACACGCCGGCAAAGCCCAGCACGGTCATCAGCAGGCCGAGCAACACCTGCAGCTTGGCGATGCCGCGCAGTTCTTCGAAAAACTTTACCGGTGCTGCGTCGCCACGATCGGGCGGCACCCATAGCGCAATGATCGCCGTGGCGACAATGCCAATGACGGTCACCGCCCAGAACGCCGCGCGCCAGCCATAGGCATGGCCGAGCCACGCGCCGGCCGGTACGCCCAGCAGCGTGGCTACGGTGAGGCCGGTGAACATGATCGAAATGGCCGACGCCTTGCGGTCTTCTGCCACCAGTCCGGTGGCGACCACGGCGCCCACGCCGAAGAACGTGCCGTGCGCCAGCGACGTGACAACGCGCGCGATCATCAGCACCGCATAGCTCGGCGCCAGCGCGCTGGCCAGGTTGCCGATCGTAAAGATCACCATCAGCGCCACCAGCGCGGTTTTACGATGCAGCCGGCTGGTCGCCGCGGTAAGCAGCGGCGCACCAACAAAGACACCGAGCGCGTAACCGGTGATCAGCAAGCCGGCGGCGGCGAGCGTGACGTGCAGATCCGCCGCCACCTGCAGCAGCAGGCCCATGATCACGAATTCGGTGGTACCGATGCCGAACGCGCCGGCCGTCAGCGCGTAGAGCGCGATCGGCGTGCGGGGTTTGGCCAGAGAGGTGGTGGACATGATGACGCTCCAACAAAAGATGGCGTTAGCGTAGGCCGTTGCGTTTTACAGATAAATGGACAGAATGCGTAATCATTTTCAATAAATGGTTGATAGTCATGGATCGCGTCGGTGATCTGAGCCTGTTTCTGCGCGTGCTTGATCTGGGCACCATCAGCGCTGCGGCGCGCAGCCTCGGTCTTTCCGTCGCCGTGGCCAGCCAGCGTCTGAAGCGACTCGAGCGCGAACTCGGCGTGGCGCTGCTGCATCGAACCACTCGCCAGCTGCACGCCACGCCCGAAGGCGCGGCGTTGGCCGCGCAGGGCCGCGTGCTGGTAGAAGATCTCGAGGCACTGACCAGCGGGCTTCGCCAGGCGGCGAATGAAGTCTCCGGGACCTTGCGCGTCACCATGCCGGCCTCGTTCGGCCGCCAGTATGTCTCGCCGCTGCTGCCGGAGTTTCTCACCCGGCATCCGCGCATCAAACTCAGCGTCAATCTCAGCGACGAGCTGATCGATCTGGTCGGCGCGGGTTTCGATCTGGGCATCCGCGTGGGCGCGCTGGGCGACTCCGGCCTGGTCGCGCGCCAGCTGGCGACCAATCAGCGGGTGCTCTGCGCGTCACCGGCGTATTTGAAGCAGCACGGCCATCCTCGTCACCCGAAGGATCTGGCCAGGCACGAATGCCTGTTGCTGGTCGGTACGTCCGGCCCGCAGGATATCTGGCGCTTCGCCGACGGCAACGGCGGCGAGATCGTGCAGCGCATGCGAAGCCGTTTCGAAAGCAATACCGGCGAATTGCTGCGCGATGCGGCTGTCGCCGGCGTGGGCATCGCCATTCATTCGCTCTGGCACGTTCACGACGAACTGCAGCGCGGGCAATTGCAGGTGGTGTTGCCGAAGTATCCGATCACGACCACCGGCATCCACGCCGTCATGCCGCAGCGACGCATGGTGCCCCCTCGCGTTCGCGCCTTCGTGGATTTTCTGGCCGAACACTTTGGCGAGAATCCGCCTTGGGAGCAGCATCCAAAGCCTCGCCGCCGCAGCGCATAACCCGCAATGCTCGCAGGCTGCTCAAGCGCCAGCGCCAGCGCGATCGCAGATGTAACTTTTCATTCGGTTCTTTGCCGCACGGCACACGTGAGCTGACGCATGCTCGTCATCACGGTTTAAATTGTTTGCCGGCGAGGGGATGTCTCACAACGACCACTCAGTCAGTGGTCTGCTTTGCGCGAGCGCGTGCGCGCGTGCTCGCTTCGGGCGCCTGCGCGAGTATCGCGTCGAGCAGTTTCGGGAAGCGCTTGTTCAACTCCGCGGCACGCAGCGTGTTCTGGTGAACCGTGCCGGCCGCGCGCGTATGCACCAGCCCGGCGTCACGCAGGATGCGAAAGTGATGCGACATGCTCGACTTGGGTCGACCACCGTCCAGCTCTCCGCAGGTGGCTTCGTCCACGCGCGACAGATGGCGCACGATCTCGAGACGCGCCGGGTCGCTCAGCGCGTGGAAGATCCGCTCCAGCGTGAACTGATCGGCGGTGGGATGTTTGTACGGACGCATGCGGCAAATGGTAACGGCTTTTGACCATTACTCGATAGTTCGACTATTATCGAACTTTAGCAAGATCACTTCAGGAGCTGCCGCATGTCTTCGCTGTTCGAACCGTTCACGCTCAAGGATGTGACCTTGCGCAACCGCATCGCCGTGCCGCCGATGTGCCAGTACAGCGCAAACGATGGGCTGATCAACGACTGGCACCGCGTGCATCTGGCAGGCCTGGCGCGCGGCGGTGCCGGCCTGGTCATCGTGGAAGCGACCGGCGTATCGCCGGAAGGCCGCATCACGCCCGGCTGCACCGGCTTGTGGAATGACGAACAGGCGCAGGCGTTCGTCCCCGTGGTCGAGGCGATCAAGGCCGCGGGTGCCGTTCCCGGTATCCAGATCGGTCACGCCGGACGCAAGGCTAGTTCCAACCGTCCCTGGGAAGGTGACGATCACATCGCCGTGGATGACCCGCGCGGGTGGCAGACCATCGCACCGTCCGCAATTGCGTTTGGCGCCAATCTGCCGAAGGTTCCGCAAGCCATGACCTTGCAGGACATCGAGCGTGTACGCGGCGATTTTGTCGCCGCGGCGCGGCGCGCGCGCGACGCGGGCTTCCAGTGGCTGGAGCTGCATTTCGCCCACGGTTACCTCGGCCAGAGCTTTTTCTCGGCGCATTCCAACCAGCGCGATGACCGCTATGGCGGCAGCGTGGAAAACCGCAGCCGGTTCCTGCTCGAAACGCTGGCGGCGGTGAGAGAAGTGTGGCCGGAAAACCTGCCGCTCACGACCCGCTTCGGCGTCATCGAGTACGACGGTCGTGACGAGGAGACGCTGGCCGAATCCATCGCGCTGGTTAAAGGTTTCAGGGAGCGCGGGCTGGACATGCTCAGCGTCAGCATCGGTTTCTCTACGCCGACGGCCAACATTCCCTGGGCCCCCGCGTTTCTCGCACCCATCGCCGAGCGCGTTCGGCGCGAGGCGGGTCTTCCGGTTTCGTCGGCCTGGGGCATCGGCACACCCGAACTGGCCGAAGGCACCCTGCAAAGCGATCAGCTCGATCTTGTGATGGTTGGCCGTGCCCATCTCGCCGACCCGCACTGGCCGTATGCGGCGGCACGATCGCTCGGCATTGACCGCCCATCGTGGACGCTGCCCGCACCGTATGCGCATTGGCTCGAGCGCTACACCGCGTAAAAGTCATTCGATGGTGGCGTGCCTTTCATCGAGCTAGCCCCCGCTCAAATATTCACCAGCTCTCGTCAATTTTGACGAGAGCTGGCTGGCGAACGGCAGCAAGTTCCTAACGCTGGCCATCACCGTTTAGCGATCCGGTTAATCGGATCACTACGTGCTGATGAAGCGAACCCTGCGGCGTGCAAGTTGCGATTGAGCATCGTATATTTCGTGCCAACCCAACATCGACTTCGCGCGAAGCATGAATCGCTGGAAAGCTGCCGCCATCCATCTGTCGATCAGCATCTTGCTGGCTTTGCTGATGGGCGCGCTGCTCTACTTTGTCTGGTTTCCCTCGCCCTACTTCGCCGCCGCTGGCGCGACCAGACTGATCGTGCTGATGCTGAGCGTCGACGTCTGCATCGGCCCCCTGCTGACGCTGCTGGTAGTCAATCGACACAAGCCGCGCAAACTGTTGCGACTGGATCTGACCGTCATCGGCGTGCTTCAAGCCATCGCTTTTGTGTACGGCATGCATGTGATCATCAGCGCACGACCGGTTTTTATCGTTGCCGAGGTGGATGACCTGGTCATGGTTTCAGCTGAGGAACTCGCAGATGCCGATTTGGCCAAGGGCAATCGCCCGGAATTCCGCAAGCGCTCGTTGACCGGCCCCGTGCTGGTGGGTGCACTTCCGCCAAAAGGAAAGTTGGGTGGAGATTTCGCAGTACAGGTCATGGCGACCGGCAAGGATATTGATCGACTGCCCCAATATTATGTGCCTTACGATCAGGCGATAGACGCCGTGATGAAGCACGCCAAACCACTGTCATCTCTAAAAAACATAACGGATGCCCAGCGGGCGTACCTCAATCGTCTGCAGGCTGCCGCGCCCTCCCAGGTGTTGGAAGTGCTTCCCCTCGAACGGGGCGACAATAGCTATTCGGCAATTATTTCCCCAGTGAGCAGGCGTCCCATCGCCGTACTTGCGATCGACGCTTGGAAATAAGGCGTCGTGGTACCCACAAGACGACCTTTCCATTACTTAGGCATCAGAAAAAACCGAGTTCTACTCAAGTGCACAGTCCTAAGTGCAATTCGCCGCCGATGAAAAACGCCTTTGGCTGTTTGCGCTGGCACCAGAAAGTTGGCTGGGCGAGATCGAGCCATTTGCGCGGCTTGCCCGCCGAGCAGGCAACGGGCTTCCTTCGCGTTGCATTTCTCTATCGCACGAGTGCGTTGATTCCGTAAACGGCCCTTTCTAGCGTAAATCTTTTTGCATCGAACGCATCTCTGCAACCAGCTCCCGCTTAGTGGGGTCGTTACCAAAGCGTGCTACAAAATCAGCTACCGTTTGATTTAGTCCGTCCCGCGGTTGATCTTTCTGTATGTCTGCGCGAAGTAGCCAACCTCGAGGATCGTCGGGGCTCATCTGAATTAAGCGGTTTGCGACGATCCAGCCTTTATCCCACTCGTGACTCGATTTAACGTAGATATTTCCGAGCTCAACCAAGGTCCATGAATCAGAGGGGTTTATGCGCAATGCCTGTTCATAGTCTTCGGCAGCACTATTAAAGTTGCCCGCCGATTCATAGGCCATACCACGTACGTCGAATGCGTTTTCATCTTGCGGGGCTAGCTTGATCAGTGCGCTGCCTTCAGCCATCGCCCAGTCGGAATATCCAAGTGCCGAAAGGTCGAATGCGCGGCCTTCGCGATGTCCGATTTGACTTGGATCGAAACGTAGCAGCTCCGATCTATAAATGGCCGATAGCTCGGGGGAGTTTCGATTTTTTGCCGCCCAGCCCGCACTCATGAGCATGCCGACCGGTGCTGCCTCGGCAAATACTTGTTGGTAGATTTTGAGATCTTCGGTGTGGCCGCAGAGGCAATCTTCGACATAAGCTTCCCCACCATTGCTTTCAGACACAAGCAACTTCAATAAGGGGTTGTCGCTAGCGTGACGTTGTGCGCTGGCTATGAGCTTCTGCATCGCTTTTACCGAGCCACCCCATTTGGGTTGAGCCATCCAAACCAGGCGAGCGTAAATGGTGTAATTGGCAGCATCTACAGCTAGACCACGCTTGGCGGCGTTAAGTATGTATGAGCCGTCACTATCCAACGTGCCCGCGTAGATCATCGCGGTATAAGCGGGGGTGAGATGCGGATCAATCTTTGCTGCCTGATCTAGATCAGCCCGTGCTGCTTGAAGTAAGCGGCTCATCGACTCGAAGGAGGTTTGTGGTGTCTTCGAAGCGTAATCGGAACCACGAATCTCTTGGGCCATTTGCACATAGGCCGTGCCGCTGGCAGCCAGAGCGAAGGCGCTCATCGGTGCCTGACGCTTCCAAGCATCCATGAGGGAACGGATTTCTTCGGATCCATTCCGGAAATCTATGTTGAAAGTGCGATCCAGTGCTCCCTGCATTCCGGGCTGAAACGCCTGTGCATGCATGGCATCTGCCAAGCGCTTATCCAGCTCCGCCGCGTGTCCGTTCTGAATGAGATCCCGTGCTTCACTTGGCGTTACCCAGGGATCGAACTGGTAGTGACAATAAGCTGAAGTCACCAATTTTGACCAGGCAAGCCCCGGTGGATCGGGATAGCTGAGGCATCTCTGCAGCAGATCAGTAGTCGCCTCCGCCTGACGCACGGCGGTCAGAAACTGCTTGAACTGATCTTCAGTAAAAGGTCGTTTGGCTAAGGCACTTGGCGGCGTAAATCGCGGCATCGCTGAACGCGTTACTGCTGCGCCACTGACGGATGATCCAGCGCTTTTCCAAGAGAGTAAAGACAAACATGCTGCGACGATTATGCAAAATATCCCGGCAACGAGCAGCCAGCGTACGCGTGACGTCATGTCCTGTATCCCCTGTCGACAATCCGAATATCTGGACACAAGTTTGCAGCATTTAGCGCTGCCCGGTGCAAACCGGCTTTCAATTTCTACAGGTCTCGTGTCAAATAAGTTTTCGCTGTTAATCTCGGCTTGGGACATGCAGGCAAGTCTGCGATCCGCTTGAGCCAGGACGCTGACATGATCTCTTCGAGTTGTGACCTCTTCCAAAAGTTACGAACGGTCATCAGCAAGTCGGCGATTAAGCTTGCCGCTTTGCCGCAGCGCGCATAGCCACAAAAGTCGACACGGGCTAAGTTGAGCGCTCGGAACCACAGCGGAACACACATGAGCGAGAGCACTGATGTGATCGTGATTGGCGCGGGTCTCGCGGGATTGGTCGCGGCGACCGAGCTGACCGATGCGGGCAGGCGCGTGCTGGTGCTGGAGCAGGAGCCCGATCAGAATCTCGGCGGGCAGGCATTCTGGTCGTTTGGTGGACTGTTTTTTGTTGATTCGCCGGAGCAGCGCCGCATGGGGGTGCGCGATTCGCTGGCGCTGGCGCTGTCGGACTGGATGGGCAGCGCCGGTTTCGATCGCGACGAGGATTACTGGCCGCGGCGCTGGGCCGGAGCCTATGTGAACTTTGCCGCCGGCGAAAAACGCGCATGGCTGCATGCGATGGGCATGCGCTGGTTTCCGGTGGTGGGCTGGGCCGAGCGCGGCGGCTACGGCGCGATCGGCCACGGCAATTCGGTGCCGCGTTTTCATGTGACCTGGGGCACCGGGCCGGGCGTGATCGAACCGTTCGTGCGGCGCGCGCGTGCGGCAGAGGCCAAGGGACTGCTGCGCTTCGCCTTTCGTCATCGCGTCGATGAGCTGATGGTGAAGAACGGCGCGGTCGTCGGCGCGCGCGGCGCTGTGTTGATCGCCGATCTCGCCGAGCGTGGCAAGCCGAGTTCATGCGAAGCTATCGGCGAGTTCGATCATCGTGCGCAGGCGGTTATCGTCTGCTCCGGCGGCATCGGCGGCAATCACGAACTGGTACGCCGCTACTGGCCCGCACGCATGGGTGAGCCGCCGAAGCACATGCTCACCGGCGTGCCGGCGCATGTCGACGGGCGCATGCTCGATATTGGCGCGGCGGCCGGTGCCAGCCTGATCAATCGCGACCGCATGTGGCATTACGTCGAAGGCATCGAGAACTGGAACCCGATCTGGCCGAAGCATGCGATCCGCATTCTGCCGGGCCCCTCATCGCTATGGTTCGACGCCACCGGCCGGCGTTTGCCGGGGCCGCTATGGCCTGGATTCGATACACTCGGCACGCTCGAACATCTGCGTCGCACCGGTTACGACTACAGCTGGTTCGTTCTCGATCAGTCGATCATTCGGCGCGAATTTGCGTTGTCCGGCTCGGAGCAGAATCCCGACCTCACCGGCAAGAGCTGGCTCCCGCTGTTGAAGCGGGCCGTCGGCAAGGCGGCACCGGCGCCGGTGGAAGCGTTCAAGCAGCACGGCCGCGACTTTATCGTGCGCGACACGCTGGACGAGCTGGTTAAGGGCATGAACGCGCTGGCCGGCAATACGCTGATCGATGGCGCGCATATCCGTCGTGAAATCGAAGCGCGCGATCAGCAGTTCGACAATCCGTATGCGAAAGATGGTCAGGTGATGGCCATCCACAACGCACGTCGCTATCGCGGCGACAAGCTGATTCGCGTGGCCAAGCCACACCGGCTGCTCGATCCGGCCAACGGCCCGCTGATCGCGGTGCGCTTGAATATTCTTACGCGCAAAAGTCTGGGCGGTTTTCAGACCGATCTCGATGCGCGCGTGTTGGCGCCGAACGGCCAGCCGTTGCCGGGGTTGTATGCGGCTGGTGAGGCGGCCGGCTTTGGCGGCGGCGGCCTGCACGGCTATCGCGCGCTGGAAGGCAGCTTTCTCGGCGGCTGCCTGTTCTCCGGCCGTATCGCTGGACGCGCGGCGGCGAAGGCTTGCGCGTGAATGAGCCGAAGGAGGGCGTTACGGTGTACGGCGCTGGCAGCATCGGTTGCTATATTGGTGGACGTCTAAACGGCCATATTCCCGTACGCTATATCGGTCGCGCTGGCACGTTGAAAATCTTGCGTGAGCACGGCCTGTCGACCAGCGACTATCGCGGTCCTGCGGGCAAGCAGAGCGGCGACGTGCTCGATCTGCATACCGAGATGGCAGGCGCCGCCGACGCATCCCTGGTGCTTGTGTGCGTGAAATCCGCGGCCACCGCAGAAGTGGCCATGCAGCTGGCTGCGGTGCTCAAGCCAAGCGCGCTGGTGATCAGCCTGCAGAATGGCCTGCATAACGCGTACGTCCTGCAGGCCGCGCTGCCACAGTGCACCGTGTTGGCGGGCATGGTGCCGTTCAACGTGGTGCAGCGCGCGCCGGGTGTGCTTCATCAGGCCTCGTCCGGCGAGCTGATGGTGCAGGCGGATGGGAAACTCACGCACTGGCTGCCGGCGTTTGCCGCTGCCGGCCTGCCGCTGCAGCCGCGCGATGACATGCCGGCCGTGCAGCGTGCCAAGCTGCTGCTAAACCTCAACAACGCGATCAACGCGCTGTCCGGTCTGCCGCTGCGCGAAGAGTTGTCGCAGCGCGGCTGGCGTCGCTGTCTCGCACTGGCGCAACATGAAGCGCTTGAAGTCTTTCGCGCGGCCGGACTGCCGGTAGCTCGCCTGACGCCGCTGCCCACCGCCTGGCTGCCGCGCGTACTGGCGCTACCCGATGCTGTTTTCAGCCTGATCGCCGCGCGCATGCTGGCGATCGATCCGCTCGCGCGCTCGTCGATGTGGGACGACCTGAAAGCCGGTCGTCTCACCGAAGTCGACTACATCAATGGCGAAGTGGTGAAGCTGGCCGAAGCGCAGGGGCGATCGGCGCCGATCAATGCGCAACTCTGCGCGCTGGTGCACGCGGCCGAGAGATCGCCGCGCGCCTGGCGGCAGGACGCATTGCTGGCGGCGTTGCGCGCTGCAGGTTAGTGCGCGGCGATTGTGACCGGCTGCGGACCCACCCGCTTTCGGTCGAGCGCAAACGACCACAGCAACACCGCAATGCCGATCACTGACAAGGCCAATCCCACCCAACCGGTCGACGTCCAGCCGTAACCGGCGGCAATGGTTACGCCACCCAGCCACGCGCCCAGCGCATTGGCGATATTGAACGCGCTGTGGTTCAACGCGGCGGCCAGCGATTGGGCATCGCCAGCCACATCCATCAGGCGCGCCTGGAAGCTTACGGTCACCATCGTGGATACGCCGATGAGAAACAGCAGCACGACCATGGCCGGAAGCGAATGCGCCAGCAGCGCCAGCGCAGTCAGCACGACGGCGGCGAAGGCGTACATGCCGATCATGGTCTGCTTGAGCCAGCGATCGGCCAGCTTGCCGCAAACCACGCTGCCCACCACCATGCCGATGCCGAGCACGCTGAGCATCAGCGGCACGCGCGTCAGCGGCAGATGGGTCACCTCGGTGAGCAGCGGCGTGATGTAGCTGTACACCGCAAACACGCCGCCGAAGCCGATACCCGCCGCCAGCAGGGTGAGCCAGACCTGCGGCTGACGGAACGCGCGGAGCTCGGTTCGCGCACTGACCGCTTTTTCCGAGCGGACCTGCGGCACGAAAACAAAAATCATCACCGCACACAGCAGCGCGATGATCGCCACCGCCGCAAACGTCGAGCGCCAGCCAAACGTTTCGCCCAGCCACGTGGCGGCAGGCACGCCGAGCACGTTGGCTACGCTCAAGCCCATGATCACCTTGCCGATCGCTTCGCCGCGGCGCGATGGGGGCACCATCGCGGCGGCGACCAGCGAGGCCACGCCGAAATACGCACCGTGCGGCAGCCCGGCGACAAAGCGCGATATGAAAACAGCGGCATAGCTGTGGAAAATCGTTGTCGCGAAATTGGCGATGGCATACAGCAGCATCAGGCCGATCAGCAACGTCTTGCGCTGCATTTTCGCCAGCAGAATGGTGATCGCCGGCGCACCGACCACCACACCGAGCGCATACGCACTGATCAGATGCCCGGCTTGTGGCACGGACACGCTCAGATCCCTGGATATTTCCGGCAGCACGCCCATCGCCGCAAATTCGGCCGTGCCGATGGCCAGCCCGCCGATGGCAAGCGCCAGCTCGGCGACGCCAGCGCCATGGGGCGCAACAGCGCGAACGCCGGATTCGGCGCGAGTAGGGGATGACATCGGGTTTCAGCCTGGGAACGGGGGGATGGGTATATTGAAGATCAAAATCTAGGCAATGAAGCGTGCTGCGACAATCAGTACCCCGAGTTGGGGGCGCCGGCTTTGCGGCTCATCAACAATGGTACTGAATATCTCAGGTGTGAATGATATCGCGGCCCGAGCGCAACCGCGAAGCGGTTGCCCATGATCTCGGCCGGCTATTTCGCGTTCGTCACCGTGCACTGCTGTACGCCACTGCGCGGCGCATATCGCATCCCTGAGAAAAATCCGGGCGGCGGGTTCGACATTCGATGCCATGTATCAGGGAGGCAAAACGTCAGCAGTTGATGTGCTGCGCGCTATTGGTGCGCTAGTCCTACCCGACAATCGGCACGATCACCTGCCTGCCGCCTTCACCGCGCGCCACCCGCTGATAGGCGCCTATGGCCTCACTGAGCGGTACGGTTCGTTGCACCGCCGGCGCGCGCAAGGTGGCGTCATCGAACAAGGGTGCCAGTCGGTCGAGCAGGCGGGCGGTGTCGCGGGCGCCGAGTTTGAGCGAGTCCGCGCCGAACAGCTGCGTTTCGTTGTGATAGAAATCACGCAGATTGAAGGTCACGTCGCTGGCGCCGGTGGCGCTGATCTCCACCAGTCGGCCGCGATGGGCTACACATTGGAGCGCCGGGGCGAACATCACGCCGCCGACCGCGTCGTACACGACCTCGGCACCGCGGCCTGCCGTGAGTTCACGCACATGAGCGGGCAGATCCTGGTCGGATAAGGTCCACGCATCGAAGGTGACGGCCTGCGCCGCCGAAGGTGCGTCGCGAACCACGCCGATCACGCGACAGCCGCGCCAGCGCGCCAGTTGGCAAACGGCTTGGCCAACGCTGCCGGAGGCACCGATCACGACCACGGTCTCGCCGCTTTGGGCGTTGGCGTAGTCGATCAGGCCAAGCCACGCGATCGTGAACGGCACGCCGACGCTGGCCGCCGCGCCAAAATCGAGCGTTGCTGGTTTCAGTGCCAGCGCGTTCAGCGGCACCTGCAGGTATTCGGCGTGCGATCCGTCGTGGGTAAAGCCGAACTGACCACCGCTGCCCCAGACGTTCTTGCCCAACCACTCGGCGGGGCCATCTACCACGACACCGGCAAAGTCGCGTCCCGGGGTTCGCGGCAGCGTGGTCTGGCGCATCAGTCCGACGGCGTTCTTGACGTCGCTGGGGTTGATCGGCGCGGCGCGTACTTCGATCACCGCGTGGTCTTTATCTGCGACAGGCTTGTCGATCTCCTGAACAACCAGTTGATCGGGTGTGCCGAACTGCAGGATGCGCAAGGCTTTCATATGGGGTTCCTTGAGAGTGGTCGGAGCAGCTCAAAACCAGGGCCGGATCAGCGCCACCAGACGCTCGCCAATAAGCATCGCCGCGAGACCGAGCAGGGCGATCGGCGGCGGCGCGGGCGATCGCGTGCGCAATACGCCGTAGAGAACGCCGACCGCCAGGCCAATCGCTACGGCTACGAGAAAATCGCGCATGACGGCTGTTTCCACTAAGGGGTAGCTCATGATGCGCTGGATGGTGCACTGGGGTTATCCTCAAATTTGCCAACTTATTGCGAATTCCTGCCAACGTCATGTTCGGTAAAAGCGAACGCCGCTCCGACTATCAGCGCACGGCCCGGCCGGTGGTCGCCATGGCGCGTAAACTCGGGCAGGGCGAGTTGACCACCCCGCATCGGCATCGACGGGCACAGCTTATTTACGCGGCAAGCGGCGTGCTTTCGGTGGAGACGCCAGACGGTGTCTGGGTCGTGCCGCCGGAACGTGCGGTGTGGATACCCGCCATGATGCGGCATGGCTTGCGTGCAGCCAGCCACGCCGAACTGCATAACGTTTATGTCGAGCCTGCGCTCACGCGGCACTTCCCCGCACATTGCGCAGTAGTAGCCGTTAAACCGTTACTTCGCGCCCTGATTGGCGAAGCGGTTGCCGTGCCAGCCCGTTACGCGCTGGATTCACGCCATGCGCGCGTCATGGCGCTGCTGCTGGAATGCATCGAGGTCAAGCCGATTGCGGCGTTGACCTTGCCCATGCCGGAGGATGCGCGGGCCCTGCGTCTCGCCCTGCAGGTGCGTGCGCAGCCGTCGATCAGCCGCGGTGTCACTCAGCAGGCGGACCAGACCGGCGCAAGTCGGCGCACGCTCGAGCGTTTGTTCCGCGAGCAGACCGGCATGCCATTCGGACGCTGGCGCCAGCAGGCGCTGCTGATGCGCGCGCTCGAACTGTTGGCCATTGGCACGCCGGTGGCGCACGTTGCCAGCACCCTGGGCTACACCGAAGTCGCCGCCTTCAGCAGCATGTTCCAAAAGGCTCTGGGCGTCGCGCCGTCGCGATATTTCTTGGCGCGCGTCTAGCCAAGAGAAATCGCTTACGCCGGGCGGGGTATGTCGCCACGGCTGCATGCGCTGCTCGCAAGCAAACCGGTCGCGGCTGCGCGCGGAACTGACAGGATCAAACAGCGGACGCCAAACGAAATCACGTTGTCAGTCAGTGAACCTCGCCTGTTGATGCTTACCGTGGATCACGCCTGATGCAAGCTGCGCCGCTGCGGATCGCGATACACCAGCACGGTGGCAATCAAACCACACAGCGCCGCAAACGATAGCCATAATCCCGGCGCCGCATTGTTGCCGGTGAGGTGGATCAGCCATTGCGAAATCGCCAGGCTTGATCCGCCCAAGGTAGTGGCGAGGCTATACGCGAGCGAGAAGCCGGCGGTGCGCACGTCGACCGGCATGATCTCGGTGAGCGCCACCACCATCGCGCCGTTGTACGCGGCGTAGATGAAGGACAGCCACAGCTCCACGCCGAGCAGGCGATCGAAGCCAGGCGAGGCCACCAGCCAGCGCAGCACGGGGTAGGCGGTAAGCAGCGCCAGCACGGTGCAGGCGGCCAGCAGCGGCCAGCGGCCGATGCGATCGGACAGCGCGCCCATCAGCGGCAGCCAGATCAGGTTGGACAGACCAATACACAGCGTCACGATGAACACATCCGACTGCGACAGATTCAGCACTTCCTTGCCGAAGGTTGGCGTGTACGCGGTGATCAGATAAAACGACACCGTCGTCATTAGCACCATAGCCATGCCGAGCAGCACGACGCGCCAGTGGGTGATCATCGAACGATAGATTTCACCGGCATCGGGCCGATGCTTGCGCGCGAGAAACGCTTCGGTCTCCTGCAGCGAGCGGCGGATCAGAAACACGAATGGCACGATCAGGCAGCCGACGATGAAGGGAATGCGCCAGCCCCAGTCGTTCATCGCCTGCGCCGGCATCCAACGCTGCAGCAGCAGGCCCAGCAGCGCGGCGAACATCACCGCCACCTGCTGGCTGGCCGATTGCCACGAGCAATAAAAACCGCGATGCCCGGGCGTAGCGATTTCCGACAGATACACCGACACGCCGCCCAGCTCCACGCCGGCCGAAAACCCTTGCAGCAGTCGCCCAGCGAGCACCAGCAGCGGTGCGAGGATGCCGATGGTCGCGTAGCTCGGCACCGCCGCCACCAGCAGCGTGCCAACGGCCATCATCGCCAGCGTCACGATCAAACCCTTGCGGCGGCCGTGGTGATCGATATACGCGCCCAGCACAATCGCGCCGATCGGCCGCATCACAAAGCCCGCGGCAAACGTCAGCAGGGTCAGCAGCAGTGAGGCATAGGCGTTGTGGCTGGGGAAATACGTGCGTGCAATGGCCGAGGCGTAATAGCCGTAGACCATGAAGTCGTACATCTCCAAAAAGTTGCCACCGACCACGCGGAAGACCGACTTGATGCTTTCGCTGCGCGAGCGGGATTCGTTTTGGCTCACGACATATCGCCTGATGTCTGCATGGGAATAAAATTTATACGCATCGGCTCAACGCTAGCAGCGGCTTCGTCGATTGATGATGAGCGTGATGGCGGACGTGGAGCGGAGGCAGTCAAATCTTTCACCAGGCAAGCTCAATCCGCCCGATGTTCCAGCGCAAGATAATCCTTGCTCTGCATCTCGATCAGGCGCGATTCGGTGCGGCCGAATTCGGCGCGCAGGCGTTCGCCGTCGTACAGCTCGGTGATCGGCGCGGCGGCCGAGAGCACAAGCTTCACGTGGCGGTCGTAGAACTCGTCCACCAATTGCACGAAACGTTTGGCGGCATCGTCGCTGTAGGCGTTGAACTGTGGCACGTTGGCAACGATGATCGTCGGGCCGGCCTTGGCCAGCGCGATGTAATCGGCCACCGCACGCGGGCCTTCGCACAGCGCGGCAAATTCGAACCACAGGATTTTTTCGGCGCGCTTGTGAAACGCGATATCGCGATGGTTGATCGACAGCACGCCATCCTGCTCGATGCTGCCGCTGGCCTGGCTGCTGAAAATGCGCTCCAGCGCGCGATGCGATTCCGCGCCCGGCGGCGTGAGATACACCGGCGCCTGCGCCAGCGCACGCAGCCGCCAGTCGTGCGACGAGGCCATTTCGACCACGTGGCAGCGCTGTTCGATTAGCGCGATGGCCGGCAGAAAGCGCGCGCGCTGCAGGCCGTCCTTATAGAGGTTGGCCGGCGCCGTATTCGAGGTGGTGATCAGCGTGACGCCCTGCGCAAACAGCGCATCGAGCAGGCCCGAAAGAATCATCGCGTCGCCGATATCGTTGACCAGAAACTCGTCCAGGCACAGCACGCGGCAGCGCGACGCGATGCCGGTAGCCACATCCAGCAGCGGGCTTTGCTTGTTACCCAGGGCGCGCAGGCTCTCGTGCACCTCGCCCATGAAGCGGTGATAGTGGCGCCGCAGCGCCATGCCCTGCGGCAGGCTGGAAACGAACAGATCCATCAAAAAGGTCTTGCCGCGCCCGACGCTGCCCCATAGATACAGGCCGGGCACGCCGGTGGCCGGTTCACTGCCAAGCATCGATTTCAGCCGTCCAAACAGGCCGCCGCCCTTGCTGCTATCGATCGCGCCGGATTGCGCGCACAGCGCGGCATGAATGCGATCGAATTCATGCAGCAGCGCCTGCTGGGTCGGGTCGGATTCCCACCGATGCGCGGCGATGCCTTCCTGATAGCGGGCGCTGGGCGCGATGGCGTTGGATTCACTCATGCAGAAACATTCTTCCGAAGCGTATGGATTACGCGGCGCGCGTCGGCGGCAGCCATGTGCGCACCGTATGCTTGATGGCGCCGCGCAGATCCATCAGCCGGCGATGGAAAAAGTGGCTGGTGTCGGGCATGCGTACCAGCTCGGGTTTTTTCTCCAGCGCATCGATCCAGTCGAACACCGCCTGCGGCTCGACCACTTCATCGGCTTCACCCTGCACGACCAGCCACGGGCAGGTAGGTGGTTTCAAGGCCTGGAATTGCCACCGCCCGACCGGCGGCGCAATGCTGATCAGCGCCGCCGCCTGCAGCTCTACCGCGCGGGAAATAGTCACGTAGCTGCCGAACGAAAAGCCGGCCAGCCACAGCGCGTCGTCCGGCCGCACGCGGCGCACCCAGGCGACCACGGCGGCAAGATCGTCCCCTTCGCCGTCGCCGTTGTCGTACTCGCCGGGCGAGTTGCCGGTGCCGCGAAAATTGAAGCGCACGGTGTCGAGGCCGGACTCGCGCAGCGCGCGCTCGACCATCGTCACCACCTTGTTGTGCATGGTGCCGCCCTGCACGGGATTGGGATGGCAGATCACCGCCACGCCGCGGCGCGCGCCGTCGGCCTCGGCGATATCGGTCATGCTTTCCAGCGCACCGGTCGGGCCTTCCAGCATGAAACTGGCCGGCTCAGCGGGAAACTGGTCGGGGTTGGCGGGCAATACGGTAGGTTCCATGTCTGCGATGATAACCGGCCACGCCGGATTGCTGCCGATTCGCGATGCCGCATTGCGCCGCTTCCGGCACACTCCGCGAGAAACAACGTCCCATGCATCGAGACCAAGCCATGCCGAAAACCGCCGAGCACCAACGCTGTCCGTGGGGCGCGACCGACCCGCTGCTGCGCGATTATCACGATGCCGAATGGGGTACGCCTCTGCACAACGATCACCAGCTATTCGAATTTCTCTGCCTCGAAGGCGCGCAGGCGGGCCTGTCGTGGCGCACCGTGCTGGCCAAGCGCGACAACTATCGCAAGGCGTTCCACGATTTCGACATTGCGCAGGTAGCCGCGATGAAGGATCGCGAGCTTGAAAAACTGCTGCTCGATCCGGGCATCATCCGTAATCGATTGAAGGTCTTTTCGACGCGCGACAACGCCATCGTGGCGCTCGGCATCATCGAGGAATGTGGCAGTCTGGATACTTACCTATGGTCGTTCGTCGACGGCAAGCCGCTGGTCAATCGCTGGGCCGATAGCAGCCAGGTGCCCGCCAGTACGCCCCTGTCGGACAGCATGAGCAAGGCGATGAAAAAGCGCGGCTTCCGCTTTGTCGGCACAACCATTGTCTACTCGCTGATGCAGGCGACCGGCATGATCAACGATCATGTGGTGGGGTGCTTCAGGCATGCACAGTGCCGGCGACCGCAGGGCAAAGGCAGCGCGGCAGTCTGAATTTGCGACGGCTTGCTGTCGCAGCTGTTTGCCGGCAAATACAGTAGCGGCCTGCACGGAACAAGTGTGGGGGAAGGGTGGCACCTGCGCTTGATTAACGACGATGAAAGCGCAGCCTAAGCATCGAATGGAAAGCTGGGGTCATGAGCTTTCCTGCTTGCGATATTCCCAGCCGTGACAGAGGCGCCGCACTGAGCCACGTTCGCGCGATTGAGCGCGATGATCCCATGCGTGGCGACGCGGAAGCCTTTGTGGCGCACGTGTATGAGCGCAAGTTCCACGCACGCCTGCAGACATTTATGCCGACAATTCTCGGATTTTTCGACGGCAACGACCATCTGCGCGCTTGTCTCGGCATTCGTTTTGCGGCGAAAGAATCGCTGTTTGTCGAGCAATATCTGATTGCCCCCGCCGAAACCTTCATCGGCAGCGAAGCCTCGCTCGAAATGCCACGCAGCGGTCTGCTCGAAGTTGGTGGTTTTGCTTCGCATCACCCGGGCGATGCGCGTCAGGTGATCCGCTTTCTGGCACCGCGGTTGAAAGCCATCGGCATTCACTGGGTGATCTTCAGCGCCACCCGGCAAATTCAAAATGCGTTTCAACGCATGGGCCTGACGCCCGTGGTACTGGCCGACGCAAACAAGGATCGGCTGCAGCCGGATGGCACCGATTGGGGAACGTACTACGAGACGCATCCGCATGTTCTGCTTGGCGATGTCGATGCCGGTTGCAGTTTTTTGGAGAAGCGCGCGCAGCGACGCATTCAGGGCGTAAGCGGCGATGAGACGATCGTCGATCTCCGTGAGCACGTCTCATGAGCGAGCTTCACGACATCTTGCGTGATCGCAAAGGGCCGCTCCTGGTCGATGCCGCGGGTGCGCACGACGCCGGCGATTTTTTTTATCACGTCCAGCACATGGCGGAACGCCTCTCCGCTGCGGGCGCGCTCCGCGTGGCCAGCCGGCTGGACAATGGCCGCGACTGGCTCGCGCTCGATCTCGCGCTGCGCCAGCTGGGGCTGGTGCACGTGCCGGCGCCGATTTTCTTTTCGCCCGCGCAGGTGACCCATTTGCTCGCCAGCAGCGGTGCGGATGCGTGGATCGGCTCTTTGGATCCGGGCCATGGATGGACATCCTTAGGCGCCGGTCTGTGGATCAATACCCATCTTCGCGATGCGCGCCAGGTTTTGCCTCACGGCACCGCATGCATTACTTACACCTCGGGCACCACGGGTCAGCCCAAAGGCGTGTGCCTGGCTGAAAGCAGCTTGCTCGCCGTTGCGCGATCGCTGGTGGATGCGATGCGGCCGCTCGATGTGCGTCGACACCTGTGCCTGCTGCCGATGGCCACGTTGCTGGAGAACGTTGCAGGATTTTATGCGCCATTGATCAGCGGCGCCGAAATAGCGGCGCCAAGTCTTGCGGAAATTGGCTACTCGGGCGCCAGCGGCATCGATGTCCCCAAGCTCCTGCACTGTCTGCATCGCTATCAGCCGGAAAGCATCATCCTGGTGCCGCAGCTGTTGCTTGCCATCGTGGCGGCCGCTGAAAACGGCATCTTGCCACCGCCCTCGTTGAAATTTATTGCGGTGGGTGGCGCGCGCGTGGGTGAATCGCTGCTGCGCCGTGCAGAGGCCATTGGTCTGCCCGTTTTTGAAGGCTACGGGCTGAGCGAGTGCGCATCGGTGGTGACGCTCAATCGCCCCGGTTTCAGCAAGCCAGGTAGTGCGGGCCAGGTGCTGCCGCATGCGGCTATTCGTATTTCAAATGATGGTGAAATCCACGTTTCGGGCTCGACGTATCTGGGCTACGTTGGTGAAGCGCCACCCTTTGCCGACGAATACGCTACGGGCGATCTGGGCGAGATAGATGATGACGGCTTTCTGCATATTCTCGGCCGGCGCCGCAACGTGTTCATTACCTCGTATGGTCGCAACGTCAATCCGGAATGGGTCGAAGCGGAGCTGGTGCAGCATCCACTGATCGCGCAGGCCGTGGTCTACGGCGAGGCACGCCCGAGCAATGCCGCGGTGATCGTGCCGCGGAGGACCGACGTGACGGCCGCGGCGATGACCTCTGCACTGCGCGAAGTGAGTGCCGGCCTGCCGGACTATGCACGGATCGAACATTTCATTTTCGCCAGTGCACCGTTTGATATGGCGAACGGACAACTCACCGCCAATGGCCGTCCCCGACGTGAGGCCATCTGGCAAACCTACGGCGATGCCGTTTCCCGTTTCTACGATCACTCTGCCGGGCATCCGCCATGACTTTTCATCAAGAACTACTCGCCGCCACCGAAGCCGAGCGCAACAGCCTGATCTCGATCCCCGTGGTGACCCAGGCGCTATCGGGTCGGGCGACCACCGAGCTTTACCTCGCCTTCCTTCAGGAGGCTTTCCACCACGTGCGTCATACGGTGCCGTTGCTGATGAGCTGCGGCTCAAAGCTGCCGGCCCGGCTGGAATGGCTGCGGGTGTTGGTCGGTGACTACATCAAGGATGAGATGGGCCATCAGGAGTGGGTGCTGAACGATATCGCTGCGGCCGGCGGCGATCGTGCAAAGGCGGCGGCCAGCGAGCCGTCGGTGCCGACCGAAATGATGGTGGCTTATGCGTATGACACGATCGCGCGACGCAACCCGGTGAGCTTCTTCGGCATGGTATTGGTGCTGGAAGGCACCAGCGTGGCCTTGGCGACACTGGCAGCCGACGTGATGGAAAAAAGTCTGGGGTCGCCGCGCTCAGCCTTTTCCTACCTGCGCTCGCACGGCGATCTCGATGTCGAGCATGTGGCGTTCTTCATCGACCTGATCAATCAGCTGGACGATCCGGCCGACCGCGCGGCGGTCATATACGCAGCGCGCCGTTTCTATCGACTGTACGGCGATATTTTCAGAGACATTGCTGCGCGGCATGATGCGACGCTGCCGGAGGCGGCATGAGTATTGGCAGCGGTACCTGCGCGATTCTTACTGGCGCCAGCGGCGGTATTGGCCAGGCACTCCTGCGCGAGCTGCTGGCAAGGGATGCCAATGTACTTGCAGTCGCGCGGTCGCCCGAAAAGCTGGACGCTCTCTTTGCGGATTTGGATACGGCAAAGAAAAAGCGGATTCAAGTGGTGCGAGCCGACCTCGACTTGCCGGAGGGCCGTCGAGCCGTGGTGAGCGCCGCATCGTGGCTGGAATCCGCACCAAATTTGGTCATCCATGGCGCAGCCAGCAGCAGTTTTGGTTTGTTCGCCGAAAATGCAGCCGATGAAGTGGGCCGACTGCTTGCGCTGAACGTTATCTCGCCGCTGCAGCTCACACACGATCTGCTGCCGTTGTTGAAGCAGTCGCCGACCGCACAGGTGGTGGCGATAGGCTCGACCTTTGGCAGCATTGGTTATCCCGGCTTTGCGGCTTACTGCGCCAGCAAGTTTGCGTTGCGCGGCGCCTTCGAGGCGCTGGCACGCGAGCATCACGGCGAGTCGATTGCGTTTCTCTACATGTCGCCGCGCGCCACGCGTACTGATTTCAATTCGCCCGAAGTCGACGCGCTCAACGCATCGCTGGGCAACCGCGTCGACAGTGCCGAATACGTGGCGAGGGAAATTCTCAAGGCGATCGATCGCGGTCAGCGTCGACTGCAGATTGGTTGGCCGGAAAAATTGCTGGTGCGTCTCAACAGCCTGCTGCCCGGCTTGCTCGACCGGGGCATAGCGGCACAGCTGCCAAAGATCCAGACGCACGCCCGGCGCACTCGAGTTCACAGGTTGAATCCGTAAGCCGGTGATTGAAACCCTTTGCGTGAAAGACACTTTCAAACGTCGATTCATCGACTAGCTGGGCCGGCCATTCAGCTCTCGGTAGCCAGTCTTCGTAGCGGAGACTGGCCCGCGCCGGGCTTGCCGTCAGTTGCCGGTAATGAGGTCGGCCGATAGGTGGTCACTTCAGCGTGCAGCTGGCCGCCCATCAACTTCAGGCCCAGATGCATGGACTGAGCGCCAGCCGCCGCGACGGCCAGCGCAACACCGAGCCCGGTATGCACGCCTGCGTCCTGACCTTTTCGCCAGAATCGTTGATGCATCAGGGCTACATCGTCGTCGCTGAGGCCTGGTGCATCGTTTTGCAGCGACCAGACGTTCGATCGGTAATCCACCAGCAGGCGACTACCGGCAGGCGCGTAAGCGACAGCGTTGCTCAACAGGTTGCCCAAGATGACATCCAGCAGGGTCGGATCAGCCTGCCAAATCAGTGCGCCCCGCGGTCGAATAATCATATCGAGACGCCGCTTTTCTATGTCCGCGCCATGGCGTTCGAGCAGCCGTCGAGTGATTGAGCCGATATCGACAGATTTATATTGCACCCCTTCGATACCCGCTTCGATACGCGTCAACAGCAGCAAAGTGGTGACGAGACGTTCCATCTCCATGCCAATGGTGCCGACTTCGGCCAAAAAAGCGCGCAGATTGCGCTCACTCGGATAGCGCAGTTCTACCTCGATCATCGTATGCAGCTCGGCTAGCGGGGTGCGCAGCTCATGCGCGACGCCACTGGCAAACTGGCGCTCCCGCATCAGCCCTTCTTCCATGCGCGATAGCACCTCGTTGAATCGCATGATCAGCGGCTTCAGCTCTGAAGAGCTGTCGGTATCCAGCCGTCGATCGGGTGATTCGGGTCCGATCAGCCGCACGGCTTCGGCGAGTCTGGCCAGCGGCTTCAGGCCACGCTGGATCAGTAACGGGGCCATCAGCGCGACGATAAGCATGGCGATAAGCACACACCCATATTCAATGCGATCCATCGAGGTCTGAAAACTTCTCACATCTTTCAGGTCGACCGCCAGGCCAAGGCTGCAGGTGGGTGCTGACGAAGCTCCCGCGGCGGCTCCGGCAAGGGACGATGGAGGGAAACTCAGGGTCACTCCCCGCAGCTCGGTGCCTCTGTCATCAGACATGTCAGCGAATATGGGCTTGCCCGCGGTGGGAACCGGCCAGCGCAATCCTGCGGCTGCCGCGGATGACAGCACATGCTGGCTCAGGCACTGGATGTTGAAATAAACGATGCCGTCGTCGGCGAGAAAACTCGGCATGCGGTCTTTGCCGAGGATGGATTGCGTCGCGGAGGGACCCATCCGGAAAATGTCGGATAGCGCCTGCGCGCGCTCGATCAGATTGGTATCCGCCTGTATCGCCACTTCATTGTCGATGTGCTCATCCAGCAGCATGGTTGCGCTGCCTAGCGTGAGCACGATGGCGATCATCAGAAACAGCGTGATGCGCAACCTGATCGACATGGCACGGATCATGGGATCAGATAGCCGGAGCCGCGACGCGTTTCAATGACATCGGTGAGACCGGCCTGGGCGAGTTTCCGGCGCAGTCCGAACACGACCACTTCGATACTCTTGTCCGAGGCATCAGACTGCGTGCCCGACAAGCGATCCAGAATTTCGATGCGTGTGAAAACCCGGCCGCGGTGGCGCATCAGCACTTCAAGCAGCGCGTACTGACGTGGTGTCAGCATCAGCGGAACACCGGCGACATCGGCCAGTCGCGCTTGCGGATTGAGATTCAACTTTCCAACGGACAGGGAAAGCAGCTTGGCTTCCTGCGGGCGTCGGGCCAGCGCATGCAATCGCGCCACCAGTTCATCGAAAGCGAATGGCTTGACCAGATAGTCGTCTGCACCCTTGTTCAGCGCGCCAATTCTGTCGGACACCTGATCGCGCGCCGAGAGAACCAGCACGCACGGACGCTCGCTGCGATGACGCAGATGATGCAGTACGGCCAAGCCGTCCTTGCGCGGAAGCCCCAGATCGAGCACTACCTGTTCGTAGCCGAAGCTGTCCAGGTGATGGCAGGCCGCCACGCCATCGGCGGCCTGGTCGACGGTGAAGCCGGCGGCGGTGAGCCCCCGAGCCAGCGAGTCACGCAGGCGCATCGAGTCTTCAACAATGAGCACGTTCACGTTCAATACTCCGGGCAGGTGAAAGCGGTGAGCTTGGCGGGGCGCCAAAAAATCGTGTCTTGGTCATGTCCGACAAAAATGCCGGGTCCCTGTAGCTCGCCCTCCCGTGCCAGTGAACGGCGCGACTTAACCGGTCGCAGCGTTTACGCACTTTTAAAACAAGCTGACACCACTATGAAAACGATTTGTCATAAATGTTCCGCGTTTATAAAAAAATATTTAATCGGGAATGTGTAAATAATTCCCATCTGTGTTTGTGCCCAGCAAGGGTGGCAACGCAAGCGTGCTCAACAAATAAATAACAGCAGCTAATCATCACCAAAGGTTCTGGCGAGATACTTAATTGAGAAAGCCGGACCCCGGATTTTATTTATATGGCGCTGGTCAACGGCGGCCTAGAGGTAACGTGTGAAACCATTACCCGACTACGCCAAGGCCGATGCCATACCCGGCAAGGGGATTTATCACATCCTGGTATGCCGACCGAATCACCGTCTCGGCAACATGATTTTGATGACGCCCCTGATTGCCGAGCTTGAACGGTTATACAAGGGCGCCGAAATCGATATTGTCGCCGAGGGTTATGCGGCGGCCGAGATCTTCCAGACATTCCCGAATGTCAGACATATTTACTGCCTTCCGCCAAAAGGCTTTAAACATCCTTTCATTTTCCTTTCAAAAATACTGAAAATACGAAAAACCCGTTACGACCTCATAATCGACCCCTGCATGGGTTCGGGCTTCAGTCGCCTGCTGACCCGACTATTCAAGGGGGCAGCGCAAGCTGGGCTTCGACGATTCCGGTAACCGTCGTGGCATGACCCACTTGGCACCCGGTTCGATGGCACCACTGCACATGGCAAAGCGTGCGGTGATGCTCGTGCGCTGGTACTGCGCTCCCCACGTCAACGAGGTCGATAATTTTCCCGTGCTGGATATCCGCCCGACCGGACCGGAACGGCGGCAGGGCGAGCAGCAGATACGCGACCTCGTTGCCGCATCGGGTCAATCCAGCGCGGGCGGCGTGATTGGCCTGTTCGCGGAGGCCACGGGAACGAAACGCTACTGCCAGGACTGGTGGAACGCCTTTGTCTCGGCGGTCCGGCTGGCCAGCCCGGATTGCAGCTTGGTCGAAATCATCCCGGTACACGGGCGCTCGATGCTGGATTCGAAGTGGCCCGGCTACTACTCCACCAGCATTCGCCGTATGGCGTCGGCCATGGCTGGCGTCGATGTGATGATCAGCGCAGATTGCGGAGCCATGCATCTGGCGGCGTCCTCGGGGACGCCGACGATCGGCATGTTTTCTGTCACCGACGCCAAGGTCTATGGGCCTTACGGATCACATAACGCCCATCTGGTTACGCAGGGCTTGAGTCCGCAGCAGGCGGCAAAAAAGGCCGTCGAACTTTATCGCGAATCGTTCTGGAGTCCTGCAGAAATGCGCACCGCCGATCTTGCGGAAGCGACCTTGCTCTAGATGTCCACGTCGCGTCGGCCTGCGTGTCGCACGCTTACGATTTGCTTGGTCGGACTTGAGTGTTGCCGATAAGGCTTTACTAAAGAATGCCCGCTGCCGAAGTGACGGCGAGCACGGCGTTAAGGCCGCCGAAGGCGAACGAGTTGGACAGTGCCGCGTGCACCTGATGCCCGCGCGGCTCGTTGACGACCAGGTTGAGATCGCACTCGGGATCGGCGTGGCTAAAGTTGATCGTTGGCGGAACGATGCCTTCGCGGATGGCGCCGACCACGGCGACCAGCTCCAGCGCGCCCGAGGCGCCCAAGGCGTGGCCGTGCATCGACTTTGTCGACGACACCAGCGGCCGGTTGGCCCAGTCACCCAATGCGAGCCGAATCGCGCGGGTTTCGGTGACATCGTTGGCGACCGTGCCCGTGCCGTGGGCGTTGATGTACTGGATGTCCGCGGGAGCGAGGCCGGCATCCTGCAGGGCGGCGCTGATCGCGCGTGCCGCTCCGATATCCGACGGCGCGACGATATCGACGGCGTCCGCGCTCATGCCGATGCCCGCGACCAGGGCCAGCATCGACGCACCGCGCGCACGCGCATGGGCGAGCGATTCGAGTATGAACACGCCCGCTCCCTCGCCCAGCACCAGACCTCGACGTCCCAGGGCAAACGGTCGACAGGCATCCCCGGCCAGTACACGCATCGCTTCCCACGCCTTGATCAGGCTGTAGCTCAGACAGGCTTCGCTGCCGCCAGCCACGGCAACGTCGACCATGCCACTTCGAATCATCATCACCGCCTGGGCAATGGCATGGTTCGACGAAGCGCAGGCGCTCGACAGCACAAACGCCGGGCCGGTAAGGCGATGAGCGATGCTGACCTGGCTCGCCGGCGCGCTGGTCATCGAACGCACGATCGCCAGCGGATGCGCGCGCTGCGCGCCTTCCGCGTACAGGCGGCGATCATGCTCGTCATGCGAGAACTCGCCGCCGACACCCGTACCAATCACCACCGCCGTGCGCGCTGCCGTGCGCTCATCGAACACCAGTCCGGACTGGCTGATGGCCTCGCTGGCTGCGACCAGAGCGAACTGCGACACGCGATCGAGCTGGCCGAGCATGTGCTCGTCAAAGTGGTTGGCCGGGTTGTACGCGTGAGCTTGCGCGGCCAGCGTTGTGCGCAGGTCGGCCTGGCGCGGATGGACCAGTGATGCGATGCCGCCGCGTCCCTCGCGAAGACCTTCCCATAACGCGGTGGCATCGACACCCAGGGCGCTGACGGCACCCATGCCGGTGATTACCACCGGGACGTTCATGGCATTACGCCGACTTCCGGCAGTGCCGCGGCAACAGCCTCGATGAGACCGCCCACGGTATCGGCCTCGAAATCGGGGGCGCGGTCGGGCAGGGTGATGCCGAACGACTCCTCAATCTCGAAGATGACCTCGATGGCGTCGAGTGAGTCGACGCCCAATGATTTCAACGTTGCCGCTCGGGTGATCGTCGAGGCATCGAGGCGAGCACTGCTGGCAATGATGGCGATCACGCGTTCTTCGATCAAAGCACTCATTGGTGTGGCGCCTGAATTCCTGCGGCGAAAACCCTGGCGGTCATCGATGTGCCAACGACACGGCCGCATGTGGCGACCTTATGCGCGAGAGTCAGGGATATACGTGCTGCGCGTTCTCGGCATACAGCCAGCGACAATACTCGTCTTGCGCGGGCGCGCATGGCGACGCGAGCGCTGGTAATCGGGACAGCCGACGCTCATAGAGACGCGCCGTCGCGTGGTGCGTCACTGCCGATAACACCAAGGCGGCGCGAACGGCTTCAATCATGGTGCCCAAGGTATCGGTACCGAGATCACACGCCCCGACGGGCACATTGATGTCGAACACGTCCTCGATCTCGAATGTGATTTCGTTGGCGCGGCAAAACGCGACGCCCAATGCCTTTAGCGTGGCTGCCGGAGTAATCGTCGCCGCATTGATGCCGACGCGGTTGGCAATAAGCGAGATCACGCGTTCTTCGATCGGGTAGGTCATCGGTGTACTCCCGCTTTCGCGGTAACGAAAAGGATCAGGCAAGCATCAACACGGCTCGTGGAGGCGCAATCGGAACCGCGGCTGCTTGAACGCGTTCGGCGACGATATCGGCGATCGCCTCGGGGCTGAATGCACGCGCTTCAATCACCGTCGCGTTGCTGCCGTAAGGACCCCAGGCTTCGATATCGGTGCCGGTGAAGAGGCCCAGCGTCGTCGTACCCGATGCCCAGGCCACATGCATCAGGCCGCTGTCGACGCTGACGAAAGCCGCAAGATTCGATACCACGGCAGCCAGTTTGCGCAGATCGCTGCAGTACTGTGTCGGGTAGCGCAGGTCGAGCATCGACGCGCCGAACACCGGCGTGAATTCAAGAAACGCATAGCCGGGCATGAGGGTTTCGAGGTGGTCAAGCATCGCCTGCCACCAGGGACCTTCGAGCCGTTTTGCACCCGTGGCGTTGGCGAACACGCCCACCACCGGACGTTTAGCCGCGTGGGCACCGCCCATAATGCGCACCAACGCCTTGCTGCCGGCCGCGCGTTCGGTACGACTAAGGCGAATATCCGGCGACGGGTAGTCGGTTTCGCCAGCGCGTCGCAGTGCAGCGCGCAGCAGGTATACGGGCAGCTTTGCAACGTGCTGCACATGCTCGGGGATGGCCACGGCATGGGTTACGCCGCCGCTTTTTTCGGATCCACAGAAACCCAGCTTGTAGCGTCCATGGGCAAGCGCCAATAACAGCCGCCCTGTCTTGGAACTGAAATCGGGATCGATCACCAGGTCATAGGAGGTTTTGCGCATGGCCTTCAGTACGCTCAGTACGGCAGGCATGTGGGGCGGAAAACGGGATGGCAGAACAAACACTTTGCGCAAGGAAAAAAATTTCCCGTACAGCTCACGTGCCACCGGGCTTTGCGTCACGATGTCGATTTCGGCGCCTGGATACACCTGTTCCAGTTCGGTCAACAGAGGCGTCAACAGCAGCGTATTGCCCAGGCTATGGCTGGTGCGACAGACCAGGATGCGATCGATGCCTCGCGCGGGTAGCGCCGCCGTCGACGGCGCTACGGGTGTCGAGAAAAGCGAAAACAGCCAGCGCACGGCTCGGCGGCGCAAGCCGTGGATGCCGGTGGGCGCGACATAACGATTTTTTTTCACGTCGACACACCTCGAAGAGACGTGCGACAAGCATGCCGGCCTCAGCTTACGTACTCCTTTCAAGCCTCACGCGCCGCGAAAGGCTCGATGGGCCGTGCCGCGCAAGCCGAGCATCGTGATTGATGAGCAACCGATAGGTTTTCGGCATTCGCGCGAAGGCAGCAAAATCAGGGCGTTGGCTGCCTCAGCCGCCGCGCTGGACGCTGCGACAAAGACAGGCGCCGACGGAACACGTTTCTCTGGCTTGGCGCTGATTGTGCGTGTGGCGTCTGCGCGTCAATACAGAATTCAGCGTCGTGTGCCACGCAAGCTGTCGACTGAGAAGCTGGCGACTTCGCCGCCGTCGGTGCCGCGTCGACCCTGGCCTTGCGGTGGGCCCCACGCGTGCGCGGTCACCACTTCCCAGGTGGCTGGAATGCGTCCGTCGACGCGCATCGTTTCGTATGCTGCAAGCATGCGTTTGTAGCGACTCTTGCCGGTAAGCCCGCGTTCGCGCGTCTGGTCGGCGTTGGTGGCGCCAAGGCCCTGCAGTTCTTCCAGCAGCTTGCGCGGTTCGCTATAGGTGAGCGTGTAGCGATGCACGTCCAGCACGGGATCGCGCAGGCCGGCGGCAAGCATGGCATCGCCGACGTCGTGCATGTCAAGAAAGCGGCTCACATGCGGCTGCTGATCGGCCTCCGCCCAGGATGCGCGCAGCTCCTTCAAGGTATCCGGGCCGAAGGTGGAAAACGCCAGCAGGCCGCCGGGTTTGAGTACGCGCGCGCATTCGCCAAACAGCGCCTTCAGATCGTCGATCCACTGGAAACACAGGTTGGAGTGCAGCACGTCGACGCTGTGATCGGCCAGCGGCAGCGCGGTGGCTTCGCCGCAAAGGCGCTGGAACGGCTTCAGCCAGCTCGCGTGCTGCTTGGCGGCGCGCAGCATCGGCAGCGCCTGGTCGATGGCAATGACTTCGGCTTTGGCATAGCGCTTTTTCAGCAGCGCGCTGCCGCGACCGGTGCCCGCGCCGACGTCGATAACCCGCGCCGGTTCGGCCGTATAGAAGTCCAGACGTTCGATCAGCGCCGACTGCACCTCCTGCTGCAATACGTCGTGCTTTTCATAGGTGGCGGCGGCGCGACCGAAATTCTGACGCACCTGCTTCTTGTCGAAATGGAAGTCGCTCATGGTGTCCGTTCTTGTATTTGATCGAGCAGCGGCTGCAGCGCCTGCACCAGCGCGTCGACGTGACCGAAAAAGGGCGCGTGGCCGGCGTGCTCGATTTCAGCAAATGTGCCGCCGCATTGTTCGGCTGACCACTGCATGGCCTTGGGTGGCACCAGTCGATCACGGCGCCCGGCAATCCAGACGCTGGGCATGCCCAGCTGCGGCAGGTTGGCGCGGCGATCGCCGTCTTCCAGGATGCGGATGCCTTCCTGCAGCACGCGCACGTCGGGCTCGCCGCGGTCGTACACCAGGGTACGCAGATGGCGCACTTCAGCGCGCGGATCGGGGCTGCCCATCGCCTCCAGCGCGATGAATCGCTCAAGCGTGGCGTGGTAGTCGGTTTCCAGATCGGTAGCCAGTTGATGTACCAGCGCAGCGTCACCGCCGTAGGGCCAGGTGTCGTCGCGCACGAATTTTGGCGTGGCGCACAGCATGGCCAGGCCCAGCACCTGCTGCGGCACATCCAGCGCGGCGGTCAGCGCGATCAGTCCACCCATCGACCAGCCCAGCCATATCGCCGGCGGCGTGGCGGCTGCGATGGCGGCGGCGCTGGCGCCGGGTTCCAGTGCCGCCGTGCAGTCGCGCGAGTAGCCGTGGCCGGGCAGGTCGACCACGTAGATCGTGCAGCGATCCTTCAGCGCCTCGACCAGCGGCGACATGACGCCACCGTGCATGGCCCAGCCATGCAGCACGACCAGCGGGATCGGACCGCTGCCCACGGTTTCGATGTGCAGCGTCATGCCAGCGTGCCGCGCGCGGTGTCGATCGACGGCGGTGACGGCTGCAGCGCCTTGTCAACCGCGCCACGCTCATCGAACACGAAACAGTCGCCGTGCCAGTGCGCGCCGCCGGTCTGTTCAAGATATTTCAGAATGCCGCCCTCCAGCTGATAGACGTGTGGCACGCCGATATCCTGCATGTGCAGCGCCGCCTTCTCGCAGCGAATGCCGCCGGTGCAGTACGACACCACGGTCTTGCCGTCGAAGCGCGCGCGGTCGGCAGCGATGGCGGCGGGGAAACCGGTGAAGCTGGCGAGCTGATAATCGACGGCATCATCGAAGGCGCCGACCGCCGTTTCGTAATCGTTGCGCGTATCGAGCATCAGCAGGGGACGGCCGCCATCGTCATGGCCTTGCGCCAGCCATCGTTGCAAGGTGATGGCATCGACCGTCGGCGCGCGTCCGCCTTCGGGCCGGATGGTCGGCAGGCGCATGGTGATGATTTCCTTTTTCAGCTTGACCCGCATGCGCCCGAACGGCGGTGCCTCGGAGAGCGACTCCTTTGGCGCGATATCCGCGAAACGATGGTCGGCATGCAGCCACAGCATGAACGCATCGATCGCTTCGCGCGTACCGGCCAGGAACAGGTTGATGCCTTCGGGCGCCAGCAGCACCGTGCCTTTCAGGGCCAGTGCAGTGCAGCGTTCCAGCACGCGCTCGTGCAGCCCGGGCAGGTCATCCAGGCTGATGAATTTATAGGCGGAGATATTGACGGTCGACATGTGCTGATGGCGGCTAAAGCAGGTGGTGATTATATGGGCGCGCTGCAGCGGCGCTTAGCGCGTGGCGGAGCAGGGCAGCGCTTCCAGCGCGGCGAGCAGGCGATCGACATGTTCTTCTTCATGCGCTGCCGACAAGGTAATGCGCAGACGCGCGCCGCCGGCCGGTACCGTCGGCGGCCGGATCGCCGTGACCATCAGGCCGCGCCATTCCAGCGTATTGGCGGCGTCCAGTGCGGCCTGCGCATCGCCCAGCACGATCGGCTGGATCGCCGTGGTCGACGGCGACAGCGTAAGGCCGAGCTCGCTCGCGCCCCGGCGAAAGCGGGTGATCAGCGCGCTGAGCTTGTCGCGCCGCCACTGTTCGGTTTGCGCCAGCTGCACCGCCTTCAGTGCAGCGGCCGCGAGGGCCGGCGGCATGGCCGTGGTGTAGATATACGGCCGTGCAAACTGGATCAGTCCTTCAATCAACGCCGACGAACCGGCCACGAAAGCCCCCGCGCAGCCGAGTGCCTTGCCCAGGGTGGCCATCAGCACCGGCACGTCGTACTGAGTCAGTCCGGCCGCGTCGACGCTGCCGGACCCGCGGGGTCCGAGTGTGCCCAGACCGTGGGCGTCGTCGACCATCATCGTCACGTGCTTGCGCGCGCACAGCGCGGCCAGTTCGGGCAGGGGCGCGATATCGCCGTCCATGCTGAACACGCCATCGGTCGCCAGCATCGCGCCGGCCTGTTCGTTGATCACCAGCTGGCGCGCGGCAGCGTCGACGTCGGCATGCGGGTAGCGTTTGAGCTGCGCGCCGGCGAGGCTGGCGCCGTCGAGCAGGCAGGCGTGGTTGAGCTTGTCCTGTACGCACACGTCATCGCGGCCCAGCAGCGCCTGCATCACGCCGAGGTTGGCCATGTACCCGGTGGAAAAGAGCAGCGCGCGCTCGCGTCCGGTCCATTCGGCCAGCGCCTGCTCCAGCTCGGCGTGTTCGGTGCGATGTCCGCTGATCAGATGCGCGGAGGTGCTGCCCACGCCGCATTGGGTAGCGGCATGCCGCAGTGCGGCGGTCAGCTCCGGGTGCTGGGCCAGGCCGAGATAATCGTTGCTGCAAAAAGATAGCAGCCGCTTGTTGCCGACTTCCAGCCACGGGCCATCGGCGCGATCAATGGTACGCAGGCGGCGCAGCAGATTCGCCTGCCCGCGTTCGGCCGTCTGGACGGCCAGACGCTCCAGCAGGTCAGGCCGCGATGCTTCGGCCACGACTTTGTCCGTTACCGGCGGGCGTCACGTCGGCCTCGAGAATGTCGGCGTGCACGGTGCTCTCCGTCTCGACGATCTCCAGCGGATGCAGGTCCAGTCGACTGAACAGCGCGCGATCGTCAGCGACATCCGGATTGCCGGTGGTAAGCAGTTTTTCGCCGTAGAAAATCGAGTTGGCGCCGGCGAAAAAGCACAGCGCCTGGATGCCGTCGCCCAGCTGTTGCCGGCCGGCCGACAGCCGCACCATCGAGGCCGGCATCAGCAGCCGCGCCACGGCAATCGTGCGCACGAATTCGAACGGGTCAAGCACGTCGGTGCCGGCCAGCGGCGTGCCTTCCACCTGCACCAGCTGGTTAATGGGCACGGACTGCGGATGCTCGGGCAGGTTGGCCAGCGTCTGCAGCAGGCCGGCGCGCTGGCCGCGCGATTCGCCCAGGCCGACGATGCCGCCGCAGCAGGTTTTCATGCCGGCCGCGCGCACGTGTTCGAGCGTATCGAGGCGATCCTGGTACTGGCGGGTCTGGATCACCTCGCCGTAGAACTCCGGCGCCGTATCGAGATTGTGGTTGTAGTAGTCGAGCCCGGCGTTTTTGAGCGACTGCGCCTGGGTATTGCTGAGCATGCCGAGCGTGGCGCAGGTTTCCAGCCCCAGGCCTTTCACGGCGCTGACGATTTCGGCCACCTTGACCACGTCGCGATCCTTCGGGCTGCGCCATGCGGCGCCCATGCAGAAACGGCTGGCGCCCGCAGCTTTCGCCGCCTTTGCGCGTTCCAGCACCGCTTCCACGCTCATCAGTTTCTGCGCCTGCACGCCGGTGTCGTAGCGCGCCGCCTGCGGGCAGTAGGCGCAGTCTTCGGGGCAACCGCCGGTCTTGATCGATAGCAGGGTCGACACCTGCACGGCGTTCGGGTCGTGGTGTTCGCGGTGCACGCTATGTGCGCGGAACATCAGTTCGTTGAATGGCAGCGCGAACAGCGCGCTCACTTCGTCGCGGGTCCAGTCGTGGCGGATGACGGCTTCGGTCATGGAAAACTCCCGTTGGCAAGGCGGGAAGTGTGTTGGCAGTTCGGCGACCAGTCAACTGAAAGTCCCTGGCCAAGGTTGACGTACCCGAGCGCAGTCGCGGCTGCGTTACCATCAGGTATCCATAAACCACGCGGGGGCGAACGACATGAGTTCAGGGCAAGGCAGCGGCGGTAATGTTCTCGCGGCGATCTGCAGTTTGTTCATACCTGGCCTGGGCCAGCTGGTACAGGGGCGCCTGCTGATGGCGATACTGATGTTCGTGCTGGCCGGCGCACTGTGGTTCTTCCTGCTGGGCTGGATCATCCACCTCTGGTCGGTCATCGACGCGGCGCTGTTCAAGGCCAAATCCTGATCTGACCGACGCCGATGACAACGATGCGCAGGGAAGCGCTGGCAAATTTCGGCGCGCGGCTGCAGCGTTGGTTGCTGCCGCTGCGCTGTCTGCTATGCGGCGCACCGGGTGCCAACGGTGCTGACCTGTGTGCGGACTGCGCCAGCGAGTTGCCGCGAAATGTTTCCTGCTGCGCGCGTTGCGCCCTGCCGCTGGCGTTGCCCGCCGCGCTGTGCGGTGAATGCCAGCGGCGGCTGCCGCCGTGGGATGCGGCGTGGGCACCGTTCCGCTATGCGTGGCCACTGGACCGGCTGGAGTCACGCTTCAAGTTTGGCCGCGACCTCGCTGCCGGCCGCGTGCTGGCAGCCCAGTGGCAAACGCAGCCGCGAACCCTTGAGTTGCCCGCACTGATCCTGCCCGTACCACTGCATCAGGGACGATTGCGCCAGCGCGGCTACAACCAGGCGCTTGAACTGGCCGCGCCCCTGGCGAAGGCTTTCGGCGTTTTGATTCGGCCTGATCTTCTGCAGCGCATCCGAGCCACGCCCGCGCAAACCGAACTCGACGCCGTGACCCGCCGCCGCAACCTGCGCGGCGCCTTCGCGCTGCGCGAAGGCGCGACCCTGCCCGCACACGTGGCCATCGTCGACGACGTCATGACTACCGGCGCCACCCTGGCGGAGTGCGCTCGCGTACTGCGGCGCGCCGGCGTGCAGCGAATCGACGTATGGGCACTGGCACGTGCGCCCTCGCCGCGAGGTTAAGATTCTTCGCCGGATGGCGATTGAATCGGAAAGTACGTGCTGTCGATGCGGTCGACGAACTTTGACAACTCCCGTGAAAGCTGGCCCAGGGCGGTAAAATGGCTTTGCTCGAAATGACCGGAATTTTGCTCGATCTGCGCCAGCTCGAAACCCGCCATGCATTCACGCCTGAAATTTTCATACAGCGCCACGGCTTCAGCCGTCAGCGCGCGGTGCGCCTCAGGCACGGCGCTGAGTTCGTAGTGACGCACCTTGCTGACGTTGTAGTAATCGCCGGCGCGCGTTAGGGGTTGCTTCAGCCACTGCTCCAGGGTGCTGAACGTACCGGCGTTCACCGTCTCGTGGAACACCGCGGTTACATGCGGCAAATTTCGCAACGCACGGATGAAAAGCTGAACGACCACAAAGTAGCCCCGAAGAACCTCGGGGCACGTCGCGATGCGGCTGCCGTTGAGTTCGGCCAACCCGCGTGTGGAGACAAGTACATCCAGCGGATTGCGAAAGGTAAAGAGATAGCGCGACGCATAAAAATGCTGGCATTGAAATGCGAATAACTGCCGAGCCTGTTCGCTGGCCAGCTCCGAATTGATGACGATCTTGGCGCCGACATAGCGATAGATGTCGGCCAGTCGTGCCAGATAGTCATGCCAAGGCGCATCAATTGCGAACAGGGGTGGGCAGTAACTGCTTTTGGTCTCCTGATTGCCCCAGCTTCGATGCATGGCGTTGTAACGTGCCGCAAAATCGCTGCTGCCGGCGTCACCATGAAAAGCCGGTTCACCAAACAGAAAAATATCGCTGGAGTCGTTTAGCGCATTTTGCAGAATCGTGGTGCCACTGCGCGCCGCGCCAATGATGAAAAGGCCTTGGGGCTCAATCCTACGGCAGCTTGCGATCAGTGGTGATGCGGCGACAGCGCCGCTCGCAGCGGCTTCAGTCGCAGGGCTTGAATGCTTGAGTATCTGTAGCAGCGTATCGACGATCGAAGGCAAGGCTTGAACTCGTTGGTTGCTTGATCATAAGGATGCCAATCGTCGCAGTTTCGCATGGAAACCATTTTCAGGATTCGTCGCAAAAGTTCACACAGGCGTGTACGGTGCACAATTCGTCGCGCGGCCGCGTCAGTAAAGCCGGCGATCCACGCTCATCGCCTCGCGATCGGTCCTATCAGGCGCGGGTCATCGCGTCGTTTCGCAATCGTAAATGGCTTCAGTATGCTGACTCGATGAATTCGATGATCGTTTCCAATCAAGGATCCGGTAGCGCGTTATGCAGGCGGGCGCTATTAGCCGCGCTGGCTGGCGTGATTGTTTTTACGTTGCTGCTCGATCCTTCGATCATCAATCCCTTGAATGACGGCTGGCTGGCCAACGGTGATCCAGCGGCAAGTTATCTCGGCTGGCTGTTCTTTCGGCACGAACCATGGTCGCTGCCGCTGGGACTTCTACATACCTTGGGCATGGAGCAGGGCAGCTCGATCGTCTACTCCGATTCGATTCCGTTGCTGGCGATTTTCTTCAAGCTGCTGCGTGCATGGCTGCCTGCACCGTTTCAATACGATGGCCTGTGGCTGTGTGCCTGCTATGCGTTGCAAGGCTACTTCGCGTGTCGCCTGCTCATGCTGTTTACGGAGCGTCGATCGGCCCTGATATTCGGCGTTCTGCTGTTTTTGTTCAGTCCCATCATGCTGCTGCGGGCGCAGGGTCATCTGGCGCTATCCGCACACTGGATCATCGTTGCGGTTTTGTATCTCTATTACGCGCCGCCAGAGCGCCGGCGAACACTGCACTGGCTTTTGCTCTTGTGGCTGACGCCCATGATTCATGCCTACCTGATGTTCATGGCCTATGCGATCTGGGGTGCTTACCTGGTGCGATATGGAGTCCTGGATCGTCGCTGGTCAGTGACTCAGCTGGTGGTACGGCTGGCAATGTCCGTCGCGGGTTCACTCGCGGCGATGTGGCTGGCGGGCTACTTTCTGAAAATGGAAGTGTCCACGGGAGGGTTCGGTTACTACTCGATGAATATGCTGGCGCCGTTCTGGCCCGTCGGGGTCGGTCCGACGATGCCGCGTTCGATCGTCGCAGCTACGTCGGGCCAGTACGAGGGGTTCAATTATCTTGGCCTGGGCATTTTACTTGCGCTTTTGTTCGTGGCGCTGCGGTCGCTGGCAGGACTTCGCCGGCATCGTCAGCATGGTGCGACCCACTTTCACAAGGCCCCCGATTTGCCTTTGATCGCTGTCGCTGCGGCGCTCTCTCTGTTGGCGATAAGTAATGAGGTTACGTGGGGCTCGCATGTGCTTTTCGTGGTGCCGATACCTGGACGCGTGCAGCCCGCTTTCAACATTTTTCGGGCATCCGGGCGCATGTTCTGGCCGGTGTACTACCTTTTGATTCTGGTGGCCATCCGCGGATTGCTGCGGTTATCAAAGCCCATCTGCACGCGCCTTCTGGTCGTGGTTTTTCTTGTCCAGATGGCCGACCTGTTTTCCTTTTTTCACACGATAAATGTGGCATCAACAGTCAATGCACAGCGATATCACTTTCCGGTGTACTCATCACCTTTTTGGGCATTGGCACGAACACGCTACGCCAATCTGTATGTGGTTCCCGGCCAGTACACGGCCGACGACAACATTGCCTATGAATCACTTGCAAACGCCTATGGATTTTCCATCGACACGGTCTATGCCGCAAGGCTGCCCAGCGCGTCATTGCAAGAGCAGCGAACGCGCCGGCATGAGCAGTTCTTCGAAGGCGCGCTCGATCCCCGCGGCCTTTACCTGATCCAGCCATCGGCATACGCCACGCTGGCTTCGGTGCAGCAATTGTTTCCGCCATCTACGGGCGTTGGCGATATTGATGGTTTCACTGTCGTGGCACCGCAATGGCTTGCCTTGAACAGGGGAAATTACCTACACGGACCGCAGATCCATGACTTTCCCCCGGCGATCGTGGGCCAGACGTATCGTTTCGGTAAAAATGGTGATGGCCAAGCCTTTCTTTTTGGCGGTTGGAGCACGCCGGGCGATGGTGCAACCTGGTCGGAGGGGGCTTCGGCAGAGTTGGCCATGCACGTGGTGGCCGGTGTCGAAGATTTGAAGATCGTGCTCGATGCGGAGCCGTATTTGCCACAGACGTTTCCGCAATTGGGCGTCTACGTGCGGATCCATGGAAATTTGCTTGCTCATTGGCAATTCGAACGAGGCAAACCAGTTCCGAGCACCACCTTGCTGGTGCCCCGATCGCTGCGAAAAACGGATGACAATCTCGTGTTGAGCTTCAGCTTTGACCAAGCTCGCTCACCGCTCGAAAGCGGTGAAAGCGTCGATCCGCGGAAGCTTGCCCTGCTTTTGCACAGTGTGCTGATTCAACCGAAATAAAGGGGCGCCATCATCTCTGTTCAACGCACAGCCAGCGCCAAAACGATACCGATCCACACCGTGATGCCGAGCCAGTTGTTGTGGCGGAAGGCGGTGAGGCAGGCTGTCTTGGCGCGATGGCGGATGAGCCAAAGCTGGTAGCCGAACAGGCCGGCCGCGATGAGCAGGCCAAGCCAATAAGGCCAGCCGAGTGCGGCGCGCTGGCCGGCGAAAAGCATGGCCAGCAGAAAGGTACCCATCAATACGGCGAGTATCGGCAGGTCGGCGTCACCGAACAGAATGGCCGTCGACTTGGCGCCGGCCTTGATATCATCTTCGCGATCGACCATGGCGTATTCGGTGTCGTAAACAACCGACCACAATATATTGCCGATAAACAGCAGCCATGCGATCGGCGGCAAGGTATTGGACACTGCGGCAAAAGCCATCGGAATCGACCAGCCAAACGCCGCGCCAAGTACTACCTGCGGCATGTGCGTATAGCGTTTGCTGAACGGGTAGGCCGCCGCCAGCGCCGCGCCAATGAAGGACAGTTCGATGGTCAGCGTGTTTGTAAACAGCACCAGCACGAAGGCGAACAACAGCAACGCGGCGAAGACGATCAAGGCCTCCCTCGGCGAGACCCGCCCGCTGGCAATTGGTCGTCCGGCGGTGCGCGCGACCTGCGGATCGAGCTTGCGGTCGGCATAGTCGTTGATGGCGCAGCCGGCGGCCCGCATGGCGAACACGCCAAGGGTAAAAATGATCAGGGGTTTCCACGGCGGAAAGTCGCCCGCCGCCAGCCACAGCGCCCACCACGTCGGCCACAAGAGAAGCAGCGCACCCACCGGCCGGTCCATGCGCGTCAATATCAGGTAATCAAGCGCCTTTCCCCGCTGGCGCGCCGGCAGCTTCTGCAGCAGCCAGTTCAGAACGCGAGTCGCCCGCGTCGAACTGTCCGCCGGCGTGGGCGGTTTTTTTAAAACGGGTGTCGCCGCTACAGGACGGCGACGAACAGCGGAAGGTGCCGGCTTGCTGGAAGATCGTTTGCGGGTAGGAGGCATGACGCAAGTCTAGCGTGAGCGTTGTGCCTGTCGACGGCTTCCAATGCTGCCCTGCAAACGCTTTATCCCAAGAACAGCCAAACAGACTCTTTGGCTGTTGCCGTGGTTCGCTTCAGAGCAGATCGTCGTCGCGATCGGGCTGCAACGGATCGGGATCAACCTCGCGCTCCGGATGAGCGTGCCCCGGATTTTCCAGTTCGTGTTCGGGCAGGCCCTGGCCCGGGATGGCGACGGGCGGCTGCGGATTCATGGGGTTGCCTGGCATGGGATGCTCCGAGTGGATTGAGATGAGCATCGAGCGTGGCGACCACCGCGTTAACAGCGTGCGAGCGAGAAGTGAGGACGGCACGCATGCCTTTTGATCAGGCCGCCGCCGGGGTCGCGCTGCCGCAAAGCAAAAGTCGATACGCCGGGTTTTCGCTTTCGTTCGAATGCGGGTAACCGAGCGTGCCGAGAAACTGCTGAAACATGATGCGCTCGTGCAGCGGAACCTGCAGGCCGACGAGAATGCGGCCGTAATCGGCGCCGTGGTTGCGATAGTGGAACAGGCTGATGTTCCAGTCCGGATGCATGTCTTCCAGAAAGCGCAGCAGAGCGCCGGGTCGTTCGGGGAATTCGAAGCGGTAGAGCTGCTCATCGTGCGCCAGCGCGGATCGGCCGCCGACCATGTGGCGCAGATGCAGCTTGGACAGCTCGTCGTCGGTCAGGTCAAGCACGCCGAACCGCTGCTCCTCGAAAGCAGCCAGCAGTGCGTCGCGATCGGCGCGTGCGCCGATCTGCACGCCGACGAAGATATGCGCCGAGGCGGTGTCGCCAATGCGGTAGTTGAACTCGGTGATGCTGTGCTGGCCGAGCGCGGCGCAGAAACGTTTGAAGCTGCCACGCTCCTCCGGCACGGTGACCGCGAACACCGCTTCGCGCTGCTCGCCGATGCTCGCGCGTTCGGCGACAAAGCGCAGGCGATCGAAATTCATGTTGGCGCCGGAGACCACCGCTACCAACGCGCCGTCGCAGTCACCGTGTGTGGCGACGTACTGCTTGAGACCGGCCAGCGCCAGCGCGCCCGCGGGTTCGGCGACGCTGCGGGTGTCTTGATAGATATCGCGGATCGCCGCACATATCGCGTCGGTGTCCACGCGAAGCACACTGTCCACGTGGCGACGGCACAGTTCGAAGGTGTGCACACCGACCTGCTTGACCGTGGTGCCATCGGCGAACGGGCCGACTTTGTCGAGTACGATGCGCTCGCCGGCTTCCAACGATTGCGCCATCGCGTCGGAGTCGGCCGCTTGTACGCCGATAATCTTCACCTCCGGTCGAATCCCCTTGATGCACGTGGCCATGCCGGCGAGCAGTCCACCGCCGCCGACCGGGACGAACACCGCGTGCACGGCGCCAGGATGCTGGTGAAGAATCTCCAGGCCCACCGTCGCCTGTCCGGCGATGACGTCGATGTCATCAAACGGATGCACGAAGACGCTGCCGTGTTCGCGCTGCAGGCGTGCGGCTTCGACCTGCGCGTCGCTGTAGGAATCGCCGGCCAGCGTTACTTCCACGAAGGCGCCGCCGAAGCGATGCACGGCGTCGATTTTCACCTGCGGCGCGGTCACCGGCATCACGATGGTGGCCTGGATACCCAGCTTGGCCGCCGCCAACGCAACGCCCTGCGCGTGATTACCGGCGGACGCGGCGATCACCCCACGGGCGCGCTGCGCGGCGTCCAGCTTTACCATGCGGTTATATGCACCGCGCAATTTGAAAGAGAACACGGTTTGCTGATCTTCGCGCTTCAGCCAGACATCGCTACCGGTTCTCGACGACAGTAGCGGGGCAAATTCCAGCGGTGATTCGCGCGCCACGTCGTAGACCTGCGACGTCTGCGCGCGGCCGACCATCTCGCTGTCGCTTGGTGTATCAACAGCTTCGTCCGGTTGCTGCGTCCGGGCACTGAGGGATTCGACGCGGGCATTCACGAGTGTGCGGGTACCGACGTAAGTCGCGCGCTCTCGTTGTCGTCCGGCGTCAATGTGATCACGTCGAGCACATCGATCAGCTTGCGCGTCTGCCGCACGATCTGCTCCAGCGTGGCCTCGTCACCGTGCAGCACCAGGGTCAGCTGCGAGATCGCCGGGTCGATGGTGGCGGCGACGTTGAGCGTGTCGATATTGATATGGCGTGCGGCGAACATGCCGGCGACGCGCACCAGCGCGCCGGACTCGTTCTGCAGAAGAATGGAGAGGGTATGGCGCATAAGTCGTTACTCAGAACATGTCGACAAGAGGAGTGGACGTCACCGGCGGCGCTGCGTTGGCTTCACGCGCCACGATGTGGTCGCCGGTGATCATCTGCGCGTAGGTGGCGCCGGGGCCGACCATCGGATACACGCCGGCATCCGTATCGATCATCACTTCGAGAAAGGCCGGGCCGTCGAAACGCAGGAAGTCGGCGACCGTGGCCGCCATGTCTTGCGGATTTTCCAGCCGTTTTGCCCACTGGAAGCCGTCGGCCTGGGCGGTCTTGACGAAATCCTTGGTGCGCAGGCTTTTGTCCGAAGCCGCAAAGCGGCCCATGAAATACAGCTTCTGCCACTGCCGCACCATGCCGTCGCCGAGGTTGTTGAACACCAGCACCTTCACTGGCAGGTTGTAGGTGGTGCAGACCTCCAGCTCGCCGATATTCATGCGGATGCTGGCGTCGCCGTCGATGTCGATCACCAGCGCATCGCGCCGGGCGAACTGCGCACCGATTGCCGCCGGCAGGCCGAAACCCATCGTGCCCATCGAGCCCGAGGTCAGCCACTGCCGCGGTTCGCGAAATGCCGAGTACTGCGCCGCCCACATCTGGTGCTGGCCGACGCCGGTGCTGATGATGGCGCGGCCGTGCGTGGTCTTGTTGATCTCCTCGATCACCGCATACGGCTGGATCAGCGCGCTGGCGCGGTCGTAGTTCATCGCATGCACGCGCTTGAGTTCGGCAATGTGCGCGTGCCACGCCTGCAGTGATGGCCGCTGGCCGTGCGTTTTGCCGTACTGGGTCAGGCGTTCAAGCGTGCGCACCATCGGTCCGCAGTGATGCCACTGGATCGCCTTGACCTTGCCGAACTCCGCCGGATCGATATCGATCTGCGCGATGAACTTGGTGCGCGGCGCGAATTTGTCCGGCACGCCGGCGACGCGGTCGTCGAAGCGGGCGCCCAGCGTCAGGATGAAATCGCAGTCCTCCACCGCGTAGTTGGCGTAGGCCGTGCCGTGCATGCCGAGCATGTGCAGCGACAGCGCGTCGCCCGTGTCGAGCGCGCCCAGCCCCATCAGCGTGGTGGTGACCGGCAGACCGAAGGCCTCGACGAAGGCGCGCAGCGCCTGCGAAGCCTCGGCGGCAATCACGCCGCCGCCGGCGTAGATCAGCGGCCGCTGCGCCGCATCCAGCGCGGCGAAAAAAGCGGCGCATTCCGCATCGTCCAGTCGCGCTTCTTCCACCGCGCGCAGGCGCGCGCGATAGCCGGGAATCGGCAGCCGCGACTGGCCGTCGAAAGTCAGCGCGGTGTTCTGCACGTTCTTCGGAATATCCACCACCACCGGACCGGGGCGACCGCTGCGCGCAATCTCGAATGCTGTGCGCAGCGTGGCTTCCAGCGCCTCGGCCTCGGTGATCAGGAACACGTGTTTGGCGCAGGCGCCCATGATGTTGCTGATTGGCGCCTCCTGAAACGCGTCGCTGCCCAGCGAGGTGGTGGCGACCTGGCCGCAGATCACCACCATCGGCGTGGAGTCGGCCATCGCGTCGCGAACCGGAGTCACCATGTTGGTGGCGCCGGGCCCGGAGGTGACCACGGCCACGCCAACCTTGCCCGAGGCGCGTGCATAGCCCGACGCCATAAAGCCCGCACCCTGTTCGTTGGCCGGCACGATCAGCGGCATCGGCTCGCTGCCATCGGTACGCAGATGCTCGGCGTTGTACCGGTAGAGCGCGTCGTAGACCGGCAGAATCGCGCCGCCGGAGTAGCCAAACATCACGTCGACGCCCTCGTCGGCGAGCACCTGCACCACCACGTCGGCGCCGCTTATCGGCGTGCCGGCGAGCGGGTGCTTCGCATCATCAATGGCGATGGAAGGTGTCGGCTTGTGCGCTTTGAGCAGTTGCGTAGTCACATGAATATCCTGGGTTCGCCGCTGGTCGGCGGCTTGCGACACATCGTTTGGCAACGGGTCGTTTAACAGTGCGGTCGGTTAACGGCCGGCATTTTTAGGCGCCTGGACGCTGACGTTTGGACGTCTAATTGCGGATCAGTTCGACCGCATCCACGTCGATGTTGACCATCGCGTAGGTCGGCTCGCCGTAGATCGACTCGATCAGCGCTTCCTGATCGGTGACGGAGAAGTTCTCCCACTCGATGCCGTTAGGATCCTTGGAAATGGTGAAGCCCCTGGCCTCGTCGTCTTCGAAGCCGATATGCCGGACCTGTCCGGCCTGCTCGGGCATCTCGTTGATCGAGAAATTCAGTTGCCGCGTGCGCCACAGCGCGTACTTGTCGCGCACCACCAGCTGCGGCTGCTGGCCGAGCCGTGCGCTGTAGTCGGCAATGGAGTCATCGAGGTTGCGCACAGCCAGAGCGATATGAAAACGTTTCATGAGCATTCCTTGATGAGATGGAGCGGTTGGATGTGACGGCCGCCGCGCGGATGGCATCGTTCGGCGGCCGTGGTGTTTGGCTTCAGCCCACTTTCTTCAACGGCTCGGCGGCCGGTGTCGCCTTGCCGCTATGCAGCCACGGCATGCGCGCGCGCAGTTCCTTGCCGACTTTCTCGATCGGGTGGTCGAGATCGGCCTGCTTGAACTTCTTGTAGTTCGGCAGGCCGGCCTTGTACTCCGCCGTCCAGTTCTTGGCGAAGGTACCGTCCTGGATGTCGGTGAGCACGTCTTTCATGCGCTGCTTGGTAGCGGCGTCGACGATGCGCGGCCCGCTGACGTAGTCGCCGTACTGCGCAGTCTCGGAGATGAACTCGAGCATGCGGGTGATGCCGCCCTCGTAGAACAGGTCGACGATCAGCTTCAGCTCGTGCATCACTTCGTAATAGGCGATCTCGGGCTGGTAGCCGGCCTCGACCAGGGTCTCGAAGCCCGCGATCACCAGCTCGCTGGCGCCGCCGCACAGCACGGCCTGCTCGCCGAACAGATCGGTCTCGGTCTCTTCCTTGAAGTCGGTCTGGATCAGCATGGCGCGACCGCCACCGATACCGTCGGCATAGGCCTTGGTGGTGGCCTCGGCGTGACCGCTGATGTCCTGATAGACGGCCCAGATGCACGGCACGCCACGACCGCGCTCGTACTCGCTGCGCACCAGCGCACCCGGGCCTTTGGGGGCAACCAGGATCACGTCGATATCCTCGCGCGGCTTGATCTGGCCGAAATGAATGTTGAAGCCGTGCGCGAACAGCAAGGCGGCGCCGGGCTTGATATTGGGCTCGATCGCGTCCTTGTAGATGGCCGGCTGGGTCATGTCCGGCGTCAGCACGGCGACCAGGTCGGCGCCTTTCACCGCATCGGCGGGCTCGACCACGGCGAAGCCGTCGGCTTCGGCCTTTTTCCAGGTCGGACCGCCGGGCCGCAGGCCGATCACCACATCGAGGCCGGAGTCTTTCAGGTTCAGCGCGTGGGCACGGCCCTGGCTGCCGTAGCCGAGCACGGCGATGCGTGCCTTGGCGAGAGTGTCGTTGGTGGTGGCGTTGCTCATGCGGTGGCTCCTGGGTTCGAGGGGGTATGTGTCGTCTGGGTGGAAGAGGTTTTGGACGTCTGGACGGCCGGACGGCTGGAAGCGTTGATCGGCTGAGTGGTGGCACCGTCGGAGGCGGAGCCCACTAGCAGCGCGTATTTGGCCAGCGCGCCATGGGTGACCTTGGGTGCCGGCGGATGCCAGTCGGCGCGGCGCTTGGCCAGATCGACGCTGGTACGCAGCTCGCGCTTTTCCGCGTCGATGATCACGCTGTCGCCTTCGCGCAGCAGCGCAATCGGGCCGCCGCGTGCGGCTTCCGGCGCGATGTGGCCAACCATGAAGCCGTGGGTCGCGCCGGAGAAACGGCCATCAGTAATCAGGGCGACGTCGTTGCCCATGCCGCGTCCGATCAGCGCGGCGGTAACGCCGAGCATCTCGCGCATGCCGGGCCCGCCGGCCGGGCCTTCGTTGCGAATCACGATGACGTCGCCGGCGTGAATCTGATCGCCCTGCACGGCGGCGAAGGCATCTTCCTCACTCTCGAACACGCGCGCCTTGCCCTCGAATTGTCCGCTGTCCTTGCCAGCGAGCTTGAGGATGCAGCCGTCCGGCGCGAGGTTGCCGTAGAGGATGGAATAACCTCCTCGCGGCTTGAACGGGCTGCTGACCGGATGGATCACGTCCTGCTTGTCGGCACGCGGTGCAGCGGCAGCCTCCTCGAACAGGCTGCGTCCGGTCACGGTCGGCGCATCGTCCAGCATGTTGACGGCGATCAGCTCCTGCGCCACGCGGCCGCTGCCGCCAGCGCCGAACATCTCTACCGCGGTATAGCGACCAGCAGGAAGAAGATCGGCGATCACTGGCGTATGCACCGAGGCTGGTTCGAAATCTTCCAGATTCCATTCGATGTCGGCTTCGCGCGCGATCGCCAGCAGATGAAGCACCGCATTGGTGGAGCCCGCGGTGGCGGCGACCATGCGCGCCGCGTTGCGGAACGAGGTGCGGCTGAGCAGATCCAGCGGCTTGCGGTCCTCCCGGAAACATTCCATCACCAGTTCGCCGCAGCGAAACGCGGCGTGGCTTTTGGCCGGATGCGTGGCTGGGATATCGTTCAGGCCCATCGGCGACAGGCCGAGCGTGGTCAGCACCATCGCCATCGTGTTGGCGGTGAACTGGCCGCCGCAGGCGCCGGCGCCGGGACAGGCGTCTTTTTCGACCGAAGTCAGTTCGGCGTCGCTGATCTTGCCGGCGCCGTGCGCGCCGACGGCTTCAAACACCTGCTGGATGGTGATGGGATGGTTGTCGTGCGTGCCGTGCGCGATGCTGCCGCCGTACAGTGCGACAGCGGGAATGTTGAGCCGCGCCATCGCCATCGCCGCGGCGGGAATGGTCTTGTCGCAGCCGCACAGCACCACCATCGCATCGAGGCAGTGGCCGTCGACGGCCAGCTCGATCGAGTCGGTGATGACCTCGCGGCTAATCAGCGAGGCGCGCATGCCGGACGTACCCATGGCGATGCCGTCGGTCACCGCGATGGTGTTGAATTCGATGGGCGTACCGCCCGCGGCACGCACGCCAGCGGCGGCATGCTCGGCCAGTTCGCGCAGGTTGAGGTTGCACGGGCTGACGTTGGACCACGTATGCACGATGGCGACCAGTGGCTTGGCGATGGCCTCGTCGTCCAAGCCGGTGGCACGCAGCATCGCGCGGGCGGGAGCACGATCGGGGCCGGTTTTTATCTGATCACTACGCATGAAAAATTCCAGAAGTTTTGAGTGACGCCGGTGAGACGGGCATCTGCCGAAGTGACGGCAGAAAAAAAACTGGACGCGTCCCTGTGTCCAATCGGGGAACTGCAAAAGCGTTGGTGTGCGAGCCTCATGCGCTGGCACCAGCGAACGAGGCGTTTGTTGTTTCGATGTGATGCTTGAGCGCGCGCAGAACCGCATCGCGCACCGCTTCGGTGCCGGCGTCGCCGCCGATGTCGCGCGTGTGCGGGCCGTCGCGCAGCACCTGGCTCACGGCGGCCTCGATCGCCGCTGCTTCGGCTTCCAGATGCAGCGAGTGACGCAGCAGCATCGCGGCCGAGAGAATCGCGCCGGTCGGATTGGCCACGCCCTTGCCGGCGATATCGGGCGCCGAGCCATGGATTGGTTCGTACAGACCGTTGCGACCGTCGCCCAGCGATGCCGACGGCAGCAGGCCGAGCGAACCGGCAATCGCGGCTGCTTCATCGGTGAGGATGTCGCCGAACAGGTTTTCCGTGACCACCACGTCGTAGTGCGAGGGCTGGGTCAGCAGCAGCATCGCCATCGAATCGACCAGCTGATGCTCGATGGTGACGTCGGCATAGTCCGGCGCGATTCGCTGCACCGTGCTGCGCCACAGCCGCGAGGTTTCCAGCACGTTAGCCTTGTCCACCGATGTGAGGTGCTTTTTGCGGCCGCGCGCCAGATCGAAGGCGCGGCGCACCACGCGCTCGATCTCGTGCACGGTGTATTTGCACTCGTCGGTGGCGGTGTCATCGGTGCGCGTCTTGGCACCGAAGTAGGTGCCGCCGGTGAGTTCGCGCACGAACAGCACGTCGACGTTTTTCAGCTTTTCGTTCTTCAGCGGCGACAGGTTAGCCAGCGACGGATGCACCTGCAGCGGGCGCAGGTTGGCGTACACGCCCAGCGCCGCGCGCAGCGCCAGCAGGCCCTGCTCCGGGCGAACCTTGGCGTTCGGGTCGGACCATTTCGGGCCACCAACCGCGCCGAGTAACACCGCGTCGGCGCGCTTACAAGCGTCAAGCGAGGCGGCCGGCAGCGGCTCGCCGGACGCGTCGATGGCAGTACCGCCGATCGCATGCTCCTCGAACCGGAATTCGTGGCCGCCGTGTTTGGCGACCGCTTTCAGAACAGTGACGGCCGCTGCGGTGACTTCGGGGCCGACGCCGTCGCCGGGCAGGGTGACGATATGCGCCTTCATGCGGCGACCTCCTGCCGTTTGTGCTGACGTTCATAAGCGCTGATGGCCTCGTCCTGCTGCAGCAGGTAGCCGAGTTGATCGACGCCGTTGAGAAGGCAGTGCTTGGCGAAGGGTTCGAGCTCGAAACCGATGCGGCGGCCGTCGGGCAGCTCGACGAACTGCTCGCGCACGTCGATGCTCAACTCGATGCCGGGCTGTTCCAGCAGACGCCGATGCGCATCGGCCGGCAGCACGATGGTGAGCAGGCCGTTCTTCAGCGAATTGCTGCGGAAGATGTCCGCGATCTCGGACGAGATCACCGCCTGCAGGCCGAAATCCAGCAGCGCCCACGGCGCGTGCTCGCGCGACGAGCCGCAGCCGAAGTTGTGGCCGGCGACCAGTATTGCGCAGCCTTTCGTTTCCGGTTTATTGAGCGGAAAGTCGGGGTTGTCGCTGCCGTCGGCCTGGTAACGCCAGTCGTTGAAGGCGTACTTGCCCAGCCCCGAACGTTCCGTGGTGGTCAGAAAGCGCGCCGGGATGATGCGGTCGGTATCGATGTTCTCGAACGGCAGCACCGCGGTGCGCGAGCGGATTTCAGTGACGGGCTTCATGCGGCCTGCTCCAGAAAGGCGGATGGGTCGGTGATCTGGCCGGTGACCGCGGCGACGGCCGCCACCAGCGGGCTGGCCAGCACGGTGCGTGCGCCCTTGCCCTGCCGACCTTCGAAGTTGCGGTTGCTGGTGGACACCACCAGCTGGCCCGGCTGGGCGATGTCGCCGTTCATGCCGATGCACATCGAGCAGCCGGCCTCGCGCCATTCGGCGCCGGCGGCGCGAAACACTTCGTCCAGGCCTTCGGCTTCGGCTTCGCGCTTGATCAGCACCGAGCCCGGCACGATCAAGGCGCGCACGCCGGGGGCGACCTTGCGGCCGCGCATTACGCTGGCGGCTTCGCGCAGGTCGGACAGGCGCGAATTGGTACAGCTGCCGACAAAGACCACGTCGACCTTCTCGCCGGTCAGCTGCTGGCCCCCGCTGAACTGCATATAGGCCAGCGCTTTTTCTTCCTGCGCATCGCGCGCGGCGGGAATCGCCGCGCCGATCGGCGTGACCATGCCCGGATGCGTGCCGTAGGTGATGGTGGCGCCGATGTCGGCGGCGTCGATGAACACCTCGTTGTCGTAGCGCGCGCCCTCGTCGGTCACCAGCGTTTTCCAGTGCTTGACGGCGGCGTCCCAGGCCGCGCCCTGCGGCGCGCGCGGGCGGCCCTTGAGCCAGGCGAAGGTGGTTTCGTCCGGGGCGATCAGGCCGGCGCGGGCGCCGGCTTCGATCGACATGTTGCACACCGTCATGCGCTGCTCCATCGACAAGTCTTCGATGGCGCTGCCGCGGTATTCGATCACCTGGCCGGTGCCGCCGCCCACGCCGATTTTTCCGATCACGTGCAGGATCAGATCCTTCGCGCCGACGCCGGGCCTGAGCTTGCCGTTGATGTGGATGGCCAGCGTCTTGGGCTTGCGCTGCAGCAGGCACTGCGTGGCCAGCACGTGGCCGACTTCGGTGGTGCCGATGCCGAACGCCAGCGCGCCGAACGCGCCGTGCGTGGCGGTGTGGCTGTCGCCGCACACGATGGTCATGCCTGGCTGGGTCGCGCCGTACTCCGGCCCGATCACGTGCACGATGCCGCGGTGATCGCTGCCCCAGCCGTTCAACTCGATGCCGAATTCGGCGCAATTCGCCTGCAGCATGTCGACCTGCTGCTCGGCTTGCGGTGTGACATAGGTGTAGTGACCGGCCGCATCGGCGGGCGTGGTCGGGGTGGAATGATCTAGCGTCGCGAGCACCTTGTCGGGGCGGCGCACGGGCAGGCCGCGCTGACGCAGTTCGGTGAACGCCTGCGGCGTGGTGACCTCGTGGATCAGGTGCAGATCCACATAGAGGGTTGCCGGGGTGGCCTCGGTTTCGGCCACGACCTCATGGGCATCCCAGACTTTTTCGAATAGCGTTTTCGCGCTCACGCCGCGATCTCCTTTTGGTTATGCGCTCTTCCATGAGCGCGGGAATCCGCCGCCGATTCCTCGTCGTTGGGGGAAGCGGCACCTACATAATTCAACCAGCCGCGCGTATCTTCGGTACGCCCATCGAACAGCCCGAAGAAAGCCTGCTGCAGCGACCGCGTGATCGGGCCGGGCTCGCCCTTGCCCACCGGCTTGCGATCGACCGAGCGCACCGGCGTGACTTCCGCCGCGGTGCCGGTCATGAAGATTTCGTCGGCCGAATACAGCGCCTCGCGCGGCATGTCGCGTTCTTCCACGCGCAGGCCCATGTCTTCGGCCAGGGTGATGATGCTGTCGCGGGTGATGCCAGCCAGGATGCCGGCGCTAGTCGGCGGGGTGTACAGCCGGCCCTTCTTAACCAGGAACAGATTTTCGCCAGCGCCCTCGCTGAGCAGGCCGTTGTGGCCCAGCGCGATGCCTTCGTCATAGCCGCCGCGGCGCGCTTCGAACGCGATCAGCTGGCTGCTGAGGTAATTGCCGCCGGCCTTGGCCCAGCTCGGGAAGGTGTTGGGCGCGGCGCGATTCCACGACGACACGCAGACGTCGGCGCCGACCTCCAGCGCATCGCCCAGATACGCGCCCCAGTCCAGCGCCATAATCGACACGTCCACCGGCGAGCCCTCGCGCGGCAGCACGCCGAGCCCACCGGCGCCGCGAAACACGATCGGGCGCACGTACGCCGAGGCCATCTCGTTGGCGCGAATCAGCTCGATGCAGGCGGCGTTGATCTCGTCTTCCGTGTAGCCGATCTCGATCTCGTACATGCGAGCGGACTCGAACAGCCGCTGGGTGTGATCGGTGAGGCGGAAATACGCCGGCCCGCGGTGCGTGGCGTACACGCGCTCGCCCTCGAACACCGAGGAGCCGTAATGCAGGGCGTGCGCGCTGACGTGGACGGTGGCCTCGGCCCAGGGTTTGATGCGGCCGTTGTGCCAGATGAAAGCTGTGGTCATGACAAGTTCCGAATGAATTGCTGTGGCGTGTGAATCAGAGATGGGCAACGGCGACACGCTGCATCGCCGGCGTGTGTCGTTCGATGCGGTTGACGATATCCAGCGCAGCCAGTGCGGTGGCTTCGACGATGTCGGTACTGACGCCGTGGCCGCGCCAGTCGCGCTCGTTGTGCCGCACGGTGAGCTGAGCTTGTCCCTGCGCATCGCCGCCCTCGCTGACCGAGCGCACGGCGAAGTCGGTGAGCTTCAGCTCGCTGCCGGCGGCGCGTTCGATCGCGCGCAGCACGGCGTCGACCGGACCATCGCCAATCGCGGTTTCGCTGGCCTCCTGGCCGTCCTCGTGCGCCAGCTTGACCGACGCCGACGCGCTGCCGCCCAGATGCGTGGTGGTGTTGAGCTGCACGATGCGCCACGGGCCGGCGGCGTCGGGATCCAGGCCCATGGCCAGACCTTCCAGATCCTCGTCGTGGATTTCGCGCTTCTTGTCGGCCAGCGTCTTGAAGCGCGCGAAGATGTCGTCCATCGCGGTTTCCTCGACGTCGTGGCCCAGGCTTTCCAGGCGTTGGCGCAGCGCGGCGCGGCCAGAGTGCTTGCCCAGCACCATGCGCACTTCGGGAATGCCGACATCTTCCGAGCGCATGATTTCGTAGGTGCCGCGATGCTTCAGCATGCCGTGCTGGTGAATGCCCGACTCGTGCGCGAAGGCGTTGTCGCCGACGATGGCCTTGTTGCGCGGCACGTGCTGGCCGGTGATCTGGGTCAGGAGGCGCGAGGTCGGATGCAGCTTGCGCGTGTCGATGCGCGTGTCGACGCCGAAATAGTGCCCGCGCACCTTCAGCGCCATCACGATTTCTTCCAGCGAGGCGTTGCCGGCGCGCTCGCCGATGCCGTTGATGGTGCATTCGACCTGACGCGCCCCGGCGCTGATCGCGGCCATGCTGTTGGCTACCGCCATACCCAGATCGTCGTGACAATGGCTGGAGAACACCACTTTGTCCGCGCCCTTGACGTTGTTGCGCAGGTAGGTGAACAGCTCGAAGATTTCCGACGGCGTGGTGTAGCCGACCGTGTCGGGCGCGTTGACCGTGGTGGCACCGGCCGCAATGGCGGCGCTGAACACTTCCACCAGGTATTCGGGTTCAGTACGTAACGCGTCCTCGGCCGAGAACTCCACCTCGTGGCAGAGGCCGCGAGCGCGCTCCACCGCCATCACGGTGGCATCGAGCACCTGCGCCTTGCTCATGCGCAGCTTGTGCTCGCGATGCAGCGGGCTGGTCGACAGGAACACGTGGATGCGCGAACGCCACGCTTTTTCCATCGCGCGGCCGGTGGTGTCGATGTCGCCGGTCTGGCAGCGCGCCAAGCCACAGACGGTGGTGGTTTTGAGCAGGCGGGCGATATCGGCCACAGCGGCGAAGTCATCCGGCGAGGCTTGCGGAAATCCTGCCTCGAGCACGTCGACGCCCAGCGCTTCCAGCGCCTGCGCCATGCGCAGCTTGGCCCGACGATCCATCGAGAAGCCGGGCGCCTGTTCGCCGTCGCGCAGGGTGGTGTCGAAAATTCGCACGTGATCGGCCGCTACGTCGCTAATGCCGTCGTCAGATTGCTGATTTGGATTTTTCATCATGGCTCCGCTGTGTGTGCGTTGCTGGAGGCAAAAAAAACCCCGCTCCGTTGCCGGTGCGGGGTTTTTGGGAGTCTTCAGGTTTGTTTCTATCTACCTGGACACATGCCCTCAGCCCGCACCTCCGTTGGTAATAAGGAGTACGAGTACAAGGGTAAGAAGAAGCTTGCCACGCAGCTGTAACAGCGCATCGACCGAAGCAAATCGAGTGGTCAGAGTACGGCTGCGGTGGCTGTTGTTTCGCGACATGTGCTTGACCGTAAGGCACCTGGGTAAAGCCTGTCAACCTTTTTTTGAAGTAGTTTCGTCGGAAACTTTTTCGTACAACCGAATTATCGTTTGGACGGCTGGGCGTCCAGATGAGTTTGATAGTTAAAGCAAGCTATGAAAGCACCGAACGTAAATATAGCTGCATCGCCTGTTCCAGTTCGGCGAGTGCGTTCTTGCGATCCACAAGACCCGACTCCGCATGCACCGCAACGGCCGCCTTCATCAGCTGCTGCACGACCACCGTGGCGGCGCGCAATTTCACCGCTGGCACGTCGGGTGACTTTTGCTGCAGGAGCGCCTGCAGCTCGGCGCGCAAACGCTTGCGAATGCCCATGCCATAGCTGGCCGGAAGCGACGGCGACTCCGCCAGCACCGCAAAGGCCGGATAGCGCCGACGGAAGAGCGCCAGAAAACCGATCAGCTGCGTGGCGAGTTGATCGGTGTCCCACGCTTCGGCATCGGAGGCGAGCGTGGCCAGCCTAGCGTACAAGGCTTCGGTGTAGTCGGTCAGCAGCGCGTGAACCAAGGCATCCCTGGTGGGGAAAAACTGGTAGAGCGAGCCGATGGACGCGCCGGCGCGCGCCGCGATTTCCGTCAAAGTGACGGCATCGTAACCCTTCTCGACGATGCAGCTGGCGGCGGCGCCAAGTAGCGCAGCGACGCGCTCGTGCCCGCGCTTGCGGCTGGGCTCACGCATGGCATTGTTTGCTTTTTGTGAGGACATCCTCATAAAATCCTAAGTGAGGACATCCTCACATATGTATTTGAGCTGCACTCTGGAGGCGATGATGGAAAACCTGAATCCGCAGAATACCGCGCTTGTCCTGATTGATCTGCAAAAGGGCATCGCGCCCTTTGCCGGCGGCCCGCACACGTCGTCCGACGTATTTGCACGGGCGGGTGCGCTGGCCTCGCGCTTTCGCCGCTTGAAAGCGCCGGTGGTGCTGGTGCGCGTGGGCTGGTCGGCTGATTTCGGCGATGCGCTCAAGCAGCCGGTCGATCGTCCGATGTCGGCGTTGCCGAATGGCCTGCCCGAGAACTGGCTTGAGCTGGCCGACGAACTGGCCACCGAGCCAAGCGACATTCTCATCATGAAACGCCAGTGGGGCGCGTTTTACGGCACCGATCTTGATCTGCAGCTGCGCCGGCGCGGCATCACACAGATCGTATTGGGCGGCATTTCCACCAACATCGGCGTGGAGTCGACGGCGCGCTCTGCCTGGGAGCACGGTTACGGCGTGATCTTTGCCGAAGACGCCACGAGCGCGGCGAATGCCGAGGAGCACAGCTTCGCGATTGAAAAAATCTTCCCGCGCCTGGGTCGGGTGCGATCAACGGCTGACATTCTCAAAGCGCTGGACTGAGCGCGCGTGGTTCCCGCCCTACGGATGACCATCCGGACGCGGCATCACGAAATGCCTTTGGTGCCCGCCATCGTTTAGACAAGGATGGCCTAACGAGCGAGCAACCAGGCTTTGAGCGCCTCGCCATCGGCTGCCAGCGGTTCAGCGACGGCTGGACGGGACAGCATCGCGGCGAGCGCGGCGGGAATATCGATCGGCTGCCCTATCAGCGGCTCGACCACGCTGTCGAACTTGGCCGGGTGCGCGGTGGCGACCACGGTCCAATTTTCGTTGTCGCCGGCGGCGCGCAGCTGGTCGAGCCGGTGCACGGCGGTGGCGGTGTGCGGGCAGAACACCTCGCCGTGCTCGCGCGCGTGGATGGTGATGGTTTGTCGAATCGCGTCGTCGCTGACGCTTTGTGCCTGCAGCAGTTGCCTCAACGCGCGCTCGTCGGGGAAGGTCCAGCGCAGGCGCTCGACGTTGCTCGGCGCACCCACGTCCATCGCGTTGGCGAGCGTTGTGATAGCGGCTCGTGGCTCGTACTCGCCGCCAGCAAAGTAGTCGGGCAGCGTGGCGTTGGCGTTGCAGGCCAGCTGCACCTGGCTGATCGGCAGGCCCATCTCGCGCGCCCACAGGCAGGCCATCGCGTTGCCGAGATTGCCGGTGGGCACGATGACGTTGAGCGGTTCGCCCCGTTCGCGCCGCCATCCCAGCGCCGCATGCGCGTAGTAACTCATTTGCGGCAGCAACCGACCCAGGCTGATGCTGTTGGCCGAGGTCAGCGGCACCGCGGCCTGCAGGCCGGTATCGCCGAGCGCCGCCTTGACCATGCGCTGGCAGTCGTCGAAACGGCCGGCCACGCGCAGCGCGTGCACGTTATCGCCGAAGCAGCCCAGCTGATGCGCCTGGCGCGGCGACACCTTGCCGTCGGGATACAGGATCACCACGCGCAAACCCGGTTGACGATGGAACGCGGCGCCAACGGCGGCGCCGGTATCGCCTGAGGTGGCAACGAGTATCGTCAGCGGCCTCGCGTCGGCGCGGGGAAGTCGGCGCATGCAGGCGGCGAGAAAGCGCGCGCCGACGTCCTTGAACGCCGCCGTGGGCCCGTGAAACAGTTCGAGCACGTGTGCGCTGGCCTGCGGCAGCGCACGGAGCGGAATGTCGATATTCAACGATTCGGCGCAAATGGCGGTCAGCTCATCGGCCAGCGCATCGCTGACAAAGAAAGGTGCCAGCAGGGTCGCGGCGGTATCGGCGAGCGTGCCGTCGGGATCGAAGGCGGAAGCGTCAAGTCGCGGCAGCGCTTCGGGAACGTAGAGCCCGCCGTCAGGCGCAAGGCCGGCGGCAATCGCGGCGCTGATCGATACGGCGGGGCTGCCGCCGCGTGTACTCACATACAGCATGGGCGCGGCAGCGGCGCGGGTTTGCAATATCGCTGAGGTCATGCGCTCTCGCCAGCGGGAGCGTCGGCCCAGGTCTTTTCGTCGATGGCATCGATCAGACGCGCGGCGGGGCCGTCCACGGGTGCGACATAGGTGTCGCTATCGAGGCCTGCTTCGGCGAACGCGGCGCGCATCGCCGCGGCGGCGGCCTCGGCCTCGCTGCGGTGCTCGTACCAGCCAAACACGCTGGGGCCCGCGCCGGAGATGCTGGCGCCCAGCGCGCGATGATCGAGCGCGGCCTGCTTGACGCGGGCGAAGTTCGGCACCAGCGCGGCGCGACGCGGTTCGACCAATACGTCCTTCAGGCCTTCGCGTACCAGCGCGGCGTCACTGCGATAGCAGCCGGCCAGGACCAGGGCGAGGTTGGCGCTCTGCGCGACGAAGGCGCTGAGCGGGTAGTCGCCGGCGAGCGCCGCGCGCGCCTTGCGCGTCTCCAGCACGAAATGCGGATGGACCAGCGCGCAGTGCCAGCTGGCCGGCACGGGTATGCGCAGCAGCCGATCGTGGGTGGCCAGCACCAGGCCGCCGAGCAGCATCGGCCCGAGGTTGTCGCCGTGCCGGCTGCCGCTGGCCACCGCTTCGCCGTCGAGAGCGAAGCCGTAAAGCGATTCGTGCGGCAGCGGTTTTTCCAGCAGCGCGTTGGCGGCGACCAGCGCGGCCACGCAGGAGGCGGCCGAGCCAGCCATGCCCGATCCCAGCGCAATGCCCTTGTGCAGCACGATGTCGAAACCATGGCGCAGGCCGAGCGCCTTGCGCAGCGAGATCAGCGCGGCACCGGCGGTGTTGCCGAGCGCATCGGTCGGCAGATCGACCACGCTGCCGTGGATCGCCGAGATGCGCACCACCGGCTCCTCAATACGGCGCACGTCGGCGCGGTCGCCGGCGCCGGCCATGCTGTGGCCGAGGATATCGAAGCCCACGCCCACGTTGCCCACACAGGCAGGGGCGAAGGCGAGGGCGCGGCGGGCGAGTGGCGGAGCGGACTTCATGACTTCCTGGGCTGGGCCTTTGACGGATGCAATGCTGGGGGACAGGGCGCTCATGCGTGCACCTGCAGCGATTCGGCGATGCGCAGCAGATCGGCAAACACGCCGGCCGCCGTCACTTCCGGTCCGGCGCCCGGACCTTGTACCAGCATCGGATTATCGCAGTACCGGCGGGTGCGAAACTGCACCACGTTGTCGGTCAGCCGCGTATGGGCGAACGCGTGCGATGCCGGCAGCACCATCAGACGCACGCTGGCGTGGCCGGCGTGGTCCAGATGGGCGACGTGGCGCAGCACGCCTTGGCAGGCGCGCGCCTCGGCCAGCTTGGCCGCCATCGGCGCATCCAGTTCGTTCAAGCGCTGCATGAATTCCTCGCGCGGCAGCTGGGTCAGCGCTTCGGGTACCAGGCTTTCCACCGAGACGTCGTCCAGCGAGAGCGACCACCCGGCTTCGCGCGCCAGAATCACCAGCTTGCGCGCCACATCCATGCCGGACAGATCGTCGCGCGGATCGGGCTCGGTGTAGCCGAGCGCATGCGCCTCGCGCACCAGGGCGGAAAACGGCTGCGCGCCGTCGTGGCGATTGCACAGCCACGCCAGCGTGCCGGAGAACATGCCTTCGGCGGCCAGCAGCTCGTCGCCCGTATCGAGCAGGTCGCGCAGTGTCTGCACGACCGGCAGCCCGGCACAGACCGTAGCCTCGTAGCGGAAACGCGCGCCGTGCGCGCAGGCGCTTTGAATCGCCTGCCAGCGCTCCAGCGGGCCGCTGCCGGCGAGCTTGTTCGGTGTCACCACGTGCAGACCAGACTGGAGCCAGGCAGGATAGCGCGAGACGATCTCGTCGTTGGCGCTGCAGTCGATCAGCAGCGCATGCCTGCCGCTGCTGCGCACGTGCTCGGCGAATACATCCAGATCATTCGGTCGCCAGGTCTGCGCGCCGCCGTGACGACCGTTGAGCTCGGCGTCGTCGCAGTCCAGCCACATGCGTTTGCTGGCGACCACGCCGCGCAGCTGCAGGGCCAGCCCGGTGTCGCGCAGCAGCCTTGGCTGCGCCGCGCGAAGTTGATCGAGCAGAGCGCTGCCGACGCGACCGGGGCCGATCAGCCCCACCGCCAGCACGCGCTGGCGCAGCGACGGTGGTGCCAGCGGAAAAGCCGCGCGGCGTTTGAGCGGGTGTTCGGCGAGTTGGGGTACACAGATATTCACAGTAGCCTCCGAATGAGGCCCCGACTCCTGGTAGCGGGTCGGACTGTGCCGGCTCGCCTCTGGGAGGGCGGAGCCGTTGCGCGTTTGTTGAAACCTATTCGCGCACCGACTCCCACCCCGTACCGGTCGTGGTGGTAATCGTAATGGTGGACGAGGAAATGTCGGTCGCTGCCGTGCCTGCCGACGACAGCACAACGCCGACGTTAACCGGTGCGAAGTGCATGCGTGCTGGCAGGAAGTTCGATGACATGGCTCGAACATAGATGCGATGCGGCAATGGCGTCAATAGATGCATTTGAAACTTTGCTCGCGGATTCTCAGCTCCCTTGCCATCAAGGAGGCAACGGAGCTCATAAGTTTGATCCATCGCGCACATTTCCATAGGTCACACCGCCGTATCGAAATACAGCAGCGTCATGCCTTCGCCCGGCAGCATTTTTCGGCCGCTCATGGTGGCGATGCCGTTGGTGGAGCAGCGGAAGATCCACGCCATGACCCAGGGCGCTTTCCCGTCCTGCAGGGCGAGCAGACAGCGTACCTCGCCGAACAGCGGCTGATCGGTGATCGGGTGTTTGCCGACGGGCACCTGGCGGAATTTGTTCTGCACGATCCACTGCCGCGGCGTCGGCAGTGCCTGCAGTTCGGCGCTGGTAGGGTTAAGCAGCAGGCCGATGCCGGAGTGCCCACTGACCGATTTGGCCACCCATCGATCGGGCTGGCTCCATTGCGTGCTGCGCACCACGTCGTCTTCGACCCAGTGGCAGGCTTCGTGCGCGGCCAGCGGAACATCCGCGAGGCTGCCCTTGTGCACGCCTTCGTACCAGGCCGGGTGGCTGTGCCAGTTGAGCTTGTACGCGGCGCGCATCTTGGCTTCGGCCAGCACGCGGTCGCCGGCTGACAGATCGGAAAAAATCAGCCGGTTCCAGACGTGCGTATAGCGTCGGCTGCCGTCGGGGCTCCGCAAATAACCGTCCTCGACCAGCAGGTCGCGCCAGTCGTGCACGTCGACGTTCCACCAGTGCCGCGCACCGTCGAAGTCCGGCCAGCCGAGGCCATCACGCGGGCGATCCTCGATCAATACGGTGTCCGTGTGCGGAGCAAGCCACTGGCGCGAATGATCAACCCACGACGTACCGCGTGGCAGCGGATCGTGTGGCAGCAGATGGACGTCCAGATCGTTGGCCTTGCGCTGCGCCAGATGCATGGTATGAAACGTCGGCAGCATCGAGGTGAACGCCTGAATTTCCACCCAAGCCAGATCAAACGGCTGCGTCGGGTGCTCGGTAAAGGCCATGTCGAGCGCCAGCACGTCCGCTCGCGCGCCCGGCCATGCCACGCGTTCGGGGTGCAGCTGCGGCTTCAGCGCGGCGACCAGGTGGTTGATCTTGCTGTCGAGCGCGGCACGCAGGGCGTGGTTGCCGACCGCGTAGTGGTCGGATAAAAACTTCTGTGGCAGATGCGGTGCACGCGTATCGGACAGCGCCCGGGCAAAGCGTTCGGCGCCGACGAATTCGAGATGAACCTTGGGCGAGCTGCGCATGATCATGCGGCTACCTGCTGCGGCTGGTACGCGTCATCACTGGCCAGCGAGGCCATCCACTGCAGCGTGGTTTTCCAGTCGTTGTGGCGAAGCGCCTGCTGGCGCAGCACGTCGGCAAAGGTCTGCTGGATCAGGGCATCGGCCAGATGCCGCTCCCAGTAATTGCGTTCGGCCGCATCCTTGGCACGCGGTGCCACGCGCGACCACCAGCGCTCGAAATGCTCGGGCGTACTAGCGACGGTGTCGCGATTCCAGTCGATCCACTGCGCATGCAGCCCATGGCGACGCGCGCGCCACTTGTTTTCATCGATGCACGCACGCGACCACACCGCGCCCTGCTTGCCGGTGCGCAATTCCAGCTGCAGCGTTTCGGCTTCCCATTTCAACAGCGTGGTGATCAGGCCGATGCGCACCAGATCGGGATGCGTATCCATGATGCGTATTTCCAGCGTGCCATAGCGATGGTGCAAGCGAATGTCCTGCCATAGGCCCTGGTCTTCGCCAAGGCAACCCATGGCGCGCAGCCGATCCACGTGCGCCTGATAATGCTGCTCGCTTTCCCACGGATCGGGTGTGCCCATGCGCGGATAGCGATCGAGCAGGCTGTGTCGCCACGACTGCAGACCGGTATCGCGACCCTCGAAGAACGGCGAGCTGGCCGACAGCGCCAGCACTTCAGGCAATACGTGGCGCAGGCGATTCATGATCGCCATGCGCGGCGCACCCACCGCGAAACCCAGATGCAGATGCATGCCAAAGCTCAGCGCGCCGCGCGAGATGTCGCGGTACTCGTCGATAAGGCGCGTGTAGTGCGGAAAATCAGCGCCTTCATGCAGCGGCTGCTGCTGCCATGCCGAGGTCGGATGGATGCCGGCGATCAGAATGCGCTGCCCCTGCGACGCCGCCTTGCGCCGCGCCTGCCCGCGCAGCAGCCGCACCGAGGAAAGCAGCTCGGGCACGCTGCGGCATATTTTTGTTTTTGTTTCGATGACACATCGATGGATCTCCTTGTCCATCAGCCCCTCTGGAATGGCCGCCTCGGTAAAGTCAGCCGAAAAATCATGCGCAACCAGTTGCCCCTGGTCGTCGATGATCTGGATTTCCTCTTCCATGCCCAACGTAATCATGGCCCCGCTCCTCTACGTAGCCCCAGCCGTGAATTCGGCAGGGGACACGCATAGTTAAGCAGTCAGGCATGACTATGCGGCGGAGTACGGGATGGCGATCTTTAGGGTGGCGCATTCACGCCGTCGGCCAGCGCGAGCACGAGTTGCGCCGGCGCAGCATTTGTCTTCGGCGCGATCACCGCCGAGGCGATTACCTGGACAGGTCGATCGTATAGGTGGTGGTGCCGTCGCCGTTGTTCTTCAGCGGGTGAACAGCATCGAGGCCGGCGGCATTGGCGACGGCCTGCTTGTCGCTGGCGCCGTTGAACACGACCGGTCCATGCGTTTTCAGCGGCGCGAAGTGCCACGAGGTGGCTTCAAGATCACTCGCGTCGATCTGCTTTTTGCGCTTCAGCCAGTCGGCCAGAATTTCGCGCGTGCCGTCCGGCGCGGCGAGCACGATGTTGCTGCCGTCGAGCCCGGGGAAATGACCGCCGCCGCTGGCGCGGTAGTTGTTGGTGACGATGATGAAAGGCTGCTCGGGCGTCACCGGTTTGCCGTGATAGGTGAGCGTGGTGATGCGCTGACCGACCGGCTTCGAAATGTCGATGACGTAGTGAATGCCGCCCTGGATCTGGTCGTAGTTGAAGCCGGGATATTTGTCGTTGATCAGCGGCTGCTCGGCGGCCTGGGTCGGGTCGATGCGGTTGAAGCGTTCGGCCGATTTTTCCAGCCACGCCTTGAGGCCGGCGCCATCGGTTTTCACCGCGGCCAAAGTATTGGGATAGAAGTACAAGTCGGCCGCGCTGCGCAGGGTCAGCGGGCCGGGCGTGACGTCGGTGTAATCGTCCGGGCCGCCAAAGCCGGTGCGGAAGGCCGCGGCGCTGGACAGCACCGGCACGTCGCGCAGTTCGGGATGCGTGCGCGGCAGTTCGGTGCGCACGTAGTCGGCCTGCGCCGCGTTGATCGGTGCCAGCGCGGTCATGTTGCCCTCGTCGGCGAAGTAGCTGCTCATGCGCACGTTGCTTTCGCCGATTGGCGTATTGACGTAGGCGATGGCCGCGGCCTGCGGCGCTGCCAGCAGAGGCGCGATCTGCGGATCGGCCGGCACGCAGTCGGGTTTCGTTGTCTTGCCGGCACCGGCGGGCGCCGCGCAGATCGGCCGAACTTCGCTGTGCGACGCGCTATGGTCGATGACCCAGCGGCCCTGCTGACGATCAAGCGCCAGCTCGATCACGCCCAGATCCTTGCCGAAGAAGCCGCCCATCACGGCGGGTACTCCGCGCACGAAGCCGCGCTGCGCGTCTACATCCTTCATGCCCGCGTAGTGCGGGCCGGGGAATTCGGTGTGCGCGTGGCCGAGCAGCAGCACGTCGATGCCGGACACGCCGGCCAGATACCAGCCACCGTTTTCCATCGTCGGCGTGTACGGCGATGTATCGATACCGCCGTGCAAAATCGCCACGATCAGATCGGGATGCTGCGCCTGCAGCTGCGGCAAGTATTTTTGCGCCGCCTCGACCACGCCGCTGACGGTGACCTTGCCAGCCAGATTCTGCTTGTCCCATTGCATGATCGGCGGCGGAGTGAACCCGATGATGCCGATTTTCAGCGGCACGCTGACCTTGCGGCCGTCCGGAGTGGTGGCTTCGATGGTTTTCGTCACCACCGTCCACGGTTTGAAGATCGGCTGGCCGTCGCGCACGCTGTCGACGTTGGCCAGCACCAGCGGATAATGCGGGCCGGCGCAACGATTAGTGTGGCCGCCGTCGACGTTCATCGGCGTGCCGGTGGCCTGCGAGAGAAAGCCCAGGCCGTAGTTGAATTCGTGATTGCCGGCGGTGCCGCCGTCGTAGCCGATCGCGTCCATCGCGCGGTAGATCGCCAGCTCCTGGTCGCAGGCTATCGGTTTGACCAGGGCCTGATAGTCCGCCAGCACGCTGCCCTGGATGGTGTCGCCGCTGTCGAACAGAAACGTGTTGGGAAACTCCGCGCGGGCGCGGCGGATCAGCGTGGCGGTGCGTTCGTAGCCCAGCGTGCTGTCCGGCTTGAGCTTGTAGTAGTCGTAGCTCAGCACATTGGAATGCACGTCGGTGGTTTCCAGAATCGCCACCTTGGCCTGGATGCCGTCGGGCAGTTTCGTGGGCTGGCTGGCGCAGCCGGAGAGCAAGGCGAGCGCAAAAACCCTGAGCAGGCGTGACGACATAAAGCGTTTCCGTTGAGTGGGCAGGGCGGGTTAAACAGTGTCTCGACGCTAACAGATGGCAATGAGGGTTTCCGCGACAGGCAAGAAGTCATGGAACAAAGGCAGGCCTTGAAACGGTAACGCCGCCCGAAGGCGGCGTTACGATCAATCAGTGCACCCGTGGCCTACTTGGCCTGACTGACAATCCAGGTGACCGCCGCCTTGATCTGCGCGTCGTTCAGCGCCGGGTTGCCGCCCTTAGCCGGCATGTAGTTGCCGTCCGGGCCGTGATAACCCTCGGTGGCGTGCTTGATCAGCGTGTCGATGCCCTCGGCTATGCGTGGCGCCCACATCGCCTTGTTGCCGACCTTCGGCGCGCCCGCGACACCGGCGGTATGGCAGCTGGTGCACAGGTTGTCGAAGATGGTCTTGCCGTCGGTGGTGCCGCCGTAAGCGACCTGCGAGGCCGCCGCCTTGGCCGCCGCATCGGCTGCCGCCTGCATCGCGGCGCGACCGGTGTTGCCGGCGTACACGGCACCCGCTGGCGTAATGCGGTCGACCACCTGGGCGGCTTCGTTGGGATTGGTTTCTTTCGGCGCGTGATCGTAGATCTCGTAGCCGGCAAACATCAGAACCACCGTCAATACGGCAAGCCCGCCGACCATGATGATGAGCTGGCGGATGGTGGCTTTGTCGGAATTGTTCATGGGACCGCTCACGCACGTACTCCTTTCATTCGGCAGGACGGTGAGCCAGCAAGGCCGTTCCGGCATACCTAGATGGGCTGTTCTGTTGTACCCGGTGCTTTAACGAAGCCGACACTGCGGACCAGCCGCCCCCGACTCTTGTACGACTTTGCCCTGGACGCCCAGGCCCTGACCCGACGGCAACCAGCGCCCGATTATAGACGAAGCCCGGCGCAACTTTCAGGCCGATGTGGATACCCCGGATAAGCCCCCGCTGACGCAAGCCGAGCAGGCGGCGAGCGCTGAACGATGTCGCTCAAAAGCGGTCTGGGTCACGTCCGACCGTGCCATCGGTCATGCCCTACCCCTGTCAACTGGCATTGTTAAAGTCCGTTCCACTCCAGCTACGCTTTCACCCGAGAGGAGTCGGTCGGTCAGTCCGCCAGCCGGGCAAGGGCGACACGCTCCAAAAATATAGTCATGCGCGCCACGTCGACGCATGGCTCTGCGCTGTGGGCCACGTGGCCGCGTTGTTTACAAGTCCAGGAGTTTTACATGTCGCGTTTTTGGAAGATCGCCCTGATCGTGCTTGCGGTGATCGTGGTGGCGCTAGTGGGCTTTCGACTGCTGCACAAACCGGCCGGAGCGGCTGGCGGTCGCCACCATGGCGCCGGGAAAAATGCGGCCGCTACCGGACAGGACGCGGCGGGCGGCCAGGACAGCGCACCCGTGCCGGTGACGGTGCAGCCAGTGCTCAGCCAGAGCGTGCCGATCTACCTCACCGGCCTGGGCACCGTGCAGGCGCTCAATACGGTGACCATCAATCCGCAGGTCGGCGGCGAGATGATGACGCTCAACTTCACCGAGGGTCAGTCGGTGAAAAAGGGGGAGCTGCTGGCGCAGATCGATCCGCGCACCTATCAGGCCAACTACGATCAGGCCGTGGCGGCGCAGAAGCGCGACCAGGCGCTGCTGGAGACGGCGCAAAGCACGCTCAAGCGCAATCAGGCGCTCGTGGCGCAGGGCTATGTGGCTGCACTGGATATGGATACCTACCGAAATACCGTGGCGCAGAACGTCGGCACGGTGGCTTCCGATCAGGCCGCGGTCAAGTCGGCCAAGGTGCAGCTCGATTACACCAAGATCATCTCGCCATGCGACTGCGTCACCGGCATCCGCAGCGTCGATCCGGGCAACGTGGTAACCACCACGACGGCTATTGTCACGCTGACGCAGATCCATCCGATCTATGTGTCCTTTACCTTGCCCGAGGTGAATCTGGACGCCGTACGCAACGCAATGAAAAACGGCGTGCAGCCGCAGACCACGGCGCTGGACAAGACCGGCGGTCAGCCGATTGCCAGCAACGGCGTGCTGCAGGTGATCGACAATCAGGTCAATACCGCTACCGGCACGTTCAAGCTGCGTGCGCAGTTTCCCAACGTGGACAACAGCCTGTGGCCCGGGCAGTTCATCAATGTGCAGCTGAAGGTCAACACCATCGCCAGCGGCCTGGTGATTCCGGCGCAGGCCGTGCAGCGCGGACCGGACGGCGACTACGTGTATCAGCTGCAGTCGGACAAGACGGTCAAGATGCAGCCGGTCACCGTGTCCAACGAGGTCGGCGCCAGCGACGTGATGATCAGCAAGGGTCTGGCCGTGGGCGATCAGGTCGTGACCGAAGGCCAGTTCCGGCTCAAGCCCGGCAGCAAGGTCACCGCGCTGAAGCCCGGCGAAGTGCCGCCGGCACCGAGCGAGGCCGATCTGCTGAAAGCCAAGCGGGACGGATCGAAGGGCGGTGGTCGTCGTGGTGGGTAAGTTCGAGCGGGCAATGGAAACATATAAACGGGAAAAGATGGTTCACGGCAACGGCGCATTTACCCACGCCTCTGTTCCGGCTTGCCGCCGTCCCTGGAAAGTTTCGAGGACCGTGATGTGCCTCGTTTCCCAGTCTCTATTTCCCGCTTTTAAATAACTGGCCCGACACCCCATGGGATTTTCCAGCCTTTTCATCCGCCGACCGATTGCCACCTCGCTGCTGATGGTGGCGGTGCTGCTGCTCGGCATCCTCGGTTACCGCGAGCTGCCGGTGTCGGCGCTGCCTGAAATCGAGGCGCCGAGCCTGGTCGTGACCACGCAGTATCCGGGTGCCAGCGCGGCGACCATGGCCTCGCTGGTAACCACGCCGCTGGAGCGCAACCTCGGCCAGATTTCCGGGCTGTCGATGATGACCTCCGATTCATCGGCGGGCCTGTCGACGATCGTGCTGCAGTTCGACATGGATCGCGATATCGACATCGCGGCGCAGGACGTGCAGTCCGAGCTGAATCAGGCGCGCGGCACGCTGCCCAGCACCTTGCCGTATCCGCCGGTCTATAACCGGGTCAACCCGGCCGATGCGCCGATTCTCACCCTGCAGCTGACCTCCGATACGCTGCCGCTGCGCGACGTCAACAATTACGCCGACTCGATCCTGGCGCAGAAGCTGGCGCAGGTGCAGGGCGTCGGCCTGGTATCGATTGCGGGCAATGTGCGGCCGGCCGTGCGTGTACAAGTGAACCCGGCGCAGCTGTCCAACCTCGGTCTGACCATGGAGGACGTGCGCAGCGCGCTCACCGAGGCCAACGTCAACGCGCCGAAAGGCACGCTCAACGGCGTCGCGCAGAGTTACAGCATCGGTACCAACGACCAGCTGGCGACTGCTGCCGATTACAAGAGCACCATCATCAGCTACACCAACAGCGCACCGGTGCGCCTGTCCGACGTCGCCAGCGTGGTCGATGGCGTGGAGAACGACCAGCTTGCGGCCTGGGCGAACGACAAGCCAGCTGTTTTGTTGGATGTGCGCCGCCAGCCGGGCGCGAACATCGTGCAGACGGTGCAGTCGATCCGGCAGATCTTGCCGCAGCTGCAGGCGGTACTTCCAGCTGACGTGCATCTGGATGTGTTTGCCGACCGCACGGTGACCATTCGCGCCTCGGTGCACGATGTCGAACTCACCCTGCTGATCACCATCGGCCTGGTGGTGGCGGTGATCTTTGTTTTCCTGCGCCGGCTGTGGGCGACGGTCATTCCATCCGTCGCGGTACCGCTGTCGCTGCTGGGCACCTTTGCAGTGATGTCGTTCACCGGCATGTCGCTGGACAACCTTTCCTTGATGGCGCTGGCGGTCGCCACCGGCTTCGTGGTGGACGATGCGATCGTGATGATCGAAAACATCGTGCGCTATATCGAGCAGGGCATGGACGGCAAGGCGGCGGCGGAGGTCGGCGCCAAGGAAATCGGCTTCACCGTGCTGTCGCTGACCGTGTCGCTGGTCGCGGTGTTCCTGCCGCTGCTGCTGATGCCCGGCGTCACCGGCCGGCTGTTCCACGAATTCGCCTGGGTGCTGACCATCGCGGTGGTGATCTCGATGCTGGTGTCGCTGACCCTGACGCCGATGATGTGCGCTTATCTATTGAAGGCCGACGAACTGCCCGATAGCGATGACGTGCACGAGCGTCATGCCGCGGCTGGCACCAAGAATACGTGGACACGCATCGTCGGCGGCTACGAGCGTTCGCTCGACTGGATTCTTGACCACCAGCGTCTGACCCTGGTGGTGGCCGGCGTTACCGTGGTCATCACCATCATTTTATACGTCATCATTCCCAAGGGCCTGCTGCCCGAGCAGGACACCGGCATGATCACCGGCGTGGTACAGGCCGACCAGAACGTGGCGTTTCCGCAGATGGAGCAGCGCACGCAGGCGGTGGCCAACGCGCTGCGAAAGATCGACGGTGTGGCCGGCGTGGCGGCGTTTATCGGCGCCGGCTCGGTCAATCCGACCTTGAACCAGGGCCAGCTCAGCATCGTGCTGAAGGATCGCGGCGATCGCACGAATCTCGACACGATAGTAGCGAATCTGCAGCAGGCGGCGGCCGACATTCCCGGCGTGGCGCTGTACCTGAAGCCGGTGCAGGACGTGACGCTGGACAGCCAGGTGTCCGCCACCGAATACCAGTACTCGATGTCGGACGTGAACTCGGACGAGCTGTCCGGTTTCGCCAACCAGATGACCCAGGCCTTGCGTCAGCGGCCCGAGCTGGCCGACGTCGACAACAATCTGAATGATCAGGGCACCGCGCTCAAACTCACCATCGATCGCGACAAGGCCAGCCGTCTCGGCGTGCCGGTGCAGACCATCGACGACACGCTGTACGACTCGTTCGGCCAGCGCCAGATCTCGACCATCTTCACCCAGCTCAACCAGTATCGCGTAGTGCTGGAAGTGGCGCCGGAGTTCCGCAACAGCACCGCCCTGCTCAACCAGCTGGCGGTAAAGAGCAACGGCAACGGTGCGCTGACCGGCAGCAATGCGACCACCTTCGGCCAGGCGGCATCGAGCAACTCGTCCACCAGCACCGGCATCGCGGTGGCCAACACCGGCGTGATCATCGGCACCGGCAGCATCATCCCGATTGCCTCGCTGGCGACGTCGCAGGTCACCACGGCGCCGCTGGTGGTGAGTCATTCGCAGCAGCTGCCGGCGGTCACGGTGTCGTTCAATCTGGCGCCGGGCTATTCACTGTCGCAGGGCGTCGATGCGATTCATGATGTCGAAAAGCAGCTGAAATTCCCCGCCCAGGTGCGCGGTCAGTTCATCGGCAAGGCGGCGGAGTTCTCCAACAGCCTGGGCGATGAAGTGCTGTTGCTGCTGGCCTCGGTGATCGTGATCTATATCGTGCTGGGCGTGCTGTACGAAAGCTACATCCATCCGCTGACGATCATCTCGACGCTGCCGCCGGCCGGCGTGGGCGCGCTGCTGGCGCTGATCCTGTGCGGCATGAGCCTGTCGGTGGATGGCATCGTCGGCATCGTGCTGCTGATCGGCATTGTCAAGAAAAACGCGATCATGATGATCGACTTTGCGATCGAGGCGAAACGCACCGGGCTCAACGCGCGTGAAGCGATCCGTCGCGCGTGCCTGCTGCGTTTCCGCCCGATCATGATGACTACCGCCGCGGCCATGCTCGGCGCGCTGCCGCTGGCGCTGGGCAACGGCATCGGTTCGGAATTGCGGCGACCGCTCGGCGTCTCGATCGTCGGCGGCCTGCTGCTGTCGCAGCTGGTGACGCTGTACACCACGCCGGTGATCTATCTGCACATGGAGCGTTTCTCCGACTGGATGACGGCGCGGCGCGAACGCCGTGCACTGGCGCAGGCGCAGGTTCAACCACGGCGGGTGGGTTAGTGGGTGGTTGGAAATGGGAAGTGGGAAACGGGCAGGAAGCAACGGTGGGAAACAACGCGCGATCAGTCATTTCCTGTTTCAATCAAGCACGAGAAGTGACTACTTTCCCAGCAGCCACCCCGTCCGCTAGCGCAGCCTCCGCGTCATGAATATCTCCGGTCCGTTTATCCGTCGTCCGATCGGCACGTCGCTGCTGGCCATCGGCGTGTTCGTCGTCGGCGTGATCTGTTACGCCCTGCTTGGCGTGGCGGCGCTGCCGGACATCCAGGTGCCGGTAATTTTCGTGGAGGCCAGTCAGGCCGGCGCCAGCGCAGGGACCATGGCATCCACCGTCGCCGCACCGCTGGAACGGCATCTGGGCCAGGTGACCGGCATCGATACGCTGCGCTCGTCCAGCTCGCTGGGCAGCACCCAGGTGTTCATGATTTTTGACGGCGGCCGCAATCTCGACGCCGCCGCGCGCGACGTGCAGGCGGCGATCAACGCGGCGCAGTCCGATCTGCCGTCTGGTCTCAACAATCCGCCCAGTTACGAAAAGGCCAATCCGAACGACGATCCGATCATCGCCTTTGCGCTGACCTCGGACACGCAGTCCGCGCGTGATTTATACGACGTGGCCGACTCGCTGCTGGCGCAGCGGCTGCGCCAGCTCGAAGGCGTGTCGTCGGTGGATATTGCCGGCGCGTCCACGCCGGCGGTGCGCGTGGACGTCAATTTGCGCTCGCTCAATGCCAAGGGCCTGTCGCCGGACGACCTGCGCAATTCGCTGACCGCCGCCAACGTCACTTCGCCGCAGGGCTTTCTGTCTGACGGCCACACGACCATGGCGGTGACCGCGAACGATGCGCTGCATAACGCCGATGATTTTTCCAGCCTGATCATCTCCAACCAGGGCGGCGTGCCGGTGCGCCTGTCGGATGTGGCCAAGGTTTACGATGGCCAGGAAGACGCTTATCAGGCCGCCTGGTTTCAGGGCAAACCGGCCGTGCTGATGTATGTGTACAAGCAGTCCGATGCCAACATCATCGGCACGGTGGATCGGGTCAAGGCGGCGATACCGGAACTGCGTGGCTTCCTGCAGCCGGGCACCAGGCTGACGCCGTATTTCGACGGTACGCCGACCATCCGCGCCTCGCTGCACGAGGTGCAGGCGACCCTGCTGATCAGCCTGGCCATGGTCGTGCTGGTAATGGCCATGTTCCTGCGCCGGCTGGCGCCGACCATGATCGCCACGCTGGCGGTGCCGCTGTCGCTGGCCGGCGCCGCGGCGGTGATGTACGTGCTCGGCTATACGCTCAACAACATGACCCTGCTGGCGCTGGTGGTCGCGATCGGCTTTGTGGTCGACGACGCCATCGTGGTGATCGAGAACGTCGTGCGGCATATCGATCAGGGCATGACGCGCAAAGAGGCGGCGCTGGCCGGTGCGCGGGAGATCGGCTTCACCATCGTCTCGATCACCGGTTCGCTGGTGGCGGTGTTTATCCCCCTAGTTTTCATGGGAGGCATCACCGGCATGTTCTTCAAGGAATTCACGATGACGCTGGTGGCGGCGATCGTGATATCCGCGCTGGTATCGCTGACGCTGACGCCATCGCTCTGCGGTCTGTTCCTGAAGGGTCATAGCGAGCCGGAAAAGCCCTCGCGCCTGGGCCACGCGCTGGAAGTGATGCAGGACCGGATGCTGGGGGTATACAGACGCGCGCTGAATTTCTCGCTGCGTCATGCGCTGCTGCTCTCGCTGACCCCGCTATTGCTGATCGGCTTCACCATTTTCATGTTTACCCAGGTCCAGGCAAGCCTGTTTCCTGCGCAAGATACGGGCTTGATTCGCGGCCGGGCGTCTTCAGGCGCCACCGTGTCGTTCCAGGATTCGGTCAACCGCCAGCAGCGCTTGATCGACATGCTGCTCAAGGACAAGGACGTGGCCACCGTCGGCTCGCGTTTGGGCAGTGGCCGGCAGGGCGCCAGCGGATTTTTCGATATCCAGCTGAAAAGCCACGCCGACGGCCGTGCCGACGACACCTTCGCAGCGCTGGCGCGGCTTAGCGCGAAGGCCGCGCGCTATCCCGACCTCAACGTGCGTCTGCGTCCGATCCAGGACCTGCCGAGCTTTGGCGGGGGCGGCACCAATCAGGGCGCGCAATATCAGGTCTCGCTGCAGGGCGACGATCTGGCCCAGCTCCAGCTGTGGCTGCCCAAGCTGGTGACCGAGCTGCGCAAAAATCCGAAGCTCAAGGACGTCGGCAGCGATGTCGATGACGCGGGCCTGGAGCAGGACATCGTCGTCGATCGCGACAAGGCCTCGCGGCTTGGCCTGTCATTGGGCACCATCGACGCCGCGCTCTACGATGCGTTCGGCCAGCGCCAGGTGTCGACGATCTATTCCGATCTCAACCAGTACAAGGTGGTGATTAACGCCCTGCCGAACCAGACTGCATCACCGGCCTCGCTGGACAAGACCTACGTGAAGTCGACCAGCGGCCAGATGATTCCGCTGACCGCGTTCGCGCATCAGCAGTCCGGTCTTGCGCCCACCCAAGTGACGCACGAGAACCAGCAGACCACGATGGATCTCAGCTTCAACCTCGCGCCGGGCATCAGCCAGGGCGAGGCGCTGCAGATCATCCAGGCGACCGCCAGCGACATGCGCATGCCCGGCAACATGAAGCTCAACATCGGCGGCGATTTCCGGCGCTTCCAGCAGTCGCAGAGCGGCATGCTGTGGCTGGTGGCCGCCGCCATCATCACCGTCTACATCGTGCTCGGCATGTTGTACGAAAGCCTGGTTCACCCGGTAACCATTCTGTCGACCCTGCCGGCTGCTGGCGCAGGTGCGCTGCTGGCGCTCTGGCTGACCAACACCGAGCTATCGGTGATTGCGCAGATCGCGCTGGTGCTGTTGATCGGCATCGTCAAGAAAAACGCGATCATGATGATCGACTTCGCCCTGGTGGCCGAGCGAGAACACGGCATGTCGCCGCTGGAAGCAGTGCGCGAAGCCTGCCTGGTGCGCTTTCGCCCGATCATGATGACGACGATGGTGGCGATTCTTGCGGCGCTGCCGCTGGCCATTGGCCTCGGCGAGGGCTCGGAGCTGCGTCGGCCGCTGGGTATTGCGATGATTGGCGGCCTGCTCATCTCGCAAAGCCTGACGCTGCTTAGCACCCCGGCGCTGTATGTGATTTTCTCGTGCCTCGCCGCGCGCTGGAAAGCATGGCGTGCGCGCCGGCGCGAGCATGCCCGCTCGCGTCGATTGGCGCGGGCGAGTGCCTGAGCCCGCGCAAGTTTCCGGTGTCGATGCCGGCGGGCCGGTTGCTCGGCCCTATCGTGCGGATGCTGGAGCGGCGCTTTTTCAGCCGGCATCGCTCACAAACCGTTAACCGCAGACCGGGTATCACTGAGCGCGTTCATCGTCGACGTTGGGTCTTGTGCACTTCCTCGCTGAACCGTTAGCCCGGCATGCCCCTTGTCATCCCTGCTCTTTAACGTGATCATTTGCCGCCCGCGCCACACCTTGCACAATCAGAAAGGTTTTATCCTGGAGCAGGTCACCATCTACAAGAGTGACAACAGGTGATAGCCTGTACATGGTTGCCTGGCAGTTTTGCGGCAGCGCCGAATGCATGGAAGCCGTTTTTGATGCCCGTCGTGATCAGCTTATATGGACCCCGATCGGCTCAAAACCGGTCAGATGTAAAAAAATTTCCTTCCAACCCTGTAAAATGGAGATGTCTTATGAAGATGACCCGCACCCTGATTTGCGCCGCCTCCTTGGCTGCCGTCCTGTCCCTGAGCGCCTGCGGCAAGAGCGACGACTCCGCTTCGGCTCCGGCTGATTCGACCCCGCCGGCTGCCGCAACCGCCGCTCCGGCGATGGCTCCGGCCAGCACCGCTGCTCCGGCTGCTGCTCCGGCTGGTACGGCCATGGCTCCGGCCAGCACCGCTGCGGCTCCGGCCAGCACGGCTGCTGCTCCGGCCAGCGCATCCACCGCCGGTCAGTAATTGCCGATGGTGTGAAAGACCTGCGTCAGTCATTAACTGATGCCGGTTTTTTAGTTAGAAATAAAAAGAGCGCGATTATCCGCGCTCTTTTTTTTGCCTTTTATTCCGTTCTGCCAGCGAAACCAAAAGGCTCGGTGCTATTTCGCCGTTGTTCAAACGATAAAAGCCGGCGCCCCTCGCGCTGAGGGGCAACTGTACGCGTGCTTTGGCCGGCCATGGTCAGCGCGGTCCATTCGGGCGAAAATGGGCGTCTTGTCTTTGCCCGGGACGGCGCCATGTCGTTCTGACGTTTTTGCAGGTCCTGATTCACCAGCCGGAGATTTCCATGTCTGACAACAAGCCCACGCCACCGAGCGGCGGCAGCAAGATCACCATTACCGACGGTACGCTGCATGTGCCTAACCAGCCGATCGTGCCCTTTATCGAAGGCGACGGCATCGGCCCCGATATCTGGCGCGCTTCGGTGCGTGTGCTCGACGCGGCTGTGGCCAAGGCTTACAACGGCGAGCGCAAGATCCACTGGATGGAAGTGCTGGCCGGCGAAAAGGCCTTCAACGAAACCGGCAGCTGGCTGCCCGATGAAACCGTCGAAGCCTGCCGCGAGTACCTGGTCTCGATCAAGGGTCCGCTGACCACGCCAGTCGGCGGCGGCATCCGTTCGCTCAACGTGGCGCTGCGTCAGCAGCTGGATCTTTACACCTGCCTGCGCCCGGTGCGCTGGTTCAAGGGCGTGCCCTCGCCGGTGAAGAAGCCCGAGGCGGTGGACATGGTGATCTTCCGCGAGAACTGCGAAGACATCTACGCCGGTATCGAATTCCAGGAAGGCACCGACGACGCAAAGAAGTTTCTGCAGCTGCTGCAGGACAACTTCCCCGACCGCTTCAAAAAGATTCGCTTCCCGACCACGTCCGGCATCGGCATCAAGCCGGTATCGAAGGAAGGTACCGAGCGCCTGGTGCGCGCGGCCTTCAAGTACGCCATCGACAACGACCGCAAGTCAGTGACACTGGTGCATAAGGGCAACATCATGAAGTTCACCGAAGGCGCGTTCCGCGACTGGGGTTATGCCCTGGCCAAGAACGAGTTCGGTGCGGTCGAGCTGGACGGCGGCCCGTGGATGAGCTTCAAGAATCCGACCAACGGCAAGGAGATCGTGGTCAAGGACGTGATCGCCGATGCGTTCCTGCAGCAGATCATGACCCGCGCGGCTGAGTACGACGTGGTCGCCACGCTGAACCTCAACGGTGACTACATCTCTGACGCGCTGGCGGCGGAAGTGGGCGGTATCGGCATCGCGCCGGGCGGCAACATCAACTACGTCACGGGCCACGCGGTGTTCGAGGCAACCCACGGCACGGCGCCGAAGTATGCCGGCCAGGACAAGGTCAACCCGGGTTCGGTGATCCTGTCCGGCGAGCTGCTGCTGCGCCACCTGGGCTGGAACGAGGCGGCCGACAAGATCATCGAAGCCATGGACAAGGTGATCGCCGCCAAGACGGTGACCTACGACTTCGCCCGCATGATGGACGGCGCCAAGGAAGTGAAGTGCTCCGAGTTCGGCGATGCGCTGATCGCGGCGCTCTGATTCGCCAACACCTCGGTTGAGTAAAAGAGGGGCCGCATTTGCGGCCCCTTTTGTGTAGTTCGTGCGCGTTGTTCATTCGGATTTGTACTAATGTCATCGTGGCGAACATAAAGGGGGTGTTTGGCTCAAAATGAAGGTGCTGCTAGCCATTGCGTTTGTTTTGCTGCACCTGTCCGCCATCTGGCTGGGGTCGGCCGACGCGATGGTGTCTTCGTATGTTTTTCTGATTGCCGCGCCGCTGCTGGCGGCGGCGGTTGCGCTTCGTCGCGGCTGGATCGGCGGCTTTGCACCGGCACGGGGCTGGAGTCTGGCGGCGCTCAGCCTGCTGCTATGGGCGCTCGGCATGTTCAGCAGCCTGCGTGCGGACCTCGCTGTTCCCGATCCGAGCCAGGTGCCGGGCGAAAGCATGCTGCTGTACATCCTGTACGGCGTGCGATTACGTATGTCGTAGCCACCATCGGCGTGGACCGCAGCAATGGCGTCCAACGGAGCATCGACGGCTTGCTCGCCATCGTGCTGGGCTATCTGTATTTCGCGCTGACATTTTCGTGGACCACGCTGCAGGGTGCCGTGAGCGCCCAGTCCGCGACCATGATCGCGTACACCTTTGACCTGGAAAACGCCTTTCTCGCGGTCACCACCCTGATCCGCTATTTCGGATCCGAAGGGACTTCGGACCGGCACCTGTTCCGCACGCTGGCAAGCTACGCCTGCCTGTATGCCGTTTGTGCCGCGTACTACAACCACCATGTGGCGCTGGGTGTGGCTCCCGACATCGGCAGTTATTACGACGTCATAATCGATGCGCCGTTTCTGCTATTCGCGGTCGTAGCGTGGCGTTCATCGCCGGCCGTCGTGGTCGAAGGAAAGCCCTCATTATTTGTCCGCTTCGTGCACAGTGGCAGCCCTCTTTTACTATCGTTGTCGGTGCTGACGCTATCGCTGCTGCTGCTTTATCAGCGTCAGCACATCAACCTGGGCATTATCGGCGTGGTCGTCGCGGTACTCGGCTACGGCCTGCGCAGCATTCTCAGCCAGGTCCGGCATATCGAGACGGAAGACCTGCTGCGCCACGACCGCAGCACGCTGGCGGAACTGGCGATGCACGACGGGCTGACCGGCCTGCTCAACCGCCGCGCCTTTGACGAGGCGATTGAACGCGAGTGGCGCATCGTGCAGCGCGGCGATCAGGTGATCTCGCTGATCCTGATCGATATCGACTTGTTCAAGCAGTACAACGACAGCTACGGCCACCCCGCCGGCGACGCCTGCCTGAAGCTGGTCGCGGACGAACTGCAGAATTCGCTGCTGCGCCCGGCCGATACGCTGGCCCGTTATGGCGGTGAGGAGTTCGTCGTGATTCTGCCGGGAGCAACGCTGGCGGCCGCCAGCGCAGTGACCAACCGCCTGTGCGAGCGCATCAATCAGCTCGGCCTGCCGCATCTGGCCAGTCCTTTCGGGCAGGTGACCGTGAGTGCGGGCGTCGCGTGCTCTTCGTCGGCGCGGGGAGTCACGGCGGAGAGCCTGGTGGCTTCTGCCGATCGCGCTTTGTACGACGCAAAGCGCAACGGCCGCAATCGCGTCGAGCAGGCCGGCTGAGCCGCGGGCGCCATGCATTCGACGCGGTGGCCAGCGCTAGACTAGGCCGATGAACCCGCCGCGCGAGCTGCCCACTCATCCCGTTGCCGGTTCGCAGGCAAGCGCCGCGGCGGCGCTGCTGGTGGATGCGTTCGCCGACTACAACGCCCGCTTCGCCGACATCACTCGTCGGGCGCGGCGGCGCTTCGAACGGCGCGACTGGCAGGGCAGCAGCCTGGATGCACGCCAGCGGATTGATCTATACGGCATCTGTATCCGCGAAACGCAGGGACGGTTGGATGGCCTGCTCGATGATCGCGTGCGCTCGCGCCCGTTGTGGGCAGCCATGCGGCGGGCGTTCGGGCAGCAGATCGCCGGGCTGACCGATCGCGAGTTCTACAAGACCTGGTTCAACTCGCTGTCGCGTCGCCATTTCCATACGCACGGCATCGCGTCGGAGATCGAATTCGTGGCGCTGGAGCGTGAACCGGATTCCGAAGGCAGCGATGCCGCGCCGCATCGGCACTACGACGTCGCCGGCGATTTGCCGTCTGCGTGCGCCCGTCTATTGTCGGATGCGGGCTTTGTCTACGCCGATTTGTCCGGATGCGCTGCCGCGTTGGCGAGTACGCTGCAGGCGCGCCTCCGGCAAGCGGATCTGCCGGCGGTGGAAGTGATCGATCTGCTGGAGACCGTGTTCTATCGTGACCGCCGTGCCTATCTGGTCGGGCGCCTGCGCGTCGGCCATCGACGCCATCCGCTGGTGATCGCGCTGACGCACGCAAACGACGGCGTGCGGGTGGACGCGCTGCTCACCGTGCGTGAGCACATCTCGATCCTGTTCGGCTATGCGCGCAGCTATTTTCACGCCGACATCGGCAACGTCGGCGCGGTGGTCGCCTTCGTGCGTGCGCTGCTGCCGCACAAGCCGCTGGAGGAACTCTACGCGGTGCTCGGCCGCGCCAAGCAGGGCAAGACCGAGCGCTACCGCCGCGTGTTCAGCCATCTGGCCGTCCATCCGGAAGAACGGCTGGTGCATGCCGACGGCAAGCGCGGCATGGTCATGGCCGTGTTCACCCTGCGCGATCTGCCGGTGGTGTTCAAGCTGATACGCGACCGCTTCGCGTGGCCCAAGGACATGGTGCGCAAGCAGGTCGAGGAAAAATACCGGCTGGTGTTTCATCACGACCGCGTCGGTCGCTTGATCGATGCGCAGGAGTTTGGCCAGCTGCGCTTTCCGCTGCGCCAGTTCGACGAAAAGCTGCTGCGTGAACTGCTGGACGAATGTGCCGAAAGCGTGCGCGTCGATGGCGACGAGCTGGTGATCGGGCACTGTTACGTCGAGCACCGCATGCGTCCGATGGATTTGTACGTGCGCGAGGCCGGGCCGGCTGAGGCGTTGCGCGCCATCTGCGACTATGGTCAGGCGATCAAGGATCTGGCCGGCAGCAATATCTTTCCCGGCGATCTGCTGCTGAAGAACTTCGGCATCTCGCGCAACGGTCGCGCCGTGTTCTATGACTACGACGAGCTGTGCATGCTCGGCGACTGTCATTTTCGCGCGCTGCCCAAACAGCACGAGGACGACGAGATGCAGTCGCTGCAGGATTCGGTCTACGCGGCGCCGGATGACGTGTTTCCCGAGCTGTTCGTCAATTTTCTCGGCGTACCCAAGACGCTGCGTGAGGCGCTGATCGAGGCGCACGGCGAAATCTTCGATCCCGCATGGTGGCGCAGCCTGCAGAATCGACTGCGAGCGGGCGACTATGTCGACGTGCCGCCGTATCCTCCCGAGGCGCGTCTCACCCACCAAGGCGCGTCGAGGCCCTGAAACGGTCGATCCATCGGCCGAGAGTGAATGCACCATGTACTCGTAAACGCCATCACGCACCTTCGATGAAAATGGCGGTCAATACTGCAGCCCGACATCGGGTCATCAAGGAAATTTCATGCGCGTGGTATCGACATTTTGCCTGCTGGCCCTATCTTTCGGCGCAACGGCGCAGACGGCCCCGGCATCGCCATCGAGCGTGACCAATCTGGCGGCCGTCGCGGTCAGCGGCGTGCAGCCCGGTCCAGGCTTGTGGAAGATCAGCAAGAACGGTCATACCATGTTGCTGCTTGGCGTGATTACGCCGCTGCCGCAGTTGATGCAGTGGCAATCGGCGGACGTCGACAAGGCGATCTCGGGCTCGCAGGAGGTGCTGCAGCTGCCCGACGTCAAGCTCAAGGTCGACGTCGGTTTTTTTGGAAAACTCTTCCTGCTGCCGTCGGCCTACAGTGCGCGCAAGAACGATAACGGCGAGAGCCTGCAGCAGGTGTTGCCTGCGCCGATGTACGCGCGCTGGACCGTGCTCAAGGCGCGCTACATGGGCAAGAACGATGGCGTCGAACGCTGGAAGCCGATCTTCGCCGCGCAGGAACTTTACAAGACCGTGCTCAAGGTGAATCACCTGAGCAAATCCGGCGGCGTGCCGTCGAGCATCGACGCGCTGGCCAAGCAGTACAAGGTGCCCGAAACCTCTACCGACTATCCGCTGGAGATCGAGCATCCGCACGATGCGATCAAGGCGTTCAAGGCGTCCGGGCTGGATGACGTGGCGTGCTTCGGCCGCACGCTGGATGCCGTCGAACAGGATATGCCTGCGATGACGCTGCGCGCCAACGCCTGGGCTACCGGCGATCTGCAGGCGCTGCGCAAACTGCCCGACAGCGATCGCCGCGGCACCTGCGTCAGCGCAATTACCGATGCAGACTTTGCGCGCAAGCTCGGCCTGTCCGACGTGCCCGCTCGGCTTGAAGCCAACTGGCTGACGATCGCTCGCGCCGCGCTGGCGAAAAACGCGCAAACCTTTGCCATGCTGCCGATGAAGGAAATCATCGCCAGCGACGGCTATCTGGCCAAGCTCAAGGCCGAGGGTTATCAGGTCCAAGCGCCCGATGATGATGACGACGATGCCAGCCCCGCGCCGTCTGGAACCGCGGGAACGAGCGCATCGGTCGGTGCCGGGCACTGAGCCCTGAGCCCTGAGCCCTGTCCCTTAGCGAATCTGCCGCCAAGAGGAAACAGCAAGTGGCCATTCATCGACGCCTTGCCTGTCCAATAATCGGCTTCGTTCTGCTGACCGGTTTGGCTGGCTCGGCGTCGGCGATCGGTGGCGCTGGGCGATCCACTTCGGCGATTCCCAGCGGCCGGATTACCCAGCTGCCGGGTGTTGCCGTTACCGGCGTGCAGCCCGGCCCCGGGCTGTGGAAAGTCAGCAAGGGCGATCACGTCTTGTGGGTGCTCGGTACGCTGGATCTGTTGCCAAAAAACATGCTCTGGCAGGCGCGTGAGGTGCAGACCGCGATTGCCGAGTCGCAGCAGGTACTGGACGCACCGCAGGTCAAGGTCGATGCCAAGCTTGGCTTTTTCGGCACGCTGGGCCTCCTGCCCAGCCTGATCGGCGTGCGCAACAATCCCGATGGCAAGCATCTGGTCGAGGTAGTGCCGCCGGACCAGTACGCGCGCTGGCTGGTGCTGAAAAAGAAGTACCTTGGCTGGAATAACGGCGTCGAAAAGCAGCGGCCGATTTTCGCCGCTGCGGCGCTGTTCATCGCGGCGATAAAACAGGCCGAATTGAGCAACGACATGGTCGAGCCACTGATCAAGAAGGCGGCGCGCCAGCACGACCTCACGCTGACGCCGGTCAATTACACCGTGGTCGTCGATCAGCCCAAAGCGGTAGTGAAGAATTTCAAGAAAGACCCGCTGGACGACGGCGACTGCTTTGCCAAAACGCTCGATCATCTCGACGGGGATGTTGCGCTGATGCGTGCTCGCGCCAACGCGTGGGCTACCGGTGATCTGCAAGCGCTGCGCCGGCTGCCGCTCAGCGACCAGCTGCAAGTTTGCCTGGCGGCGGTGAATCAGTCGGGCTTCGCGCACGAACTGGGTTTGACCACCGTTGAAGGCCGCCTCGAAGCAACCTGGGTATCGGCGGCCACCAAGGCCATCGATACGAACCGCGTCAGCTTTGCCGAACTGCCGATGGAACGCCTGCTGGGCGATAAAAGTTATCTGGCCGTGCTGCAGGCCAAAGGTTATTCGGTCACCTTGCCGGAAGGATTGAATGAAGCGGCGGACGACTCGTTCGTGCCACCTGCCACTTCGCCGGCAAAGGCGCTCGGCACACCTATCCGCTGAGTGCCGAGCGCTTTGACGGGCGTGGCGCGATCAGTCGCTCGCGGCGGTGAGCTGAGCGATTTCGTCACTGCTGAGTTCAAGCTTGGCCGCGCCGACCAGTTCATGCAGCTGTTCCACGCTGGTTGCGCTGGCAATCGGTGCGGTGATGCCAGGCCGTGCCATGAGCCATGCCAGCGCAACCTGAGCCGGTTTGGCATGGTGCGATGACGCCACGTCGTCCAGCGCGGTGAGAATCTTCATGCCGCGCGGGTTGAGATACTTTTTCACCGCGCCGCCACGTGCGCTGCTCTTGGCCAGATCGTTTTCGCTGCGATATTTTCCGCTGAGAAACCCGCTGGCCAGCGAGTAGTAATTGATCACGCCGAGGTTTTCCTTGCGGATCAGCGGCTCAAGCTCCTTTTCGTAGTCCGCTCGATCAATCAGGTTGTAATCGGGTTGCAGGGTTTCATAGCGCGGCAGGTTGTTCTCGCGCGACACCTTCAACGCTTCGGCCAGGCGATCGGCGCTGTAATTGGAGGCGCCGATCACGCGTACCTTGCCTTCTTCAATCAGACGGCTGAATGCGTCGAGCGTTTCTTCCAGCGGCACGCTGGCGTCGTCCTCGTGTGCCTGGTACAGATCAATATGATCGGTCTGCAGCCGCTTCAGTGAACCCTCCACGGCCTGCGTAATATTTATCGGCGCAAGGCCTGGCTGCTTGTCCCATTTCGCCACCTTCGTGGCGATGACAACCCGGTCGCGCTTGCCGCTGCGCTTGAACCACTTGCCGATGATGGTTTCCGAATCACCGCCGTGGTTCCCAGGCACCCATGCGGAATAGACATCGGCCGTATCGATCAGGTTGAAGCCAGTGTCAACGAACGCATCGAGCAATTCGAACGAACGCGTTTCATCCGCGCTCCAGCCAAAGACGTTGCCGCCAAAAGCGAGCGGGGCGACTGACAGCGACGATTTGCCAAGTGGACGTTGTTGCATGGGAACTACCTCGGGCGGTGGAAAACCCGAGCATGCGCTTGTCCGGGCAAAGCGGACGTGATGTAGCCGGGCTGGCTGCGTGCCAAAGCCGGACCAGTTCGCCTAGCGCGGTCGCACGATGCGTGGCCAGACCAGGGCGCAGTGCATCGGCACGATCGACTGGGGCTTGCCGGCAACGGTAACGGCGTCGCGCTCGTCCGGGCGGATGGAGGTATCCGTTCGCCAGGGCAGATCTTTTTGGGCGATGTGGCCATGCAAAAACAGCAGATCTTTCCAGAGCGAATTCATGGCGTCTCCCGCGGACGGCTGTGGTTTGGATGATGCTCAAGGTAGGCGTACGGCGGGGCTTCAAAAAGCGATATATTCACAAGCTAGACTTGAGAGAAATTCAAGATGAGTAGGTTGCCGCTGGGCCTGTTGCAACAGTTCGTGCTGGTCGCCCGGCTCGGCAACCTGTCGCGTGCCGCGGTGCAGGCGAACCTCACCGTCAGCGCGCTCAGCCATCAGATGCGCCAGCTGGAGCAGCGGATGGAGCGCAAGCTGTTCGACCGCGGTCCGCGCGGCGTGCAGCTCACCGCCGAAGGGCGCCGGTTGATGGAGGCCGTGGCGCATCACTTCGAAGGTATCGAGACGGCGATGGCGAGCTATAGCTGCCGTCGCGAGGAGGCATTGACCATCAGCACCCTGTCGGGCGTGATGTCGAGCTGGTTGATGCCGCGGCTGGCCGGCCTGGTTGCGATGCATCCGGAGCTGGAACTCAATCTGCAGTCTTCCAGTGCTCTGGTCGACTTTGCGCGCGACCCGGTGGATGTCGCCATCCGCTATGGCAAAGGCCAGTGGGATGGCCTGCTCAGCGAGCACCTGTTCGACGAATGGATCGTGCCGGTGGCGTCGTCTGCCCTGCTGGAGCATCTGCCGGATGCAGACCGCAACGACGTGAGCCTGTGGCCGCTGCTTGGCGATCCCAGTGAGCGCTGGCGCGACTGGTTCGAACAGATCGGCGGCCGTGCGCCCAAGCGTTTCGTGGCGAAGTTCGACACGACTGACGCGCTACAGCGTGCCGCGCTGGAAGGGATGGGCGTGGCGCTGGGCCGCATGACGATGGCGCGTCCGCTGATCGATGCCGGCCTGCTGCATGTGCTGGGTCAGCGCTATCTGCATATTCCGGAGGCCTACTATCTCGTCTATCCGGAGCGCTTGCGCGGACATGCCGGTTTTTGCGTGTTCCGCGAATGGATACGCGACGAGGCGCATCGCTATAGCGAATCGATGGCCCACATGTCGATGCCGGTGTCGACCAGCGTGCCGATGACGGCGCGGGAAAACAGCCGCTGACGCCGTCGCGGTTTCGCGATCCGCACTCAGGCGTCATCATAGGCAGGTGCGTCATTGATAGGCGCGGTCAACACGAGGAAGCCCGACGATGAAATCACGCGCTGCAGTGGCCTGGGCAGCGGGCAAGCCGCTGAGTATCGAAGAAGTGGATGTTGCCGGCCCGAAGGCGGGTGAGGTGCTGGTGCGCATCGTCGCCACCGGCGTGTGCCATACCGATGCGTTTACGCTGTCCGGTGCGGATCCCGAGGGCGAGTTTCCGGTAATCCTTGGCCACGAGGGCGGCGGCATCGTCGAGGAAATCGGTGAAGGCGTGACGTCGCTGAAGGTCGGCGATCACG
>Ga0302228_10000041_pt1 | contig 105955 bp, 81 predicted proteins | sample II_Palsa_N1_2_FD_193519 | JGI IMG/M metagenome (GOLD analysis project Ga0302228, IMG submission 193519) | Peat permafrost microbial communities from Stordalen Mire near Abisko, Sweden - II_Palsa_N1_2 | ecosystem: Environmental > Terrestrial > Soil > Palsa > Peat permafrost | place: Sweden... | reverse complement strand
ATGAGGCGGTGCTGCGGTGCGAATTCCGTACGCTTCCCTGCGCTGGCATTATCCAGATCAGGTTCAAAGGGTATTTCTCACCCACGCAGCACAGACCTCCAACCTCTGTGCGACGCAGGACCCCCGCGTTAGCAGCGCACACGATACACCGGCCGCGCGGTGCTTGGCAACCGGTCTTGAAATCGGCGCTGCCCGATCCCTGGCCAGCTTACAGCCGGGGAGGCTTGTCTCGATTAGGCTACGCGGCGTGATGCGCCGCAGCATGAAAGGTGAGGCGGGCTGGTCTGCGGTGCGATGTCCTCACGGGTTTTCGCGTGTCTTTTTCTCCCTCCCCAAAAAATATTTCAGTTCCGTTGTCATAACGGCCGGCGTGGGCCGACAAACGTGCAGATTCCCTGATGGAGCCTGTCATTGACCGGTCACGGCGACATTCGCTGAGCTCCGCTACCCGCAGCGCCTCATATCCCTGATTCACGGAGCTTCACATGGCTACCCCTCACATCTCATCCGGCACGGCGCCGCCCGCCGCACCTCCCGCTGCACCGCGCACCGGTCCGATTCACCCGGTGTGGGTTCGCGTCACGCACTGGCTCAATGCGCTGGCCGCAATCACGATGATGCTCTCCGGCTGGCGCATCTACGACGCGTCGCCGATCTTCAAAGGCTTCACCTTCCCGCCATCGCTCACACTCGGCGGCTGGCTCGGCGGAGCGTTGCAATGGCACTTCGCGGCGATGTGGCTGCTGTTCTTCAACGGCCTCGTCTATCTCGCCCTCAACCTGGCGAGCCGGCGTTTCTTTCGCAAGTTTCTGCCGTTGTCGCCGCGCGCCATCCTGCACGACTTCGTCGCCGCGCTGACCGGCAAGTTGTCGCACGCCGATCTGCGCGTCTACAACGCGGTGCAGCGATTCGCCTACGTGTTCGTGGTGTGCGACCTGATCGTACTGGTGCTCTCGGGTCTTGCGATCTGGAAGTCGGTGCAGTTTCCGCTGCTGCGCGAACTGATGGGCGGCTACGACAACGCGCGCATCGTGCACTTCTGTGCGATGTCGTTGATGGCGGCTTTTATCGTCGTGCACCTGGCGATGGTGGCACTCGTCCCGCGCTCGCTGCTCGCGATGCTGCGTGGTCGTTAAGGAAACCTGACATGAACACCCCAGACAAAAAACCGGCCCGGCGCATGCTCTCGAGCCAGCTTGACCGCGAATCGATCCTGATCGACGCACGCCGTGAACTCTCGATGCCGTCGCGGCGCCTGTTCGGCAGGCAGTTGCTGACGCTCGGCGGCCTGTCGATGCTGACCGGCTGCTCGCTCACCGACGACAAATCGGTGAACGCGTTTCTCTCGGCTGTCTCGCGTCTGAACGATCGCGCCCAGGCCTTCATCTTCGATCCGCAGCAACTGGCGCCGACCTACACCGAAGCGCAGATCACGCGGCCGTTCCCGTTCAACGCGTTCTACGACGTCGATTCCGCGCCCGTGGTCGACCCCACGGACTACCGGCTGAAAGTGAGCGGCCTCATCACCGGCCAGCGCACCTGGAGCTTGCCCGAGCTGTACGCGCTGCCGCACGCCGAGCAGATCACGCGCCACATCTGCGTGGAGGGCTGGAGCGCGATCGGCCGCTGGGGCGGCACGCCGTTCGCCGGTTTCCTGCGCCGCGTCGGCGCCGACACCAGCGCGAAGTACGTCGGCTTCAAATGCGCCGACGACTACTACGAAAGCATCGACATGGCGACGGCCCTGCATCCGCAGACGCTTCTCACCTTCGAATACGACGGCGAGCGTTTGCCCACGAAATACGGCTTCCCGATGAAGCTGCGCATGCCGACCAAGCTCGGCTACAAGAATCCGAAGCACATCGTCGAGATGTTCGTCACGAATACCTTCCCTGGCGGCTATTGGGTCGACCAGGGCTACAACTGGTTCGGAGGCTCCTGACGCGCGCGGGTTGGGCCCGACCCTCGAGCGGCAGAAGCTTCGGAAACACGCCGGCATGACCGGCTCTCACTATCCACAACAAACGGAGTTATCCCATGAAGAAGTTCGCAATCGCAGCACTGGCCGTAGCGTTTCTGACGAGCGGAACGGCCGCCTTCGCGCAGGCAAGCGGAGCCATGTCGAACGACGCGATGTCGCACGACACCATGAAGAAGGACAGCATGTCGAAAGACGCGATGGGCAAGGACAGCATGAAGAAAGACAGCATGTCGAAGGACGGCATGTCGAAAGACACGATGAAGAAGGGCAACGATGCAATGGGCATGAAGCACGACGCATCGGGTGCGATGGCCAACTGATCCCGGTTCGATCCGGGTTCACGCGCACCGTCCAGGTGCGGCAGGCTCGGGCCGGGGCACAGTCCCCGGCCTGCTGCTTTGCGGATACAGAATTTACGATTCTTTCATGGACGCCCGACGGCGTTCCTGCATAATGCTGCGGTGCGCCGAACGGTTGGCGCACGGGGCGCTGGCCGGCTTGTCCGCGGTTGCCCGCCGCTCTCGGGCGGCTCCGCTTGCACGGTGCATCGTGACGGCGCGGGCGCCTTGCTGGGCCTGTGTTTGCCGTCCCTCGTCCTTCTCCCTGTTCTACCGCCATGTCTTTCAGCCTCGCCCGCCAGGCCGCATTTCCGATGCGGCGTCCGCCATCCGGCCTTAGGGTCACCAGCGGGGGCGCAAGGCCTCGAACGGTAGAGGCGGGTTGAACGCATGGCGCTGTCATTTCCCAGCCGTTTTCCACTCCGTCTGCCCCAGTCCCGTAACGGGCGCATCGCGCTTGCGCTCGCCGTCGTCTATCTGGTGTGGGGCTCCACGTATCTCGCCGTGCACGTGGCGCTCGGCTCGTTTCCGCCGCTGTTGATGTCGGGCTTGCGCAACCTGTTTGCCGGGATTGGCCTCTTCGTGTTCGCCGTGCGCCGCGATCCGGTCTGGCCGAGTGCCGCCGAAATCCGCAACGCGGGCCTCGTCGGCACCATGCTGGTCGGACTGTCGAGCGGCATGCTGGCCTATGGGATGCGCACCGTCGGCACCGGCACGGCCGCCGTGATGGTGGCTACGGTGCCGCTGTTCGCCACTGTCATCGCTGCTGTCGCGGGGCGCAAGATTGGACGGGGCGAATGGTTTGCGGTGGGACTCGGTCTCGTCGGCATTGCGATTCTGAGCCATGGCGGTGGCGCAACCGGCTCGGCCGGCGGCAGCCTCGCGATTCTGTGCGGCGCGCTGTTCTGGGCCGGTGGCGCGCATCTCGCCGGCCGCCTGAAACTGCCGTCGGACCTGTTTCTGTCCACCTCGTTGCAGATCGGCCTGGGCGGGGCCATGTCGACGGTCGTCGCCTGGGTCTCGGGTGAGCGCATGGGCGACGTGCATTTTCTGCCGGTGCTGGCGTTTCTCTACCTGATGCTGGTGGGCACCATGGCCGCTTATGTTGCGTATGGGTACCTGATCCGGCATACGAGCCCGATCATCGCCAGCAGTTGCATGTACGTGAATCCGGTGGTGGCCGTCGCACTCGGCGCGCTGCTGCTAGGCGAGCCGGTAACGAGCGCGACGGTGATCGCGACGGTCGTGATTCTCGCGAGCGTCGGCTTGTCGTTCTGGTTCGACTACCGGCGCCGTGGAGTGGCTTGACGGCGGGCGCAGAACCTTGCGTCCGCGCCCGGCCTGAAAACGTCACGTCCCGCGTATCAAGCCCACTGTCCCGGCGTGGCTACAAGCGCGCGGCCAGTTCCGCGCCTTCGCGAATCGCCCGCTTCGCATCGAGTTCGGTGGCAAGCGCCGCGCCGCCGATCACGTGATAGCGCGGGCCGTCAGCGGGCGGTGTCGCAGGCTGCAGATCGCGCAACGAATCCTGCCCGGCGCAGATCACGATCGTCTCCACCTCGAGCCATTGCTCCGTACCTTCACGCGCGATCTTCAGGCCGCGTGCGCCGATCTCCAGATACGACACGCCGTCGAGCATGCGCACGCCGTTGCGTGCCAGCGTCGCCCGATGGACCCAGCCTGAGGTCTTGCCGAGTCCCGCGCCCAGCTTGCCCGCCTTGCGCTGCAGTAGCCAGATGTCGCGCACCGGCTGCGCGGGCGCCGGCGCCTTGAGACCACCACGCTCGCGCACCGTCAGGTCGACACCCCATTCGTCGAGCCACGCATCGCGCGCTTGCGGCAGCGGTTCGCCGGGGTGATGCAACAGAAACTCGCTGACGTCGAAGCCGATACCACCCGCGCCGATCACCGCGACGCTGCGTCCCACCGGCGCACCGCGCAGCACGTCGACGTAGGTCAGCACATTGGGCCCGTCGATGCCGGCAATCGCCGGGCGGCGCGGCACGATGCCGGTGGCGACGATCACGTCGTCATAGCCGCCTGCGGCGAGCAGCGCTGCATCGACGCGCGTGGCGAGTCGCACGTCGACGCTATGCCGCTGCAACTGGCTCTGGAAATAGCGGATCGTCTCGCTGAATTCTTCCTTGCCGGGCACGCGCATCGCGAGATTGAACTGCCCGCCGATGGTTGCGCTCGCATCGAACAGCGTGACGCGATGACCGCGCGACGCGGCCACCGTCGCCGCCGACAATCCCGCCGGTCCCGCGCCCACTACGGCGATCGCGCGCGGCGTCTGCTGGCCGCCAAGCGGCCGGTATACCAGTTCCGTTTCACGTCCCGCGCGCGGATTGAGGAGGCAACTCGCGCGCCGGTTCTGGAACGTGTGATCGAGACAGGCCTGGTTGCAGGCGATGCAGGTGTTGATTTCGTGCGCGCGGCCCTCGGCGGTTTTGATCACGAAGTCCGGATCGGCGAGCAGCGGCCGCGCGAGCGATACGAGGTCGCCCGCACCCTGGGCGAGCAGGTCTTCGGCGACTTCCGGCGTGTTGATGCGGTTCGAGACGATCACCGGCACCTTGACGGCGGCCTTCAGGCGCGCGCTGAGCGGTGCGAAGGCGGCACGCGGCACCGAGGTCACGATGGTCGGCACACGTGCCTCGTGCCAGCCAATGCCGGTGTTGAACATGGTCACGCCGGCCGCTTCGAGCGCCTGCGCGACCTGCACGGTTTCGTCCCACGTGTTGCCGCCTTCGACCAGATCGATCAGCGAGAGCCGGTACACCACGATGAAGCGCTCACCGCACGCGGCGCGCACGCTTTCGACAATCTCACGCGCGAGCCGCAGCCGGTTCTCGAGGCTGCCGCCGTAGGCATCCGTGCGGCGGTTGGTGCGTGGACAGAGAAACTGGTTGAGCAGATAGCCCTCGCTGCCCATGATCTCCACGCCGTCGTAGCCGGCGCGTTGTGCAAGACGCGCACAGCGGGCGTAGTCGCGCACCGTCTTCGCGACGCCCGCGAGCGTCAACGCCCGCGGCTTGAATTTCGAAATCGGCGACTTGAGCGCCGAGGCGGACACGACAAACGGTTGATAGCCATAGCGCCCCGCGTGCAGGATCTGCAGCGCGATCTTGCCGCCTTCCGCATGCACGGCATCGGTCAGCAGACGGTGATTGCGCAGGTCGAACACCGAATTCAGCGTGCCGCCGAACGGCAGCAGCCAGCCTTGCCGGTTCGGCGAGATGCCGCCCGTGATGATCAGGCCGGCGCCGCCTTTGGCGCGCTCGCGGAAATAGGCAGCGAGCTTCGTATAGTTCCAGAAGCGGTCTTCCATGCCCGTATGCATCGAACCCATCACCACGCGGTTGCGCAGGGTGGTGAAACCGAGGTCGAGTTCTGAGAGTAAGAGTCGGTAAGGCATGCAACGGGCCTTGTAAAAGTGGGGTGCGCACGAACGATACACCGCGCGTCGCGTCTGTCTTCCGAGGAAAAATTCTAATCCGCCTGATGCATTGACTGCCATGCCGCTCTTCATGCCGCCGGAGCCGGTCTGGTGCATGCGGCACAGCGATTGCTGAATGCGAGCGTCACCAGGCGCGCATCCCATGTCGAGCGCTCCCACGGCACCTGGCACTGCAAGCCGGGTCCCGTGGGGACAGCAACCTGGCGCGGTCCGGTGTTATCCGGCCGCGAGATGCGCACCAGGGATAAGGAGGGGGGCGTCGCCAGATCAATCCCGTCATGGACCGTGCGAGTCGTTCGCTCGCGCGGTCTCGGGTGGATCGGGCGCTCACATAACTAATGGGTCAAGACCCGACATCGATATAGGTGGATACATGAAGCTCATCCGAACCATGGTGGCGCTCGCTGGCGCTGCTGCCGTTTTGACGGCATGTGGTGGCAGCGGCAGCGACGCCGCAAAAACCCTTGGGATCACCGATCCGGAAATCCATTTCGTGCATGCCATTCCAGGCGGGCCCGCCGTCGACTTTCTCGTCAACGGCAAAGCGCCCGGTGGACAAACCGATATCAACTATCTAGGCGTGACGAATTTCACCAACATCGGCACGGGTAACACGACGGTTGCGTATGCCGATACGGGCACGACCACGGCACTCGCGAGCGGCAACTTCTCCGATGTCGCCAATGGTCACGAGTACACCGTAATCGCCTTGCCTGGGCTGACCTCGCCTGGCATCGGCCTGATCGACGATCCGTTCGACAAGGGCCTGCTCTCGAGCGATGCCCGCGTGCGCGCGTTCAATGCGTCGGCGAACGCGACCAACATCGATCTGTACATCGTGCCGGCGGGTACCAACATCAACACCGTGAGCCCGACCATGTCCGGCGTGCAGTTCAGCAATGCCGTGCCGGCGACCGGCCAGGACTCGCTGTATCTATCGGGCGGCACCTATGTCGCGATCGCGACGGCGGCCGGCAGCAAGACGCCGATCTTCCAGTCCGCGGGCTTCAGTCTCGCCAACAACGCCGACTGGCTGGTGACGACGGTGCCGATCGCCGGCGCGTTGAGCCAGTTGCTGCCGGGGCAGATCCATCTGCTGGTGGCGCAGGGCGGCAATACGGGGACGCCGGCGATCGAGTTGACGAATACGCTCACGGGTCAATAAGCGGCCAATGAGACGGTGAAGTAGATAAGTTATGGCAGGGAGGGGCAGGGCGGCGGTCCACCGGCGGTGGGCCGCCGCTTTGTTTTTGGCGCGAAGAGTCGCGTGCGTGAAACGGCAAATCAGTTCGCTATGCTGATCAGTGGCGAGTGGTATCTTCGCCGTCTTCATACCCTCGGAAATCGAACATCAGGCGCAAAAAAGCCCGGCGCGTTCACGCGCCGGGCTCATCTTGCCGATCGGTTTGAAGCGAGTTTGACGACGCCTGAGCGGCATCGTCAAACCGCACTACAAGGGATGCATTATTTGGCTTGCTCGGCGGAATTGGTCAGGTCGTGACCGCCGTTCGAGATGTCCTGACCGGCGCCCGCCATGGTATTGCAACCGGCGAGTGCTGCAGTCCCTGCAATGAGAAGCAAAGCGATGAGTCGAGTCATGAGTGTTCCCCTTTGAAGAATGCATTCGATAGACGCGCCCGACTGCCGGCGCGCGCTCCTGTCGTCCGACCGGGCATCACGCCAGCCGATCCGGTCTGATTGCATCTTAAGAAATGGGGCGTCGCGCCGCTGTCAGCTTGGTTGCGATTTTGTTGTAGGCGTGGTCCGTTGTTCGCGTCGGCGCAGTCCTACAGCGCTGGGTCGCGCAGGGGCGTTTGCGGCGGAGCATCGGCTGAGGGCGCGGCCGATCGGACGCAGGGCATCACCACGTGGATATCGGTGCCGTCCGGCACGCCGCGGTGGATATCGAAATGCCCGCCGCGGGCCGCCACGCGCTGGCGCATGCCGAGCAAACCATGCGTATGGGTGCGCTTGAGATCCGCCGGCATGATGCCGACGCCGTTATCGGCGATCGACAGCGCGACCTGGGTATCCTCGACCCGCAGGCCGATCGCGACGCGCGACGCATGGGCGTACTTCGCCGCATTGGTCAACGATTCCTGCGCGACGCGGAAGAGCGCAATCTCGGTCTGCTCGTCGAGCTGGATGTCGTCCGCGGGCAGTTGCAGGTCGAGCGTCCAGTTGTTGCGCTGCGCAGCTTCGTCGGCGAGCGTGCGCAGGGCGGTCACGAGGCCGAAATTCGCCAGCACGGTGGGCCGCATGTCTTCGATGATGCGGCGCTTGAGCGCGATGCCCTGATCGAGATTGGCGAGTGCGCGCGCGAGTTTCTCGGAGATCGCCGGTTCGCTGTCCTTCAGTTTGCGGTTGGCCCACGCGACATCCATCTTGCTCGCGGTCAGAATGGCGCCGAGTTCGTCGTGCAGTTCGCGGGCGAGCTGGGTCTTCTCGTTCTCGCTGACGGCCTGCAGGTGCCAGCCGAGCGCTTCGAGCTGGCGGGTGCGTTCGGTGACGAGCTGGTCGAGTTCTTCCTGCTGGGTGATCAGTTGACGCTGCACGCGCGCCTGGCGGTCGATCTGAATGCCGAGATTGCGGAACAGCAGAATGAACAGCACGATATTCAGCGCCGACAGCGCCGCGGCACACAGCGTCGAGATGCGCTGGTCGGCGCGGCTCGCGTCGAGCGAATGTTGCGCCCGGTTCGACTCGTTATCGCGCAGCAGCGACAGCGTGCTGTCGACGAGCGCGGCGTCCACCGGTCGGCCGTCGCCCGCTGTGCCGCAGGCGGCCAGTCCGAGCGGTTGCGGCGCGGCCTGCTGCAGCGCAGCGGCACCTGCGCCGATGCGCGCGTCGATCAGCGACATGATCTGGGTGAAGCTCGCCAGCTCCGCGCTGCCCGCTTCGCGGCGTTGGTAGTACAGGTTCAGTTGCTGGGCCGTCTGGCGCAAACGGGCTGCGCTCGCGCAATAGGCCTGTGCGCTGGCGGTCTGCTTCGTCAGAAGAAAGTCGCTCTGGTAGGCGCGCAGCCGCGCCAACTGGCTTTCCAGCGTACTCAACTGCACCGTGACGTCGCGCGCTTCGAGGGCGCTCTCATACTCGGCGGCGATGCGCTCGCGGGCCGTCTCGAGGATCACGAGGCCGCCCACGGTGATGACGATCGCGACCGTCATCGCAATCGCCCAGCTCCGGTTACGCATCCATTCGTTGAGTCTCGTTGCCACAGTCGGATCTCGCACCTTTCGTATGCCTGGTTGATTCGCCGAGCTCTCAGTGTAGCGGTCGCGGCGTCCGAACGGTCGGCTGTCGACGCCCGATCGACGCGGCATGGCCACGCGACTGTAACGCGCCTGTAATGCCATGTCGGCGGATTCCCACATGAAAAACGGCCTGAGCCCGAATGCGGCGCGCCGTCCCGATCATTAGGATGACTGTGTCAGTTCACGCTTTGTTTCAGGAGGACTCCATCGTGCTTCACTACGCCATCGTTTTCTTCGTGATCGCCATCATCGCCGCCGTGTTCGGTTTTACCGGCATTGCGGCAGGCGCTGCTGAAATCGCCAAGATACTGTTCTACATTTTCCTCGTCGTGTTCGTGGTCACCCTGCTGCTCGGCGTGTTCCGAACCTAGACGGCGCCTGTCTCTCCACCCGGCGCATCAGGCGCGATTCGTGCGGGATGCGCAGTTCCCCCTACCGGAACAAGGAGAAACACCATGTCTAGCAAGTCAGCCAGCCAGCCCCACGATGCCTTCGTGATGGATGTGAAGAAAATCCGCGAAGACGCCCGCAAGCATATGTCCGATGGCCCGGTCACGCAGACTTACGGCGCCGACCGCCAGACGGTTCTCAAGCTGCTGAACGATGCGCTTGCAACGGAAATCGTCTGCACGCTGCGTTATAAGCGCCATCATTTCATGGCCAAGGGCATCAACTCGGAGGCGGTCGCGGCGGAGTTCGCCGAGCATGCCACCGAGGAACAGGAGCACGCCGACCGCTTTGCCGAGCGCATCGTGCAACTGGGCGGCGAGCCGGACTTCGCGCCTGATGGCCTGAAGACCCGCTCGCACTCGGAGTACAAGGAAGGCAACAACCTGACCGATATGATCCGCGAGAACCTGATTGCCGAGCGGATCGCGATCGACACCTATCGCGAGATCATCCGCTATCTGGGCGATCACGACGTCACCACGCGGCGGATTTTCGAGGACGTGCTGGCGGTCGAGGAAGAGCATGCCGACGACATGGCCGATCTGCTCGAAGGCCGCGAGTGAGGGGGGCTTGCACGCGGGACGCACGTTCCGCCTCACAGCGGGGCGGGACGTCATTACAATGTCTGCCTGGGAGCGCGATCTTCACTGCACGGAAGGGAAGCCGATGATTCGAGTGTTGATAGCCGACGATCACGCGATCGTCCGAGGTGGTTTCAGGCAGTTCGTCGCCGACGAGCCGGATATGTGCGTGGCGGCGGAAGCCGCGACCGGCGACGCAACCATCAGCCTCGTGCGCGAGCAGGCTTTCGACGTGGTGCTGCTCGACATCGCGATGCCGGACAAGAACGGCATCGACACCTTGCGTATCATCAAGCAGGTGCGCCCGGAGCAGGGCGTGCTGATCCTGTCCGGCTATCCGGAGAGCCAGTACGCCATCAATCTGCTGCGGGCGGGCGCCAACGGCTATCTGAACAAGGATTGCGAGCCCGACGAAATCGTGCGGGCGATCCGCGCGGTGGCGCGCGGGCATCGCTATCTGTCGGAGGCGGTGGCCGACACGCTCGCCGATAACCTCGACAAGCCCGCGGCGGGCCGTCCGCACGAGGCCTTATCGGAGCGGGAATTCCAGATCTTCTGCAAGCTCGCGGCAGGGCAGATTCCCACGGATATCGCGGAGGAACTGCATTTGTCGGTGAAGACGGTGAGTACCTACCGGGCGCGTGTGCTGGAGAAAATGCGTCTGGGCAATAATGCGGATCTGACGTACTACGCGATCAAGAACGGCTTGATCGAATAAGCGTGCGGACCAATGCAATGAGCGATTCGACTTCTCTTTCCAACGCCGGTCAGCCGCCTTTGCGGGTGCTGCTGATCGAGGATTCGGCGTTGATCCGCCGCAGTCTCGTCGAAGCGATCGACGCGTCCGGGGTATTGCACGTCGCCGCGTATGCCGATTCGTCGGACGAGGCGATCGCGCTGCTGACGGACGAGACCTTCGACGCGGTGATCGTCGACCTGCAGCTCAAGCACGGCTCCGGCGTGCCGGTGCTGGCGTACCTGCAGCGCGAAGGGCTGATCGAACGCACCTTCGCCGCCGTGTTGACCAATCATGCGCTGCCGGCCTATCGCGAACGTTGCGAGCAATACGGCGTGCGTCATTTCTACGACAAGTCGTTCGAATTCGATCGCGTCATCGACGCGTTGCACGACTACGCATATGCACGCAGCCAGGGACAACCGCCGCGGGCGTGAGGCGCCGGATGGGGTGCCTCACGGCGCGGCTTATCTGCAGCACGCGCTTTGCAGCATGCGATTCCCTCAGGCATTCGCCACCGGCTGCGCCGGACTGCGCAGATGGTTCCAGGCGCCAAGCCCCACGAACACCAGCCCGGCGATGCTCACACCCACCCACCCGAACAGCGGCCAGACGATCGCGCCGACGGCCGAACCCGCCGCGCCGCCGATGAAATACGTCACCATGTACACCGTATTCACGCGGCTGCGCGCGTGCGGCGAGAGCGCGTAGATGCGCGACTGGTTGGAGATCTGTGCGGCTTGCACGCCAATGTCGAGGATGATCACGCCCACCACCAGCCCGGCGATGCTCGTGGCCGATACGCCGAACACAACGAACGACACGGCGACCAGCGCGATTGCCACGGTGATGATGTCGCGCGGTCCGCGACGGTCGGAGAACTTGCCGGCGAGCGGCGCGGCCAGCGCGCCCGCAGCGCCGACGATACCGAATAGCCCCGTGGCCTGCGGCCCGAGATGGAACGGCGCGCCCGCCAGCAGCAGCGCCAGCACCGACCAGAAAATGCTGAAGCCGGCGAACAGGCAGGCACCGGTGAGCGAGGCTTCGCGCAAGCCGCGGTGTTCGAGGATCAGATGCCACATCGAGGCGAGCAGCTTGCCGTAGGGCAGTGTCGAGGTCGGCTGGCTTTTGGGCAGGCGCAGCCAGATGACGACGGCCAGCACCAGCAGCGCGACGACCGAAGCGCCGAACACCGCGCGCCAGCCGAAATACTCGGCGACGAAGCCTGCGGCGGTCCGCGCCAGCAGAATCCCCAGCAGCAGCCCGCTCATCACCGTGCCGACCGCATGGCCACGGCCCGATGGCGGCGCGAGTTCGGCGGCGAACGGCACGGCCTGTTGCGCGATGGTGGCGAGGATGCCGATGGCGAGACTCGCGCCGATCAGGACCGTGAGGCTCGGCGCCATCGCGGCGACCACCAGCGCGACGCAGAGGCCGGCGATCTGCAGCAGGATCAGCCCGCGCCGGTCGAAACGGTCGCCGAGCGGCGCGAGCAGCAGCATGCCGGCGGCGTAGCCGAGCTGCGTGACGGCCGGCACCGCGCCGATCCACGAGGCGCTCTGCGGGAACGACGCCCGGAAGTTGTCGAGCAGCGGCTGGTTGTAGTAGATGTTCGCGACGGAGACGCCCGCGATGGTGGCGAGCAGAAGCAGCAGGCCGCGCAGTGAGCGTTCGGAGGCGGCGGGGGAGGCGGAATCGGAAGTGGACATGAGCGCGGTCGTTTGAGGGACCGCCTGAATGGACGGTCTCCAAGCGAGCCGATGATACCGGAGCATGGCGAATCGTGCTGAGGGGGTGCCGGTGTGCCGGCGGCTTCAGGCTCGCGGCTCGCGGCTCGCGGCTCGCGGCCAGGGCGGCGCCTGGGGCGATGCATGCCGCCGCGTCAAAAAATGAGATGGTCGTTCGCCTTGGGTCCGTAAAATCGCGCAGCCCCGCTCCGGGGCGATCGACGATTCTGGACACGGAACATCATGGATACAGCAGCGGGACTTGAACCAAAGGGCTTCGGCGGCTGGCTGCTGCTGGCTCTGCTCGGACTCGCGGCGCTGGTGGTCGCCACGGCCGTCGAGATGCGCGATCCGCTCAAGATGATGCTCGAATGGGAACTGTTCGCGGTGTTCGTGCGGCCCGACACGCATGGCTGGTATCGGACGGTGCTGGCGATGGTCGGCATGGATGTCGCCATCGGCGCGTTCGTCGTCGCCGGTGCGGGGTGGCTGCTGATGCTCGCATGGCGCAGATCGGCGCGCTTTCCTGTCCACGTGCAGGCGTGGCTGCTCGCCATCGTCGTGATGCGCACTATCGCCTTTCTGCTGGGCGACCACATGACCCATGCGATCGGGATCGACATCGCCGTTCCATTCGACGGTCTTCTTGAAACGCTCGCCGCCGCGGCGCTCGCGATTCCTTATTTCAGGCAATCGCGGCGCGTGCGTCACACCTTTCTCTCGCGCTGACACCCGCTGGCGGCAACGCACGCGGTCACGCTTTCTCTGCTTCGCCCTCAGTCAATCAACGCGCCTTCCTCGTCGTAGAACGGATACGGGCCGTCGGCGCCGTCCACATACGCATGATGCGTCACGAGGCCGCTCGCGGCGTCGTACCAGTGCAGGGCGAAGGCGGGCGGCTCCAGCGTGAACGCGGACGGCGCATCCTCGCGCAGATCGAGCGCCACCTGATGCGCGGGCGCCGGCACCGCCGAGGCAATCGTCCCGCCGAAGCGCACGAACATAGGCCGGTGCACATGACCGCAGATCACCCGCTCGATGTTCGGATAGCGCGCGATCAACGCCGCCAGCCGTTCGGCTGCATGCGGATCGAGACGCAGGTCGTCCATATGTCCGATGCCGCACTTGAACGGCGGATGATGCAAGGCGACGATCGCAGGCCGGTCTTGTGCGGCGTCGAGTTGTGTTTCGAGCCAGGCAAGACGCGCGTCGCAGAGATTGCCGGCGCTTTGGCCCGGCACGATCGAGTCGAGCGCGATCAGGCGCAGCGAGCCGACATCCACCGCGTAGTGTACGAAGTCGCCGCCGGTGCGTAACTCGGGCCGGTCGCTGAACGCCTCGCGCAGGGCCGTGCGGTCGTCGTGATTGCCGACCAGCAGGTAGTACGGAATCTCGAGCGGCGCGAGCAGCGTCTTGAGGTGTGCGTATTGCTCCGGGTCGCCTTGATCGACGAGATCGCCGGTCATGATCACGACGTCGGGACGCGGCTCGAGCGCATTGAGCGCCGCGACGCAACGCGCGAGCGCGGCGCCCGTATCGACCCGCTGGTAAGCGAGCGCGCCGGGCCGTTTGATATGCAGGTCGCTGATCTGGGCTAGCAACATGGGGACATGTCCTTATGGATGCGCGGGAATTCGAGGGAATTCGCAGGAATTGACAGAGAAGGGCGGCGGGCTCGACACGCTCACGATAGCGCAATCAACGCTTCCGGGGCGATCGAAATGCCCACCGGCGTGCCGCGCGCGAGTTCGACCCGGCCGGCGACGTCGACGATCAGCGCGTCGGGCGCCGCGCCGCCGATGGTCAGCCGCGTGCGCTCGCCGAGAAACGCTGCGGCTTCGATCGTGCCGCGCAACTGGGCGTTGGCCGGATCGGCGAGGTAGGCGTCTTCGGGCCGGAAAAACAGTTCGTTGTGCTCCGCAACTGTTGCGTTTGCCGCGCCGGTCGATCCTACTGTTCGCGAAGGCAGCGGGACGGCGCCGCCGGTGGTGGCCAGCACGCCGTCGCGCCGCTCGCCGGCGAGACGATTGATCGTGCCGACGAACTGCGCGACCGCCCGGTTCGCCGGACGGTAGTAGATGTCGCGCGGCGTGCCGATCTGCTCGATGCGCCCGGCGCTCATCACGACGATGCGGTCGCCGAGTTCCATCGCTTCGGCCTGGTCGTGTGTGACGTAGACGGTGGTGATGCCGAGTTCGCGCAGCAGTGTGTTCATTTCGCTGCGCAAGGCGTCGCGCAGGCGGGCGTCGAGCGCGGTGAGCGGCTCGTCGAGCAGCAGCACGCGCGGCTGCATCGCCAGCGCCCGCGCCAATGCGACCCGCTGACGCTGGCCGCCGGAGAGCTGGTCGATCGGTTTGTCGGCGTGGGCGGTGAGGCGCATCATCGCGAGCAGTTCGTCGACGCGTTGGCGTGCAATCTCCGCCGCCACGCGTTTGATTTTAAGCCCATAGCCGATGTTGCCGCGCACCGTCAGGTTCGGAAACAGCGCATAGCTCTGGAACACCATGCCCACCTGACGCCGCTCGATCGGCAGCGCGGTGACGTCTTCATCGCCGAAGGCAATCCGGCCGCCCGCATCGGGCGTTTCGAGGCCGGCGATCATGCGCAGCGTGGTGGTCTTGCCGCAGCCGGACGGTCCGAGCAGCACCAGCGTTTCGCCGGCGCCGATCTGCAGGTCCAGCGGCTCGAGCACGCGCGTGCCGCGAAACGTCTTGGCGCATTGCGTGAGCGTGATGGGAACGGGAGCGAGTTTCATGGCGTGTCGTTGGAGCGGGTTGAATCGGACGGGACTGCCGGATGCGATGCATCGGATGGACGTGTCGTACGCGACAGGCGGCGTGATGCGAGGCGTTTGGCCGACGCGTTGCGACGGCCGGTGGCATCGACGCCGAGCCATTGCATCGCCACCAGCAACGGCATGGTCATGATGAAAAACAGAATCGTGTACGCGCTGCCGATCTCGATGCGCAGCGAGGCATAGGTATCGGCGAGGCCCACCGGCAAGGTCTTGGTATCGGGCGTGTGCAGCATCCACGTGAGGTTGAATTCGCCGATGGACAGCGTCAGCACCGCCAGCGCGCCCGCCACGATGCCGGGCCGCACGTTCGGCAGCACGATGGTGACGAAGCGCTGCAGGAAGCTCGCGCCGAGGCTGGCCGCGCCTTCTTCGAGCGTGCGCAGATCGGCGCTCGCACACACGGCGGCGACCGCGCGCACCATGAAGGGCAGCGTGAACACCACGTGGCCGACCACGATGAACCAGACGCTCATGCGGAACATGGTGATGCCGCCGTAGACCACCAGCAGCGCGAGCGCGGAGGCGAGACCGGGCAGCGCGATGGGCAGCACCAGCAATTCCTCGATGAGGCGAGACAGGCGCGTCTTGCTGCGCGCGAGCACGTAGCCGGCGGGCACGCCGGTCAGGAGCGTGATGGCAAGCGTGGCCGCCGCCACTTCGAGCGAGAGGAACACCGAGGTGTGATACTGCGTCCACACTTCGATGAGCCAGCGCAGCGTGAGCCCGCTCGAGACGCCCTTGAAGTAGTTGACGGTGAGGCCGGCCATGATCGACATCACGACCGGCACGATCAGAAACGCGCACAGCAGCAGCGTGACGAGCCACTGACCGGCGGCGAGCAGCGTGCGCGACGACAGGCGGGGCAGGGCGCGGCGCTGGGCAACGGGTGCGGAGGGCGGCGGGGCCGGCGGCTGGGCGGTGTGGGTCACGGAGTTCATGAATGGATCTTCATTCGCAGGTCTTTGATCGGATGGCGCGCGTCGGGGATTCAGGCACTCGCTGCGACCGCCGAGCCGGTGACGCTGCGCGCCAACGCCAGTACGAGCCAGGTCACGAGGCCGAGCACGATGGACAGACCCGCGGCCGTCACCATGTTCGCGTTGAGCGTGAACTCGGTGTAGATGGTCATGGGCAGCACGTCGATATCGGTGGCGAGCGTGAAGGCGGTGCCGAACGCACCCATCGCGGTGGCGAAGCACACCGCGCCCGCCGCAATCAGGCCCGGCGAGAGCGCGGGCAGCACGATGTCGCGCATGATCTGCCACGGCGAGGCGCCGAGCGAACGGGCCGCTTCTTCCAGCGACGCGTCGAGCTTGGTCGCCGACGCCATCACCGTGACGATCACGCGCGGAATCGAGAAGTACAGATAGCCGAGAAAGAGCCCGCTCATCGAATAGGCGAAGACCCAGCGGTCGCCGGTCAGTTTCAGCGACAACGCGCCGATCAAGCCCTGGCGCCCGGCCAGCATGATGACCATGAAGCCCACCACCACACCGGGAAACGCCAGCGGAAAGGTTAGCAGTGCGAGCAAGGTGCGCTTGCCGGGAAACTCGCGCCGCGCGAGCAGCAGGCCCGAGATCACCGAGAGCACCAGCGTGGTCGCCGTGACGGCCGCGGACAGCAGGACGGTCGCACCGAGGCTCGTCATGTAGCGCGCGTTGGTGAGCATCGCGCGGTAGGTGTCGAACGCGTGGCCGTTGCCGCTCAACTGCGCGAGCGCGACCATCGGCAGCAGCCAGAAGGCGATGAAAACCGCGAGCGCCGGCGCGATCAAGGCGATGCGCCAGCGCAGCGGGAACGTGACGTCGTTCAATGCATCACCTGAAGATACTGTTCGCCGAAGCTTTGCTGCTTCTCGGCCATCTTGCCGAAATCGACGGCCTTGGCACGGGCGTAGTCGCTCGCCGGCAGGAATCGGGCGGCGGCTTCCGGGCTCATGGCGTTGGCGCGCACCGGACGCAGATACGCGTTGGCCCACAGCTTCTGGCCTTCGTCCGACAGCACGAAGTCGAGCACCTTCTTGCCGTTCGCTTCATGCGGCGCACCCTTGACGAGGCTCATCACGTACGGCACCGAGATCGTGCCTTCCTGCGGAATCACGAATTCGACGTTGGCCTGATCCTTGTACTTGGCGCGGTAGGCGTCGAAGTCGTAGTCGAGCAGGATGGGAATCTCACCGGAGAGCACGCGAGCGTAGGCGGTCTGCTTCGGCACGATCGGCGCGTTGGCCTTGAGCTTGCGGAACCAGTCGAGACCCGGCTGGAAGTTGTCGAAGCTGCCGCCGAGCGCCTGGTTGACCGCCACGGCGCCCGCATAACCGACGAACGCGCTCGACGGATCGAGGTAGCCGATCATGCCTTTGTACTCAGGCTTGAGCAGGTCGGCCCACGAACGCGGCACCGGCTTGCCTTCGAGCGCATCCTTGTTGACGAAAAAGCCCAGCGTGCCCGAATGGATCGCGAACCAGTAGCCTTGCGGGTCCTTCAGGTTGGCGGGGATGTCGTCCCAGTGAGCCGGCTTGTACGGCTGGATCACGCCCTTGTCTTTCGCCTGAAAGGCCGACGACACGCCCAGATACACGACGTCCGCCACCGGGCTTTTCTGCTCGGCCATCATCTGCGCAATCGCCTGGCCGGAGTTCTTGTTGTCGAACGGTACGCGGATGCCGGTCTTCGCCTGGATCGCCTTGATCTGGCTCGCCCAGTCGGCCCATTCGGGCGGGCAGTTGTAGCAGATCGCGGTTTCGTCGGCGTAGGCGGCGTTCGGGGTAACGAGGCCCGTCACGGCGGTTACGGCCGCCACGGTGGCGAAGGCGGAGGCGGCGAGCGCCGAAGCCGACAGCAGGTTGGCGCCCGTGCGTTTGAACGTGGCGGTCAAGGTACGCAAGAGCGGACCAAAGCAGGTGGAACGGCGAGTCACAGCGGGTCTCCTTGGAAGGAAAGGTGCGAGAGGCGATGCGTAATACGGGCGTGATGCGGCGGGACGCGCGAGGCGGCCCGCCGCGCGGTTATCCTGGACGCGGCATGCTGGCGACGTCCGTGCTTACACGAGCGGCTGCATCGAGTGGATGCGCGGCGCTTCGCTGGTGTTCGAGATCGCGGCGATCGTCGCGCCTTCGCGCAGCGCGTGCGGCAGCGTGAGCGCGAGCGAGGCATCCGTATAGGTGCCGTCGATGCGCGCCATCAGCCGCTTCCACGCCGCGCAGCCGATCTCGCGATTCGGCGCGCAGATGCTGGCGAGCGGCGGCTGCAGCAACTCGCCCATGGCGAGACCGTCGAAGCCGAGGATCGACATGTCCGTGGGGATCTGCAGACGCGCGCGACGCAGGCCGCGCATCACCACCATCGCCAGCAGATCGTTGCTGCAGAAGAGCGCGGTGGGGCGGTTCGGGCCGTTGGTCAGATGCGCGAGCACGGAGGGGGCGAGCTCATCGGCATTGAAATCGATTTCAAGCGCCGGGGCGGGCGTGAGCCCCGCCTGCTGCATGGCCTGGGCGTAGCCGAGATGGCGCAGGCGCGCACGGTCGGAGGCGGCGAGCGTACCCGCCAGCATCAGGATGCGGCGATGGCCGTGGGCGATCAGCATGCGCACGCCGTCGTGGGCGGCGAGGCGGTTGTCGACCGAGACCGACGGGCGGCGCACCGTGTCGTTGTGCATCAGCACGTAGAGGAGGCCGGCGCGGTCGAGGTCGTCGAGCAGCGGGTGAGTGTCGGCGTCGGCGACCGTGAGGATCAGGCCTTCGACGCGCTGTTCGCGCAGCGTCTCGATGGCGTGGCGTTCGCGCTCGGCGTCGTACTGGGTGGTCATCAGCATCAGACGGTAGCCGTGCGCGGCGGCCAGTTCGTCGATGCCTTGCAGGCACTCCGCGAACACCGGATTGGCGATGGTGGGCAGGATCACACCGATCAGGCGGGTGCGCTCGCCGCGTAGCTGGCGGCCGAGCGGGCTCGGGCGAAAGTTGAGGGCGTCGATCGACTGGCGCACCTTTTCGAGGGTGACGGGGTTCACGGTGTGGGGCGCGTTGATCGCGCGCGAAACCGTGGCAATCGAGAAGCCTGCGTGTGCCGCGACATCCTTGATGGTGGGTGTCATCGCTGTCGTTTTCACTCGGGTTGTAAACGTTTTCGTCGAGTGAATTATCGGGATGCTTTGTGACTGCGCGATGACTCGGCGCGGGCGGGTTTGGTGCCGCCGCGACGCAATGGTAGAATCGCGTCCGCCCTGCCGGGGTGATGAAATTGGTAAACATAGCGGACTTAAACTATTGAGTGCCCGACCGGAAACGGCCGGTGCAGAACCCCTCAAATTCGGTGAAACCCCTGGTTTTGCGCCACGAGCGGAATCGAGGCAACGCCGAGCCAAGCCGGCCGTCGCAAGCATGCGAGGGTGCGGAAGGTGTAGAGACTAGACGGGGGGCGCCTAAGGTGGCGTGGGCTGGCGGTTTTGCAGCGCAGCAGCCGCGATGGCGAAGGCATAGTCCAGCGCACGAACGAGGATGCCGCCCGGTATCGTCGGCGTCGAAAGACGTGGTGTGACGAAAATCCGCCGCTTAACAGCTTGCCGGTTCAAGTCCGGTCCCCGGCACCACAGCAACTCTGAACCTTTCCCCGCATTTTCCGGTTTAGTCCTGTCCGGTCGAAGTACCACGTGAAGGCATCTCGCACGGTCAGCCGGTCCTCGCAGTCAACGCGTAGCGCCTGGCGAATGTACGATCCCAACTGCTCAGGCGTATTCCAGAGGCTCCAGAGGCCGCGCTCGTCATCGCCGCTCCGGTATATAGTTGTAGAAAATGTTTGGCTGGGGTGATTTTTCGGTCAAGAACCGGCGTCAGATTTTCTGAGGAGCTGCTGTCGAATCTGTTTTTAACAGACTTTCGAGGATAAATAAGTTGAGATATTTCAAATATATTATCGAAAATCTGCAAGACAGGCTCATACAGCGACGTTCCGACGCTCGGTGAGATTAATGAATCATGGTTCCAGACCAAGGGCGCTCACAAGCGGATAGCCTCCGATTGAATCAGGACGTGGAAAAAGAGCGGCTGGCGCCGGGTGTCAACACTGATTGGACGCGTGTCAACTTCACATGGAAAACGCGGGCTCGTTGTGCGCTTGGCCTGGATGCCTCATTCCATACATTGCCATGCTACGATTCCTTACAGGAAACGTAGACGGGGCAAGCCATGGCGAAAGAATTGATCCTTCCAGAACGCTTTATAGAACTCGCAAATTCGGAAATTGAGGCGCATAAGCTTTTCCAGCCGGGCATGCGGATTGCGCTCGGAGCCAATCTCCCGAACGGAAGTTTCGAGATTGAATATCATGGGGCAAGAACGAAACGAGTTGTTATCGACGTCCGTCAGAAGCTCATGTTGCAATACGAGATCAGGCCATTTCCGCTGTTCTAATCGCGATGGGATGAGCTGCCCCATTACCCCCGCGCAAGCCAGTAACAGACGCTTGACGCACGATGAAACTAGAAGCGTAAAAACCGATGAAAAATGGAAAACCTAAACGCACTCGCCAGGATGCCGAGCGCCTTTTCGAAGGCCTGCCTCAAGCGAGCGTTAGATCGACGAACCGGGCGGCGAATCCGTTCGAAGAGGGTGTGTTCGAAAAGGTCGAACGCATCGACGAAGAATCGAAACTCTGGAAAGACAACCTGGTTACATTGCCTATGGCGATCGAGCTGCCGCGCGGCTATGAATCGATGTCTCGCCTGCGCGACGCGATGCAACGGGCGTGGCGGGTGAAGTGGGTGAGGGAAGGCAAGAACGAGGTCGTCACCGAATTTCCCGAGGGCTGGGCAGCCGTTCGCCCCGAAAGCGGACCCATCGAGCTGCGAGATCCGACCGGCGTGGTCCGCGCCTTATACGGGTGGGCCGAGGATGCTGAGCTCAGGATTCTGCCGCGGTATCTGGTGGAGTCCCAGGCGAACAGTTCGAATGGTCTCGGCAGTTTGCTTGTCCGTGATCGAGAGAGCGGCCAGATCCTTGAGCGGTCGTCGACCTGGTCAGCGCAGTCTGGTACTAATCATCCGGATTGGACCAGACTGTCGGCGTGGCTTGACGCACGCTATCCACAGCATCGCGATCCGCTGCGGTACTGGGCGGATTGCGAAGAGAACATCGCAAATTCGCTTGAACCGTGACAAAGGCGCTTAGCCTCGTAGCGAGCCAGGATCTCGGCAGCAACAGCCGCAACTTGAGTGACTTGCACCTCCGCTTTTAGGGCCGTTCGAGCGTGCAGATATCCATCAGCGCATGCCTGCCGATCACGCGAAGCGCCGACGCGTCAATACGCGCCCGGAACGGACATCGGAAGCCGTTTTTATCCCCGGCGGAAGACCTGCAGAATCTGCTTGTACTCCAGGAAGTCGTCAATACCCGCGAGACCGCCAAGCCGGCCTTGACCGCTGTTCTTGAAGCCGCCTTCCTCGAATTCGACCTGCATGCCGGCCCATTCGTTGATGCAGATGTGGCCGGCTTCGAGCTGGCGGGCGACGCGGATCGGCCGGTCGGCATCGCGCGTCCAGATGCAGGCGCTCAAGCCATATTCGCTGTCGTTGGCCATGGCGACCGCCTCGTCCTCGGTGTCGAATACCTGCAGCGTCTGAACCGGACCGAATACTTCATCGCGAGAAATCGCCATGCCCGACGCCGGCACTTCGAGCAGCGTCGGACGATAGAAGGCGCCGGCAGCAAGCGGACCGTCGACAACCGGACCGCCACGAACGACGACTTTGGCGCCATCCACGATCGCAGCGTTCACCATCTCGTCGACACGCTGCACAGCTTGCCGGTCGATCAGCGGTCCCATCTGGCTCGACGGGTCGGAAGCCGGACCAGGCTGCACGGCCGCGAGCCATTGTGCCAGACGTTCCTTGAAGGTCGCGGCGATGCTTCGTTGAACCAGGATTCGGCCGCCCGTCACGCAGAACTGCCCGGCGAAGACGGTCAACGAGGCCACGATGGTCGGCAGGGCGGCCTCGAGATCCGCATCGTCGAAAACCAGGTGTGGCGTCTTGCCGCCCAACTCGAGACCGACGCGCTTGAATTTTGCGGCGCCCGCCATCGCGATTGCGCGGCCAGTCCCGGTGCTGCCGGTGAAGTTGATCACCGGCACCTCGGGGGAATCGACCAGATGTCGCGCACCGTCCGAGCCGCTTTCGACGAAGAGGTTCACCGCCCCTTGCGGCAGTTCCGCCACACTGGCCAGGATCTCGGCGGAAAGTTGCGCCGTTTGTGCGGCCTGCGCGGGCAGTTTGATAACGGCTGTGCAGCCGGCGGCTAGCGCGGGTGCGAGCGCGCGAACCAGCAGGTAGGCCGGCGAATTCCACGGGACGATCAGGCCTGCCACGCCGACAGCCTGGCGCAAGACCATCGAGTGCGTGCCCGGCCGCGGTTCCGAGACGCGGCCGAATGTGTGCAAGGCCAGGCCGGAAGCAAACCGCAGCGCGCGCACGATCTGCATCGCTTCGAAGCCGGCCTCGGCCTTGGGCTTGCCGTTCTCCTCGGACAGGCAGTCGATGATGTCCTGCGCGCGCTGTTCGTAGGCATCGGCCAGATGGCTCAGGGCCGCCGCGCGGCGCATGGAGTCGACGCTCCAGTCGGTTTCGCGAAAGCTGCGTCGGGCCGCGGCGACGGCCCGCTGCGCTTCTTCGAGACCGCCATCGAAATACGATGCGAAGGCCTGGCCGCTGGCCGGGTTGATACTGTCGCGGTGGGCGCCCGTCGCGGCCCATTGCCCGTCGATCCAGTGTGTTGCCTGCTGTCGTGCCACGGAAGATCCTGTTTCTACATTGAGAGCCGACCGAGACTACCGTTTCGCTCGGCGGCCGATAAGCCGCTCGCAAGGAAAAACAGTTTCAATCGGCAGTGGCAGGCGCTCAGGGATGCCTGTGGTGCACGATGAGTAACACGAACGACTCGACCCGCTCTCGACGCCTCTGCCTTTGCAAGTTGAGCGGGAGCAATGGCAATAGCCAACCGCTAGCGAGTCCGTCAGGCAACCACAATCGACGCCAGCGGCCGGCGGGGGCTGCGCGGAGCCGTGGCATCGGCGTAGCCGAGGCGGAAGCCGAAGATAGGCTCCCATCCGTTCCAGTCTTGCGGCAGCGCGGCCCGCATGGCTGAGGATACCGGCGAGGTGCCTTGTGTGCGGGTCTCGTAGTCGATCACTTCGATGAAATGGTTCATTGGCTGCATCGCCAGGCTGCGGTTGGTGCCGTCGAGATGGATGCGCTGCCAAAGCCGTCCGGCCTCGATGTGCAGACGATGATCCTGTCTGGTTCCGCGGACCATGATCAGCCCGAATGCGGATGCCGTTGCGCACGCCACCGTGCGGGTTGCCTTCAGCCAGTTCGCGTCGGCCTGTTGCAGGGCTTTGGCGTCCAGGGCGGACGGATTTGCTGCTGTCGAGCGCATGCCTGTCCAGCGGCCGTCGCGCAAACCCGGCGTGTCGATGATGCGTTGGGTTGCCTGCATCATCAGATCCGTAAAGACCGTGCCGCCCGTTGAGACCGGCTCCAGGAAAATGACTTTCGTATCCGACGAGGACACCAGTCCGGCAAGCGCGTCGAGCGTGGCCTGATCGACCTTGCGACCCGTGTCGTAGGGAAGGCGGTTGGTGTGTCTGCGGGCAATCGCATCCTGATACGGATGCCTCGCTTGCCGGGCCGGCTCCAGTTCGATCGCCGCAGCGAGTTCGTCGTTTCCAGCCGACGACTCGGGCAACAGATGGACGACAGGGTTGACCCCTTGAGCCGGCGCGGCCACACATGCGTTCTCGATGGCGCATCCGAGGCCCATGTAGAGTTCCCGGCGGAACGGATCGAGTTCACCGAGCGCACGATCCTTGTCGGCCAGTACCTCGATGCGCGTTTCGCCCAGCCGGAACAACCAGGGCTGGGTATCGTAAGGACTCGCGGAAAGGATCGCCGCAGCCGCAATCCGGACGACGCCCGCTCCCTGACCTGATGCCCAGTAATCCCACGGCCCCTCGCCGCCGAGGTTCGGAAGCGAGGACGGCGAAGCCGCGCCAGGGGGAGCGAGCGACTGACCAAAGGCTGGCAGATCGGCCAGCATGGCCAGGCCGCCCGCGACGAATGAACGACGGGAAAGGGAGGGAGCGGTCATGGGATGCACTCGTGCGGGTTGAGGCAGACACAGTCCGCTGCGCGGACTGGATGCTGGCCGACGGAGTTCAATGGTAGAGGTTCTGCGGACGGGAACAATCTGACTGGCCGGAGATTGTGTTTTTTCTTGCAGTGAGAAGTCGGACCGTTTGCCCTCGGGGCGATCGAGGCGTGCGGTCGCCGATGCCTTAACGAATGACCCACGGCGGATGTGGGTTGAATGCCGCGAGAAGGAAATCGGTCATGACCCGCACCTTTGCCGGGGGCGCCCGATCCGGCGCGCGAACCAGGTGTATGCCGCCGAGCTCCGCCGTGCGTACATCGAGCGCAATCTGCTCCAGTGCGCCTTGCCGGATGGCATCGGCAACGATGAACTCGGGCTCGTAAAGAACGCCGAGACCGGCAACGGCCGCAGCGACGAGTGCGTCGCCGTTGTTGGTTCGCAGCGTTCCCTTGACGGCCACGCGCTTGTCCCCGTCCTTGCCGAAGCGCCATTCGTCGGGCCGCGAGATGTTGGAAAAAGAGACGCTCAGGCAATTGTGACCGCCGAGTTCGGACCAGAGCGTGGGGCGTCCGTGCCGTTCCCAGTAGCCCGGCGCCGCGCAGACGATCATCGCGCTTTCTGCGAGCCTGCGGGACACGAGACGGTTGTCCTTCAGACGCCCAACCCGGATCGTCAGATCCCAACCCTCTTCCATCAGGTCGACGACGCGATCGTTCAGTCCGAGATCGATCGTGACTCCGGGATGCTTGCTATTGAAGGCAGGAATCAGCGGTGCGATGTATCGGACGCCAAACGAAAGCGGCGAATTCAGCCGCAGCAGTCCGCTCGCCTCGACACGCTGCGACGCGATCATCGCTTCGGCCTCCTCCAGATCGGGAAGGACCCGGACGCAGGTCTCCAGATATTGCTGGCCTGCTTCGGTGAGGGTGAGCTTGCGCGTGCTGCGGTGAAACAGGCGCACACCCAGCCGTTGCTCCACGGCATCCAGGTGCTTGGTCGCCATCGCGGGCGACAGGCCGAGCTGCCGGGCGGCCGCGGAGAGGCTTCCAGCCGTTGCTGCACGCGAGAAGACCTGCATTCCCGTGATGCGATCAAGCATGATGATTTCTCACTCTGGTTAAAAACTGAATCGACGGCTGAATATATTATCGCCTCACAGGTGAAACTGTACATTGCTGTGTATCGTGATAGAAGCCGCGCAAGCGGCAAGAACAGCAATGAAAGCATCCACTTCCCGTCGGGCCGCTGCGGTTCGAACGGTGTCCCGTCGTGACTTCTGCGTCACCGCCACGCTCGGCGGGCTGGCCGCGGCGCTGACGCGTCCGGCTTCCGCTGCGACGCCGTCCGCGCCGGCTATGGAGCCCCGCTGGAATCGGGCGAAGGCGCTGGACGCCGTCATGCTCGACGCGGTGAACAGCGGATACATCGTCGGCGCGACAGTGATTGCCGCAAAAGACGGCGAGATCGTCTACCGGCGCGCGGCCGGCTTTGCCGACCGTGAGACTCGCCGGCCGATGACGGAAAACGAAGTTTGCCGTCTGGCGTCGATGACTAAACCGATCGTCTGCGTGACGGCGCTGGCGCTCATCGACGGTGGCCGGCTTGGTCTCGAGGACCCCGTTACGCGGTGGCTTCCCGAGTTCCGGCCGAAGCTGCCCGATGGCCGCGAGCCCGTCATCACCGTGCGCCATCTGCTGACGCACACGGCGGGCCTGACTTATGGATTTCTGGAGGCCGAGGACGGTCCCTATCACCGGCTGGGTGTGTCTGACGGACTCGATCATCCCGGCCTGTCGCTTGACGAGAACCTGCGGCGAATCGCTTCGGCACCGCTGCTTTTCGAGCCGGGCACCGGTTGGCACTATTCCGTCGCCATCGATGTGCTTGGGGCCGTCATCGAACGCGTGAGCGGCATGACCTTGCCCGATGCGGTCCAGCGAATCGTGACGGGCCCGTTGGGCATGTCCAGCGTTCGCTTCGTTGCGACAGCCGACACCGTGCTGGCGACGCCGTATGGCGATGCGTCGCCTCAGCCAACCCGGATGACCGATCCCTTTTCGCTTCGATTCGGGCAAAGCGCCATTGTGTATTCGCCCGCCCGCGCATTCGATGCGACGGCCTTTCCATCGGGCGGAGTCGGCATGGTCGGCACGGCGGAAGACTACCTCCGCTTCGCCGAATCGATCCGCACCGGCGGTGCGGGCATCATCCGCCCGCAAACCGTCGTGGCGATGACGTCCAATGCGATCGGCGACCTGCCGGTCGGCGCCGCCGGCCCGGGCTTCGGCTGGGGACTCGGCGTGGCCGTACTCAGGGATCCGGCGGCGGCGAAGTTGCCGGTGAACGCCGGCGCCTGGAACTGGTCCGGCGTGTACGGCACGAACTTCTGGGTGGACCCTGCTGCGGGCATTTCCGTCGTTGCGTTGACGAACACAGTCGTAGCAGGGATGACCGGCAATTTTCCAATCGCACTGCGCCGAGCAGTCTATCAGGATAGCTAATGAACGCTTATCAGATCCAGTCCGGTGCCGGCATTGCCGGACTCGAACGTGTCGAACGCCCGAGCCGGGATCCCGCGGCTCACGAAATCGCAGTGCGCGTGGACGCTGCCGCGCTCAATCATCGTGACCTCAGTTTCGCGAAAGGCGCGTTTTATAACCCGCCGAGTCATCCGATCGTTCCGCTCGTCGATGGATGCGGGGAGGTCATCGCCGTCGGGGAGGCGGTCACCCGTTTCAAGGTGGGCGATCGCGTGATCACAAGTTATTACCCGCGATGGATTGACGGTGCACTGTCGCCCAGCAAGACGGCCGTGTCCTTCGGCGCGCAGTTCGACGGCACGCTCGCCGAAGAACTGGTGGCAAGCGAGGACGCCTTCGTGCTGGCACCGCGCAGTCTCGACGCCATTGCCGCGGCAACGTTGCCTTGCGCTGGTGTGACGGCATGGAATGCGTTGTTCGTCGCAGGCGCGGTCAAACCCGGCGGCAGCGTGCTGCTGCTGGGAACCGGCGGTGTCTCGCTGTGGGGGTTGCAGCTTGCGAGAGCGGCGGGTGTCTTCACGATCGTGACATCGTCGCAGGACGAAAAGCTTGAACGTGCCCGCGCGCTGGGTGCGAATGCGACCATCAACTACCGGACCAGCCCGGAGTGGCAGGATGAGGTCTTGCGGCTCACGGAGGGCGCCGGCGTCGATGTCGTGGTCGAGGTCGGCGGCGAGGGCACGTTGGCGCGCTCACTGAAGGCCGCGGGACCCGGCGGGGCGATTGTCGTGATCGGCCGGGTCAGCGGCGGCGGAGGGGTCTCGATCGAGCCCGGCGCGCTCATCGGCGGAGCCAAACGCCTCACCGGCATTACGGCCGGTAGCCGTGCGATGCTCGAACAACTTGTGCGTTTCGTCGACGTCAACACAATCGCGCCTGCTGTCGACAAGGTCTTCCCGTTCGATGAGGCGCGGGCCGCCTATGAGTATCTCGCCGGAGGGCGGCATTTCGGCAAAGTCGTGGTGGACCTGCGCGCCTAGCGCGGTGCGGCGGGCGCTGCGATCGACGCAGACGGTTGCCTTTTACCGGGTCAGCACTTCCGGCTGCTGCGGAGAATGCGGATTGCGGGTGGCGTCTTCCAGGCTGACGATCGACTGAGCGATGGCTTCCGTCGTTGCGAGCGTGGTGATGACGCCCGCGCGCAACGCGCCCAGGACAGCGGTTGTCTTGGTGTTTTCGCTGGCGACCGCGATCACGTTCGGAATGCGTTTCAGGTCGTCCATGCCAAGGCCGATGACCCGGTCGCGAACCGGAGTGACAACGGGACGGCCGGCAATATCGATGAAGTGGTAGCCCATCAGGTCTCCGACGGCGCCGCACTTGCGCAGCTCGGCGATTTCGTCCGGCGAAAACCAGCCGTTGCGGACCATGATGCTGTCTTCATTGATATCGCCGACGCCAACCAGCGCGATGTGTGCTCTGCGCGCCTTGTCGAGCGTGGGTTTGACCGCGTCGTTGTGAAGCAGCGCCTCGCGCACGTCGGGGTCGCCCACGAGGGCCGGCGCATAAAGCGTTTCGCTGCCGCCGCCAAAGCGGGCAGCCAGCCGGCGACTGATGTGGTCGGCATTCATCACCTCGCCGCCGCGGTAGAAGCCGCCGATGGCGCAGACGAAGGTCGGGGAGCGTTGCGTCGACGAGATCGCATGCTCCGAGATGGCGTTGATATTGCGGCCGATACCCACGGCAACAATCATGTCATTCGTGAGAATGCGATCCAGATGGCTGGCGACCAATCCGGCAAGTAGCTCGCGCTGCTTGTCCTGGTCTTTGTGATTGACGGACACGATCGCTTTTTCGATGCCGAACCGGTCGATCAGCTCACGTTCGAGGTCGCGCGTATCGCGTGGATGGTGCCTGACGCGAATTTCAACGATGCCTTCTTCCTGCGCACGCTTCAGAAGACGGCCTATTTTGGCTCGAGAAAGCGAGAACTGCTTCGACAGATCTTCCTGTGTCAGTCCGTCGACGTAGTAGAGCGTCGCCAGACGAGTCAGTTCATCGGTGGTCATATGATTTGTCTCATTCCCATTCGGCTGGATATTACCTGGCTTACCGCAGAGCCGGTGGGCTATCGACTGACGACCTGGCCAGCCAGTTCACACAGTCTTGTTGTTGTGGGGTAGCTGGTGATCATCCTCGTATTCCTTGATGCGGTTCACCTTCGGCACGGAGCGTCCGCCATCGAAGCTCGCACCGAGCCATGTATCGACGATTGCTTTCGCGAGTTCGGGTCCGACCACGCGCGCGCCAATTGTAATGATTTGCGCGTCGTTGCTCTTGCTCGCCCGTTCGGCCGAATACGTGTCGTGACATTGCGCCGCGCGAATGCCGCGTACCTTGTTGGCGGCGATCGCCATACCGATGCCTGTTCCGCACATCAGGACAGCACGATCAAATTCGCCTTGCGCAACCTTCTCCGCCACGGCGAACGCGATGTTCGGATAGTGGACCGGTTCCGCCTCGAAGGTTCCGAAATCGGTGACGTCCAGCCCCTTGTCGGCCAAATGTTGCTTGATCAGTTCCTTCAGGTCAAATGCGGCTTCGTCGCATCCGATTGCCAGCTTCATATTTAACTCCTGTTGTCCGGGATTGCCCAATGTATGGATGAACAAATGTCCATCTATGATCAAATTCTCAATCGTGCGCAGATGAATGTCAAGGCCGTAGCTGAGTGTTTTATGTTAGGGGCTCAGGTCGCCGTTGGCTGTATTCATTGCGATGCAGCAGATCCAAGGGCAAGGCGACATTAGGGGTAAACCACGTGGTTCGAATAATTGACAGGTGATTGGAGCGAACCTACGATGTCACTCAACTGCTCAAATGTTCAACGACGAGCAAATGTTAGGAGACAAAGTGGACGACCTTCTTGTGGATGCCAGCGGTGTGCAGAAGGCATTCAATGGTGTCAGGGCGTTGGAGGACGGCCGGTTGAAGCTGCGGCGCGGGAGTGTCCATGCGCTATGCGGCGGGAACGGAGCTGGGAAGTCGACCTTCCTTGGCATCGTCATGGGTATCACCCAGCGCGATGCCGGAGAGATCCTGCTCAAGGGACAAAGCGTCGATTTTCAGACGCCGGCCGAAGCGCTCGAGAATCGCATCGCGATCATTACCCAGGAGCTTTCGCCGATTCCCGGCATGAGCGTCGCCGAAAACCTGTATCTCGGCCGCGAACCTCGCCGCGCTGGTGTGCTGGTCAAGTTTGGGGCGCTCGCGAGGCAGGCCCAGGAACTCCTGGACCGGCTCGCCTTCCCGGTCGACGCCCGCGCCCGGATGTCGTCGCTGAGCCTCGCGCAGATCCAGTTGGTCGAGATCGCCAAGGCCTTCAGCCGCGACTGCGACGTGATGATCATGGACGAGCCGACTTCCGCGATCGGCGAACGCGAAACCGAGGTGCTGTTCAACGCGATCCGCAACCTGACCGCGCAGGGCACCGGCATCATCTACGTCAGCCACCGGCTCTCGGAAATATTCCAGATCGCGGACGACTACACGGTCTTTCGCGACGGACGGTATGTCGACAGCGGCCGTATCGCGGACATCGACCGCTCCTATCTGGTGAGCACGATCGTCGGCCGCACGCTGCATTCCGCCGAGAAGATTCGCCGGCCGGTGGGCGAGCCCGTGCTGGAGTCGACGGGTCTTTCCCGTGAGGCGGAATTCAACGACATCTCGCTCACGGTTCACCAGGGAGAAATCCTCGGCATCTACGGGCTGATGGGCGCGGGCCGCAGCGAATACCTCAATTGCATGTATGGGCTGACCCGTCCCGATCGCGGTCAGGTCAGGCTCAAGGGCCGCGCCTTGCCGGTTGGCCGCCCGCGCAAGGCCATCGAAGCAGGGCTGTCGCTCGTGACCGAGGACCGCAAGGAGACCGGGCTTGTGCTGTCGGCGTCCGTGCGTGACAACATTTCGTTCTCTGCCTACAACCGGCTGTCGCGCCTGTCGCTGATCAACCATCGCAAGGTGAAGAACCTCGTCGACAGGATGGTCGAGCGCATGCGGATCAAAACGAGTTCCGTCTCGTTGCCGGTTTCCTCGATGAGCGGGGGAAACCAGCAGAAGGTCGTGCTCGCACGCTGCCTTTCGACCGAGCCCACCTGCCTCTTGTGCGACGAACCGACCCGGGGCATCGACGAGGGCGCCAAGCGCGAGGTCTACAAGCTGCTCGACGACTTCGTATCGAAAGGCGGCGCCGCCATGGTGGTGTCATCCGAGGCGCAGGAAATTCTGGATGTCAGCGACCGCATCGCCATTTTCAAGTCTGGACAGTTGGTCACCGTGATCGACGGCCATACCACCACTCAGGAAGATCTCCTGCACCTCGCATCATGAATACTCATACCCCCTCCCTGAAAGTCCCGGCGAGTCAAAGCCGTTCCGCCCACATGCGCGATATCTACCGCCGCTACGGCATCGTCGCAGTACTAATTGTTCTGTGCATCGTGCTGTCCTTTGCAAACCAGTATTTCCTGACGCTGGGCAATATCGCGGACATCCTGAGGCAAACCTCGATCAACGGCATTCTCGCGATCGGCATGACCTACGTGGTGCTCACGGCCGGCATCGACCTGTCGGTCGGTTCGACGCTTGCGCTTGCCGGCATCGTCAGCGCGAGCCTCGTGACCGGTGCGCATCCGCTGAACCCGGCGCTGGGCCTGTTTGCGGGGCTGCTCGTGGGCGCTGCGGCAGGCGCGATCAACGGCCTGCTCGTGGCAAGGCTGTCGATTCCGCCGTTCGTCGCGACGCTCGGCATGTTGAGCGCGGCGCGCGGGCTCACCTATATCTACAACGACGGCATGCCCGTCACCGATCTGCCCGATGGATATCTGAACATCGGAACCGGGGCGATGGCGGGGGTGCCCGTGCCGATTATCGTGTTCGCCGCGGTCGCTTTGCTGTTCTGGTTCGTGCTGCGCTATACGACCTATGGCCGCTATGTCTATGCGGTCGGCGGCAACGCAAAAAGCGCCAAGACCAGCGGGATTTCCACCAGCAAGATCATCTTCTCCGTGTACGTCATCGGCGGGCTGCTGGCGGGCCTTGCCGGCATCATCCTGGCCGCCCGTACAACCTCGGCTTTGCCGCAGGCCGGCGTGTCCTACGAGCTCGATGCGATCGCGGCGGTGGTGATCGGCGGCACGAGCCTGTCGGGCGGCACCGGCTCGCTCGGCGGCACGGTGGTCGGCGCGCTGCTCATCGGCGTCATCAATAACGGACTGAATCTGCTGGGCGTGTCCTCTTATTACCAGCAAGTTGTAAAGGGCGTCATTATCGTCGGTGCCGTCCTCCTCGATGCTTCGCGCAAGAAGCAATAACGTCAACCCAAAAGCAACACACTGAAAAAATTCAGGAGACTTCAATGAATTCGTGGAAGAAGGCGGCTCTGGCCTGCGCGGTGATGGGCCTGTTCTGTAGCGCGGCGCAGGCTAAACCCATTCGTATCGGCGCGGCGGTGTACGGTCTCAAGGGTGAGTTCATGCAGATGTGGACCAATGCGCTGAAGGCGGATCCCTCTGTCAAGGACGGTACGGTGGAGATCACGGTATTCGACGGCAATTACGACGCGCTGACCCAGAGCAACCAGTTCGACACGATGATCACGCAGAAATACGACGCGATCATTTTCGTGCCGATCGACAAGGCGGCCGGTGCGGCTGCCGTTGCGAAGGCCGCTGCCGCTCACATTCCGGTCATTGGATCGAATACCCAGGTGTCCGGCGACAAGCTGACGTCGTATGTTGGCAGCAACGACGTGGTGGCGGGACAGATGGAAGCGGATGCGATCGTCAAGGAGATTGGCGGCAAGGGTAATGTGGTGATCATCGAGGGGCCGATCGGCCAGTCCGCCCAGATCGACCGTTCGAAGGGCATTCAGGACGTGCTGGCAAAAAATCCGGATGTGAAGGTGCTTGAGCACAAGACGGCGAACTGGTCGCGTGCCGAGTCGCTGGCGCTGGTCGAGAACTGGCTGACCGCGCACCCCGGGCAGATTGCCGGCATCATTGCGGAGAACGACGACATGGCGCTCGGCGCCATCCAGGCCCTGAAATCGAAAGGCCTCGATCCGAAGAAGGTGCCGGTCGCCGGCATCGACGGAATTGTCGATGGAATTGCCGCCGTCAAGCGCGGCGAAATGACGACCTTCTTCCAGGACTCGCAGGCCCAGGCGCAAGGCGCGCTGGATGTTGCGTTGCGCACGGTGATGGGCCCGTCTTACAAGCCACGCTCGGATATCTGGGCCGGGTACGGCGCGAAGATGCCGTGGGACGACGGGACCGCGAAGTCCTACGCGGTGCCTTGGACGCAGGTCACGCCGGCCAACGCCCAGGAGATTCTCAACAAGATTCCCAAGAGCAATTAATCAAGGAGTGGAGCGATGTCGGTCAATTCAACGAGCCCTTTTCAGATCACGGACCGCGTTGCGGTCGTGACCGGTGCGGCTAGCGGTATCGGCTTTGCTGTTGCCGAATGCCTCGCTGCCGCGGGTGCGCGTGTCGCACTGCTCGATATCAACCCGGCCGTCGAGGCGGTGGCCGCGACGCTTCCGGGTGGCCCCGGGCGGCATGTGGGTATCGCAGCGGACATTACCGTCACAGCGATCTCGGATGCTCTGGTGCGGCGCGTGACAGAAGCACTGGGCCCTGTCGACATCCTGGTCAACAATGCCGGCGTCGCTCTGCTGGAGAACGCGGAAGCCTTGTCCGAGGACGCCTGGGACCGGACGATGACGATCAACCTCAAGGCTCCGTTTCTGCTTGCGCAGGCCGTCGGCAAGCAGATGCTGAGCCGCGGCACGGGCGGCAGGATCGTGAATCTGGCTTCGCAGGCGAGCGTCGTGGCGCTGGAGCGCCACGTGGCGTATTGCGCGAGCAAGGCGGCAATCGTCGGCATGACGAAGGTACTCGCGCTCGAATGGGCAAAGCACGGCATTACGGTCAACGCGGTTTCGCCCACGGTGGTGGACACCGAGCTCGGCAGGAAGGCCTGGGCCGGTGCGGTGGGCGAGGCGATGAAGGCCAGAATTCCTGCAGGGCGATTCGCTCGCCCCGACGAAATCGCGGCGTTGATCCTGTATCTGGTCAGCGACGCGGCCGCCATGGTCAACGGCGAGAATATCGTGATTGATGGCGGCTACACCGCCCAGTAACAATACTCAAGATGTAAAGGAACGGTATGAATCGCGTCATTAACAATCCTGATCTTGTTGTCGAGGACATGCTGCGCGGCATCCTCGCGGCGCACCCGGAGTTGCGCGCCGCGCCGGAAAATCCTCGCGTGGTAGCGCACGCGCATGCCCGCCAGAAGGACCGTGTGGGTATTGTGACCGGCGGGGGATCAGGGCACGAACCGGCGTTCATCGGCTATGTCGGGCGTAACCTGGTGGATGCCGTGGCGATCGGAGAAATCTTCTCGTCGCCCACTGCCAAATCGTTCTTCGAAGCGTTCAAGGCGGCCGATAGCGGCGCCGGCGTCGCGTGCCTCTACGGCAATTACGCCGGCGACAACATGAATGTGAAGATGGCAATCAAGCTGGCCGAGCGCGAAGGCATTCGTGTGCGCACGGTCGTCGCCAACGACGATGCCGCGTCGGCGCCGCAAGACGAAATCGAAAAGCGCCGCGGCGTGGCCGGCGAAATCGTGATGTGGAAGGTTGGCGGCGCCCGGGCCGCCCAGGGCGCCACGCTCGATGAAGTGATCGCCACCGCGCGCAAGGCGGTGGATTCGACCCGCTCGATCGGTGTCGGCCTGTCCGCCTGTACGATCCCGGCGGTCGGCAAGGCCAACTTCGTCATCAAGGACGGCGAAATGGAAGTCGGCATCGGCCATCATGGCGAACCCGGTATCCTGGTCCAGCCCACCGTTCCCGCGCGGGACATGGCGCGGCTGATGTTCGACAAGCTGTTGCCGGATCTACCTTTTTCCAGAGGCGACAAGGTGTCGGTGCTGCTGTCCGGTCTCGGCGCGACGCCGCTGATGGAGCAATACATCCTGTATGGCGAGGTTGCCGATTATCTGCGCGAAGCGGGAATCGAGATCCAGTTCTCGTTTGTCGGCAATCTTTTTACGTCGCTGGAAATGATGGGGGTCACGCTGACGTTGACGAAACTCGACGACGAACTGAGCGCCTGCCTCGCCCATCCATGTCAAAGCATCGGACTCAATGTGGGAGACGCACGATGACTGAAATCGTTAAATTGGCCGACGCCGGCGGGGTGGTCGTCGATCTGGTTCGTACCATCAACGCGAATCGCCAGTATCTGAGCGAAGTCGACGGCGCGATCGGCGACGGCGATCACGGCATCAACATGAGCAAGGGCTTCACCCAGTGTGGAGAACACCTCGCGTCGCGCGCAACGCTACCGTCGCTCGCGGTGGCCCTGGGCGATCTGTCTTCGGCGCTCATGGACGGCATCGGCGGTTCGATGGGGCCGCTCTACGGCACCTTCTTCCTCAGCATGAGCGACACGTTCGCGGACCACGCCGAACTCGACAAATCGCTGTTCTACGAGGCGCTCGTTGCCGGCATTGTTTCTGTCCAGGAGATCGGCGATGCGAAGGTCGGCGACAAGACGCTGATCGACACGCTGGCTCCTGCGCGTGCGGCGTATGGGGTGGCGCTGGAAGAGGGCAAGAGCTTCCGGGAGTGCATCGATGCGATGGTGGCGGCAGCGGAAGCCGGCATGAATTCGACCCGCGAGTTGCGCGCCCGGATCGGACGGGCCGCGCGGCTCGGCGACCGTTCGATCGGCGTGCTGGACGCCGGTGCGTGTTCCTGCTTCCTGATCCTGCGCAGCATGGGCGAATCGATCACGCATCTGCTGGACCGAACGGCGGTTTCGGCAGCCTGAAACCGTAACCGTACCTGAAGACCGGATGCCGGCGCCTCGTCGTGAAAACGCGCGGGGCTTCCCTATATTAATTTAGTTATACGAAATAGTGGTGACTCATGGATCATGCTAATCCGAGCCGGACAGAACTTGCCAATGCGGTGCGGTTTCTGGCGATTGACGCCGTCCAGGCTGCGAACTCCGGACATCCCGGCATGCCGATGGGCATGGCGGATATCGCCGAAGTACTGTGGCGCAAGTACCTGAAGCATGATCCTGCGGTTCCGGACTGGGTTAACCGGGATCGCTTTGTGCTGTCGAACGGTCACGGTTCGATGCTGCTTTATGCCGTGCTGCATCTGAGCGGCTACGGCCTGTCGATCGACGATCTGAAGGCCTTCCGGAAATGGCAGTCGGTCACGCCCGGGCACCCGGAACGCGGTCTGACGCCTGGCGTCGAAACGACCACCGGCCCGTTAGGGCAGGGTCTTGCCAACGCAGTAGGTATGGCGCTGGCTGAACGATTGCTGGCTGCCGAATTCAACGAGCCGGGCTTCGACATCGTCGATCACCATACCTATGTGTTTCTCGGCGACGGTTGCCTCATGGAAGGGGTGTCCCATGAAGCCTGCTCGCTCGCCGGCACATGGCGTCTCGGCAAGCTGATTGCGTTTTACGACGACAACGGCATTTCGATCGACGGCCACGTCGAGGGCTGGTTCACCGACGATACTCCGATGCGTTTCCGTGCCTATGGCTGGCATGTCGTCGAAGGGGTGGACGGACATGATCCGCTCTCGATCGAGCAGGCGATCGAGGCCGCACGCGCGGAACGCGACCGGCCGACCTTGATCTGCTGCAAGACGGTGATCGGCAACGGCTCGCCCAATCGCGCGGGCACGCACGACGTGCACGGCGCGCCGCTTGGCGACGCCGAAATCGCGGCTACTCGCGAGCATCTGGGCTGGCCTTACGCGCCGTTCGAGATTCCCAAACCGATTCGCGCCGCATGGGATGCGCGAGCAGAGGGCCGTGAACGCAACATCGCATGGCGCACGCTGTTCGAAGCCTATCGTACCCATTTCCCGGACAAGGCCGGCTACTTCGAATCGCGCATGCACGGCAGTCGCCTCGAGCGCTCCGCCGACGTGATCAAACGCCTGCTGGAGGGCGGCGACTGGTTCGAGCAAAAGATGGCGACCCGCAAGGCGTCGCAGAAATGCCTGGAGCTGCTCGTGGGTCGACTCCCTGAACTGCTGGGCGGCTCGGCAGACCTGGCTCCGTCGAATCTCACCATGGTGCCGGCTTCCCGTGCAGTCATACGCGATCGCACGAACGCAACAGGAAACTATATCCACTACGGCGTTCGCGAATTCGGCATGACCGCGATCATGAACGGCGTTGCGCTCCACGGCGGGTTTCTGCCGTATGGCGGGACTTTCCTGGTGTTTTCCGACTACGCGAAGAACGCGCTGCGCATGGCGGCGCTGATGCACCTGCAATGTGTCTACGTCTTCACCCACGATTCGATTGGTCTCGGCGAGGATGGGCCTACCCATCAGCCGGTCGAGCACGCGGCCATGCTGCGCCAGATTCCGGGAATGAGCGTATGGCGGCCGGCGGATGCGGTCGAAACAGCGTTTGCATGGGCGTCGGCACTGGAGACCATTGACGCGCCGACCGCACTGCTGCTTTCGCGCCAGAATCTGCCGCCGCTTTCCCGCAGCGCGCAGACGAAGGCGCACATCCGGCAAGGCGGTTATGTGTTGTCGGAGGCGGCTGGCGGAAAGCCGGACATCGTTCTGATCGCGACGGGTTCGGAAGTGGAACTCGCCCTGAAGGCGCAATCGGTGCTCGCCGGGCAGGACATTGCCGCGCGGGTCGTATCGATGCCGTCGACCACGACCTTCGACAGACAGTCGCTCGAGTACCAGCATGCGGTTCTGCCGCCCAAGCTCCGGCGCGTGGCGATTGAAGCGGCCGCCGGCGATTTCTGGCGCAAGTACGTCGGCTTGAGCGGTGCCGTGATCGGCTTGTCGCACTTTGGCGAGTCGGCTCCGGCCGAGACGTTGTACGAAGAGTTCGGCATTACGGTGGACGCGATCGTGGACGCGGTCAGCCGCACACTAGAGATGGAAACGACATGGCACTGATTTCATTGCGGCAGTTGCTGGACCATGCGGCGGAGCACGCGTATGGCGTGCCGGCCTTCAACGTCAATAACCTCGAGCAGATTCAGGCGATCATGCAGGCGGCCGCCGACTGCGATAGTCCGGTCATCATGCAGGCCTCCGCTGGTGCGCGGAAATACGCGGGTGAAGCGTTTCTGCGGCACCTGGTCGTTGCCGCGATCGAGACTTATCCCGACATCCCGGTCGTGATGCATCAGGACCATGGGGCGTCGCCGGCTGTGTGCCAGGCGGCGATCCGCAGCGGATTCAGCAGCGTGATGATGGACGGCTCGCTCATGCCGGATATGAAAACCGTAGCGTCCTACGACTACAACGTTGAAGTGACGCGGACGGTGGTGGAGATGGCGCATGCCGTTGGCGTGTCGGTCGAGGGCGAGCTCGGATGTCTCGGTTCGCTCGAATCGGGCATGGCGGGGGAGGAGGACGGTTCCGGCGCCGAAGGTGTGCTGACCCATGACATGCTGCTGACCGACCCCGAGCAGGCCGCCGATTTTGTGCAGCGTACGGGAGTCGACGCGTTGGCCATTGCGATTGGCACGTCGCACGGCGCCTATAAATTCTCCCGCAAGCCGTCGGGCGATATTCTCGCGATCGACCGGATCCGGGAAATTCATCGCCGCCTGCCCAATACCCACCTGGTCATGCACGGATCGAGTTCGGTACCTCAGGAGTGGCTGGAGATCATCCGCGAGTTCGGCGGTGAAATCCGCGAAACGTATGGCGTCCCCGTGGAAGAGATCTGCGAGGGCATTCGCCATGGTGTACGCAAGATCAACATCGATACGGATATCCGCCTCGCGATGACGGGTGCAATACGGCGTTCAATCGCACAGCGTCCTTCCGAGTTCGACGTTCGACGCTTCTTCGCGGACGCACTCGGCGCGGCGCGGGATCTGTGCCGTTCCCGCTTCGAGGCGTTCGGCAGCGCCGGACAGGCGCACAAGATCAAGCCGATCGCGCTGCCGGCGATGGCAGGGCGCTATGACCTCGCGTATGCCGTCTAATGGATTGCACCGGCACGCACCCACGCGCGATGCGTCTAACTGCGTCCAACGGCCTCAGGAATCGTGCTGGATGCAGATCGACGAAGGCTCCCCGAGCGTACCGATCTTAACCGATCACCCTACCGTTTTTGCCAGGCACACCGAACATGACCCACATCGCTACCACTGAGCACATCACGCTGTCCTCGTTTCTCGCGGACGCAGCACGCGAGGAGCGAGTCCCGGCGGGACTGATCGCGCTCATCGACGCCGTTGCCGACGCGTGCTCGTCCATTGCAACGGCGGTCGAACGAGGTGCCTTCGACGGCGCATCCGGTAACGCCCATTCCGAGAACGTGCACGGCGAGGCGCAAAAGAAGCTCGACGTCGTCTCGAACGACATCATGATCGGCGCGGTCGGGTCGGTTAGGTGTTTGCGCGGACTAGCGTCGGAAGAACTCGATTCGGTTCAGGTGACCGGGCATGAGCATTCCGGGGGTGCCGCCGAATATCTGCTGCTTTTCGATCCGCTCGACGGGTCTTCCAATCTTGAGATCAATGGCGTGGTCGGAAGTATCTTTTCCGTGCTGGCCACTCCGGCGTCCGGCGCCGTCGTCGACGAGCGCCATTTTCTGCAGCCGGGCGTGAAGCAGGTTTGCGCCGGGTATGCGATCTACGGTGCGACGACGATGTTCGTCCTGACCACGGGGCACGGCGTCGATGGGTTTACGTTCGACAGCGAATCGGCATCGTTCGTGCTGACCCATCCGCAGCTCCAGATTCCCGAAGATACCCGCGAATTCGCGATCAACATGTCCAACGAGCGCTACTGGGAAGAACCGGTGCGCCGCTATGTCCGTGAATGTGTCGCGGGCGAGTCGGGGCCACGGCAGACCAATTTCAACATGCGATGGATCGCCTCCATGGTCGCGGAGGTGCATCGCATCCTGATGCGCGGGGGCGTTTTCCTCTATCCGAGGGACAACAAGCATCCCCAGCTTGCCGGGCGGTTGCGTTTGACCTATGAGGCCAATCCAATGTCGTTCATCGTTGAACAGGCTGGCGGGATGAGCACGACAGGCCAGATCCCGATCATGGAAGTCCAGCCGGAGCATGTGCATCAGCGCGTGCCCGTTATCCTCGGGTCGAAGCTGGAAGTGGAGCGGCTGCTTCGATACCACGACGAGGCCGCGGCTGCTTGAGTTTGCTGTCCCGGCAGGACTCAATTTCGCCGCGGTTTGAGTGACGCTGCTGATATCGACGCCTTTTGGCACCATCGATCTCTATGAAAATATCTTCGTCCTCCGCCTGTTCTTCGCTGCAAGCCAATTACGAACGGATTCGCGATGCGCATATGCGCGACTGGTTCGGCGCCGCGAACGATCCCGCTCCGACCCGTGCGGAACGCTTCGCGTGTTCCGGCGCAGGTACTGCGTGCCAATGGCGGCATTGCCCGAGGCACGGGGCGAGCAGGGGGTGAAACCCCGGTCTCGATGAGATCTGATGAGTGCCCGAGTGCACGTCGAACCCAGCCGGTTCCGGTTCGATAGTGGCGAAGCGATTCGCGATGCGTGTGTCGGCGGATTAGGCGTCGCCTGGCTTCCAGGCTTCCTGGTCGATGACGATATCAAGGCCGGTCGACTGGTGAGGATCTTGCCGGCGTATGGGACCGAGGCCATTTCGATCTATGCGGTGTATCCAGGCAGACGCCACCTGTCCGCCAAGGTTCGGGGCCTGATTGATCTGTTGGTGACCCGACTGGGATCGAACACACCGGCAGCGTTAGCGAATTGAAGGCCGTGTAAGCTCGCGAGGATTTAACACATTCGCCATTCAGAAGCGGCTAAAGAATGTCGATAAACAGAATGGCGTGATTCAGGCCGCAACACATTGAAAACCAGAAAAATCGCGAGGGACCAAGTATGACTTTGACCTGGGGGCTGATCGGCCCCGGCGCATTGCCGAGCGAACGGCGCGTGCGAACGCTGGGTGCTCGACATTCGTTCGCAGTCGCTGCAAAGTGAGACGGGAATCGCCATGCAGCGATTCGACGAATGGATCGGCCGCTGCGAGAAGGGGGCGGGCGAGTGTTCGCCGCGCTTCTTCGACAGTCGTGAGCATTCGTTGCTCTCGCAACTGCCTGACAAGATTCGCCTTACCGGAATCAGGAATTCACGCAAATGGCTGGCGATGGGGTCCGGATTCTATGAGGGTGCGGCCGAGCCGGGTGCCGTACCGAAGGTGTTGTCCGATATCCTCCAGACGCTTCAGTCCGCACAGTTTCTGTCAAACGAACCCAGGGTTGACGTCTTCGTCAATGTGGATGCCTGTCAGGCGATTGCGTTGTCGGCCGCCGCTCTGGCGAAGGCCAAGATCACGGTAAGGGCGGCTGGTCAGCCGCGGGTTCTCTTCGGTGAAGATAAAGAGCGCACCCTTCACGCCAAATTCCTGCTTGGCTACAACTGTCAGCAGAACTCGAGGTTCTGCCTGGATGCCTGGCTCTATATGGGCTCGGGAAATCTGACTCAACCTGGATTCACGAAGGCTATGCATCCCCGGGCGGGCAATCTGGAGGCGGGCGTCGTGTTCGCCCCGGGGCGATTGCTATGGAAGCCGGACCTTCCGCTAGAACAGGTCGTCGAAAACGTCTTGCCGGTTCAATGGGACGACTGCGTCGAACCGGGCCACTTGCAAGCCGGAGGTGAGATGCCGGAGCGCCCGGATGCGTACGTCGCCCCGCCCGTTGCATGGCTTCGGTGGGAGTCGGGAGAGGCTCAAACGGGTGCACTGGTCGCAGGCAACGAGGCTGGAGAGATTGAGGTGCTGAATGGTGAGGGCGCGCCGTGCGAGAGGGACGGCGAGCGATTCCTCTGGCCCGCCTCGCGGCCCCGCGTGGTGAGTGTGAGTTGGTGCGTCGACGATCAGAAGCACCTGGCCGAAGTGCCGGTTGTGGACGAATTCGGCCGCATCGCAGCGACCCCGCTGCCGACGCTCGAGGTGACGGATGCATGGTGGCATCTGGCGAATTTCCCGCTGCCGCCGAACGAGGAGGACCCGTCGGTCGAAGAAGCCGGGGCAGGTGAGTGGTCGGCGCGACAAGCAGGTCATGCGGATCGTGGCGCATCGAGTTATGCCGTGCGGCAGATGATGGAGTTCATCGAACAGGTGGCCGAACGCCAGACCTCGGTTGCCGAGTACGAATGGACTGCATGGTGCTGCAGATTGCAGCAGACCCTCATGCTCCTTGCCGATAGCGAAGGGGTTAAGGTTTTTCGCGAGCTTGAACTGAATCCCCTTAGTCCATTGAAAGTGCCGTCGTTCCGTCCCGCGTTTGCAGAATCGAAACAGCGGCCGGCGGGCGAGACTTATGAAGCGCTGCTCGATTCCATCGCGCAGAAATGGGGCGTAGGTGATCTGTTGGCGATCGGAGCAGCGTCATGAAGCAATCATTTGCAGGTTGGGCCGCTGTCGCAAGGAATCTGCGCGAGATAGCGACGGCCAGTTCGAGTACGGGATGGCTCAATGAGGGACAGCGCGCCAGTCTGAATCAGATTGCGCAACGCCTTCCGGGCAACGGCGTGGTGATTGCCGACGAGGTCGGAATGGGAAAGACGCGCATCGCGACGGCGGTTTGCAGCAGCGTGATTCAAGCGGGTGGGCGTGTCGCCATTCTGGTGCCGCCGGGCTTGCCGTTCCAGTGGAAAGCGGAACTGGCTGACGCGGGCATCAAAGACGTACCGCTTGTGCGAAGCCTTTGGCAATACCTGAAGGCTTGGGATACCGAGACTCAGGACGAAGCGCAGCCGTGGTTCGATCACAACGTGATAGTCATCTCGCAGGCATTCGCCAACTGGCGTCTGGGCGAGAAGAGCGATCCATGGCGATGGGCCTTGTTACCTGAGTTGTACGCTCGCTGGTATAAGCACCGCAAAGCCAAAGTCCCGTATGGTTTTCACAATAGCGAGGAACTGTACGCAGCGTTGCCGCGTGCTGCCGCCGGCAGCATCTTCGAGGGCATCGTGAATGCATCGGGCGAGTTTCCGCGGCAATTGATCGAGGAGCTTTTTGCGCAAACCCCCTGGCCGGGCGCGCTCGATGCCGGGGCTTACCAGCGCGACGCGCAGTTGCGGCCATGGCTGGAGCGCGCCGTAGGGTTGGGTCTTGGCACGTTCGATCTGGTGATTATCGATGAGGCGCATAAGAGCCGGGGCTCGGCAAGCATCCTGAACTCGTTGCTCCGCCGGGTGGTGTTGCCTAGCGAGTCCTCCCGATGCCTTGCGATGACTGCGACGCCGGTCGAGCTCGACGTCACCGACTGGAAAACCATTCTGAATCGTATCGGTGTCGACTCCAATACGATTGCAGACCGAATCGATGCTTACGCGAGAGCCGTCAAAGAGGTCCGTCAAACGCCGCTCGACGCGCACACTCGGCAGACCTACAAGCTTGCCGCGGACCGCTTTCATGCGGCGCTGCATCCGTACCTGCTAAGGCGCGACAAGCGGGAGGACGAGTGCGTTCGAAAGTTTTCGCACCATGCCAAAGAACCGACGCATGCTTACCGGCGAGAAACCGAGATCGTGGTCGATACGGCCTCTCTGGAACCGTCGTGGAAACGCGCGGTCTGTGCCGCCGAAGCGCTCTCGGTGGTGATGCATCAGTCTAAAGGCCAGCAGGCGAAGCGACTGCGTTTGACACTCGGCAATGGTCACGGTATTGCTGCGCTGCTGCGTTCGAATGCGCAGGATGCGCCGTGCGACGTCGACACGAATCCGCCAAAGGAGGCGGCCGAGGAACCCGGTGCCGAGGTCAGCGAGAAACGCGACCAGCGTGCGGCCTGGTGGATGAATGTGCTGGCCGGGGCCTTCAGCCGCAATGGCGATGAGCTATTCGATCATCCGGCGATTCTTGCGGCCATCAAGGAAATTGAAGCGATCTGCGATCATGGTGAAAAGGTCCTCGTATTCGGACGTTTCACCGCACCGATGAGGGCACTGGTCGATCTGCTCAACGCGCGCGCGATGCTGGACAGTCTTGCGAAAGGACAGTCATGGCCACAGACGACGCTGTCCGATAGCGAGTGGGCCGCGGCGCAAGCGGCCCACCGTCAGTTGCGCCGCCAGGGCGAGCTGCAACGCGAGGCGCTCGAGTCGGAGCTTGCCGCGCAATACAAGGACGTCGAGCGGAAAAGGCGGAGCTTTCGTACTCAATTGCTTGCCCAACTCGAGGCGGGCCTCGCGGACTATGCGGGCGCTTCGCTGGCAAAGCAGCTATTTGCAGCGTTTAAGAGAACGATCGCGGATGCCGTCGCGGACGACGAAACCTCACAGCTTGCGTTGGTGGCGCGCGCGATGCAGGAGTGGCTCGGTTCCGACGAGGACGCGTGGCAACCTGGCGCGTTTGCCGGCACATTCGTGGAGCTGGTCGATGCCTCGGTAGATCGGGGCGAGGACGACGAAGGCGACACCGAACTCGACGAAGGCGATGCGATGACATTGTGGACGCGGGTCGTCGATGAACTCAACAGCCCGCAGGGAGGCTTTGCCCGTCTGATGAACGGCGACACGTCGCCGCGCACGCGCCGGCTTCTGCAACTCGCTTTCAATCGCGAGCACAGCTTCCCGAAGGTCCTCGTCGCACAGTCCCTCGTGGGCCGTGAGGGTCTCAATCTTCACAAGGCATGCCGAACGGTGGTGCTGCTCCATCCGGAGTGGAACCCGGGCGTGGTCGAGCAACAGATCGGCCGGGTGGATCGCATCGGGAGCTTGTGGCAGAAGAGCCTTGAAAAATCCATCGACGATCAGGTGGAACCCGACAAGCTCCCGCGTATCGAGATTCGTCCGGTGATCTTCAAGGGTACTTACGATGAGTGGAACTGGACGGTGCTGCGAGAGCGTTGGGACGACCTGCGCGCGCAACTGCAGGGTGTGGTGATCTCGCCTGCGACGGGCCGCCGCTCGACGGTGCCGCCGGAGATGGTGGATGAGATCAACGGCGCGGCGCCGAATTTCTCGCCGAGGTAGTCCGGACCGCCCTGCCCGACGAACTCCGGCGAACCGCTATGCCTCGCGGCCAGAGCAGCGTTCGATGAACGCTGCGATCACCCGCGTAACCTCCGCCGGCCTTTCCAGGCTCGGCAGATGAGCGACGCCGGACATTTCGTGGTACGACCCATTCGGGACCGCAGCCGCAAGATAACGGCTTCGGTCCTGGGTGTTGGGAATATCGAGGTCGCCACACATCACCAGCGTGGGCACCGCGATCTCCCCTAAACGAGGGTAGGCGGATTCGGCATCGAGATTCGCCCCGGCCGGCGGCGACCTGAGCGCCACCCGGTTCATGTCGACGAACGTCTCGCGAGCCTCGCCCACGACGCGACCTTCCGGTTCCAGCGGGCCATCCAGAGACAGACGGGTTCTGATCGCGAGCGCTCGATCGACATCACCGGTCTTTTCGGCTTCCATCAACTGCAGCCGCAGGCGCTCGACTTCCGGCGGGTAGATCGCCTCGGGCGCGCCGGTCACGTTGGGCGCAATGAGGACGAGGGCACGCACACGCGACGGATAGCGAAGAGCCGCGTCGAGCACGATTCCCCCGCCCTGTGAGCATCCAACGAGGATCGCGGGGATACCGTCCGCGGTGGCGTCGATCACCGCCATCAGATCCTCTACGGCGGAAAAGTCCTCCGCTTCGGCGTGGGTCTCGCCAAAGCCGCGCCGGTCGTAGGCGATCGCCTTATGATTGGCGCCGATGCCATCCAGTTGCGCGCGCCACATGCGGCGATCCGCAACGCGCGCATGCAGGAAGACGACCGGGTCGCCGCTACCGGCCACTTCCGCCGCCAGCACGGCGCGGCCCGAATGAATCCGAAACGGGGTGCTCATGGTTCATCCCAAGTGTTCGCGAAACCGTGGGAATTTCGCTTCGAAATGTTGAGCGCCGATGCGCCGGGCATTTCGTTCGCTGCCGCAGTGCTTCCTCTGCTTCGTTCCCGCACTTCATACCGTGCGACGGCATGGCTGAAGTGGCGCATCTTGCCATGAGCGTATCGCCTCGTCCAATTCCGAGGCCGCGCCCATGGTGGCGACGGCCGCTCGGTTAGAATCAAGCTGCTTTGGCGATCGGCGCCGCAGTGGTTGTGCCTGCAACCGTCTGCGGTCCCGGCTCGCATCCTCACACGACGCAAGAATCTGCTCCGGCGGCTCATATGGATCTGCTCAGTCGAGTCCTTTCCCTCATCCCCGTCAGCGGCCGTCTGGACGTGCGTTGTCATTTCGGCGCGCCGTGGGCGATCGTCCACGACAACGCGGCCGTGCGCGAGATTCCCTACCATGTGCTGCTATCGGGCCAGGCCGTGCTGGAGTATGGCGACGCGCCGGCCGAGCCACTGACGGCAGGCGACATCGTCCTGTTTCCAGCCGGAGGCGCACACCGGATTCACGACGGCAGCGGCCGCTTGCCGGTACCGCCGGTCGAACGGCAAGAGCTCGCGCTGACGATCGCGGAGAACGAAGGCTCGGGCGAGCGTGCCGACATCCTGTGCGGCCGGTTTCTGATTGGCGCGGTGCCTGACAGGCTGCTGCGCGAGCATTTGCCCGGACGCCTCGTCGTGCGCAGCACCGGGAGCACCGGCGACACCTTGAACGGCACCAGCGAAGCTGCGGACGCGCCGGCCGGCACGCGGCTCGCGCGGCTGGTGGCGTTGATGCGCGAGGAGTCGGTCGATGAAGGGCCAGGCAGCGAGGCGCTGGTCAGCCATCTGTCGGCCGCATTGTTCGCCTTGACGTTGCGCTTTGCCAGCGGCGGCGCGCAGCCGCCGCATGGCTTGCTGGCGCTCGCTGCACGGCCACGGCTGCAGCCCGCGGTCACGGCCATGTTCGAGGCGCCGGAGAAACCGTGGACCCTTGACCAGCTCGCGAGGCTCTGCAATATGTCGCGCGCGACCTTCGTGCGACAGTTCCAGGACGTGATTGGACGCTCCGCAGCCGACATGCTCACCGATATTCGCATGACGCTCGCCGGTCGCAAACTGGTCGAGTCGAAGCTGGGCGTCGCCGAGATTGGCGAAACGGTGGGCTATCAGTCCAACGCGGCATTCCAGCGTATTTTCAAGCGGCTGATCGGCGTGACGCCGTCACGCTACCGAACCCTCGGCGGTCAACTCGAAGCGGTATGAAACGGCCATCGCTTATAAGGATTGAAGCATGAAGATCTGCATTTATGGCGCCGGTTCCATCGGCGGTTGGATGGGGGCGCGGCTTGCCCAGGCAGGCCACGACATCAGCGTGGTGGCGCGAGGCGCGACGCTGTCCGCGCTCAGGGCAAACGGCCTGCAACTCGTGGAGGGCGGCAAGACCCTCGCGGCGCAGGTCGCGGCCAGCGAGAACAGTGCGGAACTGGGCCCTCAGGACATCGTGATCGTCGCTGTGAAGGCGCCGGCCATGACCTCGGTGGCGGCCGGCATCGCCCCGTTGCTGACGCAGGACACCACGGTGATCACGGCGATGAACGGCATCCCGTGGTGGTTCTGCGACGGCCTCGGTGCCGGCTTTGCCGGCAAGCGCCTGACCTCGGTGGACCCGGACGGCGCCATCGCCGCGGCGATTCCCAGTGCGCAGACGGTCGGCTGCGTGGTTCACGCAAGCTGCCTGCAAGACGCGCCGGGTGTGATCCGGCATCACTTCGGCAACGGGCTCATCCTCGGCGAGGCATCGGGCCAGCCGAGCGAGCGCGTCAATCGTCTGGTTCAGACGTTGGCGGCAGCCGGCTTCAACGCATCCGCTTCGGAGCAGATCCAGCGCGACGTCTGGTACAAGCTGTGGGGCAACATGACGATGAACCCGATCAGCGCGATCACGGGCGCCACTACCGACAAGATTCTCGGCGACGACCTGGTGCGCGGCTTCGTGACCAGCGCGATGCTGGAAGCGAAGGAGATCGGTGCGCGCTTCGGCATCACCATCGATCAGGCGCCGAGCGACCGGCATCAGGTGACGCTGAAATTAGGCGCGATGAAAACCTCCATGCTGCAGGACGTACAGGCCGGCAAGGCGGTTGAAATCGACGCGCTGGTGGGCGCCGTGCGCGAGCTGGGACAGATGACGCAGGTGCCCACGCCGTTTATCGACGCGTTGCTGGGTTTGAGCCGCTTGCACGCGCGCACCCTGGGTCTCTATTGAGACTGGGCCGGGCCGGGCCGCGCCGCCATGACGCCAGAGCCGGCCGGCGCTCGGCCGTCCGGAATTTCTGGTAAGCAGTCGGCGCTTGAACCGCATATTCGTCCCTTCCGCGCCGGGTCGCGCTGGCTACACTCGCTGCAGATCAATCCGCTACCTGCAGTAGCGACCCACCCGGAAGGAAACCAACGTGATGCGTCTCAGTCGATGCGGTGCAATGTCGTCCAAGGCGGTGCGGCAACTCTTGCTGGTTGCGCTCCTGACCGTCGTATGCGGTCTGCAAGGATGCGCCACCTCGCTTGAAACCCTTGGGCTCGGCGTGGGCCTCGGGGCTCTCGGTGTAGCGGGCGGCGCTGTCTGCATGCTGGCTTGCCATTGAACCGCATGCCGGCATAGCGGACTGCAACGCGGCACGGCCGGCGCCGTGTCGCGGGCGTCTTGCCGTGGCTTCGCTGCTGGCGTCCGCGGCCAGCAGCGAACGCTCCAGCTTTGCTTAGAAGTCCGTACTCACCGAGAACCATGCCGTGCGCGGCGCGCCTTCGGTCAGATACCCGCCGAGCGCCGACGACCAGTACGCACGATTGGCGACGTTCGTCACCATCAGGCGCAGCGTGGTGTCGTGCCGGAACACCTGGGTCTTGTAGCGCGCGCCAAGGTCGAAGCGGGTCCACGAGGCAAGCGGCAAGCTGTTGGCCTCGTCGAGATACTGCTTGCCGGTATAGATTGCGCGCGCCATCAAGGTCACGCCCGGCACCTGGGGCAAGTCGTATTCGAGGTTCGCGTTGAAGGTCCACGCCGGCACGCCGATCGGCCGGTTGCCGTTGTAGGTGCCGCCATCGGTGTTCTGGAGCTGCGCATCGATGTACGAGACGCCGCCGAGTACACGCAATCCCTTGATGGGCTCGCCATACGCCGACAGTTCGACGCCACGGTGTCGCTGGGTGCCGTCGGTGGCGTAGATCATCGTCGTGGCGTCGGTGTAGGCCACCGGCTGCTTGATTTCATAGACCGCCAGCGCCGCGCCGTAATTCGTGGCGTCGTACTTGATCCCCGCTTCGATCTGCTTGGCGCGGTAGGGCGCCAGTACGGCGCCGGCGTTGAGCGCATCGCTCGGCGCCGTGCCGCCCTCGGTCAGGCTTTCGCTGCGATTGGCGTAGACCGAAAGGTTAGGCAGGATCTTGTAGACGGCGCCGAACACCGGTGTCGTCGCTGACTCGTTGTAGCTGCTGTCCTGAACGCCGGTGCCATACGCGTAGCCGTTCTCGAGGATGTTCTGATGACGCACGCCCACGGTGAACAGGAAGCGGTTGTCGAAGAAGCCGAGCGTGTCGGAGAGCGCCACGCTGCGCATCAGCGTGCTGCTCACGATGCCCGGCGCCGCGAAGTCGCCGCTCGTGAAATAGGTGGCGGGACGCGGAACCTGGACCGTGTTGTAGAGGCTGGTCGAGAACGAGCTGCCCAGGTCGTAGGCCGCGTCGGCCTGGATCCTGTTGACCAGCGCAGCGAGATTGATCGCATGGCTGACGGGGCCGGTCCACAACTGCCCACGTACGCCGACTTCCGCGGATTGCGCGTCTTCCTTGTACGGCACGCCCATCCGGTACGAAGTGGTTGCGCCGTCGGGGCCGTAGGTGGGTGAGGCGTAGTCGCCGTGTTCGTCGGTGTGACGCACGCCGCCCGATGCGTATACGGTCCAGTTGGGCGCGAAGTCGTATTCGGCGCGCACCATGCCGATGGTGTCTTCCATGTCGGAATACGACCACGACTGGCCGTAGTTATACGAGGCGGACGGCAGCGGCGGAATGATGCTGCTGGTGTCGTAGACCACCGGCCGGCCATCGGTGACGTGCTGCTTCTGATAGATGAAGTCGCCGTACAGGCGCAGTTTGCTGCCGCGATAATCGAGCGACAGCGCGGTTTGCTGTGTGCTGCGATCTTCGTCCTGAATGCTGGTGCTGCCGCCTTCCACGGTCTGATTGACGCGGATGCCGAACTGGTCGTTGTCGCCGAAGCGGCGGCCCACGTCGATGTGCGAGCCGAGCTGGCCGGACGCGCTGCCTTCCACCGTCACGCGCGTGAGCGGCTTGTCGTCGGCGGTCTTGGTTTCCAGATTGATGTTGCCGCCGATCCCGGTGCCGCCTGGCGCCGCGCCGTTTTCGAAGGCGTTGGCGCCCTTGAAGATGTCGACCCGCTCGAGTGCGCCGGTGTCGACGAGCTGGCGCGGCGTCACGCCGTAAAGACCGTTGAGCGCCACGTCGTTCGCGTCGACCTCGAAGCCGCGAATAATATAGTTTTCCGAAAAGTTGCCGAAACCGTATGCGCTGCGGACCGCCGGATCGTTGGCGACCACGTCGGCAAGCGTATGCGCCTGCTGGTCTTCGATCAGTCTGGACGTGTAGCTCGTCATGGAGAACGGCAGGTCGATGATCTTTTGCTTGCCCAGCACACCCACCTGCGCACCCGTTGCAACCTGGCCGCCGGCGTAGGCCGGCGAGAGATCGCCGGGCAGGGCAGTTGCACTGGCGTTGACGGCAATCGTAGGCAATGCGCCTTCTTTAGCCGCCGCGGCCGTGCCACTGGCCGTGCTGGTGTTGGTACTGGTACTGGTACTGGTGCCGGTGCCGGCGCCGGCGGGCGTTGGCGAGCCGTCGGCGTAGGCGTTGACGGCGAGGCTGGCGAGCGGCAGGGCGACGAGAGGAAAGGCACGCCGCACGGCGGCGGCAAGAGGAGCGACGCGCTGTCTGGGAAAGCGCGCCAGGCGTGAGCTGGTCATCGTAGTTATGAAATCGGTCAAGGAGGTCTGAAAAACGCGTGAAGCGCCGTGCAAAAGCGGCCTTCGGGCGCATCCTCGCTAATCAACCCCGTGAACTGATGACAGCTAACGCCCGTTTGCCCGGACGTGAATCATACCTGTAAATGAGAATTGTTTGCGTTTGAAAATAAATTTTCAATTATTACAACCGGCTGCTGCGGCTGGCAGTGTGTGGCCGGCAACCCGATCGAGCCGGACGCAGAAACCGTCCCGCTTGGCCGCGTTGCAGGTCAGGAGGGGGCTGTCGTTGTAGCGCGGCCAGCCGGCGCACGATGGGGCGACGCCGCGTCGCCCGCCAGCCAGCCACGCGGCGCATTGCGCCCGGCTTCAATTCGCGCTGTGTGCGCCGTTGTTCGCAACCAGCGCCGGCGTGGCCGCCACCAGAGCGAGTTCGTCGCTCGACCAGCCGCCGCCTAGCGCATGCAGAAGCTGCACGTTCGCGCTCAACTGGCGTGTCTGGATGTCGAGCACGCCGCGCTGGGCGTCGAGTTCCACGGTCTGCGCCTGCACCACGTCGAGGTAGCCCACGGTGCCTTGCTTGTATTGGCGCAGGGCGAGATCGACCGTGTACTGCGCCGAGGTGGCCGCATCGCGTTGCTCGCCGAGCGCGGTGCCGAGGTACGACAGCAGGGCGAGGTTGTCTTCGACCTGCTGGAACGCGGACAACACCACGCCGCGATAGCGCTCGCCGGCTTCCTCGGTGGCCGCCTTGGCGGCGTCGAGTTTCGCGCGACGGTAGCCGCCGTCGAAGACGTACTGCACGAGTTGCGGACCGATTGCCCAGAACGCGTTAGGCGCGCTCACCAGACCGGCGTACGCGGCGCTCTGCACGCCCCCTTGCAGACCGAGCGTGATGTCCGGGAAGTAAGCCGCACGCGCCACGCCGATCTGCGCGTTGGCCTCCGCGACGCGGCGCTCGGCTGCGGCGACATCGGGACGGCGCTGCAAGAGCGTGGAGGGCACCCCGGTGGGAATCGCCGGCAACGCGATGGCGGCAGTCTGTTGCGGCAGACTGAATTCCGAGGCCGACGCACCCACCAGAACAGCGATCGCATGTTCGAGCAGCGCCCGCTGCGCAAGGTTCTGCGACAGTTGCGATTTCGCCGAGGAGAGCTGCGTTTGCGCGCGCGAGACATCGAGGCCGGACACGATGCCGCTGTTGTGCAGCGTCTGCGTGAGCTGCAGCGCTTTTGCGTAGGCCACTTCCGTCTCGCTCAACAGCGCCGTCTGCTGGTCGAGGCCGCGCAACTGGATATAGCTGTCCGCGAGTTCCACCTGCAGGCTCAACTGCACGGAAGCCAGATCGGCCTTGGTCGCCTGCGCCTCGTCCTTGCCGGCCACCACGGAGTCGCGCACGCGGCCCCAGAGGTCGAGGTCGTATTTGACGGAGGCGCCGAGCGTGATGGAGTTGTAGTCGGCCGGTCCGTTGCCGCGCAACGGCGCGGTATTGGACTGGCGCTCGCGCAGCGGTACGGCGCTCGCGCTGATGGTCGGATACAGTCCCGACTCCACCTGCGCGACGAATGCCTGGGCCTCCTGATAATGCGCGTAAGCCGCGCGCAGATCGGTGTTGTGGGCGAGCAGTTGCGTCTCGAGATCGTCGAGCTGGATGTCGCCATATATTTTCCACCAGCCGTTGCGGTCGATCTGGTCGGCGGGCTGCGCGCTGGTCCACGGGCCTAGCGTTTTGTATTGCGCGGCGACCGGCGTCGCCGGCACCCGATAGTCCGGTGCGAGCGAGCAGGCGGAGAGTGCGGCGACGCCCGCGAGCAGCGCCGGAAGTCCGTACTTAACCATGTGCCGCTGCCTTCTTGTCGGTCGCCGTCGCAACCTGCACGCGGTCGCCGTCGACGAGCCCGTCGGGCGGGGTATCGATCACGCGATCGGTGGCGGCCAGCCCCGCGCCGATCTCTACCGAGTCGCCGAGGTCGCGGTCGATCTTCACATGCTTGAAATGCACCAGGTCGTTCGCATCCAATGTGGCGACCTGGACGCCGCGGCTATCGAACACGAGCGCGCTGGCCGGCACCCGGATCGCATTGGCCGCGACGGGCAGGGTGAACTTCAGGCTGGCAAAGCCGCCGGGCAGCAGCTTGCCGTCGGCATTGTCGACCAGCAATTGCACGAGCGTCGTACCCGAGCTCGAATTGACCGAATCCGCCGCGGCCACCACGCGCGCGGTGAATTGCTGATCGGGATACTCGGGCACGCTGAGCGTGGCGGTGGTGCCGTCGTGGATCGCCGGCGAGTAGTTCTGCGGCACCTGCACGTAGACGCGCAACTGCTTGACCTCGGACACTTCGAACAGCTCCTGGCCGACGCCGCCGCTGCCCGCGTTCACCAGCGCGCCGACGTCGGTATCGCGGGCCGTCACCACGCCATCGAAGGGCGCCACGATGTGTGCGAAGGCCTTGGTGGCCACCAGACGCTCGACATTGGCCTTCGCCGCTGCCGCAGTCGCGGCGCGCGCGGTGTAGTCGGCGGTGCGTTGGTCGACATCCTGCTGGGCGACGGAATCGCTGCCGCGCAACGCTTCCCAACGTTTTGCGGTGGTCCCCGCCACCAGCGCATTGGCCTCTGCACTTTGCTGATCGGCGCGGGCCTGCACCAGTTGCTGGTCGAGTTCGGGCGTGTCGATTTCGGCGAGCACCTGGCCTGCCTTGACGCGCGCGCCGATATCGACGTTCCACGTCTTCAGATAGCCGCTGACCTGCGCGAAAATCGGCGCCCGCGTATAGGCTTCGAGGCGTCCCGGCAGTTGCAGCGACGGACCGTTGGCATCGTGGATGGGCTGGATCAGATTGACGGTCTGCACCGCCTGGGCATCGGTCCAGGTCTTCAGCTTGCGGGCGTCTTCCGCGCGCAGCGTGAGGCCCGCGGCGACGATGCCGAGCACGACCAGCAGGCCGACAATGCCCGCGATCCTGAGCGGACGGCGCGATGGCGGGTTAGCGGGGAAAGTGGATTCAGACGACATGTGCAGGACCTCCCGAGACGGCTGCCGGGGTAGCCGCGCGCCCGGGGCGCGCGTGGACGATACAGAAAATGACGGGGACGAGGAACAGCGAAGCGGTGGTGGCGAACAGCAGGCCGCCGATCACGGCACGGCCGAGCGGCGCGTTCTGCTCACCGCCTTCGCCGAGCGCGAGCGCCATCGGCGCCATGCCGATGATCATCGACAGCGCGGTCATCAGAACCGGACGGAAGCGCGTAAAGCCCGCTTCGAGCGCAGCCTTGAACGGGTCGCCGTGTACGGCGAGACGCTCGCGGCAGAAGCTGACCACCAGAATCGAATTGGCCGTGGCCACCCCCATGCACATGATCGCGCCGGTCAGCGCGGGCACCGAGAGGGTGGTGTGAGTGGCGAACAGCATCCAGACAATGCCCGCCAACGCCGCCGGCAAGGCCGTCACGATCACGAACGGATCGGCCCACGACTGGAAGTTGACCACGATCAAAAGATAGATCAGCACCACGGCGCCAAGCAGTCCGAACAACATGCCGGAGAAGGCGCTGTTCATGGTCTGCACCTGACCCAGCAGCGCGACGGTCGAGCCTTTGGGCAACGCGTGGGCGTTTTCGTGGACGATGCGCTGGATATCGGAGGCCACCGCGCCGAGATCGCGGTCCTGGGTGGTCGCGAAGATCTCGACCATCGGCTGGATGTTGTACTGGCTGACCACCTCGTTGGTGCTGGTGCGCTCCACCGTCGCAAGGCCGCCGAGGATCTGCGCGGCGCCGCCGCCGCTTGCGGTGATCGGCAGGTTTTGCAGCGCCGGGAGCGAATCGAGGCTGTATTGCGGCGTCTGCATCACGATCGGATACGACACGCCGTTCGCGTTGTTCAGCCAGAACGTGGGCGCCACCTGGCTCGAGCCCGCGAGATTGACCACCATGCTATTGGTGACGTCGCGCTCGGTGATGCCCACCAGTTGCGCGCGGGTCCGGTCGACGTCGACATTGAAGGTGGGATTGGCATGCGACTGCGCGATCCGCGCATCGACCACGCCCGGCACATCGCGCACCTCGCGCAGGATACGGTCGGCGTAGACGTAGTTGGCGTCGAGGTTGTTGCCGCGGATCTGCAGATCGATCGGCGCGGGCGAACCGAAGTTCAGGATCTGGCTGATGATGTCGGCGGGCGGGAACGAGAACGTCACGCCGGGGAATTCGCGCGGCAGGCGTTCACGCATCTCGCGCACATACTCGGCGGTCGGATGATGACCCTCGTTCAGCGCAATCTGGATGTCGCCGTCCTGCGAGCCGACCGTGCCGGTGTTGTTGTACGCGGTGTTGATGCCGCTCACCGGCAGGCCCATGTTGTCGACCACGGTACCCAGTTCGTCCGGCGGAATGATTTCGCGGATCGCCCCTTCCACATTCGCAAAGATCTGCGCGGTCTTCTCGACCCGAACCCCAACTGGCGCGCGCACGTGCATCAGGATCTGGCCGGCATCGACGGCAGGAAAGAAGTTGCGGCCCAGGAACGGCACCAGCGCGAACGAAATGAGGACGAAGCTGAGGAAGCCGATCACGAACGGCCGCCGGTGCGTCAGCGCCAGTTCGAGCAAACCGTGGTATCCCGCGCGCACTTTTTCGAAGCGCGCTTCGAAGCCGCGCTGGAAACGCCCGAGCGGGCCCGTGCTTTTCGACTCATGCTCATGATCGCCGGGTACGTGCTGTTTCAGCAGGTACTTGGCCATGGTCGGCACGAGGGTTCTCGACAGGATGAACGACGAGATCATCGCGAAGATCACCGCTTCGGCCATCGGCACGAACAGGAAGCGCGCGACGCCGTTCAGGAAGAACATCGGCACGAACACGATGCAGATACACAGCAGCGAAACGAAGGCCGGTGTGACGATCTGCGCGGCGCCGTCGAGAATTGCCGTCTCCACCTCCTTGCCGTGCTCGAGGTGCCAGTTGATGTTTTCGATCGTGACCGTTGCGTCGTCAACCAGAATCCCCACCGCCAGCGCGAGGCCGCCGAGCGTCATGATGTTCAGCGTCTCGCCGAGCGCGGACAGCGTGGCAATGGAGCCGAGAATGGCGAGCGGGATCGAGGTGGCGATGATGATGGTCGAGCGCCAGCTACCGAGGAACAGCAGGATCATCAGGCTCGTCAGCACGGCCGCGATCACGCCTTCACGCGCCACACCGGTGATGGCCGCGCGCACGAACAGCGACTGGTCGCCGATCGGGTCGATCTGCAGATTGTCGGGCCACGAGGCTTTCGCCGCGGCGATTTGATCCTTGATGCCGGAGATGATCCCGAGCGTGGAGACCGAACCGTTCTTCAGCACGGACATCAGCACCGAACGCTTGCCGTTTACGTGCACGATATTGGTCTGCGGCGGACTGCCGTCGCGCACGTTGGCAATGTCGCGGATATAGACGGTGGTGCCGTTGGCCGCCTTGATCGGCAGATCGCCGAGCGCCTTGATCTGCGACGGGGCGTCGTTCAGTTGCAGCGTGTATTCGTAGTCGCCGATCTTTTCCGTGCCCACCGGCGTGATCAGGTTCTGGCCGGCGAGCGCGTTGGCGACGTCCTGGGCGGACAGGCCGCGCGCCTGCATGGCGACCGGGTCCACGTCGATCTGCACCTGACGTGTCTTGCCGCCGAACGGGTAGGGAATCGCCGCGCCGGCGACGGTCACCAGAACCGGCCGTACCGCATTCAAGCCCAGGTCGCCGAGATTCTGTTCGGTCAGCCCCTTGCCGGATAGCGCCAACTGGATGATCGGTACCGTCGACGCGTTGTAGTTCAGGATCAGCGGCGGGGTCGTGCCGGGCGGCAACTGCCGCAACTGGGTTTGCGCAACCGCCGTCACCTGGGCGTTCGCCGTGCTGATGTTCACGCCAGGCTGGAAGAAGATCTTGATGATCCCGAAGCCCGCGACCGATTCCGCCTCGATATGCTCGACGTCGTTGACCGTGGTGGTGAGCGTGCGTTCGAACGGCGAGGTGATGCGGCCGACCATCTGGTCCGGCGGCAGGCCGGTGTATTGCCACACCACGCTGATCACCGGAATCCTGATATCCGGGAAAATGTCGGTAGGCGTCTTCATCGCGGACAACGGCCCGATGATGAGGATGAAGATCGCCAGCACGACGAAAGTATAGGGACGCCGGAGGGCGATACGGACTAGGCCGAGCATGTGGTTTCCAGGGCTTGGAGGAAGACGTCGTTGCGCTGGTGCAGGCGTGGAGAGCGTCCGTAGCCTGAGCCAAGGCAAAATGTACACAAAGCCTGGAATTGCTGCTGACGGGAAAATAAAGTCCCGCGTACGGCAAGGTCTTCACCAGGCTTTCAAAGCATGCAGATGGTCAGCGCCGATTAGCGGCGAGATCACGGCGACGCAGCGTAACGGGCGATACCGCGCCTTAAAAGAGACCTTTCGCACAATACTGTTGTGTGAAAAACAGGGGGATTTAAAACGGCAACCGGATAAGCTCGACAAAAGCGGATTGGCTTGCGAAACGCTTGTCATGGCGCGGACATTCGTTTCGCTTTACGCATGACAATCTACCGCGAAACGAGGGTTATCGCAGAGCGCTTAAGTATCTAGAATCAGCGCGTCGCTCTTCAGGAATTCATTGGCCGCCAATGCACGGCCGCCCCTGGTCGCGACGACATGACACTGCATGCAGTGCGCCCCGGACGCGAGAGGTCCAGGGTGTGCGATGCGGTGCTGCCGCAAGGCAGATGTCTCCGAGAAGCATTTTTTGCCCGCCCATCGAGGCGGGCGTTTTTCTTGGCAGAACCAGGTGTTTGCAAGCTCCATGAAAAATTCCGCCCGGCTTTTGACCGGACGGCATGTCCTTGCTCGCAGCATTCGATAACGCTGCGCCGCAGAGATGCGCTTAGAACGTGTGACGGATACCGGCGGTCACGGCGACCTGGCTGTTAGTGGCCGATGCCGCCGACAGGCCGTTGATCATCGCGCCGATCGAAGCGCCATCTTCGGTCACGTGCTGATATTCGCCTTGCAGATAGACTTCAGTGCGCTTGGACAGCAGATACGCAGCCTGAAGATTGACCTGATTCCACTTCGGGTTGGCGCCATCGAGACTGGCGTCGGTGTACGTATAGGCGCCGGCCAGGCTGATGGCCGGAGTGATGAAGTAATGCCCGTTCACTTCATAGTTGTTGAAGCGGGCGCTGCCGCCATCCAGCGCAATACCGCCGCTGACGCCGGCCTGACTCGCGGAAATCCCGAAGGCCTGGTTCAGCAGGGTCTGCGTAAACACGAAGCCTGCCGTGGCCGGGCCGAACACATATTTGACGCCGGCGCCCCAGGTGCGCTGGCGTCCCGCGAAGAAGGTGGCGTCGCCGTCGAGTGCGCCGTTGGTGTTCGTGACGGCCACCGAGGTGACGTCGCTGTTCAGTTGCAGGTAGCCGGCCGCAACGGTCAGGCCGCTGTAGTTATACGAGGCGCCGAAGCTATACGCGCGGTTGTTCGCAAAGGCACCCGCTTCGTTCGAGAAGCCATACAACGCGCCGAACTTGAAGCCGTTGTAGTTGGCGCTCTGGAACTTGACCGAGTTGTCGACGCGGAAATCGTTGTCGAGGTTGTCGTTGTCGAACGGATGCGCGAAGAACGTGCCGCCGTATTGCGTACCGGTCAGCGCCAGCGGACCGAGATAATCGACCACGCTGTCGTACTGGCGGCCCAACGTCACCGCGCCATACTGGTCGCCGGACAGGCCGACAAACGCCTGGCGGCCGAACAGACGGCTGTCCTGACGCAGTGCGCCGTTGGTGACGTTAAAGCCGTTTTCCAGGGTGAAGATGGCGTTCAGACCACCGCCCAGGTCCTCCGATCCACGCAGACCCCAGCGGCTCGTATTGATCGCGCCGTCGGTTTCCTGCCAGTTGCTGTGGCCCGCCTGGTTGCTGGTGTAGGTAATGCCCGCGTCGATCAAGCCATACAGCGTCACGCTGCTTTGAGCGTGCGCAGCAGTAGCAAAAGCGCCCGTCAGGGCAGCTAACATTACGGTCTTTTTCATGTCTTTGCTCCGGGAACAATGGTGCATTGTTTATAGGTAGAGCCCTCGTTGGAACAACGGTTTTCAGGGCACGTGCAGTGTAAATAGACGCCTGCGAAGCGAATCCGCGATTTTTCGCAATACTGATTTTGTGGGTCAGAAACGATGCGTGCGGAGCACACGGCAAAGCCTTGATGGAGAAGCAAGCGGTGGCATGCGCAGGGCGCGCGTGAACATGCGGACGAGGTCCTTGACCGCTGCGTGTGGCCGGATTGTGACGTCGAATGATGCGCAAAAACAACGCGAAGCCATACGCAACCATGCGTGCGTTCTTCTGACGATTCGTCGTGCACGGCCTGCTTCGGGGATTTCGTGTATATTGCATTTTGACGATTAAAAGTGCAAAGTAACACGATGGAAAATCTCTCGACCTTTCCCCTGGCTCCCGAGGCCCGCTTGAGTATCGGTGGCGCGTCCTACCGGTTTGTGGATCTGCCGGCGCTGTTCGGCGCGCAACTGCGGTCTCTGCCCGTCGTGTTGCGGCTGCTGCTCGAGAACGTGATCCGCAACGCCGAGGGGAGCGAGCGGGACAGTGCCGTGCAGGCCATCTTTGCGTGGCTCGCGCACGGCACGAGCGAGGCGGAGATCGCCTTTCATCCGGGCCGGGTGCTGATGCACGACACCACCAGTACGCCGGCGCTCGTCGACGTGGCCGCCATGCGCGACGCGCTGGCGGAAGCGGGTGTCGATCCGGCTGCGCTGAATCCGATCCTGCCGGTGGACGTATCCGTCGACCATTCGCTCGCAGTCGAGCACTTCGCCCGCGCGGATGCGGCAACGCACAACCTGCAGCTCGAACTGCGCCGCAACGAGGAGCGCTACCGCTTTCTGCGCTGGGCGTCGCGAGCGCTCACGGGCGTGCGGATTCATCCGCCCGGCACGGGCATCATGCACACCATCAACCTCGAACAACTCGCGAGCGTCGTGTCGACCGAAAGCCGGGACGGCGACAGGTGGGCGGTGCCCGATACGCTGATTGGAACCGACAGCCATACGCCCATGATCAACGGCATCGGCGTACTCGGTTGGGGCGTGGGCGGACTCGAAGCGCAGACGGTGATGTTCGGCCTGCCCGTCATGCAGCGCATACCCGACGTAGTGGGCGTGCGCTTGACCGGCGCCCTTCCGGCGGGAACATGCGCCACCGATCTGGCCTTGACGGTGACGCAACGCCTGCGTCAGATCGGCGTCTCGGGAGAGTTCGTCGAGTTCTTCGGACCCGGCGTCGCGAGCCTGAGTGCGGGCGAGCGAGCGGTGGTCGCCAACATGGCGCCGGAATACGGCGCAACGACGGGCTACTTCCCGGTCGACGAACACACCCTGGCCTATCTTCACGCGACGCATCGCGAGGCGGCCGCGATCAAGCTTGTCGAGACGTACACGAAAAGCACCGGCCTATGGTTCGACCCGGAGGCAGAGCCGCGCTACACACGCGTGCTCGACATCGATCTGGCTGCGATCGGCATGCACGTCGCCGGGCCGCGCCGGCCGCAAGACCTGCTGAGCTATGCCGACACCGCAACGGCACTCGCCGCGCTCGCTTTCACGCCGGCACATGGGCCCGCTGCGATGCCGAAGCATCCGGTCGCAATTGCGGCCATCACGAGTTGCACGAATACGTCGGATCCCGCGCTCCTGATCGCAGCGGGTCTCGTGGCGCGCAAGGCGCACCGCCTTGGGCTGAAGACGCCGGCCTGGGTCAAGACCTCGCTCGCGCCCGGTTCGCCCGCTGCAGCTGCGTATCTGGAGCGGGCCGGGCTGATCGAAGATCTGGCGGCGCTTGGTTTCGACATCGTCGGTTACGGGTGCACGACGTGCATCGGTAACTCGGGTCCGCTGACCGAACCCATTCAGAATGCGCTTGCCGCAGGCTCGATTCATCCGGTCGCCGTGTTGTCCGGCAACCGCAATTTTGCCGGACGCATTCATCCCGACCTCGATCTCGGCTTCATCATGTCACCGCCGCTGGTGATCGCCTTCGCGCTCGCGGGTAACGCGCAAGTGGACCTGAGCCGCGAACCGGTGCAAATTGCGGCGGACGGCACGCCGGTCCATCTGCGGGATTTGTGGCCGAGCCGCGCGGAGATTGCAGCAGTCCTCACCATCGCAGCGGAGCCGGACGACTATCCGCGTGCATTCGCGCTCGCCAGTCGGAATCCGGTCTGGCATGGTTTGATTGCACCGGATAGCCAGCGCTTTCCGTGGGACCCGAAGTCGACTGCCTTGCGCCGGCCGCCGTTCGCTGCCGTCACGGAGGCGAGCCAGCTTGGCTGTTACCGGGCCTACCCGCTGCTGGTGCTGGGAGACGACATCACCACGGACCATATCTCGCCCGCGAGTGCGATTCCGCGAGACAGCCTGGTGGCCGATTATCTGGTGGAGCGCGGCGACGACCGCAACGACCTGAATGTGTTTGCGTCCCGGCGCGGCAACTGGGAAGTGATGGTACGAGCAGCGTTCCACAGCAAAACGCTGGTCAATCTGCTGAAGCCCGACGTGCCGGTCGCCCACACGCTGCACGTGCCGAGTGGGGACGTGCTGCCGATTTTTGCAGCGGCCGAACGCTACCGGCAGCAGGGCGAGGCCCTTGTGCTGATCGCGGGCGAACGCTACGGCACGGGGTCCTCGCGCGACTGGGCGGCCAAAGGACAACGTCTGCTTGGCATTCGCGCGGTGCTGGCGGTCAGCTTCGAACGCATTCACCGCTCCAACCTGATCGGGATGGGGATTCTGCCGCTGCGCCTGCCGTCGGGCGTGAATCCCGCGACCCTGATGATCCAGCCGGGCGATACGGTTGAAGTGGATGCGCAAGCCGACGCGCTCGCACCGCGCTGTGCAGTGGCGATTCGCGTTCGGCGCAGCAGTGGCAGAATCGAAGCATTCGAAGCCAGCGCCGCCATCGAAACGCAACTGGAGGTGCAGTTGCTGCGCGCCGGCGGCGTGATTCCTTCCATCCTGCGCAACACGATCGCCAGGCAAGCCCGTTGATGCCACGGTCTCCTAACGACCTCACGCTCATGAACCACGATAGATCCATTGCGAGCAAGATTGTCGAATTGATCCAGGCGGACGGCATGGAGGTGGGCAGTCATCTGCCCGCCCAGATGCTGGCCGACCGGCTGCGCGTGTCGCGCTCGCCGGTCAACGAAGCGCTTTCGCTTCTGCACGAAAAGGGCGTACTGAGCCGCGAGCGCAACCGCGGCTTTTTTCTGGCCCGGCCGGTCGAAGCCCCGCTTTCGGATGTGGTCGACGCATTGGGCCTCGCGCAAGCCGACGTAGTGACGAGCGTCTACTTCCGGATCGCGGACGATCTGCTCAAAGGCGCCCTGCCGCAGGCATTTTCAGAGCAGATGATCCGCACGCGCTACGGCCTGACCAACGCGCAACTGGCCGCCGTACTCGGCCGCATTGCCCAGGAGGGCTGGGCCGAACGCAAGCCGGGCTATGGCTGGGAATTCTCGACCATGCTGACCACGCCCGACAGTCTGCTGCAATCGTATCGCCTGCGGCTCGCGCTGGAGCCGGCGGCGTTGCTGGAACCGGGCTTTCGCCTCGAGCCCAGCGTGCTCGCGCGCTGCCGTGCGGCGGAGCAGCACCTGCTCGATGGCGGCATTCAGACCGATACGGCCGATCAGTTGCACGAGCGCGGCGTGCGGTTTCACGAGTCGCTGGTCGAAGCCTCCGGCAACCCGTTTTTTATCGACACGATCAAACGGGTGAACCGCGTCCGCCGTTTACTCTCGTACCGCTCCATGCAGGATCGGCAACGCTATACGAAGCATTGCAAGCAGCATCTCCAGATCCTGAACCTGCTCGAGAAAGAGCGCAACGAAGAGGCCGCCGAAGCCTTGCGCGCCCACCTGAAACATACGCTCGATGCGCTTTCGCGGATCGCCGGCATCCTTAAACCCTAGCTTGAACCACAACGGCGGCGCATCCCATGGCGCGGCCTGGAGACTCGACGATGACCCTCACGCCTTCCATTCGCGCTGCCTTTACGCCCACCGGCAAGCTCAGGGCGTCGATCAACCTCGGCAATCCGATCCTCGCGAATAAGGACGCCGCCACGGGGCAGCCGTTCGGCGTCTCGATCGACCTCGCCAACGAATTCGGCCAGAGACTTGGCGCCGAGGTGGAACTGGTCGTGTTCGACACCGCGGGCAAATCGGTGGAGGCGGTCGCGGACGAGCGGGCCGACATCGGCTTCTTCGCCATCGACCCCGCGCGCGGCGCGAGCATTGCGTTCACCGCGCCCTATGTGCTGATCGAAGGCTACTACCTGGTGCGCAACGCCTCCGCGATTCGCCGCAACGCGGAGGTCGACACGGCGGCTCACCGCGTCGCGGTGGGCAAGGGCAGCGCCTACGACCTGTTTCTCACGCGCGAACTGCGCCACGCGCACATCGTGCGTGCGCCCAGTTCGCCCGCCGTGGTGCAGACCTTCCTCGCAGAGGGGCTGGAGGTGGCGGCCGGCGTGAAGCAGCAGCTCGAGGCGGACGCCGCGCTTCACCCCGGTTTGCGTCTGCTGGACGAGCGCTTCATGGTGATTCAGCAGGCCATGGGGACGCCCCGCAGCCGGGGTGAGGCCGCCGCGCAGTATTTGCGGGAGTTTGTCGAGGAGAGGAAGTCGTCGGGGTTCGTCGCGGCGGCGCTGGCTCGCCACGCCATTCAAGGGGCGCTGGTGGCGCCTGCGGGGTGAGCGCCAGGGGGCAGGCGAGCGGTGGGCGATCTAAAAAGCAGATCACGATATTTTGTCGTGACTTCCTTGGCCGGCGTGGCTTGCTTAGGATCGCTCCGAGAGGTCGATATTCCGAAACTCCAACAGATCGATACCCCAAGCACGGAGACCCGATGTTCCCGCCCCAGCCTTTAACGCGAACGTGCGTGCCGAATACGCCGCCGCTCAGCCTCGACCTCATGCCAGTCCACTCAGGGCGGATCTTCGCGGAGTACCGTTTGTGATCGATCGCGGGATGCGTTTCTGCCGTTGTCTGCTCCAGAGCGCCGCGTTAGGGATGGCGTCTGCCGCCTTTGCGTCTGCGTCGTCCATTGAACCTGCGTCGGGCCAGGCGGCGGCACACGAGATCCGCGTGGCCGAGGGCGAGGACACACCCACCTCGATGCCCGGCAACGTGGCGCGCAACACCGCCACGGACAACATTCTCGGCAATGTCGTCGAATCGCTGGTCGCGCTGCGCGCCGATCTGAGCGTGGGACCGATGCTCGCGGACAGTTGGGACATTACGCCGGACGGCAAGACCTACACGTTTCATCTGCGCCATGGCGTGCTGTTTCATAACGGCGCGTCCGTGACCTCCGCCGAAGTCAAATGGAGCTTCCAGTATCTGATGAAGCGCAGTTCGGGCTTCGAGTGCCGCAGCGTGTTCGACGGCAATCGCGGCGTGAAGGTGCTGGCCGTGCGCACGCCCGATCCGTACACGGTCGTATTCGAACTGGACCGTCCGTACGCGCTCTTTCTCAAACAGATGGTCGATCCGCGCTGCCCGCTGGCGGTGCTGCATCCGTCCAGCGTGGACAGCGCGGGCCAATGGCTGAAGCCGGTGGCTACCGGCCCGTTTGTATTCGCCGACTGGAAGCGCGGCCAGTACCTGCTGCTCAAGCCGTTCCCGCAATACCGCCCGCGTGCCGAGCCGCCGAGCGGCCTCGCCGGCGCCAAGGTGGCGCACGCGGACGTGCGCTTCGTGGTGATCCCCGACGAAGCCGCGCAGAAATCCGCGCTGGCGGCCGGCCAGATCGACGCCATGACGATCAGCGAAAACAGTCTGCTGCCGCCCGATCCGCGCTGGCATCTGATCGACGGTCCGAGCGCCGATCCGGCCGTGCTGCTGATGCAAACCCGCGACCCGTTGCTCTCGGACGTGCACATGCGTCGCGCGATTGCTCTCGCGCTCGATCTGCCCGGCATCGTCAACGCGGTGACGGATGGTCACGCGCGCTACAACCCGTCGCTCGTGCCCGATGCCAACGAACTGTTCTCGCCCGTCGACGCAAGCGGCTATACGCAGAACCTGCCCGAGGTGAAGCGTCTGCTCGCGCAGGCCGGTTATCACGGTCAGACGCTGAAGCTCGAAACCAGTCGCCGCTTCGAGCATATGTACACGCTGGCGGTCTACGTGCAATCGCTCCTGACGAAGGCCAGCATTCGCACGGAACTGGACATCGTCGAATGGGGCAAGCAGGTGAGCGATTTCCGCGCGGGGCGCTTTCAGATGATGTCGTTCGGCTATTCGGCGCGGATCGACCCTGCGCTCATGTTCGGCGACGTACTCGGCGACAAGTCGAAAACGCCGATGGCGCAGTGGGAGAACCCGGCTGCACTCGACCTGCTGCACAGCCTGCAGGGCGTGACCGACGACGCGACCCGCAAGCACACCTTCGAGCGCCTGCATCAGATGATGCTCGCCGACACGCCGCTGCTCGGCATGTACTACACGCCCGATCTGCTTCTGGTCAGCAGCCGGCTGCACGGTCTGACGTCGTGGCCGATGCGCCGCATCCGCCTGTTTAACGTGAGCAAGGACTAGAGAACGCGATGCTTTCCTACATGATCAAACGCATCGCGATGGCGGTGCCGACTGTGCTGATCGTGACCCTGCTCGTCTTCGGCATGATGCGCGCGATTCCGGGCGACCCGGCTTCGTTGATGCTCGGCGACGTCAACGATCCGGCGCTGCTCGCGCAACTGCGTCATCAGTTCGGGCTCGATCGTTCGGTACCCGAACAGTTCGTGCTGTGGGTGACGCACCTGGCGCATGGCGACCTCGGCATGTCGATCGCGCGTCATCAACCGGTGGCGGAGCTGATCCGCACTACGTTCCCGGTCACCGCCGAAATCGTGCTGTCGGCGACGCTGTTCGCAAGCCTGATCGCGATTCCGGCGGGTCTGTTTGCGGCGTGGTCGCAGAATCGTCGCGCCGATCCGGCGATTGTGTTTACCAGCATCCTGCTGGTCTCGCTGCCGAGCTTCTGGGTCGGCATTCTGCTGATGTGGGTCTTCGGCGTGAAGCTGCAATGGTTGCCGACCTTCGGCTTCGAAACCTTCAGCGAGGCCGGATGGGGCACCGTGCGCTATCTGGTGCTGCCGGTGCTTGCGGTCGCGCTCGGTGAGATCGCCGTGCTCACGCGCATGATGCGCGCGAGCAGTCTCGAGGTGCTGCGGCTCGAATACATTTCGCACGCCCGCGCGAAAGGACTCTCGGAGCCGCGCGTGTTGCTGCGCCATGCGCTGCCGAATGCCTTCGGTCCGGCGTTGACCGTGGTCGGCCTGATCCTCGGGCACCTGCTGGCCGGCGGCGCTGTCATCGAAACGGTGTTTACGCTGCCTGGCATGGGGCGCCTGCTGGTCGAGAGCATCTATGCGCGCGACTATCCGGTGGTGCAGGCCTGCCTGCTGGTGATTGCGCTGCTGTACGTCCTCGTCAATCTCGTCGTCGACCTGCTGTATCCGGTCTTCGATCCGCGCATGAAACTCTAGATGAAACTGCTTTCCTTCAAACGGCTCAATCTGAAGCTCGGCATCGTGCTGGTCGGCTTGCTGGTGGCGACGGCGCTGATCGGCCTCGTCTATACGCCCTATGACCCGACCGACGTCGATCTGGTGACGCGCTACGCAGCCCCGAGCCTCCAGCATTGGCTCGGCACCGACGAGTTCGGACGCGATGTGCTGTCGCGCATCATGGCCGGCGCGTCGGTGAGTCTGACCGTAAGCATCGGCTCGGTGTTTTTTGCGCTTGCGCTCGGTACCGCACTGGGTACGGTGTCGGGTTATATCGGCGGCTGGCTGGACCGTGTGGTGCTCGTGCTGGTCGATGCCCTGATGGCCTTTCCGGGTTTGCTGCTGGCGCTGGGTATCATGACCGTGCTCGGCCCGTCGAAGTGGTCCGTGGTGCTGGCGCTGGGTCTCGCATACACGCCGTCGGTGACGCGGCTCGCGCGCGGCGGCACGCTGTCGCTGCGCAGCCGCGATTTTGTCGTCGCCTCGCAGGCGATGGGCAATGGCGGCGTGTGGACGCTGTTCCGGCATGTGCTGCCGAACAGTCTCGCGCCGCTGCTGATTTTTTCGACCTCGCTGTTTGGCTCCGCCTTGCTCGCCGAAAGCGCGCTGAGCTTTCTCGGGCTCGGCGTGCCGCCGCCCGCGCCGACCTGGGGCGGCATGCTCGCCGATAGCCGCAACGCCATCGACCGCGCCATCTGGCTGGCGATTTTCCCCGGCATGTCGATTTCCCTCGCGCTGCTCGGCATCAACATGCTCGGCGATGCGGTGCGCGATCTGCTCGATCCGCGCATGAACGGAGGGGCCAAATGATGACGCGTCACTCTGTGATTATGACTTCCTCTGCGAGTGCTCAGGCGCATACGTCTGGTCCAGCCGTTAGTCAACCTAAACAACTGCTGCTGAGCGTACGCGACCTGACGCTCGGATTCCGCACGCCCGATGGCGGCGCAAAGCCGGTCGTGCAACGGGTCAGCTTCGACCTCGATGCGGGACAGTCGCTGGCGGTGGTGGGCGAATCGGGCAGCGGCAAGACCCTGATCGGCAAAACGCTGCTCGGCTTGCTGCCGGATGCGGCGCAGATCATGGGCGGCAGCGTGAGGTTTGCGGGCCAGCCGTTGCTCGAACAGACGCCGGCCCAGTGGCGAACCACGCGGGGTATCGGCATCGGCATGGTGTTTCAGGAACCGATGGTGTCGCTGAATCCGGCGTTCCGGATCGGCGAGCAGTTGACCGAAGCGCTCGTGCGCCGCCGCGGCGTGCCGCGCGCGCAAGCCTGGGCGCAGGCCGTTGCGATGCTCGAACGGGTGCGCGTGCGCGATCCGCAGGGCTGCATGAAGCGCTATCCACATGAGTTTTCGGGCGGGATGCGTCAACGCATCATGCTCGCGGCCGTGATGCTGTTGCGGCCCAAACTGTTGATCGCCGACGAACCGACTACTGCGCTCGACTGCGTGGTCCAGAAGGAAGTGCTCGATCTGATGACGGAGCTCACTCGCGAAGAGGGCACCGCGCTGATCTTTATTAGCCACAATCTGGCGCTGGTGGCCGCGTACACCGAGCAGGTGCTGGTGATGCGTGCGGGTGTGGCCGTCGAAACCGGTCCCGCCGCGCAGGTGCTGTCGCGGCCGTCGCATGACTACACGCTGGCGTTGCTCGACGCCTTGCCGCGGCGCTTGCCTGCCGTCTCGCCTGAAGCGTCTGAAGCGTCCGACGCATCGGCTGCATCCGCTGCGCCGCTTCCTGCGCCTGTTCTCGAAGTGCGTGACGTCGTAATCGACTATCAGGCCGCGCGCAGCGGCATGGCGGCCTGGTTTGGCGGCAAGCGCAGCGTGCGCGCGGTGCATCGCACCTCGTTCAGCTTGCGGGCCGGCGAGACGCTGGCGATTGTCGGCGAGTCGGGTAGCGGCAAGACGAGTCTGACGAAGGTCGTGCTCGGCCTCGTCGAGCCCGCCGGGGGCGATGTGCTGCTCAACGGCGAGCGCTTTCTCGGTACCGGTGCGAAGCAATTGCAGGCTGCGCGCCGTGCGATCCAGATCGTCTTCCAGGATCCGTATTCCTCGCTCGATCCGCGCATGCGGGTCGGCGCGCTGGTGGCCGAAGGACTGCGCGCGGACCGCGCGCTGAGTGCCGCCCAACGTACCGAGCGGGTGAGCACCGCACTGGCCGACGTCGGGCTGGCCGATCACGCGCGGCGCTTCGTCCACGAGTTGTCCGGCGGTCAGCGCCAGCGCGTGGCCATTGCGAGAGCGTTGGCAAGCCGCCCGGCCGTGATCATCGCCGACGAACCCGTTTCGGCGCTCGACGTGACGGTCCAGAAGCAGGTGCTCGACATGCTGGTGTCGTTGCAGGCGCGCTACGGTTTCGCCTGTCTGCTGATTTCGCATGACCTCGGCGTGGTCGAGCAGATCGCGGACCGGGTGCTGGTGATGCTGCGCGGACATGTGGTCGAGGAAGGCACTCGTGACGCCGTCTTCGACGATCCGTGCCACCCGTATACACGTCGTTTGCTGCAGGCGGTCCCGGAGTTGCGCGGCAATCGTGTGGACGGCTTCAAGGTGCTGTCGCGCGAAGTGCCTGCGCAACGATTGGGCGATGCGGCGTATTTCAATCCGGACCATGCCCAGCAGGATGCGCAGCAAGGCGGGCAACCGGCGGTGCCGCATCTGGCCGAGGTCGTTCAAGGTGCGGCGGGGCATCGCGTTGCCTTGCAGGCCGGAGCCTGAGGGCGGCGTTTCAGTTTACGTTTCTGTGTACCGGCAGTAGGCAGAAGCAATAAAAAAGGTGCCGCGCGGCACCTTTTTGACATCGTCTGAACAGAGAAACGGTCAGAACCTATGCCGGATCCCGACTACGACTGCGGTCTGCACATCGGTCGACGAGTTCGACAGATTGGCGATCGCCGCCACCGCCGGCTTGCCGGTCGAGTCTTCGCCGCTTGCGTGTTCGTAGATGCCGACCAGATACAGGTCGGTGCGTTTCGAGAGGAAGTAGTTGGCGCCGAGGTTGACCTGGTTGTACGTCGCACCGGAGATGCTGCCGACCGAGTCGCCGCGCGTGTACGTATAAGCCACGCCAAGCTGCAGTGCCGGCGTGACCAGGTACGCGAAGTTCAGTTCGCCGATATTGAACGACGCGGTGCCGGTCAGATGTTTCGGGTTCAGGCCGGCGCCGGCTTCGCTGCCGAGGTTCTGGAAGGCCACGTTGCTATAGACGCCGCCGATCGTCGCATTGCCGATCCGGTAAGCGGCGCCTGCCGAGATCACCTGCCACGCGCCGGCCGAGGCGAAGCCGCTGTACACCGGGCTCGACATGTTGAGGGCGCTGGTCGAAGTCGATGTATTGGCGTTCGGGTTGGTGCCGAACACCGAGTAGTTCGGGTCCTTGGCTTTTTCATAGGCTACGCCGAGACTCAGCGTGCCGTTGTGGTAACCGGCGCCCAGGCCGTACAACTGGTCTTCGGTGAAGTCACCGGCTTTGCCGCCGAGGCTGTAGATGCCGCCGAAGGTAAAGCCGCCGTAGTTCTGGCTCGCGTACTTGATCGAATTGTTGATGCGGTCGGAGTTGTCGAGGTTGTCCATGTCGCCGGGGTGCGCGCCGTAAATGCTGCCCCATTCCGTGGCGGTCACGAGTTCTTCGGCGTTGGCCGATTCGAAGCTGCCCACGTAGTCGCCGAGGGTGTCGTATTGACGGCCGAGGGTGACGGTACCATAGGGACTCGCGAGGCCCACATAGGCCTTACGTCCGAACAGGTCGCCGCCCTGGCCCAGCGTGCCGTTGTTGATGGCAAAGCCGCCTTCGAGCCGGAAGATGGCACTGAGGCCGCCGCCGAGGTCCTCCACGCCGCGAAAGCCCCAGCGATCGCCCTGCAGGTTGCCGGAAGCAAGCGAGTACTGCGAGGCACCTTTGGAGTTCGAGTTGAACGCTAAACCCGTATCGAGCAGGCCGTAAAGCGTCACGCTGCTCTGCGCGTGCGCGACGCTCGAGAAGGCGCAGAGCGCGGCAATCATGGGTATGGTCTTTTTCATCGTAGTTATCCTCGGCAGAGCCGGATGCAATTGATATGAATTGAAGCGAGCTGCGGTGAAGCAGGACCTGCGCGTGAGGCACGGGTTGCGTCAAATCCTATGTGGTCATTTTTTGTCTCGGAAGACCGATCCTTGGCATCGCGATCTAATCGCACGATCACAATGAAGACCCGTATTTGCAGCGCGCTCAAGACCTGTTAGGACTTTTTAGGAATCGGATTCGCTTAAGGTGATCACATGACGTTGAGCCAGCTCAGAGTGTTTTGCGCGGTCGTCGAACAGGGCAGTTTTCGCGCGGCTTCGCGCTCGCTGGACATCGCGCAAAGCGCGTTGACCCACGCTATCCAGAGTCTCGAGGCGGAGCTCGCCGTGCCGTTGCTGACGCGCTCGCATCTCGGCATCAGCCTCACGCCGTTCGGGGAGAAGCTGCTGGCGCGGGCCTCGTCTATCCTCAAGGACTGCGAACGCATCGACCAGGATATGCGCGAACTGGAAGGGGAACCGACCGGGCGCATTGCGCTCGGCCTGACCTCCGAGCCGCTGGCCGAGCTGCTGGTGCCGGTGTTGAAGCGCTTCATGTCGAGCTTCCCGCGGGTGCTCGTGCATCTGTCGAACGGTTCGGCGCAAACGCTGATCGAGCGGATTCGCGACGGACGGCTCGATTTCGCGCTGTGTCCGCTCGCGCCGGAACTGGACGATGTGGACCTGCACATCGACCGGCTCTACCGTTCCTCTCCCGCCATCCTCGCGCGCGCCGGCCACCCGAAGGCCCACGCCACGTCGATTGCCGAACTGGCCGATTCCGAATGGGTAGGCTTCAAACGCGAGGGTGTGGTCGGCATTGCGGCGAACCGGCTGGTGGGGATGTTCGCGACCCACGGGCTGGGCATGCCGAAAATCGTCATTACCGCCGAGACGCTGCTGGAGTCGCTGTTTCTCGTCTGCGAAACGGACTACCTGACGATGGACCCCGGCGTGCTCGCCGACTTCAAACTGTTTTCCGGCTCGCTCGTCAGGGTGCCGATCCGCGAGACCTTCCAGCCGCGCGACGTATCCCTGATCCGGCGCAGCAATTCGCCGTTGACATCGATCGCCCAGGAACTGGCGAGCATGCTGGTGTCCTATGCGCGACTGACGCGCGGCGTGGCCCGCAACGGCTAAAGTCAGGCGCGGATCGCGCGCCACGGATCGGGCCGCCGCGTGCTATCGCGGACCCCCGCGGGTGATCTAAATTGCCGATCACGATAACCCGGAGCACGCTTCCGCCCGTTCCTGCGGGCGCTTAGCATGCCATCAGTGCTTCGACGTTTCTGGCGTTCATAGGGCAAGGCTGGAATCCGCAGGGCGCGCGAGGTGAACCGACCCGGCGCGCCGGCCACAACCGTCGCGGCCAGTTGACGAACCACAGGACCCTTCTTTTCATGCACAGCGTTACACACCGCCTGCTTGCCGCTTCCGATGGCACTGCGCATCAGTTGATCTCGCATCACTTCGGCGCCGGGCATTACGGCAGGAAGATCTATATCCAGGCCGGCCTGCACGCGGACGAAATTCCCGGCATGCTGGTCGCGCTGAGTGTGGCGGACAAGCTGCGACAGCTCGAAGAACAGGGACGCTTGCGCTGCGAAGTGGTGCTGGTGAGCGCGGCTAATCCGATCGGCCTGAGCCAGTACGTGCTCGGCTATGCGATTGGACGCTTCGAACTGGCGAGCGGGCGGAATTTCAACCGGGGTTTCCCGCTGCTGGCGTCGCAGATTGCCGACGCCGTGGAAGGAACACTCACCGCCGACGCCGAAGCAAACCGCAAGGCGATTCACGCGGCCTGGCGCAACCTGTTGCTCGCGCAACAACCCCGCCAGGCATTCGACGATCTGCAGCGCACCTTGATGCTGCTCTCGGTCGACGCGGACATCATTCTCGACCTGCATTGCTCGCGCGAAGCGGCCATGCATGTGTATACGGGCGAAGCGATCTGGCCGGAGGTGGAGCCGCTCGCACGCTACCTCGGCGCGCGTTCGTCGTTGCTGGCGGTGGATTCGGGCGGCCAGTCGTTCGACGAAGCGCACAGCTTCACATGGTGGCAACTGCGGCAACGCCTCGGCGAGCGCTTCCCGATTCCGTACGGCAGCACCGCGGTCACGGTCGAACATCGCGGCCAGCGCGACGTCAGCGACGAGCTGGCACACAAGGATGCGACGGCCATCGTCGATTACCTGACCTATTGTGGCGCCATCGATGCAGCGGCGCCGCCGTTGCCGCCCTTGAGCTTTCCGGCGACGCCACTTGCCGGCAGCGAACAGTTTTATGCCCCGGCTGCGGGCATCCTGCTGCATTGCGTGGAGCCCGGTGCCCACGTCAGTGTCGGGCAGCAGATGTTCGTGATCGTCGATACGACGGACGGGACGCGGCGCGCGCTGCACTCGCATACCGCGGGGGTCTTCTATATGCGCAGAGACGTGAGATATGTGCGGCAGGGCGATCCGCTTGGGCGGGTGTCGGGCCACGAAGTCATCCGCTCGGGCAACCTGCTCAGCGCGTGACGGACTTCGAATGTTGACAAGGTTGAATAGAAAATGACGAGATATATCGATGTAAGCGACGTCCGCAAGCTGGTGACGTCGATCGGCGCGGAAACGTTCATCACCACGATGGCGGATTACATTCGCGCGGACTATCTGCGCTGGAACGAATTCGAGAAGTCGGCGCGCGTGGCCAATCATGTGCCTGGCGGTGTGATCGAACTCATGCCCACGTCCGATAGCACGCTCTATGGCTTCAAGTACGTGAACGGCCACCCGAAAAACACCCACGTCAACATGCTGACCGTGATGGCGTTCGGCGTGCTGGCGGAAGTCGAGTCCGGTTTCCCGGTGCTGTTCAGCGAATTCACCATCATGACGGCATTGCGCACCGCGGCGACTTCGGCATTGGTGGCGAAAGCGCTGGCGCGGCCGGATGCACGCTCGATGGCCCTGATCGGCAACGGCGCACAAAGCGAATTCCAGGTGCTCGCGTTCAAGGCGATACTCGGCGTGAACGAAGTGCGCGTGTTCGATATCGATCCCGCGGCGACCGACAAGCTGATCCGCAACCTGGCCGGCTTCAAGGACCTGAAGATCGTTCGGGCCGCCAGTGCGGCCGAGGCCGTACGCGGCGCGGACATCGTCACGACGGCCACCGCCGACAAGACCAACGCGACCATCCTGACGCCCGACATGATCGAACCGGGCATGCATATCAACGCCGTGGGCGGCGACTGCCCGGGCAAGACCGAACTGCACGCGGATGTGTTGAGAGGCGCGCGCGTGATTGTGGAGTTCGAGCCGCAGACGCGCATCGAGGGCGATATCCAGCAACTGCCGGCGGATTTTCCGGTGGTGGAGTTGTGGCGCGTGTTGTCGGGTGAAGTGGCGGGGCGGCAGGATGCGGCCCAGGTGACCGTGTTCGATTCGGTCGGTTTCGCGCTGGAGGATTTCTCGGCGCTGCGCTATCTGCGCGACGTGACCGACGCGCGCAACATCGGTGAGCATATCGAACTGATTCCGGCGCCGCTGGATCCGAAGAACCTGTATCAGTTCGTTGTGCCCGCAACGGCTGCGGCAACCGCGACCACAACCGCGACCGCAGCGTCCGTGGCAACGTCTACGGCGCAGCAGCCGGTCGCATTGACGGCATGAGAGGATCGCGCCGCGCTGCGAGCGCTTTGCCCACCGCCCAATGCCTCCTGACAGGACCCAGGTGAATCCGTTCTTTCACACGATCCGCTTCCGGATCATCCTTGCGTTCGGCGTCTCCGTGTCGCTGATGGTCGGCATTGGGGCGTTCGGTGTCGTGAGCTTGTGGCGGTTGACCTCGGACATGAGCAGTCTGTATGACGGCAAGGTCACGCCGATTGCCGAGTTGTGCGACGTGCGGGTCGCGCAACTCGATATCCGCTTGCAGCTCAGAGCCATGCAGGGCACCGGCAGCGCCGCGCACGCAGCGGAGATGATGGCGAAGATCCGTACCGATCAGGCGCGCATGGCCGCAGCGTGGAGCGAGTACTTCCTGCATGGCGCGTTCAACGACAAGGAACGCGCCATCGCAAACCGCATCAACGACGCGCTACCACCGTTCAACCACCTCACCGATGCGGCGCTGAACGCGGCGAAGGCTGAAAACTTCACTGACGTGACGGCATCGATCAACGGGATGGTGCCGATCTCCCACACCTTGCAAAAGGCGCTGGATGAAGACGCCGCCTTGAACCTGACGCAGACGAAACAGATCGCGAGCGACAGCGCCGCGACGTTTCGCACGCAGATCCTGATTGCCATTTCGCTGGTCGTGGCCGGCGTCGCGGCGGCGATCGGCGTGTCGATCTACCTGGTCAGAGCGATTTCGACGCCGTTAAGGCACGCGGTCAGCGTCGCCAATCACATTGCGGACGGTCGGCTCGATAACCGGATCCATGTGGAATCGCGCGACGAGTTCGGCCAGCTTCTCGACGCGCTGCGTAAAATGGACCGGCAACTTTGCGACACGGTCGTCGGCATCAAGACCTCGGGAGAGTCGATCTCGGTGGCGGCCGACGAGATCTCGCAAGGCAATACCGATCTCTCGCGACGCACCGAAGAACAGGCGGCGTCGCTTGAAGAAACCGCCAGCAGCATGGAAGAACTCACGTCGACAGTGCGTCACAACGCCGAGAGCGCGAAGCAGGCGGTGATGCTGGCCGAGGTCGCATCGGAAGCTGCCGCGCGCGGCGGACAGTTTGTCGTGCAGGTCGTGGAAACGATGCAGGGTATCTCCGAGAGCTCGGGCCAAGTGGCGGCGATCGTCGACGTGATCCAGAGCATCGCGTTTCAGACCAACATTCTGGCGCTGAACGCCGCCGTCGAGGCGGCGCGCGCGGGCGAACAGGGCCGCGGTTTTGCGGTGGTGGCCGGCGAAGTGCGCACGCTTGCACAACGTAGCGCGGCCGCCGCGAGAGAGATCGGCGCGTTGATCGGCGAGTCGGTCCGGCGCGTCAAGGTGGGCTCGACGCTGGTGGGCCAGGCCGGCGGGACGATCGACGAGATCGTCGTCTCGGTGCGGCGCGTGACCGATATCATGGGCGAGATCTCCTCGGCCTCGGTGGAGCAGAGCCGCGGTATCGAGCAGGTCAACCAGGCTGTGAGGCAGATGGACGAGGTGACCCAGCGTAACGCCGCGCTGGTGGAAGAGGCCGCCGCGGCGGCGCAGGCCATGGCGGATCAGGCACACTCGCTAAGAGAGGCGGTCTCCGTGTTCAGGTTAGGTGAGGCCTTTGCATAGGGACGTGCCGTCGCATGGCGGGTTCGCGCATGGGTACCGCTGTCCAACGTTATTCAATCTCCAGACAAAATGTCAGATTCTTTTCTTGATCGTGGTGTGAAGGCATCAGCCGGTTTAAGTGGCACGGCGCTGGATGGCCTGGCGCGTGCGACCCCGTCTTCCATGGGTGTGGACGCTGACGCGATCGTCGCCTTCCTGGACGCGGTCGAAGCGGCGGACCTCGACCTGCATGCGCTGATGATTCACCGCAACGCTCACGTGGTGGCGGAGGCATGGCGTTGGCCGTACCGCGCGGACCGTCCGCGCAATCTGCATTCCGTGGCGAAAAGCTTTACGGCTTGCGCGATCGGCCTCGCGCTCGAGGAAGGACGCTTTCGCCTCGACGACAAGGTGGTGTCGTTCTTCCCCGAGGCGCTGCCGGCAGGCGTGAGCGACTGGCTCGCGGCCATGACGATCGAGGATCTGCTTACGATGCGTGTGGGTCACGCCGGCGAGACATCCGGTGCGCAATGGCGCGCGCTGGGCACGAGCTGGACAGAGGCGTTCTTCAGGATTCCTATTGTCGATAAACCGGGAGGCGCCTTTCTGTACACGAGCGCGGCCAGCTATATGTTGTCGGCGATCCTGAGCCGCGCGACGGGAGAGACCCTGCACGATTACCTCAAGCCGCGACTGCTCGAGCCTTTGGGCATCAAAGGCGAGTCGTGGGACATCGGTCCCGATGGCATCAATCCGGGCGGCAATGGGCTGATAGCGAAAACAGCGGACATGCTCAAGCTCGGCATCCTGCATGCGCAAAACGGCGTCTGGGAGGGTAAGCGCGTGCTTCCCGAGGCGTGGGTGGCGGAGGCGACCCGCGCGCATGTGGAGTCGGGACGCTACGGATATCACTGGTGGACGAGTCCGGACGGCGGTTCGTATAGCGCGATCGGCAAGTTTGTGCAGATGGCCGTGGTGTTTCCCGCGCACGGTGCGACGCTCGCCGTGACCGGCGCGATCAAGGGCAGTGCGAAGCTCAGGCCCTTCATCGATCGGTACTTTCCAGCGGCGTTCGATGCGGTGCTGACGGATGGGCCCGCTGCCGATGCGAGACTCGGCGCCCGGATTGTCGAATGGCAAAAAGAGGACGCGCCGGTTGCGTGGAAAGCGCCGTATCTGCGGGCGGCGCAAGCGTCGGATGCGAACGGCGGCGCCGCGCGTTCAGGCGCGAGTACAAGGCGCTTTGTCATGCAGCCGAACGCGCAGGGTATTCGGGCACTGCAGCTTGCATTCACAGACGGCGACTGCACACTGCGTCTCGACGATGCGGACGGGCAGCATGTCATCGTCGCGGGCTTCGACCGCTGGATCGAGAGTCCGAATGAGATGCCGGGTAGCGACCTCCATCACGGCTATCATTTGCGCGGCAGTCCCGTGCTTGCGCGAGCGTGCTGGCTGGATGCCTCGCGTCTGCAGATGACATGGATATTCGCCGAGACCGCCTTCCGCGACACCGTCGTATGCGAGTTCGCCGGACAGCAGATTGTCTTCAGGCGCGAAGTCAATATCAACAGCGGGGCGCTGCGCTACGACGAGTTGGTCGGAACGTTGCAGGAATAAATCGAAGCCGTTGGCCTGTTGCACGAACGCGTCGGGCGTGAAAATCAACTTGGGCAGGAGGCCGTATGCAGATGTCACGGCACACGCAGGAGGCTGTCCTCGAGCATGTCATCGGGGCGATCGGCGAACCGGACTTTGCCGCGCGCGCGGCAGGCGCGGTGCTCGCCTGGCTGGACTTCGATCTGGCGACCGTCGTGATCCACCGGCGCGACAACGGCCCTGCACTGATGTTCGATAATTTTGCCGCGGCAGGCGGCAAAGAGGGCGTGCAAAACTACGTCGCCATGACGTACCGTCTGAATCCGGTCCTGCGGTTCTCCCATGGACCCGGTGTGTTTCGCGCCCGCGATTTTCGCATCGGAGCGCAGAACATCGGTGCAGGTCTGCGGCGGTATCTGATCGAGAACCCGGATGAGGAACTCGGCTACCGCACCATCGGCTGGCCGGAAAGGCTCGAAGAAATCGGCCTGTATTTCGAGGCATGCCAGGGTGTGGTGGAGTTCGGCATCTACCGTGAACGCGCAGCACGTGGATTGTCGGCCGGCAGGCTGCATGAACTCTCCGCATTGCGTGGGCCGATTGCAGCCGCGTTCGAGCGCCAGTCCGTTCTCCTCGACCGCTCGCCGCTACGCGGCACGGCGGTATCCAGGGCGCGTTTGTCACGCCGCGAGCTTGAAGTGACCGAACTGCTTCTGACCGGTTGCGGCTCCGAAGCGATTGCGCTTCGTCTCGGCATCAGCGGCCACACCGTCAAGGATCATCGCAAACAGATCTTTCGCAAGCTCGGCATCGGCACGCTTGCCGAGTTGTTTGCGCTGTATCGCGAACGTCACTGAGTTTGCGCATGCCCCCTCTGAAGAGGGATGGTGGCAAATTTCAGGCGCAGGCACGATAAGCCCTTCATCTTATGGAGAGGCCTATGAAATACGTCCGCATGCCCATCGAAACCGAATCGCCCGAGGAGTACGGTTATGGGCGGATTCGCTACAACCTGTCGGAAAGCTCGGTGGCCGACCAGACGCTCGCCGGCCTGAATCTGCAGATTCCCGACCTCAAGCTGCTGTACGGCGAACACCGTGGCGGCGCGTCGCTACGCGCATTGATCGCCGGCGACAACACCGGCGTGAGCGTCGACGATGTGCTGGTCACGACCGGCGCGGCTGGAGCGCTCTTTATCATCGCCACCGCGCTGCTCAGTTCGTACGACCATCTGGTCGTCGTGCGCCCGAACTACGCCACCAATCTGGAGACGCCGAAAGCCATCGGCTGCCGGGTCACCTGTGTCGATCTGCTGTTCGAAGAAGGCTTTGCGATCGACTTCGACAAGCTTGCCGCCGCGATCACGCCATCCACGAAAGTCATCAGCGTGACGTGTCCGCACAATCCCACCGGCGTCATGTATTCCGAGGGCGAACTGCACGGGCTCGTCGAACTCGCGCGCAGGCACGGCTGCTATCTGCTGGTCGACGAAACCTATCGCGATCTGTCGTTCGGCCGGACGTTGCCGTTGGCGGCGTCGCTGGGCTCGCATGTCATCAGCGTGTCGTCGTTATCGAAAGCGTATGGCGTGCCGGGCATCCGGCTGGGATGGATCGTGACGAAAGATGCGCATTTGCAGCAGCTCTTCCTCGCGGCAAAAGAGCAGGTCAGCATCTGCGGCAGCGTGATCGACGAATGGGTGGGCGAGCAGATCCTCGCGCGACGCGCGGCCATTCTGGAGCCGACCCTCGCGGAAATGCGCAGCCGTCTTGCGCTGGTCACGGAGTGGATCGCCAATGAGGCCTGCCTGGAGTGGGTGGCGCCCTCAGGCGGCGTGGTCTGCTTTCCGCGCATGCGCGTGGAGCCGGCCGGCGGCACCGACGCGTTCTATCGGCGGCTGATCGACGTGCAGGGAACCTACGTCGGCCCGGGTCATTGGTTTGAGATGTCAGATGCCTATTTCCGGCTGGGCTACGGCTGGCCGACGCGTACTGAACTGGAGGCGGGGTTGAAGGGCATCTCCATGGCGCTGCGCGGTTGAGTCAGATACCAGATCGCCTGTTTAAAAGCCATCCCTCAAGAAATAATAATCGCCGAATCAGCACTCGATAAATAATTGTTGGCAAACGATTGCTGAGGAATAGAAAGAAAAAATCGGCATGACGAAAATTCAGGGTTAATCCGGTATAAAGATTGCATCTTTGCCCGCCGATATACCTCATGCAGTGCTAGTGAAGTGCAAGGGCGTCGACGCGAAGATCGTCGCAGGGAGGCACTTCTCCGGCACGGCAAACAAACTACATAACCTGAGAGAAAGCACGATCCGGCCCCCTCGTAGCGAGTGAGGCGCCGGCGTGTTTTGGTTTTCTTCACGCGCGTTCAACGAGGAGAACGAAGTGGAACATTCAACGCCCGAGCGGCACCTGGAAATGACCGAGCTCAGCGCGGTCAGCGCTGCGCTAAATCGTGTTCAGGCCGTGATCGAATTCGATCTGCACGGTATCGTCCTGCATGCCAACGACAACTTCCTGAAGACCCTCGGCTACACGCTCGACGAGGTCCGCGGCCAGCATCACCGCATGTTTTGCGAACCCGCTTACGCCGAAAGCGCCGCGTATCGCCAGTTCTGGGAGAAGCTTGCCCGCGGCGAGTTCGATCATGGCGAGTACCAGCGCGTCGGCCGGGGCGGCCGCGAGATCTGGATCAACGCCTCGTATAACCCGGTGTTCGACGCGGACGGCAAGCCTTACAAGGTCATCAAGTTCGCCACCGACATCACCGCGACGCGCCAGCAGAACGCCGAATACGAGGGCAAGGTGCGCGCGCTCGACCGCGCCCAGGCCGTGATCGAATTCGATCTGTCCGGCATGGTGCTGTTCGCCAACCAGAACTTCCTCGACACGCTCGGCTACCGGCTCGACGAGATCCAGGGCAAGCATCACCGCCAGTTTTGCGACGAGGCGTATACGGCCAGCGCGGAATACCGCGATTTCTGGGCCAAGCTCAATCGCGGCGAATTCGATGCGGGGCGCTACAAGCGCATCGCCAAAGGCGGCCGCGCCGTGTGGATTCAGGCCACCTACAACCCGATCTTCGACGTCGGCGGCCGGCTTCATAAGGTGATCAAGTTCGCCACCGACGTCACCGCCCAGGTCGAACTGGAAGAGCGCGTGCGCCGCCGCGCGGACGACGATCAGCGCAAGGTCGCGGCGCTATTGAACGTGGTCAGCAAGGCCGCGGCCGGCGATCTGACCGGCTCGGTCAACGTGTCCGGCAACGAGCCGATCGATCAGCTTGCCGCCGGCATCAAGCGGATGATGGACGATCTGCGCGGCGTGATCGGCAAGGTGGTGGAGTCGGCGGGCGGTTTCACGGCGTCGTCGCAGGATATCGCCGGGCGCGCCAACACGGTGGCAAGCGGCGCGCAGTTGCTCGGCGCGACGGTCGAAGAAATGAACGCGTCGATCGAGGAACTGACCGCTTCGATCAATTCGATTGCCGACAATTCGCGCAGCGCCGACAACCTCGCCAAAGACACCCAGCAGGAAGCCGAGCGCGGCGCCAAGGCGATTGCCCGTTCGATCGAGGCGATGGAGCTGATCAATAAGTCATCCGAAGATATCAGCGAGATCATCAAGGTGATCGGCGAGATTGCCAGCCAGACCAACCTGCTGGCGTTCAATGCGGCGATCGAGGCGGCGCGTGCGGGCGAACACGGGCTCGGCTTCTCGGTGGTGGCCGACGAAGTGCGCAAGCTCGCCGAGCGTTCGTCGCAGGCGACCAAGGAGATCTCGAAGCTGATCAACGAATCGGTCAAGCGGGTGACCCAGGGCAGCGAGATTTCGAAGCAGGCGGGCGAGGCGTTCGACAAGATCGTCAACGGCGTGAGCCGCACGACGCACGCGATCTCGGAGATTTCCTGCGGCGCGGACGAGCAGCTCATCGCGGCTCGCGAGGTCAGCGCGGCGATCCAGCAGGTCGCCGAGGAGACCGAGAAATCCGCCGGCGCCTGCGACACGATTGCGCGCGCCAGCGCCACGCTGATGCAGGGCGCGGAAACGCTCGATCAGACGGTCACGCGCTTTGTCGTCTAACGCGGGAGGCGCCGTGGATACGGAGCGTGAGGTCGATCAGGCGACCCGCCGGGCGTTTTTCGACCAGGTGCGGCGCCACACCGGCATCGCCATGAGCGAGCGCAAGTGGACCTTGCTGGAGGGCCGCTTGCGCCGGCGTCTGCGCGAACTGGCGCTCACCGGCTACCGGGACTACTTGCACGTGCTGGAGGCGAAGCCGGACGAGGTGCGCGATTTCATCGATCTGGTCACCACCAACGAGACCTCGTTCTTTCGCACGCCGCGCATCTGGGAGTACTTCGCCGGGCAATTCCTGCCGCGCTGGTTCGACGCACATGCCGACACGCCCTTGCGGGTGTGGTCGGCGGCGGCGTCGAGCGGGGAGGAGGCGTATACGGTGGCGATGCTGTGTGAGGAGTTTCGCAGCCGCCATCCGGCGTTCCGCTACCGCATTCTCGCCACGGACATCGGCGACGCGATCCTGCGCAAGGCAGCGGCTGCGCACTACCAGGGCCGCAGCATCGACGGGTTGCAGCAGTCGCATCCCGAGTTGCTGGCGAAATACTTCGTCGCGGCGGACGGCGGCTTTAGCGCAGGGCCGGCGTTGCGCGCGAATGTGAGCTTTCGCAGGCACAACCTGCACGAGCCGCCGCGCGACATCGGCGCCATGGATGTCACGCTGCTGCGCAACGTGCTGATCTACTTCGATACCGACGGCCAGCAGGCGGTACTCGAAAACGTGCGTCGCGCGATGGCCCCCGAGGGCGTGTTGATCGTTGGGGAATCCGAATCGTTGAGCCGCTTCGAGATGGGTTTCGCGTTCGAGCAGCCGCTCATCTACCGCAACGGGAGGCGCCCGTGACCGACGACGTCCGCGAGATTCAGGTGCATATGTGCGCGATCGGCATCGGCCAGGGGCGCGACGTGTTGCGCGCCACGCTCGGCTCGTGCGTCGGCATTGGCCTGCTGTGGCGCGAGCGCGCAATTTATGGCCTCGCGCATTGCCTGCTGCCCGACGCACCCACCCGGCCCGAGGGCAACGGCGCCAAATATGTGACCCAGGCCATTCCCTCGCTGCTCCGCTTGATGCAGGTCGAACGGGCTTCGCACGATGCGCTGGAGGCCGTGCTGGCAGGCGGCGCGAATATGGTCCATTACGAACGCCGGCCGGCGCACGCGCCGATCGGCGAACAGAATGTCCGCACCGCGCAGCAGTTGCTTGCAGCGCTCGGCGTGCGCGTGGTGCATGTGGATGTGGGTGGCGAATGCGGCAGGCAACTGCTGATCGATTGCCATCAGCACGCGTTCGCTGTGAAAAAATTTACCCGCACGCTCTGAACGGGGGCCTCAGCATGGATATCAACGCTACGTCCGCGAGCAGTTCCGCCGTCGAACTGTTCGGCTCATTCCATCTCGGCGAGACCGAACTCGCGCTGCCGGTCGCGGCCTTGCAGGAGGTGGTCAACTATCCGGCGGCCGTCACGCCGGTGCCGCTTGCGCCCACTCATCTGCTCGGACTCTTCAATCTGCGCGGCACGCTGATTCCCATTGTCGACCTGCGCCAGTTGCTGCATTTGCCGGACGACACCGCGCGCGCCGCCAGCAAGATCGCCATCGTCGAACTGGGCGACGTGCGCGTGGGGCTGCAGTTCGATACGACCGGCGAAATCCTGCGCGTGCCGGCTGCGCAGAAGATTACGTTCGAGCGTACGGACCACGCTCCGCCGATCATCTGCGGTGCGCTGAAACTCGACGGCGGCGAGCGGATCCTGCAGATCCTCTCGGCAGCCGCGCTGCTCGGCTTGCCCGACGTGCCGCAGTTGCATCATCGCGCCGCGGCGACGGAGCGGCGCGTGCAGCAGGCACAGCGTCGCCAGACCGTGTCGTTTCGCGTCGCCGGGGCGCATCTCGCGCTGCCGATGGCCGCGATTCAGGAGATCATCCGCGTGCCGGCCATGCATCCGTCGCCGCTCGCCGACGAGGTCTGCATCGGCATGCTGAACCTGCGCGGCACGACGGTGCCGGTGATCGACTTTGCCCGCTTCATGGGCCTTGCACGTGACGACGCGGCAGCGTCCGGCCACGCCGCGGCTTCCGATGAACGGCGCATTGTGGTGCTCAACCAGTACGACGTGCATGTCGGCCTGATGGTCGACGAGGTGCGCAGCATCGTCGGCTACCGCGACGACGAACTGATGGTGATGCCCGCCTATAGCCGCCGGCACGTTGCCTTGTTCGCGGGTTGCCTCGGCAACGAAGGACGCGACAGCATCATCCTGCTGAGTCCGGATGCGCTCTGCACGCATCCGCGGATTGCCGCCGTGGCTCAGGGTCATCGCGACCTGTACCGCGACAGAACCCAGACGGAGGCTTCGAACCGGCGCGGCGGCGGCACGCGCGAGACCTATGTGACGTTCCGCCTCGGACATCTGCTCGGCGTGCGCATCGGCCAGTTGCGCGAGGTGATCGACTACTCGGACGAGATCGTCGCGACGCCGGGCGCGCCCGCTTTCGTGCGCGGCGTGCTGCACCTGCGCCGCGAACTCCTCACGGTGATCGACGTGCGCGCCATGTACGGCATGCCGTCCTACGAAGACCCGACGCACGCGAAGATCCTGATCGTCGAACATCGCGGCGAGAAGTACGGACTCGTGGTCGACGCGGTCGACAACATCGTGACCATCGAGTCCGGCAGCCGGATTCCGGTCCCGGCCATGCTGACGCGCCAGCTCGGCAACGGCTGGGGCAACGGCATGACGGAAGCCGTCGAGTTGCCGGGACGCGGCACCTTGATGCTGATCGACCTGGCCACGCTGTGCGAACGCGTCGCGGTGGAGTCGGTGGCCTGACGGCCGGCGTGTGGGTCCGAGGGCAAACGGCCGCCGCGCTTTTTTTGCGCCGCGGCTCCGCGCCTACTGGTCGGCGACCGGTTCGGCGACCGGTTCCGCCGGCGACTGCGCCACGTTCGCGAGTCCGCAGAACCAGTCGCCGCTGTGAGGCGGATATTGCCAGCGCGTGTCCTGCTTCAGGACCGTCGCGCACTGGTCATGCAAGGTGATGCCCGGATCGGCGGAAGTGCATTGCAGGGCCACCGTTGCGGTGGCTGCGTTGGCTGCGGTGGCCGCCCTGGCTGCGTTCGCGGCGTCGGCCGTGTCTGCCTTGCCCGCGTCAGGTTGCGCATGCGCGATGGCGCGCCGGTCCGGGTCGCGGGATAACTCATGCGAACCCGGTGCCGGCTGGTCGGGCTTGTCCGGCTGAGCCGCCGGGCCGCCTTGCGGGAGGCTCGCCAGCAGGCGCTGCAACTCTTCGATGCGCCCGGTGTACCAGGTTTTCAGGCAGGCTTCGTCGCTGCAGTTCGCTTCGCGCCAGGCCCATTTGCTGTCGCTGTCGGCGCGGAACGCCTTGGGGTTGGCGACGGCGCGGCGCGCCTGACGGTACAGCTTGCCGAGCAGGTCGTCGAGGGTGGACAGATCGGCTCGATGGCAGATCAATTGCTCCGGGACCGAGCGGCCCTTGTTGCAATCGAAGCTGGTCGCATGGGCCGGCAGGTGGATGAGCAGCAAGCTCGCGAGAGTGGCAGTGCGGAATATCTTCATGGCGGTACCGGCGAAACAGGGGTTCGGGGTGTGCGATGAATGATCGGCTGAACTGGAATCGCGCAGACCTCAAAAAAAGGACGAGTTTGCGATCTGCTTACCAAATGTTTCCCATACGGTTTCCTGCGCGGCCACGAATGACCTGCGGCGTTCATCGGGATGCGGTACGCTAGCTTTCGCAGCGACCAGCAAACCGCGACAATCAGAAAACCGCCCCGACCTCAGGAGGCCGCAATGCGAAGACAGTTCGTGCAGTGCTGTTATGCAGGGTTGACCAGTCTGTTGCTCGTGCCCGCTGCCGCCTTTGCGCAGACCCAGGCCGTCACCAATGGTCCGGTGAACCTTCGTGCCGGGCCCGCACGAGACTATCCGGTGGTGTCGCAATTGCCGGGCGGCGCACCCGTCACGGTGATGGGCTGCGTGGCCGGTTATAGCTGGTGCGATGTCGCACTGCCGAACCTGCGCGGCTGGGTATATGCAGGCCGTATCAGCTACCCTTATCAAGGTAACCCGGTGCCGGTGCTGAACTACGGCACGGTGATCGGTTTGCCTATCGTCACGTTCTCGATCGGCACGTATTGGGGCAACTATTACCGCGGGCGGCCGTGGTATCGCGATCAATCGCGTTGGGCGCATCGCCCGCCGCCGCGCCCGCCGCATTCCGGCGCGGGACGCCCGCCCGGACGTCCGCCCGGTCCGCCGCCGGGTGGTCCAGGCGGCAGGCCGCCAGGCGGGCGCCCACCGGGGAATGCGGGTGGACGGCCGCCGGGCGGCCAGCCCCCAGGCGGCCAGCGTCCCGGCGCAGGCGGGCAGCGCCCGGGCGGTTCAGGCGGCTCCGGTGGCCGGCCACCGGGAGGCGGAGGCCGGCCGGGCGGAGGTGGCGGAGGTGGCAAGCAGGGCAGGCCGCCGCAGGGCAACTAGGCGGATCTCACCGCATCTCATTGGAGACAGGAGTAATGGCATTGGGTGAACACAAGACGGGCGGAGCGATGGCGGTCGGCCTCGCGACCGTGGCCGCCGACGGCACCATCCTCGATAGCTGGTTTCCCGAGCCCGAGCTGGCCGACGAGCCGCTCGCCGGGGGCACGGTGCGTCTGTCGCACGACGACGTGTCGCGGGCGATCGGCGACGCGGCCGCGAACTGCCTCGGCCCCGACGAACGTCGCGGCGTCGAGGTGGTCGGCGTGCGGACCGCGATCGCGTCGCTTGCCGAGCCGCCGCTCGATGCGCACGACGTCTACCTGCGCCTGCATCTGCTCAGTCACCGGCTGATCAAACCGCACGAAGCGAATCTGAACGGATTGTTCGGATTGCTTGCCAACGTCGCGTGGACCTCGTTCGGCCCCTGCGCCGTGGAGGCGGTGGCCCAGATCCGGATGAAGGCGCGCGCCGCGCGCACCTCGTTCGAAGTCACCAGCATCGACAAATTCCCGCGCATGACCGATTACGTCGTACCGTCGGGCGTGCGCATCGCCAATGTGGACCGGGTGCGCCTCGGCGCCTATCTCGCGCCCGGCACCACAGTGATGCATGAGGGCTTCTGCAATTTCAACGCGGGCACGCTCGGCGTTTCGATGGTCGAAGGGCGCATCAGTTCAGGCGTGGTGGTCGACGACCACAGCGATATCGGCGGCGGCGCGTCGATCATGGGCATGCTCTCGGGCGGCGGCAAGCAGGTGGTTTCGGTAGGCAAGCGCTGCCTGCTGGGCGCGAATGCGGGTATCGGCATTTCGCTCGGCGACGACTGCGTCGTCGAAGCCGGTTGCTATGTCACGGCGGGCACACGGGTGAGCTTGCCGGACGGTTCGGTGGTCAAGGCCGCGACGCTGTCGGGGCAGCCCGACTGGCTGTTCCGGCGCAATTCGCAAAGCGGCGCGGTCGAAGCGATTCCGCGCAACAAAGCATGGGGGCAACTGAATCCGGATTTGCACAAGCACAACTAGGTGGCCGGCATGGCCTCGCCATGCCCGATGGATCAATTGATGCGTCCAGGCGTAAACCCCAGTGTGCCGTAGGCCCAAACCTGCCGATGTTGCGATAGGGGGCTCAGATATGACTTGCCAGGTGACACCAGGTGACACGGTTGGAGCAGCGTCTGACAGCACCCGCTATCCATCGGGGCTGGCTGAGCAATTGCTGGCCTCCGAGCGCAGCGTACTGCGGCTGATCACGCGCAATACGCCGCTGCCGGAACTGCTGGACGAAGTGTGCCGCTACGCGGAGGCCCTGCTCGGCGAGGCCGCGAGTTGTTCGATCCTGCTGCTCGACGAGGACGGCGTCCATGTGCGCGCCGGCGGTGCGCCCTCGCTGCCGAAGTCCTATACGGCCGCGCTCGACGGCGCCGTCATCGGTCCTCAGGTCGGCTCGTGCGGCACGGCGATGTACCTGCGGCGCATGGTGGTGGTCGAGGACATCGAAACGGATCCGCTGTGGGCGGACTACCGGCAGCTCGCCTTGCCGATCGGCCTGCGCGCCTGCTGGTCGATTCCGTTCGAGAACGAAGAAGGCAGGGTGCTCGGCGCCTTCGCGGTCTACCATCGCACGCGGCGCCGCCCCGGTCTCGAAGAAGAAGCGATGCTGCGCAATATCGGCCGCAGTGTCGGCCTCGCGGTCCACCAGGACGCCATCGCGCAACGCCTCGCGCAAAGCGAAGAACATCACCGTCTGGTGGTCGATCACCTGAATGAGGGCATCGTCGTGCAGGCGCGCGGCGGCATCGTGCTGGCCTGCAATCCGAGCGCGCAGCGCATGCTGCATGCGGGGGCGGACCTGATCGGCCGCGATATCCTGACCGTGATGGTGCGCGCCTATCATGAAGACGGCACGCCGATCGCTCACGCCGACCGCCCGACGGTGCGCGCGCTCGCCACCGGCAAAGCGCAGCTCGGCCTGACGCTCGGGCTCGAACTCACCGACGGCGAGATCATCTGGATCACCCTGAACGTGGTGCCGATCCTGAAGCCCGGCGAGCGCGAGCCGGGTTCGGTACTGGTCTCGTTTACCGATATCGGTCCGGTGCGCCAGGCCCAGCAGCAACTCAAATACCTCGCCACCCGCGATTCGCTCACCGGCCTCTATAACCGCGCCTACCTGACCGAACGGATGCGCGACCTGTTCGAGCCGTCGGGCCTGGAGACCGAGCTGGCGCGTGTCGCTGTGCTGTTCGTCGATCTGGACGGCTTCAAGAAGGTCAACGACACGGCCGGCCACGAAGCGGGCGACGCGCTCCTGTGCAGCGTGGCGCGCCGGCTGGCGTCGTGCGTCGCGCCGGAGGACACGCTTGCGCGGGTAGGCGGCGACGAGTTCGTGATCGTCGTGAGCGGCTACAACGACACCGGCGATCTGATCGCGCTGGCGCGGCAGATTCTCGAGACGGTGGGCGTGCCGTTCGCCGTGGCCGACAACGAGTACTACCTGGGCGCGTCGATCGGCATCAGCCTGTTTCCGGAAGACGGCCTCGATGTGCCCACCCTGATGCGCAATGCCGACTCGGCGATGTACTCGGCCAAGCAGCGCGGCCGCAACAACTTCCAGTTCTTTACGGCGGAGCTGAACCAGCATCTGCAACGGCGTTTTGCCATCGAGCAGTTCCTGCGCCGCGCGCTGGCGGCGGGCGAGCTGAGTCTCGTCTACCAGCCGATCATCGACAGCCGGCTCGGCCGCACGGTGGGCGCGGAAGCGCTGCTGCGCTGGTACAACAGCGAACTGGGCGACGTGTCGCCGGTGGAGTTCATCCCGGTCGCGGAGGACACGGGGCTGATCGTCGCAATCGGCACCTGGGTGCTGGAGCGCGCCTGCGAGCAACTGGCCGAATGGCGGCGCACCCTCGCGCCGGACCTTGTGATTGCGGTGAATCTCTCGCCGCGCCAGGTGAGCGAGGGGCTGGTCGAGCGCATCGAGCGCTGTCTTGCACGCTGCGGACTCGGACCCGATGCGCTGGAGCTCGAGATTACCGAGCGCCTGCTGATGAGCGACAGCGAAACCGTGCTGCCGATCCTGAGCGCGCTCAGCAACATGGGCGTGCGGATCTCCGTCGACGATTTCGGCACCGGCTATTCGTCGCTGTCGTATCTGAAGCGTTTTCCGCTGCATAACCTGAAAATCGACCGCTCGTTCGTGGCCGGTCTGCCGGACCATCGCGACTCCATCGCGATCACCCAGGCCGTGGTGGCGATGGCGCATTCGCTCGGCATGAACGTCACGGCCGAAGGGGTGGAGACGGCGGCGCAGGCGTCGTTTCTGCGCTCGATCGAGTGCGACAAGCAGCAGGGCTATCTGTTCAGCCGCCCGGTGGCGGCGAGCGCCTATGCGCGCAGCCTGGCGGAAACCGGCCAGCCGGCCGGCGAGGCGGGGGTGTTGCGGCAGATGGAGTAAGGTGCCGGGAGCGGCGTCGCATCGCCAAGCGCTGCCGCTTCGTCTAAAGTCATGCATTCCTCCCCCTCTCGACCAACGAGGTCACGAATGCAACTGATCGGCATGCTGGACTCCCCCTATGTGCGTCGCGTAGCGATTTCGCTGGCCGTGCTCGACCTGCCTTTCGAGCATCGCAGCGTGTCGGTGTTTCGCCAGTTCGACGAATTCGCGAAGATCCACCCGGTGGTCAAGGCGCCGACCTTTATCGAGGACGACGGCACCCTGCTGATCGATTCGAGCCTGATCCTCGATCATCTCGACCATAAGGTCGAGCCTGCCCGCCGTCTGCTGCCCGAGGAGCCCGCGGCGCGGCTGCAGGCGCTGAGCCTGATCGGCTTCGCGCTCGCAGCCACCGAAAAGGCCATGCAGACGGCCTACGAGCGCAATCTGCGGCCGCAGGAGTTTCAATTCGAGCCGTGGGTCGAGCGGATCCAGAAGCAGATGCACGCCGCGTTCGGCGAACTCGAGACGCGTCTGGCGGGCCGCGAGGGCTGGCTGTTCGGCGAGCGCCTGATGCAGCCGGATATCACGGTGGCCGTCGCCTGGCGCTTCACGCAGTTCATGCTGCCGGGCGTGCTCGATGACGCGCGTTATCCGGCGCTGGCGGCGTTTTCCGCACGCGCCGAGGCGCTGCCGGCGTTTATCGGCGCGCCGCTCGAGTAACCCGGGTTCTTGCCCGAACCGCGCCGCGCCCCACCGGCCGGCCCTGAGCGGGCCGTTCGGCGCGCGGTGGCGGATTGTTCACATTCCTCGACAAGTCCCTTCGCTTTCCGGCTATTTATCCGCGCGCGGCGGATGCCTAGAATCCCACCATCGAAACGAAAGTAGCGTCTCGCCGAAGCGGCCCGACGCGGTCGGGAGTGGGAAATGCGAGCATTGATCGAAAGACAGCTTTATCACCCATCGGTGGTCCTGCCGATGGTGGCCTTGATGCAAATGATGGTGGCGCAGGATTTCAACCTGAGCCAGGTGGGCCTGATGGTGGCCACGAAGGGCGCCCGGGCGGCGCTGCAACGCTCGCGCGAACTGATCTGCGCGGCACACTGCCACGGCTGAACGCGCCGTACCAATCTCCTCCGCGAGCGCTAGCGTAAGATGGCACAACGCTGCCATCAGCCCTCGGGAGACATGTCATGCCCCAGCATTTCGATGCAGTCGTGATCGGCACCGGACAAGGCGGCTCGCCGCTCGCGGTGCGCCTCGGCGCAAGCGGCCGCAAGACAGCCGTGATCGAGCGGGCCGCGTTCGGCGGCACCTGCGTGAACGTCGGTTGCACCCCCACCAAGAGTTATGTCGCGAGCGCGCGCGTCGCGCACGTGGCGCGTCATGCGGCCGGCTACGGCGTGCAGGTGGCGGGCGCGGTGAGCGTCGATCTGGCGCAGGTCAAGGCGCGCAAGGACAGGATCATCGGCGAGTCGCGCAGCGGCGTCGAAAAGTGGCTGCGCGGCGCGGCCAATGTCACCGTGTTGCAGGGTCATGCGCGTTTTACCGGTCCGCATGCGCTGAGCGTCAGCGGAGCCGACGGCCGGATCGTCGACGCACTCGAAGCGGACGAGATCTTCATCAACACCGGCACGCGTGCGGTCGTGCCGCCGCTCGACGGCATCGAGCGCATCCGCTACTACACCAATTCCACGCTGCTTGAACTGACCGCGTTACCCGAGCATCTGGCGATCGTCGGCGGCAGCTATATCGCGCTCGAATTCGCGCAGATCTTCCGCCGCTTCGGCAGCCGGGTGACGGTGATCGTGCGCGGCGAGCGCGTGCTCGCCCGCGAGGACGCCGACTTCGCGCTGGCTGTGCAGAAGGTGCTGACGCGCGAAGGCATCGAATTTCGTTTTGGCGTGCAACCGCAGCGCGTCGAGCCGCTTGACGGCGAGGGCGTGCGGATCGCGTTCGAAGGCGCGCAGCCAGTTGTCGACGCGTCGCATCTTCTGTTCGCCACCGGCCGCAGGCCGAATACCGACGACCTGGGCCTGGCCGCCGCCGGCCTTGAAACGGACCGGCACGGCACGATTCCGGTCGACGGTTTCTTGCGCACGCGCGTGCCCGGCATCTGGGCGATCGGCGATGTCAACGGCCGTGGTGCGTTCACCCATACGTCCTACGACGACTACCAGATCGTGGCGGCGAATCTCGTCGACGGCGGCACGCGCAGCGCCGATACCCGCATCATGGCGTACGCGGTTTTCGTCGATCCGCCGCTGGCCCGCGTGGGTCTGTCCGAGACCGAGGTGCGCGCCTCCGGCCGCGCCGCGCTGATCTCGACTATGCCGATGTCGCGCGTCGGCCGTGCGCGCGAACGCGGCGAGACCGACGGCTTCATGAAGGTGCTGGTCGACGCGGAAACCAAGCAGATTCTCGGCGCGGCGATTCTCGGCATTGAGGGCGATGAAGCGATTCACACCTTCATCGACATCATGACGGCCGGCGCGCCGTATCCGACGCTGCAGTACGCGATGCATGTCCATCCGACCATCAGCGAACTGGTGCCCACCTTGCTCGACGGCCTGAAGCCAATGAAGTAAAACTTCGCGCCGCGGTCCGGCGCGCGTGCACGAGACGCTTTGCAACTGCTGACCTTGGGAGTCGCCATGCCGGCGATCGGCAATCTGTTTGATATCGGTTCAACGCAAGGCGCCGACGAGCGCTTCGATACGCTCGTCGAGCAGGGCGGCATGACGATCGAGCGCATCGTCTCGACTGGACAGGCGAGTCCACCGGGCTTCTGGTACGACAGCCCGCGCGACGAATGGGTCGTGCTGCTGACGGGCGCGGCGAGACTCGAGTTCGAAGGCGACCCGCAACTGCACGCGCTGCAGGCGGGCGATCATGTGCTGATCGAGGCGCATTGCCGGCATCGGGTAGCGTGGACGCATGAGACGGAGCCGACGGTGTGGCTGGCGGTTCACCATGAGGCGGGCGTATGACCCTGACGACACGCGCCAACCTCAATCCAACGATCGCCCGGATAGGCCTGATTTCCGACACGCACAATCTCGTGCGACCGGAAGCGTTGCAGCATCTCGCGGGCTGCGATGCCATTATCCATGCGGGCGATATCTGCGAGCAGGCAGTGCTCGATGCGCTCGAACGGATTGCGCCCGTCACCGCCGTGCGCGGCAACAACGACACCGGCGACTGGGCCCGCGCACTCCCCACGCAGGCGATGCTCACGGCGCAGCAGGTGACGATTCTGGTGGTGCACGACCTCGCCGAGGTGGAGGCCGATCCGCGCAGCAAGGGGATCGGCGTCGTCGTCACCGGGCACTCGCACAAGCCGCTGATCGACGAGCGCGACGGCGTGCTGTTCGTGAACCCGGGCAGTGCCGGGCCGCGGCGCTTCAGGTTGCCGGTGTCGGCCGGACTGCTGATCGTGGATGGCGCGCGTGCGACGGCGACGCTGCATTCGCTGCTGACGTAGAAAACGGGCCGCACATGCTATGCATGTACGGCCCGTTTCGGATGTGGCCCGGGATGCGGCTAGAGGGAAGCTTTACGCCCGCGCCGTAGCACCCGGCGCATAGTTCTCATCCATCTCTTCGGCCTCGCGCTCACCGCGCAGCACGGCGTGCGCTTCGGCACGGGTGGCGACGCAAGGACCCGAGCCGAGCAGCGGCTGGCGCGCGGTTTCGCGCAAGGCGAGCACCGAGACGATGCCGATCAGCGATGCCCCCATCAGATAGTACGCGGGCATCATCAGATTGCCGGTGCGATCGACGAGCCATGCGGCTACGAGCGGCGTAGTGCCGCCGAACAGCGAGACGGAGATATTGAAGCCGATCGCCAGTGCGCCATAACGGATCCGGGTGGGGAAGAGTGCCGGAAGTGCCGACGGCATCACGCCGGTGAAGCACGACAGCAGCACGCCGAGAATCAGCAGGCCGCCGAACACCGGCAGCATCGTGCCCGTGCGGATCAGCAGCAGGGCCGGGATCGACAGCGCGAACAAGCCGACACAACCGAACAGCATCACCGGCTTGCGGCCGATCGTGTCGGACAGGCGGCCGGCGAACAGCGTCATCGGCATCATCAGCACCATCACCAGCAGCACGAGAAAGAGGCCATGCGTTTCGTCGAAGTGCAGCGTCGACGACAGGTAGCTCGGCAGATACGACAGCGCCATGTAGTCGGTCACGTTGAAAATCAGCACGAGGCCGACGCACAGCAGCAACGGCTTCCATTGCCGCGCCAGCAGGTCGCGCAAGCTTTGCTTGGGCAGCGCCTTATCTTCCGCTTCACGCTCTTCAGCCTGCTTCTTGAACGCGGGCGTTTCTTCGAGCTTCATCCGGATGTAGAGGCCCACCAGACCCAGCGGCCCGGCGATCAGGAACGGCACACGCCAGCCCCACGACAGGAGCGCTTCGTGCGACAGCGTGGCGGTCAGCACCGCGACGGTACCCGCGCCGAGCACGTAGCCGATCAGCGTGCCGAACTCGAGGAAGCTGCCCATGAAGCCGCGGCGCTTGTCGGTCGAGAATTCGGCGATGAAGGTCGCGGCGCCGCCGTATTCGCCGCCGGTGGAGAAGCCTTGCACCAGACGCGCGACAAGCAGCAGGCCCGGTGCGAGGATGCCGATCGAGGCATAGCTCGGAATCAGGCCGATCGCGAAGGTGCCGGCGGCCATCAGGATCATGGTCATCGCGAGCACGCGCTGGCGGCCGATGCGGTCGCCGAGCGGTCCGAACACCATACCGCCGACCGGACGCACGAGGAAGGCTGCCGCGAAGGTGCCGAAGGTGGCGATCAACTGCGCAGAGGGACTGCTCGAAGGGAAGAACACTCGGCCGAGTGTCACGGCGATGTAGCTGTACACGCCGAAGTCGAACCATTCCATCGCGTTGCCGAGCGCCATGGCGCCGACGGCACGTTTCAAAAGGGATTTATCGACGACCGTGATGTCGTCGAGAGTGAGGCGTTGTTCTTGGTTTTTGTGTCGCCAGAAGCCGTTGCTGGAAGCGGTCAAGGTGAAAACTCCAATGACTGCGACGAAACTCATGAAAACGCGCATGAACGTTCCGCCACGGGTGCTGGGAAAGTGCAGTTTCGCGACCCGGACGAGGGCGATGCCGAGGCCGTGATGGGCAGGCAAGGGCGCAAAAACGCCAACGCCGGTGCCACGCATGTCGCAAACGCGCATGTCGCGGAATTGCACTGATCTAGGTGCTGCTGATTGTTTGCATCTGCGTGGCCGTGGAAGGGGGGCAGAAGCATGAGGACGCGGGAGCAGTTCGAAACCGCCGGTGCGCCGCTGAAAGGCCTGGAACGAAAAAGGCCGGTGATGATGAGCGCGAGGATCTCGCGACGTGACCGACAAGCCTTCTTGTATAAAAACTGCTCAATCCGCTATGAGTCGCGCAAGGCGCCACACAGTAAGCTGAACGCGAATGATGGTGAATTACTGTTGGAACGACGCACATGATAGCACGATGGCAGAGGATCGTGCAAACGGAGCGGCTGGGCGGACGAGGGCGAGGCCGCTCAATCCTTTATGGGACGGGGGATTTGGGCAAGTGTGAGAATTTGAAACGCGGGCTTAAAAGCGGCCTGCTGGTGGCCAGACTGGAGGCGAGTTCGTGGCCCGCTTCAAGCCGAACAGGCAAAAAAAATCCGCGCACAGGGCGCGGATTCTTCGTCAAACGGCCTGCAGATCTGCGGGCCTGACCGTCGAGCAGATCAGCTCTGCGACGGCGGCACGTAACCTGAAGCCTGGTCGGCGCCGTCACCGAAGAAGAACTTCTCGGTCTGCTTCATCAGGTACTGACGCGCACGCGGATCCGCCATGTTCAGGCGGTTTTCGTTGATCAGCATGGTTTGCTGCTTGAGCCATGCCTGCCAGGCTTCCTTCGAAATGCTTTCGTAGATCCGCTTGCCGAGTTCGCCCGGCAGCGGCGGGAAATCCAGGGCTTCGGCTTCCTTGCCGAGCTTCGCGCATTGAACCATACGAGCCATGCTGTGCTTCTCCTAATCGATGTGGGGCTGTTGTAGGGCAGTCGCTTTATATGGGGCCGCTTAGAGCTGTTTCATCAGCACGAGCGACTTGCGCTGCCAGTTGTAAAGGCGGCGGCGATCTTCCGGCAGGTCGTCGACCGTCGCCTTCACAAAGCCGCGTTTCAGGAACCAGTGTTCGGTGCGCGTCGTCAGCACGAAAATACGCGTGAGGCCGCGGGCGCGGGCGCGCTGCTCGATGCGCTTCAGAAGCCGCTCGCCGTCGCCGGTGCCTTGCGCTTCGGGGGCGACCGTCAGGCACGCCATTTCGCCGATGCGTTCCTGCGTGTACGGATAGAGCGCCGCGCAGCCGAACAGTACGCCATCGTGCTCGATCACCGAGAAATGGTCGATGTCGCGTTCGATCTGGTGGCGGCCGCGTCGTACCAGCGTGCCGTCGGATTCCAAAGGCTCGATCAGGGCCAGAATGCCGCCGACGTCGTCCGGCGTCGCTTCGCGCAGGCTTTCGAGGTTCTCGTACGAGATCATCGTGCCTACGCCATCGTGCAGGAACAGTTCGAGCAGCAGGCTGCCGTCGAGCGCGTAGGGGATGATGTGCGCCCGCGCTACGCCGCCGCGGCAGGCGCGGATCGAGTGCTTCAGATAGAAACCGGCGTCGCCGGTGACTTCGCCGCTTTCATGCAGCTTGTACGCGTCGTCGAGCGACAGTTCGCGCATCAGTTCGGGACCGTCTTCGCCCTCTTGCATCAAGCCCGGCGTTTCGGTCAGGAACACGATCTTGTCGGCGCGCAGCGCAATGGCGGCCGCCGAAGCGACGTCTTCCATGGCCAGATTGAAGGCCTCGCCGGTGGGCGAGAAGCCGAGCGGCGACAGCAGCACGAGCTTGCGGCTCGCAAGCGAATGGCGGATCGAATCCGCGTCGATCTTGCGCACCACGCCGGTGTGGGCGAAGTCGACGCCGTCCAGAATGCCGACCGGCCGTGCCGTCACGAAGTTGCCGGACACCACGCTGATGTGCGCGTGCGCCATGGGCGTGTTCGGCAAGCCCTGGCTGATCGCCGCCTCGATGTCCAGACGCACTTCGCCCGCCGCTTCTTTCGCGGATTCGAGCGCGCGCGCGTCGGTAATGCGCATGCCGTGCGAAAACTCGGACTCCACGCCGTGCAGGCTCATCTGCTCTTCGACCTGCGGCCGCGAGCCGTGGACGAGCACGATCTGGATGCCCATGGCCTGCAACAGCGCGATGTCGGAGACGAGCGCATTCAGGAGCCCCTGATGGACCACTTCGCCGCCGAACCCGACGACGAACGTCTTGTTGCGGAACGCGTGAATATAGGGGGCAACCGAACGCATCCAGTCGACGAATTGCGCGTGTTGCGAGTCGGGTTCCGCAGCGCCGGACGTGGCCGGAGCGCTCGCGGGCGTGGGGACGAGGTCGGTTTGGGAATTCATGCCCGGGATTATAATGCGCCCCCATGTCGAATGTACCCAAAAGTCCCGCTCCGGCGAACGAGAAACCGGCGCGAGACGCCGCATCAGATCCATCGCGCGAGTCGCCCGGCGAGGCGGAGCGTCGTGCGCGCGCCGCTGGCAGCGCAAAGCAGCAGTCACCGGCGGGGCGAAGGCCTCAGCCGACGCAGCAGCCGCGCGAGCCGCGTCGCGAGCAAGGCGCTGACCCGAAAGCATCACAGAAGCCGGTTCAACCACAACGTCGGCGTGGTGACGCCGGGGCACACGCAGAAAAAACAGCGCAAGCGCAACCGCAGCGCTCGCGTGATGAGGCTCGCGGCGCGGCCGGCGGTGCGGGTCAAGGGCCGGATCAACGGGGGCGCAATACGCCACGAGAGGTGCAGAATGTGGCCGAGCGCGAACCCCGCGCGCCTCGTCCGCCGCGCCCTGTGCGCGTAGTCGAGCCCAATCCGATTCCGCCGATCACCTTCCCCGAAGCACTGCCGGTCTCCGGCCGGCGCGAGGAAATCGCGCGGGCGATTGCGGACAATCAGCTCGTCATCGTCTGCGGCGAAACGGGTTCGGGCAAAACCACCCAGTTGCCGAAAATCTGTCTCGCGCTCGGGCGCGGGCTCGGTGCGGGCGGCTCGGGCCTGATCGGCCATACGCAACCGCGCCGGATCGCGGCATCGGCGACGGGCCGGCGCATCGCCGAGGAACTCGGCACGCCGTTCGGCGAAGTGGTCGGCTACAAGGTGCGTTTCACCGACAATTTGTCGCCGGGTGCATCGGTCAAGCTGATGACCGACGGTATTCTGCTCGCCGAAACGCAAACCGATCCGCTACTCAAGGCCTACGACACGCTGATCATCGACGAAGCGCACGAGCGCAGCCTGAACATCGATTTTCTGCTCGGCTACTTGCGGGAGATTCTGCCGAGGCGCCCCGATCTGAAGTGATCGTGACCTCGGCGACCATCGACGCGGACCGTTTCGCCCGTCACTTCGGCAGCGAAGAAAAACCGGCGCCGGTGATCGAGGTGAGCGGCCGGCTGTACCCCGTGGAAGTGCGCTATCACCCGGTGGCGGAAGACAGTCCGGCGGTGAAGTCGGCGGAAGGTTCTTCGCTGTCGTCGTCGCGAGAACGGCCCAAAACGCAACGCGAAACGGATCGCGATCTGATGGACGCGATCATCGACGCCGTGGATGAACTGTGCCGCGAAGGCCCCGGTGACGTGCTGGTGTTTTTGCCTGGCGAGCGTGAAATTCGGGATGCCGCGGAGGCACTGCGCAAGCACCATCCGCCGCATACGGAAATTCTGCCGCTGTTTGCGCGCCTCTCGGCGGCGGAGCAGGAGCGCGTGTTCCGTTCGTCCAACGCGCGGCGCATTGTGCTCGCCACGAACGTCGCGGAAACCTCGCTGACAGTGCCGGGGATTCGCTACGTCGTCGATACGGGGTTGGCGCGCGTGAAGCGCTACTCGTATCGCAACAAGGTCGAGCAGTTGCAGGTCGAATCCATCTCGCAGGCTGCGGCCAACCAGCGAGCGGGACGTTGCGGCCGGGTCGCCGACGGCGTGTGCATCCGCTTGTACGAGGAAAGCGACTTCCAGTCGCGCGTGCGCTTTACCGATCCGGAGATTCTGCGTTCGTCGCTGGCTTCCGTGATTCTGCGGATGAAGTCGCTGCATCTGACGGCGATCGAAACCTTCCCGTTCATCGAACCGCCGCCCGGCCGCGCGATCGCCGATGGCTATCAACTGCTGAACGAACTGGGTGCCGTCGACGACGACAACGAGCTCACACCGCTTGGCCGCGAACTCGCGCGCTTGCCGCTCGATCCGCGCGTCGGCCGCATGATTCTCGCCGCACGGGACCAGCAGGCGCTGCGCGAAGTGCTGATCATCGCGAGCGCGCTGTCGGTGCAGGATCCACGCGACCGGCCGATCGAAGCGCAGGAGCAGGCCGATCAGGCGCATCGCCGCTTCGCCGACGAGCGCTCCGAATTCCTGCAATGGCTCAAGATCTGGAACTGGTTCGAAGAAGCGATCGCGCACAAGAAGTCGAACAGGCAACTGCAGGACGAGTGTCGCGCGAATTTCCTTTCGCAACTGCGCCTGCGTGAATGGCGCGACGTGCATTCGCAATTGCTGACGGTGGTGCGCGAACACGGCTGGCGCATCAACGAGGCTGAGGCGACCTTCGAACAGATCCACCTCGCACTCCTGACCGGGTTGCTGGGCAACATCGGCCTGAAAGCCGACGACGAGCCTTACTACCTCGGTGCGCGAACCATCAAGTTCTTTCTGTGGCCGGGCTCGGCGCTGGTGAAAAAAGCCGGGCGCTGGGTGATGGCCGCCGAACTGGTCGAAACGAGCCGGCTGTACGCACGGTGTATCGCGAAGATCGAGCCGGAGTGGATCGAACAGATCGGCGCGCATCTGCTGAAGAAGTCGCTGTCGGAGCCGCATTGGGAAAAGCGCGCGGCCCAGGTGTCGGCTTATGAGCGCGCCGTGCTGTACGGTCTGCCGATTTACCACCGGCGGCGCGTGAGCTTCGGCAAGCAGGACCCGTCACGGGCGCGCGAATTGTTCATTCGCGGCGCGCTGGTGGAGGGCGAGTTCGATACCAAGCTCGCGTTCTTCGCGCACAACCGCAAGCTCCTCGCCGATATCGAACAGCTCGAACACAAATCGCGCCGCCAGGACGTGCTGGTCGACGATGAACTGATTTACGGCTTCTACGACCAGGCGCTTCCGCAGGGCATTTACACGGGCGCGTCGTTCGAGCGCTGGTATCGCGACGAAGTGAAGAAGAGCGGTCAGCCGGAAGACAAACTGCGCCTCTTGTACCTGTCGCGTGACGATCTGATGCGCCACGAAGCTGCAGGCGTCACGACGGACCTGTTTCCGAAGCGGATGACGATGGCCGGCGTCGAGATGGCGCTGACCTATCACTTCGAGCCCGGTTCGCCGCGCGATGGCGTGACGCTTGCCGTGCCGCTCTATGCGTTGAACCAGGTGGATGCGCGGCGCTGCGAATGGCTCGTGCCGGGCATGCTGAAGGAAAAGACGCAACTGCTGCTCAAGTCGTTGCCGCAGAAACTACGGCGTCATTGTGTGCCGCTGCCGGAATATGCGGCTGGTTTTGTCGACCGCGCGGGTGGTCCGCGCTTCGGTGCGGGTGGCTTGCTGGAGGCGTTGATCGCCGATGTTCGCGAGCAGACCCAGGTCGCGATGAAGCAGTCCGACTTCAAGCTCGAGACCTTGCCGGCGCATCTTTTCATGAATTTCAAGGTCGTGGACGAGCATGGGCGGCAGCTCGCGATGGGGCGCAATCTGGCGCAACTGCGCGCGGAACTGGGCGGCCAGGCGCAGCAGCATTTTCAGAAGATTGCTTCAGGGGCGGCGGGTGTGGCGTTGGCGGGTGCCGGCGGCGGGTTCGGCGCGGCGTCCGGCGATAGCGGGCAGGGGCATGGCGGCGGTGCGCGTGGGCAAGCGGGTGTAGCGGGTGGGTCGGGGGCGTCGTCACGCGAGACGGCAGCGGGCCGTGCAGCGCGCGGGCCGGGTGGCGTGCCTGTTCCGCAAACTGCGCCTCAGGAAGGATCGACGACCACCGCGCTCTACGAGAAACTGACCACCTGGAATTTCGGCAAGCTGCCGGAGTTGCTGGAAATCCGCCGCGGCGGACAGACGCTGTTCGGCTATCCCGCGCTGGTCGACCGTGGCACGCATTGCGACGTCGAAGTATTCGATTCACCGGACGAAGCCGCGCGCATTCATCGTGCGGGCCTGCGGCGGTTGTTCGCGCTGCAGTTGAAGGAGCCGATCAAGTATCTGGAGAAGAATCTGCCGGGTCTGCGCGAGATGGCGATGCAGTTCATGCCGCGTGGTACGCAGGAAGAACTGCGCGACCAGTTGATCGATACCGCACTCGATCGCGCCTGTTTGCAGGATCCGCTGCCGGCCGACGACGCCACGTTCCACACGCGTCGCGACGAAGGGCGTAGCCGCCTGACCTTGCTGGCGCAGGAAATCGCGCGACTGATTGGACAGATTCTCACCGAGTACGCGAGCGTGACCAAGAAGCTCGTGCAGGCGAGGTCGTTTACGGCGGCCCATGCGGACATGCTGAACCAGCTCGACGCGCTGATCGGCAAACGCTTTGTGATCGACACGCCGTATGCTCAGCTCGCGCACTTTCCGCGCTATCTGAAGGGCATCGCGCTACGTATCGACAAGTTGAAAGCCGACGCGGCTCGTGACGCACGGCAGTTTGCCGAGTTCCAACCGCTGCTGCAGAACTATCAGCGAGCGCTTGCGCAGCGCGGCGGGGTGATGGATTCGCGGCTGTCGGAATTCCGCTGGTTGCTCGAGGAACTGCGGATTTCGCTGTTCGCGCAGGAGTTGCGCACGCCGATGCCGGTTTCGGTGAAGCGTCTGTACAAGGTGTGGGAGTCGATGCAGCGATGAAGGGCTGGCGCGGACCCGTCACTAAGCCGGGGATCCGCCGCTCGTCTGCGCAGCCGGTCACCGCGCGGATCGGTACATCCCCGGACGCATAAAAAAAGCGCGACACCGACTGGATGAGTCGATATCGCGCAAAAGACGCAGGTCCGCCCGGACCCGCATCCACTCGCTGCTCACCGTTATGGGTCCAGGCAAGACCTCTGTTGTTTACCAGTGCATGCCCGCGCCGATTGACGCGCCGAACTGACCACGCGAGTCACTGGTGCCCTGCACCTTGTAGACCCACTTGCCCGTTTCGGACAGTTGCGAGACGCCGAGCGCGACTGCCGACTGTCCGGCGTACGTGCCGCCTGCAACCGCCACCATGCCGTGACCCGGCAGAACCGCCTGCGGCAGACCCGCGGCGGCCAGCGCCGAGGCCGTACCGCCGTACGAATCGCGCTGTGCGGAGCGGATCTTGTCGTCGGTGTAGCTGTTTGCCTGGCCCACCGCGCTCGTCATACCTTGATTCAGTTGGTTGACGTTGACAGCGTCCGTGCCTTGCACGCCGGCGGCGACGTTGGTGATCTGGCGTTCGCTGCCCACTGCGCCGACCGACACCGTGTTGGCGCGATCTGCGACCGAACCCTGACCCAATGCAACCGCGTTGTCAGCGCTGGCGTTCGCGCCGGCGCCGAGGGCCATTGCGTTGTTGCCGCTTGCGATTGAGTTCGCACCGACTGCGACCGCATTCGTGCCGCTGGCCTGTGCGTTCGCGCCGGCCGCGATCGAATGCGTGCCGGACGATTGAGCGGCCTCGGTGTTGGTATCGCCGTCTGCGCTGAAGAACGCGCTACCGGTGTTGCCCGAGATGTTGCTGATCGCGCTGCCAATTGCGGCATCCAACTGGCCGAGGTTGACTGCGTCGGTTGCGACCACACCGTCCGCGACGTTGTGGATGACCGTGCCAGCATCGCCGCCCAGCGTGACGCTGTTCTTGTTGACCGAGCCGTCTGCGTTGGTGTCGTACATCACCGCGCCGTCGACCTTGGCGGCGGCGGCCGCGGCCTGGCTGGCGACCGCGTTCAACTGGTTGACGTTGACTGCGTCGGTGCCTTCGGTGCCGGCGGCGACGTTGGTGATCTGGCGTTCGCTGCCGGCGGAGCCGACGGAGACGGTCTTGGCGCGGTCGGCGACGGAGCCTTGGCCGAGGGCGACGGAACCGTCCGAGCTGGCGGTCGCCATATTGCCGAGCGCAGCGCTGCCGAGCCCGGTTGCCGAGGCGTTGGTGCCGATCGCGGTGGAGACCGTGCCGGTCGCTGACGAGCCAAAACCGATTGCGGTATCGCCCGTTTTACCGGCGAGGGAGTGCGCGCCAACCGCTGTAGAGTAATTGCCCGCAGCGGTGGAGAGGGTGCCGACTGCGGTGCTTTGTGCGCCGTCTGCCCACGAGGACGTGCCTGCTGCCAGCGACGTCGCGCCGGACGCGTCGGCGCCGCTGCCCATCGCTACGGCGTGGTCGCCGCTGGCGATGGCGTCGTCAGAGCCGTCGGTGGGGCCGTTGGCCTTGAAGTAGTGCACGGCGTTGGCCGTGCCGGCAGTCGCGGCATTCAACTGGCTTAAATTGACGGCGTCGGTCGCCTCTGTGCCGGCGGCGACGTTGGTGATCTGGCGGTCGCTGCCGGCGGAGCCGACGGAGACGGTGTTGGCGCGGTCGGCGACGGAACCTTGGCCGAGGGCGACGGAACCGTCGGCAACCGCTGTCGCGCCTTGGCCCAGTGCGATCGAGCCGGTGGCACTGGAGGTTGCCATTTTACCGAGCGCAACGCTGCCGAGCGCCGTTGCGGATGAGTCGGCGCCGAGCACGGTGCTGGCAACGCCACTTGCGGTCGCGCCACTGCCAATTGCGGTGGTGGCGCTCTCGCTGGCGATGGTGTTGGCACCAAGGGCCGTCGAGTTTCCTCCTGCTGCGCTGGCGTTCGCACCGGCCGCGACCGCTTGCGTGCCGCCTGCGACTGCGTCGTCTGAGCCGTCGTTAGCGCCATTGCCTTTGAAGTAGTGCATTGTGCCGCTTTGGGCGATGTTGTTGACTTCGGTGCTGATGCTATTAACCTGACCGCCGATCGTCGTGACCTGGTTGCTGATGTTATTAACCTGACCGCTGATGGTGGTGACCTGGCCATTGACGTTGCTGACCTCGGCGTCGACCGCGCTCAACTGGCTGACGTTGACTGCGTCGGTGGGGGCCGAACCGGCGGCGACGTTGGTCACGCGGCGTTCGTGGCCGGCCGAGCCGACCGAGACTTCGCCTGCGGCGGTAACTGCCGAAATGGCCGTGGCGCCCGGGCCGTTCGGCGTATAAGCCGTTGTGCCTAGATTGGCCGTCGTGGTCGAATTGGCGCCGAATGCAACGCTGTTGGCTTTCGTCGCAGTTGCGCTGTTGCCCAGCGCAACTGAATCTTGAGCCGATGCCGTCGAATCGATGCCGACGGCGGTCGCGCTCTGTCCCGCGCTGGCGTTAGTGCCGGCCGCGGTTCCCTCTTGTCCGGCCGTGGAGGAGGCGCCGGCCGCAAATGCGCTGGAAGCGGCGGCTGCTCGACCGCCAACGGCTACAGCGTCCACACCGTTAGCGTTGGCGTTATAACCGAATGCGGTTGCATACATCCCACTCGCGATCGCGCCTGCGCCAATTGCTGCGGCGCCGGAGGAACTCGCACTCGTACCATCCCCGATCGCAATCGTGTCCTTGCCGTTGGCTTGCGCGTTGACCCCTGCCGCAAGTGCGTTTGGCCCCGTTGCGACTGCGTTGTCCGAGCCCGTCTCTGCGCCACTAACGGCGAAATAGTACGTAGCAGCGCTCTGCGCATACGCCGCCGATCCACCCCCCACCATCACCACCGCCAGCACAGCCTGCGCCATCACCAGCTTGCGCGAGGTTCCACGCTTCGTCTTCGAGCATGCTGTTTCCGACGTGGCGACCCACGCGCCCGTCGTTTCATTCCAAACCGATTTGTGAATTCTGTTCATTCTTTTTCAAACTCCGCGGTGTTATTCACGTGGATAGCGCGCAATTGCATTTTGATCTGGTAACGGCGCCATCGCCCTTATAGGTCGCGCATAAAATTTGACATACCGACCGCGGTTATTCCGACTGCCTGGGTTCTGCTTAAATTTTTTTGCGCGTCCAGATCGAATGCGTCACGCTCCTGTTTCCACAGGGATTAAGGGCATGGGCGATGATCGGCGGAATTCTCAGGCTGGGTGGGGTTGCGCCGATATAAGTTAATTCTTAAATCGTGTGTGCGGACGTGTTTTTTGTTTTATGAATGTAAATCAATGTTTTAAAATAGGAAAAAATATAGAAACCTCTCATCAATTCTTATTGATACCGCGAGTAAATAAGAAAGTTAAGTTTTGTTGATTTTTGGTTAATCGGTAGGGCGCGCACGTGTTAATCCGGACGATAAAAAGCAAACCGCTCGCGCTGGTTCTTCCGATTCGCTGATCGAAAGTGAGCGTGAGGCGTGACCCCATACCCCAGCCAAAACGCCCCATGGCCCCGCCGTCCCGGTCTCCTGTGTCTGTTTGCCGCCGCCCAAACCCCGACTTGCATCAACCGCGCACGCTTACAAACGGTCTACAATGCCCGCTGTTCTCCGAAGTGAGCTTTCATGCGCAAATTTCTTTTTCCCGGCCTCTCCGCCGCGTTCACCGCCAGCGCGGCGCTGGTGGCCGCTGCAGGCCTGTTCTCCTCAGCCGCCCATGCCAACAACGTGATCGTGCTCAATTCGGGCGAAGCCACGCTCAGTCTGATCGACGAGACAACCCGCCAGGTGGTCGGCACGGTGCCGACCGGCAAGGAGCCACATCACCTGATGGCGACGCCGGACAATTCTTCGCTGATCGTGGCCAATTCGGTCTCGAACAACCTGATGTTCGTCGACCCGAAAACCGGCAAGGTGCAGCGCTGGGTCGAGAACATCGAAGATCCGTATCAGATCGGCTTCTCGCCTGACAAGAGGTGGGTCGTCACGACGGGCTTGCGACTCGACCGCCTCGACATTTACCACTACGACGGGCACGACATGACGCTCGCGAGTCGCCTGCCGCTCGCCGTGATGCCGAGCCATATGGCGTTCTCGAACGACAGCAAAACGGTATTCGTCACGCTACAAGTCTCGGGCGAACTGGCCGCGGTCGATCTCGCTACGCAGCAGGTCAAGTGGAAGATGAAAGTGGGCAAGGTGCCGGCCGGCCTGTGGATGACGCCGGGCGACAAATATCTGCTGGTCGGCATGACGGGCGCGGATTACGTCGCGGTGGTGGACTGGCGCAATCAGAAGATCGTCAAGACGATCCAGACCGGCAACGGCGCGCACAACTTCCGCTCGCTTGCGGACGGCAAGCACGTGGCAGTGTCCAATCGCGTCGCGAGCACTATCAGCATCATCGACGAAGACACGCTCACCAACGTCGGCGATATCACCGGGCTGATGCCGGGGCCGGACGACATGGAGCTGTCGGCGGACAAGCGTTATCTGTGGGTCACGTTTCGTTTCGCGAAGCACATC
>Ga0302228_10000031_pt1 | contig 118636 bp, 107 predicted proteins | sample II_Palsa_N1_2_FD_193519 | JGI IMG/M metagenome (GOLD analysis project Ga0302228, IMG submission 193519) | Peat permafrost microbial communities from Stordalen Mire near Abisko, Sweden - II_Palsa_N1_2 | ecosystem: Environmental > Terrestrial > Soil > Palsa > Peat permafrost | place: Sweden... | reverse complement strand
CGAGCTGGTGATCGGCAGCCCGTTGTTCACGCATACGGTCATTCATCGTGCGAATGGCGAGGTCACGATCGATGCGCCGAGTGCGTCGGTCGATCATCCCTATGTCCATGCCTTGTGGGTGGACGATCAGCCGCATGTCAGCCCCTGGCTGCAGTCCAATTTTGCCGAACACGGCGGGCATCTCCGCTTTGACCTGCAGTCGACGGCAGACACGCATTGGGGAAGCGATAGCTCCGACGCACCGCCTTCATTCCCGCCATCGGGATCCTGAGCAGAGCTGCAGGCGCGGACTTTTTTTTCCAAAAATCAGATCGATCTGAATTCGCGGCCTGCCGATGGGGCCGCGAGTGGAAGTTGTTGCATCGGAAGAAAGCCATCCATCAAAGATTGATGGATGGTTGTTGGTGGGGGAGGGGATACAGGTCCTGGACTGTAGCGATGTCGTTTCGTCTCGGCATGCAGGAGGGCAGGTACATGGCTCATGTCGTCCTTAGTGCGGGCGACTGACAACTTTGTAAGGGAGAACCAACGTATATGAAGCCGAAATTGATAGGCGCAGTCGTCATCACGCTGCTGGCCTTTTCCATTAGTCAGGCGCTTGCCCAGAGTGCAGCCGGATCGTCGCAGACGCAGGCAGGAGGATCCCAGGCAGCGCCATCGACACCGCCTGCGGATGGCCAATCCGACAAATCGGACGATAAAAAGAAGAGCGAGGCCAAGAAGCTTCAGGTCGTGCAGGTGACCGGCTCATTGATTCCGCAGGCACAGATCGAAGGCGCGTCGCCGGTCACCACGGTGACGGCCAAGGACATCGAGAAAGAGGGCTTCGTCGATACCTATGATGCGCTGCGTTCGTTGACCGTAGCGAATGGCTCGGTCCAGGATCCGCAATCTACCGGGGGATTCACGCCGGCGGCCAAGACCATCAGTCTGTTTGGCCTCAGCCCTGATTTCACGCTGACCTTGCTCAACGGACGGCCGATGGCCAGCTATCCATTGGCCTATAACGGCAATACCAACATCACCGATATCGCGAATATTCCCGTCGGCCTGATCGATCACATCGACGTGCTGACTGGCGGCCAATCATCGATCTACGGTTCAGCCGCGATCGCTGGCGTGGTGAATATCGTGCTGAAGGATCACATCGAAGGCACGCACCTCGATCTGCGTTATGGCGACTACTCGGACGGCGGTGGTGCAAGCAAGCGGTTGCAGCTGAGTTCGGGTCACCAATGGGGTGATTTCGACATAAGCGGCGGGATCCAGATTTCCAAGGAGGACCCGATCTGGGCTTACCAGCGCAGCTACATCGACTCCCTGAATGACGATCCCGATCCGTCCGGGCGCGTGAACTCGCGCACCTTCCTGCGCCTGAATTCGAGCACCAATGCTTATATCGATCCAGGCGCGGCCGCTTGCTCACCGCTCAGTTATCTCTACAACAACAGCACGACCTACAGCTACCGTGCGGACCATGGCTATTACTGCGGCAGCCCGGATAACGTCAGCAATGCCACGCTGGCGAATCAGGAGACCGATGCCAACGGTTCCTTGTTCCTGCGCTATCACGTGAACGATCACACCGAACTGTATTCGGACATCTTGTACAGCTACAGCAACCCGACCTATGTCGGCGGCAGCCCGTTCTGGAACCAGACTTTCTACAACCAGACCGCGGGGCAATACGAGGAGTGGCAGCGCATCTTCGCACCCGAAGAGATCGGCTCGGATGCAGGGCAGCAGCAGGTATTCACCCGGACCTACAACATCAGCGTCGGCGCACGCGGTCAGGTAGGAAATTCGGACTGGAACTACGATGCCTACTACAACCGGTCGCAATCCAACGTCGTGCGCGAGACGCTCGATTTTCTGACCAACAACGGCATCAACAACTACTACCTGGGGCCGTCGCTGGGCACTGACGCGAACGGCTATACGATCTATGCGCCGAATTTAAGCCGACTGTATCAGCCGCTGACGCCGTCGCTATACAGCGAGTTCACCGCCGACGACCGGGCGACATCCGTATCGTGGACGCAAAACGAAACGATCACGGCGAACACGACGGATTTGTTTTCCATGCCGGCTGGCGACGTTGGCGCGGCGGTGATCGCGCAGACCAGCAATCAGCGCTTTTCCAATGCCTCCGCGAGCCCGTTGGCGGCTGAGGGTTATTTCCTTGGCGTCACCGGCAGCACCACGGCCTCTGGCGCCAGTGAACAAACCGCCATCGGCGGCGAAATGAAGATACCGCTGTTGCAGCAGCTCACAGCCGATGTGTCCACCCGCTACGACAAATATCTCTACGGCGGCGGCGAGCACGGTCGGCCGACCTACAAGCTCGGCCTGGAATATCGTCCTTTCGACACGCTACTGATTCGCGGCAGCTATGCGACCGCGTTCCGCGCCCCGGACATGTTTTATCTGTTCTCGGCACACAGCAGCGGGTATTCGGGCGCGACCGACTATTACCAGTGTCGCCTGGCCGGCTACAACGCATCGACTTACAGCAACTGCCCGGTGGGAGACCAATCCATTCTTGCGGTGTCGTCCGGCAATCCAGACCTGAAGGACATTACCGCCAAGACGCTTACGTACGGCTTTGTCTGGTCCGCGTTGGAGAACAGATTGAGCTGGTCGGTCGATTACAGCGCCTTCCGCATTAGCAACGAAGTGGAGACGCTGAGCACGGACGAGATTCTGCAGGAGGAGGCCAATTGCCGCTTGGGCAAATCGGAGAATGGACAGACCTCGTATGACATAAATTCGCCGACCTGCCAGCAAGTCCTCGGTGAGGTCTCGCGACTGCCCGCTTCAAGTCCCGTCAATGCGGGTGGCATCCAGCAGGTGAGCACCTATCCGATCAACGTTGCCTCCGAATACCAGACTGGCATCCAGTCAGCTTTGAAGTATCGGCTGCCGACGTCCCGCTTTGGCACGTTCACTTTCGGTCTCGACTATTACGACGAACTGGCGCACACCTTTCAGGAGAAAGCGGGTGACCCGGTCACCAACTACTTGTGCTGTTCGAATTCGGATGAGTTCAAGAGCCGAGTCAGTGGCACGGTCACCTGGGATATCGGCAAGTGGAGTACGACCCTCTACGCTATTCGTGATGGCCACACCTGGAACGCCATCGGCACGGAGCAGAATATCGGGCCGTGGCTGACCTTCAATGGCAGCCTGCGCTACAAGGTCACACCCAAAATCACGGTGGCGTTGACGGCCAACAACCTCTTCAACAAACGCCCGCCGACCGATAATACCAATGACAGCTGGCCCTATTACGACGAGGGCGACTACAACGCATTAGGGCGGTCGGTCTTCCTGGATATGGGCTTCGACCTCGGGACTGATTAGTTCGCAACGAGGTGAAGACAATGGTGGCGTGCTGTGTAGACAGCACGCCGCCACTTAGGAATTTCCTGGTGCCGGCTCGAAAATAGCTATTTCTCTACTGGCGTCTCCGATGCCGCCTCATGGCTATAGGTGGGAGTTTTCGCATAGGGACCAGGCACGTCCCACATGCGCGCGGCGTACCACACGGCCCAGGCCACCACGAACAGCGACATCACCCATACCCATACCGGGATCGACGAACGTGCCTCGGCACGACGCGGCTCGAACGGGTCGTCGGTACTGAACGCATCGATGCTGAAGCGTACGTTGCCACTGCGCACCGAGTGGGGTCGCAGTCCTGAAACGACGATGCCCGGACCGTTGTGCACCACGAACGGGATCTCCTCAACGCCTTCGCGGCCGTCCTGGCCTTCCGCGCGGATCACCAGTCGGTGCGCGCCATCCGCCAGGCTGCGAGTGTCGAGCGTGATGTCGGCCGGCAGCTCGCGGTCGATGACCGGCTGCGGATCGCCATCGAGATAGATCCGGACATGCGGCTTGACCACGATGTTTCCCGGTTCAGCGGTCATGGCGCAGCACCACGTACTTGGGATGATGCGGATCGGTTTCGCCCGGGCGCAACAGCATCCAGAACATCGCCACGAAGCAGGCCAGCGTAATCGCTCCGGCGATGCCGATGATGATGACGTTGCCCCAGAACGGGCCGATCAGATGATGATGCATGACAATCTCCACCTCGCTTTGGCGGCTCCATCGTGCCGGATTTCATTTGGTTTTCGCCCGCTCGGCCGCGACCTGCGCAGGGGTCACCGGCTGGCCGTGATTGCCCCACGAGCTGCGCTCGTAATCGATGATGTCGGCGATCTCCGTGTCGCTGAGGGTGCCGGCAAACGGGGGCATCGCGCTGCCGTAGATCACGCCCCCCACCTTGTTGCCATGCAGGCCTTGCAGCACCACCTGCATGTGCTTGGCGGCGTCGGCGGCATTGACGACGTCATTGCCCTTGAGCGGCGGGAATGCGCCCGGCAGTCCTTCGCCACTGGCCTGATGGCAGGCTGAGCAGTTGGCGGTGAACAAGGCACCGCCCTTGGCTGCGTCGTAACCGCCAGCGGCGGCTTCCGGTGTACTCGTCGCCGCAGGCGGACTGGCCATCGCCGATTCGTCGCCAGCCATCTCGGCCGCCGGCAGGGGCTGCTGCTTCAGCGAAGCCAGATAGGCGATCAACGCCTCGGCTTTGTGGGTCGGCACCACCACCCCCTGCGCGGGAGCGTAAGCCTTCGGCAGCGGTACCGGCGTCATTCCGGCCGGAGCCTGGCCGACCACATCGAACAGCCAGTTGAACGACGGCATGATCGATTCGGGCACTACTGCGCGCGGGTTGTACAGGTGGATGTACTGCCACACTTCACTGGGCTGGCGCACGCCGATATTGGTCAGGTCCGGGCCAGTGCGCTCAGAACCGAGCAGCTCGGGTGTCTGGTACTTGAAATCTCCCGCTATCGACGGCCGGCCAAACACTTTGTCCTGGCCCAGCGGCCGCACCTGCTGGGTGTGGCAATAACCGCAGCCATTGGCCACGTATACCGCACGCCCCTCGTCCTGCAGCGCGGTCAAAGGCTGCACGCCGGGTCCTGCCGCCACCCTTGATAACTCGATGCCGGGCAGCACACCCATCATCAGCGCCAGGCAGGCGTAGACCAGGGTCGAACCGCCCACGATCAGCACCAGCTTGTTCATGCTACGGCCTCCTCGGCACGTCGGGACGCCAGCGGCGACTGTCGGACAGCGGCCCCGTAGCACATGCACCACACGTTCCAGGCAAACACGAGGTGGCTGAGGAACATCAGCGAGCCGCCCACGCCGCGCCAGACGTAATAGCTCTGCATGTCGATCACCGACTGGATGAATGGAAGGCCATGTATCCAGTCGAGGCCCTGGATGGTGCCGCCGATCGACAGCGAGATGACGTAGATGAAGCTGCCTACCAGCGCCATCCAGAAATGCAATGCCAGGCCCAGCGTACTGGCCTGCCGGCCGGTCGCCAGCGGCAGCAGCGCGTAGAGGCCACCCCACACCGCAAATGCCACAAACCCGTACATCGTCAGATGCGAATGGCCAACCGTGAAGTTGGTCAGATGCCACACCTCCTGCAGCGAACGGAATGCTTCCAGCGTGCCCTGGGTGGAGCCGAGCAGGTAACCGATCACGGCGACGAAGATGAACATCAACGGATACGAATGCACCATGTCACGCGTGCGCCCGCGCATGGTCAGCAAGAAGTTGCTGCTGCCGCCCCACACCGGCACCAGCATCGCCACGCTGAAAACAATCGCGGTGGTCTGCAGCCACCATGGCAGCGGGCTGAACTCGAAATGGTGCGCGCCGATGATCGGGTAGAAGAGCAGGTTGGTCCAGAACGCGAATACGCCGAGCGCATAGGAGTAGATCGGGCGGCTCAGCAGTTTCGGCAACGCGTAATAGAACGTGCCCAGCACCAGTGGTGTAAACCACATGCCCACCGCGTTGTGCATGTAGAAACCGGACACCGCGACCTGGCCCAATCCATACTGGTACCACGGAAGGACCGCCACGACGGCGATGATGCAAGTCCACAGCGTGCCGCCGATGATGTACCAATTGGACAGGTAGATGTCCCCACTGGTGCGCCGCGCCACGGTACCGATCAGATTCCATGCGGTGATCATCAGGGCGGCCAGGAAAATCAGCCGGATCGGCCACGGCCACTCGCGATATTCAAGATCGCCATCGTTGTAGCCCAGATCCAGCGCGATGGTGCCGGCCGCGGCGGCCAGGTTGAACAGCACCAGGCCGATCCAGGCCAGCTTCGGGCTGTACAGGCGTGTGCCGCTGCTGCGCGCAGCCACGTAGTAGCCCAGTCCCACCAGCGCGATGCTGGCGAATCCGTAGAACGTGGCATTGGTGTGAATCGGCCGCAACCGCCCGAAGGTCAGCCAGGCGCCGCCACCAAACTCCGGTGCGCCGAACTTGAATGCCATCAACAATCCAACGCCAGTGGCGAACAGCAGCCAGAGCGTGGCAGTCACCGTATAGGCGGCGAATACTGACGCCAGCGCGCGATCGTCTGTTTCGCTCAGACTGGAATGTTGTTTCCTGACGAACTGCATGAGCATGCCCTCAGATATATCGGCACAGCTTCAAAGTTCATGACACCGTTGGCACCGGCAAAGGACATCAGCTGGAGATTGAAGGCGGTTCCCATCGGGGTCATCGTTTCACCACGGTTCGGCTCATGGAGCGATCCGTTGGAGATATGTCGGATCTGGAAGTTGAATAGCCTTGCCAGCCGACCGTGCAGGCAAATTCGCAGGACCTGCTCAACGACCGGGTTAGGCCCCTATGCATCGCGGGCTGAAAACTGAAGAGCAGTGACCTATGCCAGTCGGTCGTATCGCCACAGCAAAGTCTACTCCCGGCGATATGGCAGTGTGAACACTGATGCGTCGCTCCGTTGCCCTATTTGCCGTCCATTCCCCACCGTGTGCCTTTACTTTGGCTCGCGTGGCCACGGAAATGCACATACCACTATAAAGATACGGGTGTCATGGATCGCTCTCACTGCCAGTTGAGCAGCCCGATACCCAATGACGCGCGGGTAAAAAAAGTCTGTGCCAAAGCAGCGTTGTTGTGCATCGCGGCATCGAATCGCCCGGTGCCAGGGTCGCGGTCAGGCACTCCGCTCTGCGCCAAGTATTGGTGTGGCTGCGGCACCCATGTATTGACCATCAAGGATGGCCTACGATCATACGGTGAGGGCGTAGAATGCCCGAACCTGCACGGATCGGTTCAACACAGTAACGTCAGGTTTCCATGAGGTATCGCTGCTTCGAACATCAACCCGTTCGAGACGAACTTCGATTATGCGCGCACAATCGTTCACGCTCCCATTGTTGCCAGTCGTCAAAGAGCTGCGCGAATACTGGACGACGGATCAAGGTCGGCTGATTCACGCATGCAAGACTGCACTGGCCCTTGTGCTGTCGATGGGTATTTGCATGCGCCTCGAGCTTGCTCTGCCGCGCTCGGCCATGGTGTCAGTCGCCATCGTGATGATGCATCAACAGGCCGGCATGGTGGTCGCGCGAAGCTTCTATCGCGTGATAGGCATGATCGTCGGAGGCGTGATGGCCCTGCTTCTCATCGCGTTCTTTGCGCAGCAGCCGGAACTGTTTCTGATTGTCCTGGCGCTATGGATCGGGGTTTGCATCTGGGGCGCATACTACTTTCGCAATTACCAGTCATACGCTTTTGTGCTCGCTGGTTTTGCGACCTCGATCATTGTTGTCCCGGTGTGGAGCACTCCTTATGGGATCTTCGACAGCGTGGTCTACAACACGAGCGAAGTTGCGATCGGCGTTGTATGCGCAGGTCTTGTCAGCGCGATCATACTTCCTCAAGCCGTTGCGCCTACGCTGTTGAAGGCAGGGCAGCAGAATTGCAGCGAATTTCTGGCTTTTCTCACGAAGGCATTGTCCAGCGATGTCTCCGTAGCGAAAGATATGGACGCCGAGCAAGTGCGCTTTCTTGCGGAACGACTGACGCTGGAAGCGCTGCGCAGCGCAGCCGTATTCGAAGATCCAGAATTACGTCTGAAGAACAACCTGATGATCAGTCTCAGTCAGGAATTTCTCGATGCGAATACAGGGATGTACGTCCTTCGCAAGTTTCGCATTCGTGCGATGGAACAGGGTCGTCGGGAAGAACTCGAAGCCATTGATAAACTGTTACTTGAGCTCGCGGCCATCATCCCTAAGTCCGGGGCAGGCGAAGTCATGTCGCTCGACGACATCGGCCGTTTCCAACAACGTTTGGAAGCATTCATAGCGGAACTTCCGCATAATATTGCCCATCACGAGATGCAGCTTAATACGTCGGCTGAGGGCATTCGAAAGTATTTCCTGGCGGTCGGATCAGCCTTTTACTTTGTCGTGACCGACCTCAACGCTTACCTTGAAGACTTCCTCGCTTTGCGCAAGCCGGTTGCGCAACTGCATGCTGGTCACGCGGGTAAAGTGACTGCCACACGCATCATCTATACAGCAAACAGCGTTGCCGCCATGTCGGGCGGCATACGAGCGGTGATCGCAGTTCTTATCGTCGGCGCGCTGTGGCTGATGTCCGGCTGGAACAACGGCGCCAGCGCTCTCGTAGCCGTGTCCATCGCAACCGCACTTTTCGCTGTCGCGCCCAATCCAGCCGCGGCTACGAGGCAGATGCTTCTGGGATGTCTTGCGTCGATCGTGATGGGTTTTGCGTTTTGCTTCTTCGTTCTGCCGAAGCTGAGCGGATTTATCCAGCTGGCGGCGTGCGTGGCGCCGGTGATCATGGTGGGAAGCTATATCAATACCTTTCCCAAAGTTGCGGTCATGGGGCTCAGCTTCAACCTCTATTTTTGCCTGATAGGCAACATCACAAACCCGTATGTGTTCGACCCGCTGGCCTTTCTGGATGCTGGTTTTGCAACGATGTTCGGCATATCTGTGGCGTCATTTTGCTTTTCAGCCATCGCGCCCTGGGGCGGGGGATTTACCACTCAAAGCTACTTGCGACGGTTACGTGCGCTGGTTGCGAAGATGGCATGCCGGGCGTCGATCGATGAGGGATTGGTGCTGCGTTTCGAAAGCTACGTGCGCGACTTCACGCTGCAGATCGCCTCACAGCCCGCCGGCAATGTGGCTTCCAAAAAAGAGCTGCTTGATTGGTCTTTCACTGCACTTGAAATGGGTTGGAGCATCATTCGAATCAGGCTCGACAGCAAGTTATATGAGGCGGAACTGCCAAAAGAGTGGCCAGACCAGGAGCGCGCCTGGCTCTCGGCGATTGCCAGCCTGTTCAGGGAGCGGACACCAGCGCGTTATGCAGAGGCCATACGGGAGACTCGACGCGCGGCGGACGCCTTACCCGTTCCAGAAGTATTCGATGCTTCGCTGCATACGATGCAGCGATATCGGATGTTGGCGTTGCTGCACGGTGTGGAGCTATCGCTGCTGGACGAGGCGCTTCCATTTCGGCGAGCTTCGCAGGCAGCGCCATGAGAGGACGCGCCACTTTCGCACCCCTGTCGGCGAGTTTTGCCGCGCTATGTGTCAGCGCTATGGTTGGGTGTGTAAATACAGGAGGCATAAAGCCTACGTCACACCTCGTCGCTCCATCGTCACTTGATGCCGGTACATCGACACGCGAGGTGCTCAAGGATGTTCCCTGGCCGAGCAGCCGCTGGTGGCTGCAATGGCAGGATCCACAACTCGATCGGCTTGTCGATGAAGCTATCAGCCATCAACCCACCCTGCGCATGGCACAAGCGCGTGTCGATCTGGCACAGGCCCAGGCGCGCATCCACGGCGCGGCGTTGATGCCCGAACTCGATGCACAAGGCAATTTCGGAACAGAGCGTTTTGCGCGCTACACAACGCCATCGCCACCCGGTGGTTACACTGTATGGAACAACGGCGTCAACCTCGCGTTGACTTACGAACTGGATTTTTGGGGCAAGAATCACGCGATCCTGCAAGGGGCGCTGGATGATGTGCATGCCTCAGCCGCTGAGGAGCGCGGGGTGCAGTTGGCGCTGGAAACAGCGATTGCGCGCACGTACGTGCAATTGGCGCTTCAATACGCGCTGCGCGACGACGATCAAGCGATCGAGGCACAGACAAAACAGACGCGCGACATCGTGGCGCAGCGCTTGCACGCGGGGATCGGCAGCGAACTGGATCTGACCGAGGCGGAGACCCAACTATCGATCGCGACGAATCAGGTCGAACAGGCCGATCAGCAAATCCAGCTGATGAACGACCAGTTGGCGGCGCTTGTCGGTGCAGGGCCCGGCAGCGGCGAGGCTATCGCGCGGCCGCAATTGAAGATGGATGTTCCGGTGACACTCCCGGCGGTATTGCCGGCGGATCTGGTCGGACATCGCCCCGATATCGTGGCCCAGCGCTGGCGCGTCGAGTCAGGCGGCAAAGGTATTGTTGCCGCACGCGCGAACTTTTATCCCGACATTGATCTGTTGGCCTCGGCAAGTTTGGCAGCGACTGTTCCATTTGGCGGCTTCTTCGCGTTCATCAATAAAGAAGGAGCGGGTCATTCGTTGGGGGCCGCCATTGATCTACCGCTGTTTGATGCAGGGCGGCGTCAAGGCATTTACGCTGCGTCAGTCGCTGAATATGACGAGGCGGTAGAGGCGTACAACGCTTCGGTCATCACGGCCATGCGAGAAGTCGCTGACCAGGTGGTGTCGCTGCGCTCGCTGGATGTGCAACAGAGAAATGCCGAGCGCGCGGCCAGGTCCGCCGACGATGCGTATCGTTTGGCGACACGCGGATATCGCAGCGGCATTACGGAATACCTTCAGGTGCTGATCGATCAAACCATCGAGCTGCATCAGCGTCAGCAAGTGGAGGAGATTCGCGCCAAGCGATTCGAAGCGTGGGCACTGCTGATGCAGGCGTTGGGCGGCGGTTTGGAGTCGACAACGGAAAAGACCTATCAGCTATCAGTCACGGGAGGCCATAAAGATGCCACGTGACATAGTGATATTTGCGCTGTTCGTGCCCAGTCTGTTGCCGATTCTTGTGGGTTGCACGTTGGTTTTTGTCGGGCTGGATCTGCTGATCTCGCGGCTGGGTTGGTACCGTTTCGTATGGCATCCCGCGTTATTTCGGGCCGCACTGTTCACCGCGCTGTTTTGCGGCGCAGGTCTGCTGCTGAGGCCTATCTATTGAACCGGTCACCACTCGTGGGGCGTACCACATGAAAGCGCAGTCCATTATTCGATGGGTGGCCACGCTTGGAATCCTGATCGTCGCCATCGTCCTGGCGTACGCGTTGTGGCGCGACTACGTGTATTCGCCGTGGACACGGGATGGGCGGGTGCGAGCTGACGTCATCAATGTGGCCCCAGACGTATCGGGGCTGGTGGCGGAAGTGCGCGTACACGACAACCAGCGAGTTCAAAAGGGTGACGTTTTGTTCGTGATTGATCCCGTGAGATTCCATGACGCGTTGGCTCAAGCTGATGCGGATGTCGCCCGCATGCAGGCGCAGACGGCGCTCGCCAAGGCAGAGATCATCGAACGTCAGTCCGAATGGGGCATGCGACAGCAAGAGGCGGCACGCCGGGCGCCGTTGGCGGGCGAGGTGATTTCTTCCGAGACGCGCACGGACTACTCCGAACAAGCTCGTCAAGCCTTGGCCGCCTATCAGGCCTCGCAAGCAGCTTCGAAAGCTGCAGATGCGGGATTGCAGGCAGCGTTGGCTACTCAACAAATAGCGCAGCTGAACCTGCAGCGAAGCGTCGTTCGTGCACCCGTCGCTGGATTTATAGCGAACCTCAACCTTTATCCTGGTGACTACGCGGCTGTTGGTGCCGCGCGCATGGCGCTGATCGATGCGCATTCATTCTGGGTGTACGGTTACTTCGAGGAGACCAAGATCCCCGGAGTGAAGGTAGGGGATCGGGCGGATATTCGCTTACTGTCTGGCAGCGTCGATTTGAAAGGGCACGTTGAAAGTATCGCAAGTGGTATCGCGGACCGCGACAACCCCGATAGCCCGAATCTGCTGGCAGACGTCAATCCGGTTTTTACCTGGGTACGACTTGCACAACGCGTCCCCGTGCGAATTGCGCTGGATAACGTGCCCGACGACGTACACCTCGCGTCTGGCATGACATGCACGGTGACAATTACGCCGGCTTCACAAAAAACGCACCGACCGGATAAATGAGAGCTCGCCTTATACGGCGGGAAGGGCGCTTGTCACGGAAAATTGCGTCGAACTCTGAGGTGGCGGCGCCTCGTTTGAGTGGGCTGGGGTTACTTATTCTGGCGTCGAGGTGAATGCAAATCGCGGCTCAATCTTCGAAGTAAATCGACAGATGTACGACCGGGCCCGCGTCCGCATTTATATTAGGTATTCAGGCAGGCAGCGGGTGCGCTCAAATGACGTCGACCACCAAGACAGACTGCGGGCAGGAAATCAGTTTGCCCCGAGCGGCGCTGGTCGCCGGGTTGGGCTATCTGCTGACGCCAACCCCGTTCGCGGAGTTCTACGTCTATCCGCACCTTGTCATCTCTGGAAAGATCGAACAAACGGCGCAGAACATCCTGGCGCACCAAAGTCTTTTCGCAGCGGGCATCGTCTGCTATCTCTCCAGCTTCGTCTGTGACGTGGTCATCGCTTGGGCACTCTACTATCTGCTCAAGCCGGTCAGCGCGTCGCTCTCACTGTTGGCCGCTTGGTTCCAGCTTGTGTACGCGGCGGTGGGACTCTCTGCGTCGCTCAATCTCGTGACCGTGCTGCGGTTGTTGGACACGCCGGAGGACGCCGCCCTCTTCGGAGCCGGTCCCTTGCACGCGCAGATACAGCTGTTGTTGGCGTCCTTCCGCTCCACTTGGGGATTGAGTCTAATCTTCTTTGCAATTCATTTAATGCTGGTGGGTTACTTGATCTACAAATCAGGTTATATCCCCAAGCTGATAGGCATCCTGTTGGTGGTTGCCGGGGTCGGCTACGTGGTGCTGAACCTGAATACCTACTTGTTTCCAGAGCCTGATCTCGGCTATGTGGCTATCGCGCTGCTCGGAGAGTTGGTGTTCATGTTCTGGCTGTTGCTCAGGGGGTGGAAAATCAAGCAATCGGCAACGTCAGCATTGGGATAGCAATTAGGCTACGCGTACCCTCCTGTTTGTCACTGGTAAGGCGATCTTTGCGGCCACAGTGGCGCCCGGCAATATCCCGGTCTGTGCTGGCACGGGTTTGAAGTAGGGTGGTACCGGCAAAGCTCGAATCGGGATGCAGTGGGGTCGCATGCGTCTCAGTCCGCGATTACCGCAGGCTCTCCGGGCAGCTGCGATTTCAGAAACTCACCGATGTCATCCAGCGCTTCCTTCGCGGCTTTCAGCACGGCGACGTTTGAGGGAAAGACATGAACCATGCCCTGCCAGCTGTGTACCTGGCATGTTCCCCCCGCGCGCTCGAACTGCTCGCCATATCGAATGGAATCGTCGTGAAGAATGTCGTCTTCACCCACATGTATCCTGACCGGCGGTAGTTCGGCCAGGTCGCCGTAAAGCGGCGACGCTAGCGGATCTCGCGGATCGTGGCTTTCCAGACAGAGCCGCGCCAAGGCAGCGAGTGACGACGGAGTCGAAAGCGGATCGGCCTCCGCGCGGGTCACCATGCTCTTCCCGGTCAGCGCAAGGTCGGTCGCAGGGGACATCAGCGCTGCGCCTTTGGGCATTGAGCCGGAGCCGGCACGCGCCTTGCCAGCGGCCCACGAAAGAAGGACGAGAGCGAGACCGCCGCCGGCTGAGTCGCCCACGAGGGCGATATTAGCGAGCCCCGCGGCCAGCAGGTCTTCGTAAGCCGCCTTTGCGTCCTCCACGGCGGCGGGGAAGGGGTGCTCCGGGGCCAACCTGTAATCTGGCACGAACGCCGCGATGCTCGCTTGGGCGACGACCTGGCCAACGAAATGCTGGTAAGCCTTGGCCGCGCCAACCACGTAACCGCCGCCATGAAAATATAGGATGGCTGCGCCTGCCATCGCGTCTTTCGGTCGGCACCAGCATCCTGATACGCCACCGATGATTGCGGCCTCGTAGGTGACTCCCGGGGCGGCGGGTACTTGTTCCATGATCTCGTCAAAGCTCTTGCGGGCGCCTGGACCATTGATGCTCCCTTTTGCGGATCCAAGCGTCGTGCGCACCGCAACCATGGCGAGGCGGTCATCCAAGTGCTCGGGGTGGTAGATGGTCGTCATATCACTGTCTCCAGTTGGCTTGTCGGCAACTCAGGGCGCGGCAGCGGTTTCGACCTCGGAATAGTCGCTGTAGTCCTTGGGGCCGACGCCGCAGAATCTGGCTGGATCGGGCCTGTTGAGCGCTGCGTCCGTGCGGAAACCTTCGACGAGATCCGGATTGGCGATGGTCGATGCCGCCGAGCGATACGCGTGCCCCGGCTACCACGTCAATGCCCGCACAGCGGATGATCGGCTGGTGGGACCGCACACGGAATACCTGTCGCTGGGCTCAAGCGTTGAAGAAAGGCGAGGCGTATCGCGCACAGCCCCAGGATGCGATCAGTGAAGTGACAACTGCCAAGCGACGCGCGGAGCTGTGCGCGATCGGATGCCGCAATCAAGCGCTTATCGGAGCGCCGCCTCGACGATGGCGATGTCCTGCTCATTGGTGCCCCCGCTGACGCCGACGCCAGCGTACAGCTGGCCCTCATCTGTGAGCGGCACGCCTCCGCCCATGGCGGAGAAGCGCCCCCCGGATAGCGCGAGCAGCGGATAGAGCGACTGGCCCGGCTGCACGAGCGGGACGAGATCGGCGGTACGCATTCCTACGAGTGCTGCTGTGTAGGCTTTGCGCTCGGAGATCTCAAGCGAGAACGCCGGCGCGCCATTCATGCGGTGCTTCAGTATGAGGTTGCCATGGATGTCCATGACGCTGACCGAGACCGGGATCTTGGCCTGCGTCGCTTGTGCCTCTACGCGTTCAGCTAGAGCACGGGCTGTTTTGAGCAGATCCATAAGGTTCGTCCTTTTCAGAAGGGGAGGGATGGTGTCGTTTGATGGCCTAGCGCCCGAGCTGGCCCAGGTAGTATCCGAGCCGATCTTCGACGTCCCCCGGCTTGTGGAACCCACGCGCGATCAGAGCCTTGATGCCCTCCTGCGCGGCGGGCCGCCCTAGCGACGCGATGCACGCATCCCACCCGGCGCCGAGCTCGACGTCCGGCGGCAGGCTGGTGTTGACGAGACGTTTGGTGTTGGCGATCGCCCACTTGTCGAACTTGCTGATCCGGGTCGCCAGTGCGTCCACGAACGCGTCGAGTTCGGCATCGGGCAAAGCACGGTTCACGTAGCCATAGGCCTCGGCCTGCTCGCCACTGATGTCTTCCGAGCTCAAGAGCACTTCGAGGGCGCGGTTTCGGCCGATGAGTTGGGGCAGCCGGGCCATCGGGCCGCCGCCGGCGACCATCCCCACGCCCACCTCCCATTGCGAGATGACGGTCTTTTCCCGGCTGGCGAAACTCATGTCGCAAGCGAGCGTGATTTCGCTGCCGTTGCCGGTCGCCCGCCCGCGGATGAGAGCGATGGAGACAACCGGCGCGCGCGTCAGGCGGACCAGGAAGTCCGGCCATTGCGGCAAGCCTGTGGGGCCTGCCGGCAGGGAGGTCAGGTCCTCCAGTTTGGCCAGGAAATCAGAGTGATTCAGGAAGTAGCCGTCCACCGCGCTATCGAAGACCACTACCCTGACCTGTTCGTCGGCCTCAAGGGCATCGATGAGCTCGTGGAACTGCCCGACCATTACCGGGCCCATGACATTGATCGGCGGGTTGTCGATCGTGACGCGCCAGTAGGCCGGGGACCGCCGGGTAACCCGAATTTGGATGGGGCTTGTTGTCGCGTTCATTGGGGGCCTCCTATCGCGCGCACATACCCCTGACCTTTGACTCTCGCATTGGCTGCTGGGCCGCGCAATTCGACGATGGTATCGATGCCGCCCAGAGCACGGGGCCCGGTCGCGTTGCCGCCATCCAGAAGCGAGGGAGGCGGCGAAAGATCGCGCAACCACAGGTTTCAGTCTGGCGAAAAATGAAACTGGCCCCGAGCTACGCCTTTGTTTGCTGCAGATCCGACGTCAACTTGTTCGAGTCAAAACAGACGATGCCATTGGTCACAAATGGCTGTGAATTCGAAGTCCGGTGCGTGCGGCCTCTCGCCGCAGCGCAGCGGCCATTTCGGAAAAGGTGTAGTGCTTTAGCGGCTTATTGGCCTCACGTAATTTCGCCAGCATGCTGGTCAACGTACGGCCGCCGATTCCGATGGCGCTATTCACCGCTCTGACCTCCCAGTCCGGCAAAGGGCGGCCCGGATTGGCGCGGATCTTTCTCAGAAAATCCGAGAGAACGCTCTCTGGCACTGGAGCCGCGCCAGAACAAATCAGGGTGAGATAGATAGCTTGCTCAACCTCAGCGTTGATGGGCGCCATGGGCGCTTTATTTTCCGGCAGCCCGGCGTGATGCACCCCGTAGCCCGTTCCGGGAGCGACTTGCAATGGATCGAACAGCGCTAGCGGCGTGATCCGCGATGAGCCTGATGACTGCGATAGCAACAGAAACCTTTCGGCACATTCGTCTCCGGCGTACAAGGTATTGACCACCAGACCGCTGGCAAGGCTGACTACATCGAATTGATAGAACCGATCTGTGACAGGTAGACCACAACAGCACGTTATGGAATGGCCATTGAAGAGAACGCTGTGCATCACCGGATGCAAGCCATACTGGCTGAGAATGTGGATCTTGTTTTCGTCACCGCGTCCATTAGCTACAGCCATGGCAACACTCCTGGACCAGCGAAGGCGGGGGCGGCAGCGACGCACGTTTGGGCGCCTTGAGGAATTTCTCGTGCATCGGAGGCGAGCTCTGCCTGATTAATACGAAAGATTACGCGTATGCACGCCTGGTAGCTGGCTGGAAAATGAATGGCCGAAACGAGCATTTCTTATCGAGAGAATGATGGTGACTGTCAAAGCGTATGAATGCCAGTCTGGGTCGAAAGCCAACATCGATGAACATCAGTACAGGCGGTGTGTCGGTAGTACTGGTAATGATTCGGCCACGCGATATCTGAGGGCCAAAGCGAGCGTCACTGGGGGCCGGCGGCGGGCTTTCCGCGAGCGCCTTCATCCCCTCAGTGCCGTGGCGCAACCTGCGGCGATGCCTTTTTGGAATACCAACCCATTCCGCCCGTAGTTGCATCTGAGGTTCGGTACGCGCAATCACTTGCTCCTGATAGGAGGAAGTTTTGGCAATAAGATTCTCTAGCGAAGGATTGCAGACGCCCCAGTAAGACAAAGATTTCAGAAGATTTGCAGTTTTGTCCCGTTAATGACCTAAACTTCGCTTTGAATTCAACAAAGGCAAGCTCATGACCACTGATCTCAAGACCCTTTCCCCAAAAGAACTCCTGGCGCTCATCGCGAACGCAAACGCGCAGATGCATGAAGCACAGGCCGCACAGGTGCAAACCGTCAAGCAGAAGATCGAGACCCTGCTGAGCAACAATGGCCTTACCCTCGACGAGGTCTATCCATCACGCGGCAAGAAGGCGGCTGGAAAGAAAGGCGGCAAAGGCTCAGTTGCGCCCAAATATCAGAACCCTTCGGATCCATCACAGGTCTGGTCCGGTCGTGGTCGTCAGCCGGTCTGGTTTGCTAAAGCCCTGAGGCGCCGTGGTGTCACCGTGGACGATCTCCTCATCGGTGGCGCCAGCAAATCCGCCGCTCCGTCCGTGAGCGAAAAGCCTGCGAAGAAAGCTGCCAAGAAAGTTGCCAAGAAAGTTGCCAAGCGGGCAACCAAGAAGGCGACAGCAAAGAAGACGGCGTAAGTCGCCGAGGGCCCAGGTCGACGGCAGTAACCAAAGCATCGACTACCGCTTTCGCTACTGCCGGCCTGGGCTTCCGAACGTGATCAGAGTCGTATACCTGGACCCCCGCGTCCGGGTACTTTAGTCAGGCTTCGTCACAAGGAACCTCGTGTGAATGGTCCTCAGCTCGTCGTTTTGTCCATCGTCGCCTTGTGGCTGATCATTGCAGTCGTTGTGATCGGATACCCGTTGGTTGCTGGCCGGATCAGGGTCGGGTTGGATCCCGTAAGTCGGGAGGATGAACCTCAGGCCTTCTGGAAAGCGTACGTCTTCTCAACCATTCTGTTCATCGCTGTATCTATTGCAGCTGGGTTCTTCATGCATCTGGTTGTGCACTGGAAACCTTAAAATCCCTCCGCGTGGTTGTTGAGCAGTGGCAGAAGGAAAAAAGGCGTCAGGGTCATCAGCCGTCAGGCCGAAGGCATCAATCATCCGTTAAGGCATGCTGTCGGGAGCCAGATTATCCAGCACCGGCAAAGGACGCTCATTGGTCCCATGTCGCCGCGCGTCGCACAAACCCACCTGGATTCGAGGGGATCCAACGATGCCAAACCTCAATTTCAGTTGTGTCTCATGCGGCAAATGTTGCCACGACCTTCGTCTGCCTCTTACTTGGCAAGAGGCCATCGACTGGCTCTCGCGAGACGGGACCGTCGAGCTTCTATGCGAGGCATTGCCGTGGCCTGAAGAGCCTGAACCGTCGAATTTGCAAGCGCAACACAAGCGCCGTCGGTCCTTCCCCACGATGAGCGGGAACCTGCCTATCCGCGTGGTCGTGGTTTTGACGGCCGTCTACACTGGTGCCTGCCCAAACCTCGATGCGCAGTTCCGTTGCAGCATTTACGAGATCCGGCCTCACGTGTGTCGTATTTATCCCGCCGAGATCAACCCATTTATTGCACTTTCCCCCGCTGACAAGCTGTGTCCCCCGGAGGCCTGGGTATCGTCAGCGCCCCTGATGCGCGGCGATGCGATTGTCGATGAGGAAGTACGAACGCATATTGCGCTGTCACGTCGCGACGATGAGCGTGAAGCGCTCTCGAAGCAGGCGCTCTGTGCCTTACTGGGCATCGATAACGCCGGCCTCGGCAGCGAGGGATTTGCTGTCCATGCACCGCCAGCGGATCTCCTCCTCAAGGCACTTCGCGCGGGCCTTCAAGACGTCGATCAGGAAAACCTCCCGCCGTGGACGCTCGTGTCAAATCAGGCGAGCACCATCAATGCACTGACATCAGCCGGTGCCAGCGCTCAGCTGACCTCGAACACTTCCTCGGGGCCAAGCCGGTACATCGGGTTTCGCGCCGATGCCTCGAACGTGTGATTGGCTAGCTGGCGGGATTGGGATCATTGCTGCAGAAGGTTCGTATATGGACCCCTCCCCATTGCAAGCCCCCTTTGCTCTGGCGCCCCGTGCCGACTGCACACGTATATCCGGTCTCTAGCGGCGGCATCGTTTGATGCTGGACCATGATGGGCTATTCGCGCGTCAGCTCCCGATCGCTTTGTCGTGCTCTTTGCACTTGGACCTTAGAGGGTTTTGCCGACGCCGGTTCGACCGGTTTGCCATCGCTCAGGTTGCTTCGCAATCGTGGATTGAGGGTGGTCGTCTGCGTGGTGCGTGACGCGTAAGGATTCAGGCCGCCGCCCGCTCCGGTTGATAGTCGGTGTCATGACGCAGCATCGCCCAAGCCATGCGTGCGGTTTTGTTGGCCAGGGCGATGACCGCCACATTGGGGTGCGATCGCTCCGCCACGCGTAGTACCCACTGGCTGAGTCGGTCGTCTTAGGATTTCGCTGTGCGCAGAGCCGAGCGTGCGCCGTGGACTATCAGCGTTCGCAGATACGCATCACCGCGCTTAGTAATGCCCAGTAGTCGATCCTTGCCACCAGAACTGTGCTGGCGCGGCGTCAGTCCCAGTGAGGCAGCAAGCTGCCGACCGTTGGTGAACTGGCTGGCGTCACCGATCGCAGCGAGCAACGCCGTGGCCACCATGGGGCCAACGCCACGCAGCTGTTGCAGGCGGATCGCCGCCGGTTCGTGGCCAGCGATGTCGGCAATCTCGTGGTCGAGCTCGTCGATCCGGGCATCGAGCGCACGCAGGTCGCTCCACAGCCCGTCGAGTAAGCGACGGAAACGTGGGGTCAAGCCGTTATCGCCGTCTTCGAGCCAGCACGGTATCGTGCAACGCAACGCCGACAATTCCTTCGGTGCTACCAGACCGTATTCGGAGACCAGGCCACGGATCTGATTGCCCTCCGCCGTGCGCTGCTCGGTCAATCCCCTGCGGATGCGATGGGTCGCCTGAATATCCTGTTGCTCGATCGTCTTGACGGTGACAAAGCGCATGCTCGGCCGACTCATCGCTTCGCAGATCGCCTCGGCATCGTTGGCATCGTTTTTGTTGCTCTTAACGTATGGCTTCACGAACTGCGGAGCGATCAGTTTGACGCGATGCCCATGGGCCTGCAGCTGTCGCGCCCAGTGATGCGCGCCACCGCAACTCTCCATGCCGATCTCGCAACCTGGCTCGATCTTGTCCAGCACCGTTTGCAGCCAGCGGTCACGCGGCAACCGTTGTCGCCAAACCGGCTTTTCATGGTTATCCACGCCGTGGATTTGGAACACGTTCTTGGCCAAGTCGACCCCGATGCGTTTAAGCTTCATGTGTGGACTCCTTCTCGCCGTTGACTGTGTGGTTTGCACCTTCAGTCTGGCACCTAGATGCCGTAAGTGAGGAGGAGTCCATCCCACTGCTTGCGGCGGTGAGGCAGACCTTACGAAGCACAGTGGTCCCAGTCGGTTCCGGTGTAGAAGAGAACGACGTACCAATGACTTTCCGCGCGAACCACCTGTGCGGCAGGACATGGGATGCCATTGAATTGACCGGCAACCTTGCCATTGGCTTTGGTGGAAAGCGCGTTCTCTGGGTCAAAGACAATGTACTCGACGGTGTTGCCCGCTCCAGGAAATCCCCATCCGTCCCACTCGCTATGTTTCAGATATCCGTCCGAGGCGCTTGCAGCGGCGAGGGTTCGCTCCTTGTACGATTTCGAATAGAGCATCCATCGAGCGATCGTTCGCGTTTCAGTAAAGTGCTTGCCAACCAGCCACGCCCCACCAAGTGAGAGGGCAAATAGCAGCACGATTCCGAGGCGGAGCCCGCCCCTCCTGCTGATCGCCAGGTACAAGAGAGCAAAGAGTAGGGAGGGGGTGGCCCCAAAGAGCAACAAAAGTGCCGCGACGTCGCTATCGGTTACGGTGATGCAGATGAACGCAAGGGCGGCCGCCAACAGAGTTATTCCCAGAGGCAGAAGCCAGTCAACTTGCTTCGATTTACGCGGCTTATCCAGCATGAAGTGACCTACGCGGAGTACGTCTAGGCAATGCTAGCAGAGGATTTCAGGCTGCCGAAGGTGCCGCCTATGGAGAAGATATGGCGTTGCCGAAATGGCATTTGCTTGGCATGCTTGGGCTGTCCGCTATGTGTGCGGGTGTCGGGGCAGTGTGCAGCGCAGCAGCGGGTTAACTCGCCTGCGGCTTAAGCATCGACGTGACCACAAAATCGATGAATGCCCGGACCTTGGCTGCGGGAAGATGGCGCGACGGATACAGGGCATAGAGAGGAAAGCTCTCGCTTTGCCAGTCAGGTAATAGTTCGACGAGTTCGCCAGCAGCGAGCTGACGGCTGATACCAATGGCTTTCATGCGCGCAATCCCAGCCCCCGCCAAACATGCGCCCAGTAGGGTTGCGGCTTCGTTGACGACGAGCCGTCCGTGCACGCTTACAGTGAGCGTTTTTTTGTTGCGTCGATACTGCCAATCCCGCATCAGCTGCCCGGTCTGTGAGTTACGCACGAGGATGCATTCGTGCTGCACCAGGTCGTTTGGGTTCAGTGGCGTAGCGTGCTTTTCCAGATAAGCCCCTGCGGCGACCGTGATCGTGCGTGTCTCGGCGAGCTTGCGGGCTACGAGCGAGGACTCGAGTGGGGTACCGAATCGCACGGCGATGTCGAACCCTTCGCCCACGAGGTCGCCCAGCTGATCCTTGGTGACAAGCTCCAGTGCGATATCCGGGTGCATGTTCATGAAGCGCGCGATATGAGGGGCCAGCATCATGCGGGCGAAGAATGCATCGACATTCACGCGAAGGCGGCCCTTGACGGCTTCGGCCGCGCCTGCCGTGTGCACCACCGCGTTTTCGATACCGTCCAATAGGGGTATAACGTTTTCGTAGAATCGCCGTCCCTCGTCCGTCAGCGATACCGACCGCGTATTTCGATCCAGCAACCGTACGCCGATACGCGCTTCCAGCCGCGATATCGCCCGACTCACACCCGAGGGCGACAGGCCAAGCGATTCGGCTGCTCGGGAAAAGCTGCCGCTTTCAATGATCGCCGCCAGCACCCCGACGTTTGAGATCACGCGCCCATCAAATGCCATGCGACATGCCTTGTGATTATTTGTCATCAAGTATTTGACTTACTTTCACTTCAGTCAACAAAGCCCAGCCATTACATTGCTCGGCACCGAGAGTCGCATTGTCCCACCCGAAGCCTTTGACCGAGGAAAAATCGATGTACGCCATTACTGGAATCACTGGAAAGGTCGGCGGCGCCATGGCGCGCAGCCTCTTGAACGCCAACCAGCCTGTGCGAGCCATCGTCCGCGATCAGGAGAAGGGCAAGGCGTTTGCCGAAAAGGGTTGTGAGGTAGTCATTGCCGACATGGACGACGCGGCATCGCTGACCGCAGCATTTCGAGGTGCCGAAGGCGTTTTCATCCTGCCACCGTCGAACTTCGATCCTGCTCCGGGTTTCCCGGAAGCTCGCAAGGGAGCCGCGACAATCCGCCAGGCGCTCAGCGCAGCAGCCCCAGAGAGGGTGGTTTGCCTATCGACAATTGGAGCCCAGGCGAAGCAATCCAACCTGCTGAGCCAACGCACGATCCTCGAAGGGGAGCTGTCCAGTTTGGCGATGCCGCTGACGATACTGCGTCCCGCCTGGTTCCTCGACAATCTGCAATGGGATGTGGAATCTGCACGACGGGACGGTGTTATCCATACCTTCTTGCAGCCCGCGAATGCGTCATTCCCCATGATCTCGACGGAAGATATCGGGCGCATCGCAGCAGAGTTGATCCAGGAGCGATGGACTGGCACCCGGATCGTCGAGATAGAAGGGCCGCACCGCGTATCTCCCAACGACATCGCCGCAGCGTTCGGTAGGGTACTTGGTCGCAGCGTGCGTGCCGAGGTCGTGCCACGGGAAGACTGGGCCGGGCTTTTTCGTGGCCAGGGCATGAACGACCCCGTGCCGCGGATCCAGATGCTGGATGGTTTCAACGAAGGCTGGATCACTTTCGAAGGTCAAGACGCCAGCATTCGAAAGGGACAGATCGAATTGGATCAGGCTATCCGTGCACTTGTCCTTGGCACGCCGTAACCGCGGCTATCTCCTGAATACCATCAGCACGATCTCCAGCATGATAAGAAGAACAACCGAAATCTCCAGCAATTCGGTACGGCGACTGGACGCTTCTTCATACAGCGCGGCATAGGTATCGCGGATGATCGCAAGTTTGCGGTCGACTGACTCACCGAGTGCCGGAACACGAAACAGCCCGAGAGCGGTGCTGTATACCCGGGCCAGGTAAACGTCCTCGGTTACCTGCAGGGCGTTATCCACTCGCTCGGTAAGCTCGGTGACCTCGGCGACCAGCGTGTACAGGCGTCGCGCCAGGTGCGCGAATCGACGTGATGCAAGCAGCGACATGGCACCGTGCGCGTTTTCCACGCGGTCGTACATGCGCGGAAGCTCATCGTCGAGCAACGTGTCGTAGTATCGAAACTCGACCAGCTGGGCGTTTGCCACTTCGATGACATCCGCCACGTCGGTATCGCGCCGTGGCTCGTAGATGAAAGCTCGATCCCACGTGAGGACAACCATGTCGTCCGCGTAGTAGGAGAAGCTGCGCGCGAGGAGTTCCCGGTTGGAAGCTGCGGACAGGGCGCGCTTCTCACCCGACAGAAGCGCAGCAAGATCCACGCGGTTGCGCAGCTCAGCTGCATCCAGCGGCTCGCTAAATGCGTGCACTGTTCCGATGAGATAGTCCTCATCGAGCGAGGTATCTACCGCGGGGCGATCGAGTGCAGGCAAGATGACCTCGCAAACACGCGCGAGCAGGTTCGTCCAGAACGTGGTGGACGTCGGCCCGACGGCGCGATGCAATGCATCGAAATCGGTAACGAATGCGCCCCACGTCTGGTCAGCCACAGTCACCCGCGCGGCCAGGGCAGCCACGCCGAAGTCATACAGTCGCACCGATAGTTCGGCAGTCACTTCGCGGTTGCCCAACGTCAGCAGGGTCGATCCCAGCGCCAGCTGCAAGGGAGCCACGCCGAAGTTAAGCGCTTTGGGCGGCGTGCTGGTCAGTTGTGCCCGGCTGACCTTGCCGCCTTCACGCATCGCCCAAAGGGACTCTGCCTGGGTGAGATCGATGGTGTAGGCGATGTCGAAGAGGCGCAGTGCGGCAACTTCCCCTGACCTGACTGCCAAGCCTATCGAGTCCACGTTGATTAGCCCCGCGATAAGGAGATCGCCAGTGTAATCCATGGGTGTGACAGAAGCCGCGAGCGATACGCGTGGATCAGCTACCAGGCAATGCCTGCGGAGCGAATGATCTGCTGGTGGAAGCGCACACCCAGTGTCTCGCGCCCATGCCCAGTCCTGCCCTCAACACCGCGGGTTGCGCTAGATCGCTGTCGGAGCGAAACGCGAAGCGCGCCAATGGATGTAAACCCCGTGCCTACGAAGCTATTCGCGATTGCGGCACGGGGTCGCAGTCACGGCTTGGAAGCTACCGGCGGTGAGCGCTGAAAGCTGCCAGCATCGCCTGGAAACACTACCGGACTCTCGTACCCATCAGCTGAGACGGAGGAGACGCCAAAGAACCAATCGTCAATCACTACGTCCTTGATCACGGCTTGGTCGGTGTCACCAACGGCATGGCTGAATTGCCATTGTGGTGCTGTGGTGTCGCGCCAATGCACAAGGTAACCGGCGGCGTCGGGCACTTTCTTCCAGTGCACCGTGGTGTCGGTGGCGAGCGCGCCTTCGGTATCGACACCGGTGGGCGGGGCGGGTGCTCGGCTCAGTGCGGCCATCGTCACAGTGTTCAACGCGGTGACGCGGGCGAGGTAGCGGAAATCCACGCCGTCGATGGTGTCTCCATAATGGATACCTTGCTCGGTGCGCAGGTCCTGATGCTGGCGCGTGTAGTCTTCATGACCCTCGCTTAGGCGAACTGCTGGATAACCGGCCTCGAGGAACGATACCTGGTCACCGCCGCGTCCGTAGCGATCGGTGCGATAGACCATGCGCACGCGTAGATCGGGCAGGTAGTGCTCGGCAATCTGTTCCATGTAGCGGGCGATATTGCGCGAGGGTGAATCCACCTCGCCGCCGTGATAGCGGCGATACTTTGCCTGCTCATCGGTCTCGTTGCTCTTGGTGCCTTCGGAGAACACGCGCACCGTGGTGTTGTCGATCACACCGTTCTGACCGCGGCTGTTGCCCATGATGTCGTTGTTGAGATCGGCCTGAACCTGCCAGCCCTGCGCGGTCGCGTAGTCGGCCAGTACCTTTCCGCCGTAGAGGCCTTGCTCCTCGCCGGAGAGTGCGGCGAATACCAGCGTGGCACGATTGTCCTGCTTGGATAGAAGACGTGCGGCCTCGATCAACGCGGCGACGCCGGAGGCATCGTCATTCGCGCCCGGTGCGTCGCTCGTTGCGTTCAGAATGTTGGTGACGCGCGAATCCAGATGACCCGTCATCACGATCACGCGCTTCGGATCGCCGCTGCCGCGTTTGATCGCAACCACATCCATCACTTCGGTGGATTGCGGGATGCGCTTTCCGGTGAACATCTGCGATGGCGTGACTACTTCGATACAGCCGCCGCAGTCGCGCGAGATCGCTTCGAAGCGTGCCTTCACCCAGCGCCGTGCAGCGCCGATGCCGCGTGTATCGGACTTGGTATCGGATAGCGTATGACGTGTGCCGAAGCTGACAAGCTTCTCGATCGTCGCGCGCAACTCGGTTTCGCTCGGCGCGCCGGCGAGTGCATGCAGGGAAGGTTGCTCGCGTGGTTCGGCGGGGTTATCGCCTTGACTGGCGAAGACAAGCGTTGGCAACAGGGCGAAGGAGAGCAGGAGGATTCGACGCACGGCAAAGACCCTGAATGATGGAATGCGAACCATACAACGAGTGGCCAATGGGGGTGACGTAAGTTTGAAGGGTTGCCGCAATTACGCAGCATGCTGGCCGACGGCGGTTATCCGGCCAATCGAATGTATAGGCCTCTGCATCTAATGGCACTTGATTTCCTGACAGTCACCTTCGCGGTCGCGAAAGCAACATAATTTATCAGTCGCAGTCAGGTCGCCGATGTGCCGAACAAAGGGACGCGGAGACATTTGTAAAGAAGCCCGGCGGCATCACGGCGCCGGGCTTCTTTGTGACCATCGCAAGCGCAACAAATCAATCGTGCGACTTGGCCACCACGCTGCCATCGTCGGGATCGACCAGCAGATCGACGTTGTCGCCATGCCCAGTCTTGGCTTCAGCGGCCCACAGGCCTTCGTCGAACTTCACGTCTTTGACATTCTGGTAGCCGGCCGTGGCGAGTTTGGCGCTGACCTCGTCCTTGCTGAGTTTGGACGGTGTATCGGCCGCATACACCTTGCCATTGACCGGCCCGACGGCAAGCTTGACCCACTGCTTGTTGCCACCGCGGGCCTCGCTACGCCACACACCATCCTTGAATTTCAGGTCCTTCACTTCCTTGTAGCCGGCATTCGCAATTGCGGTTTTGACGGCATCCTCGGTCGATCCGCCGGTGGGTGGTTGAGGCGCCCAGGTGGTTACCGTGCTGGTGTTATGCGAGGTGGTTGTCGACTGGGCGGAGGCAGGCATGTTTTGCGCGAGAGCGCCGCCGCAAACCGACAATCCAATCAATAGGGGAAGCATGCGCTTGATCATGGAGAACTCCTTGGGTGTTGAAACGAATCGGTGTCGCCGGCTTGCGCAGGCGCCGTTCAAACCGGTGTGAATCGGCGGCTGGTACTCAACGCCGACTCATACATCAAGGATGGAACCACTATGTCCAGGACGAGGACGTGAAAGCGCTCTTGATCCCGCAACGCCAACTGAATACACAGGTGAATTCCGAGAGTTACTGAGCTGAGCTGGCGATCACGCTCACCTTGTCTTCACCATGAAACCTGACGGCAGCCTCCTCCCGCAAGCGACATGGGTGAAAGCCTGGCGAGCATTTTCGGGCGCTGCTCCTGGAATCACCGCGCGCCGGTGAATGCTCAGAGACATTGGTTGAGCGTGATTGCGAAGTCAGTGTCGCTGACGGCAGTGATTCAGCGCCGCCCTCCATTTCCCCACGCTCATGGCCTTGAACAGCCGCTGCACTTGTCGGCCCTCTGGCCGTCCGTCGCGTGGCATTGGACCTGTGGCATCTCTCGCACGAACCACGCATCGCACGCCGGATAGACGTCGCTGCATGTCTGCAGCTCGCGCCTTGATCCCATCTTGATACCGCCTCCCCGGAATCGAGCGTCATCTTGAGACGCACCTTTCTAGCATTCGCTCTGGTCCTGAACCGACGCGCAACTTTTGATGGCGCGTCCATAAAAAAAGTGGATAAAAGCGATGAAAGTATCTTCCATGTTCGTGCTCGCCGCTGTGGCGGCTGTGGGTTTCGACGCGAGTGTTTTTGCACAGGACGCGACACCGATCGCGCCACCTGCCGACACAACGGCGACGTCTACGCAGGCTACCCCTCCGCCACCGGATTGGCAGCTCAGCTACAACTTTGGTGCTCAATCGGATTACATGTTTCGCGGCATCAGCCAGACAGACGGACGTCCGTCAGGGTTCGCCGGCGCCGACCTGATTTACAAGAATCAGTTTTATGTCGGAACGTGGACTTCCAATGTCAATTTCACGCCTTCCGGTGACGCGTCCACCAAAGAAGAAGTTGATCTCTACGGCGGCTGGCGGCCGACCATCGCCAACATCAATTTTGACCTTGGCTATATCTATTACGGCTATATCGACCAGCCCAGCAATATCCGCGAAGCCTATTCGGAAGTCTATCTGAAGGGCACCCATGCATTCGGTGCGCTGACTCTTGGTGGCTCAGCTTATTACTCACCCAACTTTCCCGGGACAACCAAGCAAGCGGCCTATTACGAAGCCAACGCGTCCTACGCCATCAATCCGACATGGGCGATTTCCGGTGCGCTGGGCCGCCAGTTCGAGTCGAACGCCATTGTCACCCCGAACGGTGGCAGCGCTGACTTCAACTACAGCACCTGGAACGCAGGGGTGGCCTATACGATCAACGACCACATGAGCCTGGATGTACGTTACTGGGATACGGACCAGCTTAGTGCTGGCGACCCGTACCACGGGCGATTGGTCGCTTCAATCAAGGCAACGTTCTGAGAACTGGTGCCTTCCCGGGACTTTACACAGGCTATGCGTCTGACCTGAGTCTCGGGAAGGCGACCACGTTGCGGAAGGTCGCGCCCATGGCACGGTGATGTCAGGTTTCCCGATTCAGCCCTGCCAGACGATATCCGACCTGCAACTCGGTGATGAGATGCTGCGGTCGAGCTGGATCGTCTTCGAGCTTCTGTCGGAGATTGGCCATGTAGACGCGCACGTAGTGCGGACGGTCGATATATCCCGGGCCCCAGACGTCGAGAAGAAGCTGGCGGTGCGTGATGACTTTGCCGTGGCCGCGGATCAGCGCGGCCAACAGACGAAATTCGATCGGCGTCAGGTGCACGGGGATTCCGGCGCGCGTTATCTCGTAGGTGGCCAGATCCACGCGGATGGCGCCGAACGTCATGACGGACGGGTTTGCCCCTTCGGTGGTCACAATGCTCGCGCGGCGCAGCTGTGCGCGAACCCGCGCCAGTAGCTCGGGCACGCCGAAAGGCTTGACCAGATAATCGTCGGCACCGGCGTCGAACGCATCCACTTTCTCCTGCTCGTGTTCGCGGGCGGACAGTACGAGAATCGGCGCGGTCGACCAGTTGCGCAGCTCGCGGATCAGTGTTTTTCCGTCACCATCCGGCAAACCAAGATCCACAATAACCAGCTGCGGTTGGCGGCTGGCAGCATCGATTCGACCTTGCTCGGCGCTTCCAGCCTCGAACACGGTCATGCCCTCTCTCTCAAGTGCCAACCGGATGAAGCGCCGGATATCCGCCTCATCCTCAACGATCAGGATTCTTCGTTTGCTCATAGAAGATCCTCGCTCTCGATTTCCGGTGGAGCGCCGAGAAGCAGGCAGATCTCGAAACGAGCACCTTGGGGCGGACGCTGCATCGCTCTGATCGTGCCGCCATGCGCAGTGACGATGCTGCGGCACAACGCCAACCCAAGGCCAACGCCGGCGATCGGAGACTCCTTTGCGCCGCGCGTGAATGGCTCGAACAAGGAGTCAACATCGACGTCGGTCGGCAAGCCCGAGCCGTCATCTTCCACATACAGATACATCGTGTTGGCCGACGCTATCGCTCGAACCCAGATGGTGGCCTGTGGCGGCGTGTATTTCGCAGCGTTGTCCAGCAGGTTGACCAGAACGCGTTCGAACAGAGTCGCGTCGAGCTCGACCAGGGGGAGGTCGGCGGACAGCTCGGTCAGTATGCGACGGGAGCCGAGCGTCGATCCCATGCCGGCCAGCGCGCTGCCTAGAATCTCACCCAGATGGTGCCATTGCCGATACAGCCGCACACCGTTGCTCTGCATCCGCGCAAGGTCCAGCAAGTTCGTCACCAGGCGGTGCAGTTCCTCGGCCTGATGACCAATGGCGCGCGCGATTTCGACGTGTTCATGCATCGAGCGGGCGCCAGTCGTCTCCAGGGTTTCGGCTAAGCCCCGAATGGCCGTAAGCGGTGTCTTCAGATCGTGGGACACCGCCCCAAGCAGGGCATTGCGCAACCGTTCGCCCTCTATCCGCAGCAGCGTGTCGTGGGCTACTTCCACAAAATGCACCCGCTCCAGTGCAAGCGCTATGAGTGCGCAGCAGGCATCGAGCAAACGGCGATCGTCAGGATCCGTGGTCAGCGCTCCCCTTTCCGGCCGCAGAGCCAATACGCCGCGTGTTCGCATCGGCGCCTTCAGTGGTAGGTATTGCGCGCTGGCTGCGGTCAGTGTCGACGTGCCCAAACCCGCTGGCTGCACGTGTTCATAGGCCCATTGGGCGACGCTGGTATCAGCGAAATCGGCTGCTTCGCCGGATATCCGGTCGGCGATGTCCGGCAGCATCAGCGCTCCGCGCGATGCGAATAGTGGGGCAATCATCTCCTCGCACACCGCCATGATCTGCTCGGTGGCGATGGCGGCCGACAAATCCCGTGCGACCCTTGCCAGAGCCGTGGCGCGGCGTTCACCGGCGGTTGCACTGACGGCCTCCGCGCGCAACCGTGCGGCGAGCTGACCGGTGACCAACGCCACCACCAGCATCAACACGAAGGTAAACAGGTACTGTGTGTCCGATACGGCGAAAGACAGCACTGGCGGTACGAAAAAGAAATCGAAGCTCGCAACGCTCACGAGTGCAGCCAGAGCACCGGCAGCCTTTCCCCAACGCAGCGCCACCAGGACGACAGTCAATAAAAACAGCATGACGACGTTGGAAAGATCGAACACGCGCAACAGCAATGCGGCCACGACGGTGGTCAGGCCGCAGGCGAGTATCGACAGCACCAGCGAACTGACTTTCACGCCGGGCTGTTCGGCTGCGTGGGTCTTTTCAGGAGGCGTCTCAGCATGGGACAAGTGCAGCAGGATCAGTCCCAGATCCGGATTCGCGCTGGCGATGTGGTCGGCAAGTCGCTTGCGCCATGGAATGTTCCAGTGGTTTCGGCGGTGACCCAGGACGAGCTTCGTGGCGTTGCGTGCACGTGCGTAGTCCAGCAGCATGTCGCTGACGCCCTCGCCAGGGATATTCGCGAACTCGGCACCGAGATTCTCTGCCAGCTTCGCGAGTTTCAGCAGTGCTTCGCGTTCGGCAGTGCTGCGACTGCGCCGCAGCTCGTCCACGTGTACGACTACCCAGTCCGCTTGCAGGCTCTGCGCAAGCCGCGCTCCTTCACGGATCAGTCGCTCGTGGGACATCTCCGCGCGCACGCAGACCAGCAGTCGTTCGCGGGTAGGCCAGACGTCGCGAATGGCATGGTGAATTCGATAGGCGCGAACATCCATATCGACACGATCCGCGAGGCGTCGCAGCGAGAGCTCGCGCAATGCCACCAGGTTGCCCTTGCGGAAAAAGTTGCTGCTGGCCTGTTGTGCAGCCGCCGCCAGATAGATCTTGCCTAGCTTGAGTCGCTCCAGCAGCTCGTCAGGCGGCAGATCGACCAGCACCACATCGTTCGCTCTATCGAAGAATTGATCCGGAACGGTTTCCTGCACGCGGACGCCGATAATCCTCCCAACGACATCGTTGAGACTTTCCAGTTGCTGCACATTGAGCGTGGTGTATACGTCGATGCCGGCACTCAGCAATTCCTCAACGTCTTGCCAGCGCTTGCCATGGCGGCTTCCTGTCGCGTTGGTATGCGCCAAGTCATCGACTAGGATCAAGGATGGTTGGGCCACCAGGGCGCCATCGAGATCGAATTCCCGCTGCGAATGCGCATGATATTGAACGCTGCGAGTGGGAAGCTGGGGCAGGCCATCCAGCAGGCGGTGCGTCTCGTCGCGACCATGCGTCTCCACCAAACCGATGCTTACGGCGACGCCTTCTTCATGTTGCTGGTGCGCCGCTTGCAACATCGCATACGTCTTGCCGACGCCAGCACAGGCACCAAAAAAGATCTTGAGTCGCCCGCGGCCCTGCTGCTTCGTCTCGTCCGTTAGGGCTTCGAGAAGTCGATCCGGGTTGGGCCGTCCTTCGCTCATCATGGCGTGCTGCAATCTTCGGACGCGAGGCTTGCATGATACCTGCTCGAACAATGGCTCGGCGGGATGAACGGGGCTGTTGGGTGCTTCATATGTACGGCGTAGTCAAGAGATCGATCGACTTTGTCTCCATGACGGGCGGCTGATGCTGCATCCGCCATGGCTTCGTGGGACGCGCCTCAGCGGCCGATCGCGGATCGGCAGAGCACGTTATGCAACGTCAGGGGCATCGTCGCAAGGACAATGGAGGGCTGGGCAAAATCAATAGTGGGTCGACCCGCCTTCAGGACTTGGCGGGCGCGCTGACGAAAGTGGTCGTGGCGATCAAGAAGGGAGGTGGCACGACAGATTGGATGTCATTCATAAATATTTCGTGGTGTGGATGATGCCGATGGCAGAGATCGCTCGCAGAGCCTGGTGAAGGGCATCGGTCCGCTTTTGAAGGAGGATGCATGCTGGGGAATCGCGTCTCAAGACGGCGATGGATTTTGGGGCGGCGGTATCAAGGTGGCGTAAAGACGCGTCGTCGAAGCACCGATGGCTGTCTGCGCGAAGGTTCTGGGTCTGGGCAGGAAGCACGAATCATCGGCCTCGCAGCCAATCGCTAATGGCTGTTTTTCTGCGTGGCCTTACCTTCTTTTACAAGCTCATCAATTCCCGGCGTGAAATCCTGACCGTTGTAGTTCTTGATGATCATGGCGCGGCGCCGAAGCTCCTGCTGATAAACCGGGTCCAGATAAATCGTCGGCGACGGATACAGGCTGTGATCGCCACCGAGATACAAAAGCCCATCCACGACGTCACCCATCCGCGGCCAGTGCTTGGCGGGTTCCAGTTTCCAGACCTGCTTCCCGTTGACGGAAACCAGAGTCACCGTCGAGGCGTAGTCGGTCAACTGAAAGTTCGCCTGTTCCAACGCGCTTCCCCGCACGACGCGAAAGCTTGGGGCTGGCCCCATGTTCAAGGCTTTTGCGGCATTCGGCAAAGGCACCGACACGATGCTGAATAGCGCACCTGGGTGCTTGCGCTCGATGCGCTGGGCGACGGAAGGGTCCTTGGGTTCGCTTTGGTAGTCTTTGGGTAGCTGTTTCATCGCGTGCAGTTCTCCCGCTACCAGCAGCGCGCGATGATGCCTGGAGAGAACTTCTCGCTCGACGACATCTGCATAACTGCCATCGCGGTCTGTAAATGGTTCGTAGTCTTTTTCGGTCTTGATTTTCGACCAATCCAGCGGCGGATCGGCAAGGACTATGCGAATGGAATGCGTGCAGAGGTGCTCTTGATTGATGTCGCGCACGGTTTCGTAGAATTGCCGGTAGACCGGCGAATTCCATGTGAGCGGTACCGCTGTTTCCCGCCACAAACTTTGCAGCTGTGTTTCCGTGACGTCTCCACCTGAGACATAGGCGTCCGCTAGATTTTGCAGGCGCGAATTTCCGAATTCGACAACGATGTCGTCCACTATGCAGATAAACGCGGGATCGCGAAGCATCTGCTGCAGGAAGGCGTGTATCTCCCGGCTGCGATGCAGTTCCCCGATCATGATCAAAGGGTGGTTATCGAATTGCTTGGCAATTTCGGCGATCGCCGGGCTCGATGGCGCAGCGGATACGGCAGGAGAGAGTGCGAGCCAGAGGATGGCCGCGATGCCGAATCGAACGAACGTGTTTCTCGGCACCAGCGAGCACGGCTTGCACATATGCCCGACCAACCGTTTCATCTTGAAGGTCGCACGAAGCCTCGGCCTATCCAATGCAGTAACCGCCACGGTATCCCATTGTTCGTGCACCCCTGTCGAGGTTCACTTTGGCATGTCACTTGAGGTCCCGCCAGCGGCGCAATCGCTTGTCGGCTTCATCTGGCGGTTGGAACGCCAGGCTCACGTTGCGGTCGCGGAATTCCTTCAGCGCGACTGTCTGGTTGGGGGCGTGGCGAAATCCGCAGCGGCGATTCTGGCGGACGGGTGCTCATGGTGGGCGCGGCTCGGGTATTGATGACCCTGCGGGTCGGCTACGGTTGGGAGCGGGGCGGCGACCGGCCCATCGTCATCGGTCGGTTTCCTGGCTGCGCTCTTCCTGCACGGTGAAGATCGCCTCCGGCGTGCTCTCGAGGCGTGCCTTGGGAATTGGCTGGCCGCTGAGGTCAGACAGGCCGTAGCTGCCATCCTCAATTTTCTGTAATGCGCGTTCGACGTGCGCGATGCGATGGGCATCCACGTCTTGCACCGCCTGGTCGACCTCCATCCGCGCCATGTCCTGCGCCTTTTCCTCGAACTCCTCTGCCTCGTCGCCGTGTTGCTGCTGGAATTGGCGCTCATCGGAAAGTGTGTTGTGCTCGCCGCCAAGCAGCTGGCTGCGCAGCGCCAGCAGGCGCTGGTGCTGCTGTTCGATGAATTCCCGGCTCAATTCGGTATGTTGCTTCGACATGGGCTTCTCCTCGGCGTTGCCACTATTCGTCTGCGTCGGTGGCTGGCGCGGTGTAGGAGGGGTCTTCCGAGTCACGTGCATTGGCGAGCGCATCACGTACGCGCAGCCCCACGCGTGCAAGGTCGAGGATTACCTTGCCTGAATGCACCGCCGCGACCGCTGACATCGGCACCACGAAGTCGCCCGCATTCTCAATGTAGATCAGCAGCTCGGGCAAGCCGTGCCTGACCTCGCGCACGGCGCCGATGCCATCTTCGCCATCGGAAAGGAAGACCATGAAGCCCGGTTCGATTTGTTCGTGCATGGGTGTCCATCCGGCAGTTGCCGAGCACGGAGCGCGTCGTGGTCGTGCCTCGGTGGCGCAAGCCAGGTACCGGGGCCAGACGGTAGGACGACGCGGTGATCCCCCGTGCCTAGCGTCCCCACACAATGGAATCGAGCGGGTGAAAGCTCTGTATAGATGCAAGGCATCACAGGAGTTCGGGCTGTCTGGCACGAGGCTGGTCCACGACAGGTGCGAGTGGTGCGTGCGCCGGGGACTTCAGCCCTTGGGCAGCAGCATCAACCAGTCGACGAGAGCTTGTGCCGCAGGGCGCAGGCTGCGGTGGTTGGGATAGACCACGTAGTAGCTCCAGCGTGCGACCAATGGCGGCCCCGGCAACCGCACCACGCGTCCGCTGTTCAGGTAGGGCGCGACAATGCGCTCGCGCCCCAACGCCACGCCCAGACCGAATGCGGCAGCGTCGAGCGCATCGGTGGTCTCGCTGAAGTGATACCGCTCATCAAGCTTGCTTGCGTGCACACCGGCAGTGCGAAACCAGTCGTGCCAGCCTTGCCGCGCAAGATCCGACACAAGTGGCAACTTCGCGATATCGGCCGCGCAGACCGCCGCCTCGATACCCGGTAGCGTAGGAGCGGCGACCGGGAAAAGCATCTCGTTCATCAGCAGGACCGATGTCAGACCCGGCCAGTGGCCTGAACCCTGGCGAATGGCGAGATCGGGGCCGCCATTGTCGAAACGGGCGAGCGTAGTTTCCGTGTCGAAGCTCAGATGAATATGAGGGTGCGTCGCGGTGAAGCCGAGCAGCCGTGGCAACAACCACGTGTTGGTCAACGAATGCAGAGTCGAGATGCGAACGTGGTGCTCGTCGGGTGTAGCGCGCAAGTTGCGCAGCACGCCATCCATGTCCGCCAGCGCACTGCTGGCGGAGTCGGCAAGTCTGCGGCCTTCGACCGTCAGCGTTACTCCGCGCGCGTGCCGATGGAATAGTCCAACGCCGAGCCAGCCTTCGAGCTTGCGTACGTGATGGCTGACTGCGCTCGCGGTGAGGTGCAGCTCCTCTCCCGCATGGGCGAAGTTTTGGTGACGGGCAGCGGTTTCGAATGCTGCCAGAGACGGTAGCCAGTCGGCGCGCAGGGCCATGTCCGAGCCTCATGTCAAATTTGTGTCTGACCAGCAAAGTATGCGCTTGTCGTGACTCATGACAGCAGGAGAATAGCTGCCAGGCAAGAGCAAGATTATCTGCTCGCAGATGAGGCGGACCAATTCGCTTGATATGAGCCCATCCCCAGCCAGGTTTTGTCAGCCCCAATCGGAGAACCGTGTGCCAAAACTCGACTTCGCTTTCGTTGATGTATTCGCTGAGGCCCCGCTCAATGGCAATCCCTTGGCGGTGGTCAGGGGTGGGGATGATTTTTCCGACGGCACTCTTCGTGCGGTGGCGCGCGAGTTCAATCAATCGGAAACCACCTTTATCCTCGCGCCTGCTGCCGCTGGAGCTGACCGTAAGTTGCGCTCATTCACGGCAAGCGGGGCTGAAGTGTTTGGTGCAGGGCACAACGCCCTCGGAGCCTGGCTCTGGCTCGCCGAGACAGGGCAACTGGGCAATCTGAATACAGAGCGTGAGTTTCGGCAGGAGATTGGGCCGCACGTGCTGCCTGTGCGCGTTCGAATGGAAGGCGGGCGTGCCATTGCTGTCATGACGCAGGCAGCGCCGGAGTTCCTCGCCCATGCTCAAGATCTGCCGGGTCTTGCTGAAGCGCTCGGAATCGATCCGCATGATTTCTCCCACGATCCCTTGCCCCAGGTTGTGTCGACTGGAGCATCGCACCTGCTGGTGGGTGTGCGCACTCGCGCCGACGTGGATAAGGCGCGGCCCGATGCGCAACGACTTCTCCTGCAGCTGCGTGCCGCTCAAGGCGAGGGTTGCTACCTGTTCTCGATGGAGCGCACGGGCGATGACCTCACTGCGTACGCGCGCTTCTTCAATCCCACGGTCGGCTTGTGGGAGGACTCGGCGACGGGCACTGCGGCCGGACCTCTTGCGGCGCTTCTCGATGCCCATGGGCTGGTGCAGCAAGGCCGGTCGATCGTCATTGAGCAAGGTCGATACATGGGGCGTCCCAGCAGGCTCACCGTCAGTCTCCAGGACGGAGTGAAGCTTTCCGGTAGCGGAGTTATCGTCATGACCGGCTCTCTAATTCTCTGAGGGCTGGGTCATCCCCAGGCCGCGCCCGTTCCGCCATCAAGCCAAGCCGTTGGCACTCGTCAGAAAATGTCTCTGAGCCGTTGGGTTCCGCAGTCCAGGGTTGCTTTTGAAGGTTATGCATTGTTTGGACTTTATTGTTGCGAACGAAATTGAAAGACATGCATACTCAGTCGGCCTAGACAACTAGATTCGCTATCTAGGTCCACGCAATCAACAGGGGCTAAATCGAATGGAATGGTATCTGGTAGTACTCAAGAAGTACGCAGTGTTCAATGGTCGTGCGCGCCGCAAAGAATATTGGATGTTCTTCCTGTTCAACGTAATCATTTGCTTCGCTCTCGGCTTTATCATGGGCTTGGCTCATTCACCTTCAGGCGCGAATACCCTGGTCGATATCTATCAGTTGGCCATCTTGATCCCCAGCATCGCTGTGGGTGTGCGTCGCATGCACGACACGGATCACAGTGGTTGGTGGATTATTGTTCCTATCGTGAACCTCGTCTTTGCATGCACCGAGGGCACACCTGGCGAAAACCGGTTTGGGGAAGATCCGAAGCAGGTTGCGCAGCTGGCTTGATCCAGCTTTCGTCAAAGTAGGAAAAACACGGGTCAGATTGCACTATCCAGCGTTGTTTTTGGTTTCCTGGTGGACGGAAGTGCACTCTGGCCCCTTTCCTGCTATTTCCGCGCGGAGAGGGGCTCGCCCTTGAATCGTTCAGCTCGGCATCGAGAAGGCTTGCCTGCGCGCGTAGCCATATTCGATCTCGACGGAACGCTTGTGGACGCTGTCGTCGATATCGCCCCGAGATAAACGAACTTCTTCAGATGCGGGGTCTGCGATCTTTGATTCGGGAAGAAGCGACCTCGGGTGCTATTGGCGTCGCTCGTTCCAGAACCCCAATAACGGCGAGTGGACGGGTCTGCTAACGATCAGCGTGGCTCTGATGAACTTTGCGATAGTTGGCTGGCGTCACACCCATGCGTCGAACGAAAGCACGCCGCAGGCCATTCGCATCGGCATAGCCGCAAAGGGACGCCACGCGTTTGGGTGGGTCCAGTCCGTGTTCCAGCATTCGGCGCGCCGACTCGACGCGGACGACTTCGACAAACTCGGCCGGAGTCATCCCAATCTCCTGATGGAAGACGCGCGCGAAGTGGCGTGGACTCAGCCCTGCACGTTCGGCGAGCGCGGCCACCGAATGGTCAGCCTCCGGATGCGCCGTTACCCAGCGCTGCAACTCTTGCAGAATCAGACTGCCGCTCAACTCGGTTTCGCCATGGCGACTGAATTGGAGTTGGCCGCCAGGACGCTTGAAAAACATCACCAGCTGATCTGCCACGTCCTTGGCAACCTCGCGTCCAAGATCCTCTTCGACCAGGGCCAGCGCCAGGTCCATGCCTGCCGTGACTCCCGCCGACGTACACACCGGTCCGTCCCGAACATAAAAGGAGTCCGGCTCGACAATCAATCCGGGAAAGGTCTGCTGCAGTCGCGCAGCGATGCTCCAATGGGTGGTGACGCGACGCCCATCCAGCAGGCCGGTAGCCGCCAGCATCCACGCCCCGTTGCAGACTGATCCATACCGCCGTGCGGACAGTGCCGCGCGACGGAGCCAATGCAGCATCGTCACATGGCTTGGTGCGTCGACGATGCCGGGAGCTCCGGCGACGAGCACGGTGTCTACAGGGCCCGGTTCATCGCGAATCGTGCCATCCGGAACGACGCGCACGCCCGATGAGCTCACGATCGCTCGCGAAGAAGCGCCGATCACGCGCAATCGATAGAAATCGGCGCGACCGATCTGTCGGTTGGCTTCGGCGAATACGTCCAGTGGCCCGGAGACATCGAGCATCTGCACACCGGGACGGGCGAGTAGGGTGATAATCTTGCTGATGGGCTCCTCCGCTTCGGGTCTTTCAGGGCCCGTGGCCTGCGCCACGTCCCAATTAGCGACAAAATGGCAGAATTTGCTATTTCGTATGTATTTCTGCCATGGGCGAAGGCTACTTCAATGGAGCCACCAAGCGAAGTGCCTGCAACCCGGCGCTAAGCACCTGACCCATGAGAGGCGTCCGAACATGAGCAATACCATCGCAGGTATCCAGATACCCGACAGCCAGCTGGCGCGCGAAGCCACCGAACTGGTCCGCGACACGGAAACGTCGTTGCTTTACCACCACTCACGCCGCGTGTTCCTGTTTGGCGCATTGAGTGGCAAGAAAAAGGAGCTGGTTTTCGATCCCGAATTGCTCTACATCGGCGCGATGTTCCACGACATGGGGTTGGTGGCGCCGTACAGCACGGCTACCGAGCGCTTCGAAGTCGATAGTGCCAACGCCGCACGGAACTTCCTGCGCGACCACGGCATTGCCGAAGCATCCATTGACCTCGTATGGGATGCCATCGCCCTGCACACGACACCAGGTATTCCGCAACACAAGAAACCCGAAGTCGCGCTGGTCACCGCGGGTGTGGAGATGGACGTGCTGGGGCTCGGCTTTTCAGTGGTGTCCGATCGTGATCGGCAGCTGGTGGTGGAAGCTCATCCGCGTGACCCGCAATTCAAGCAGGGCATCATCGAGGCGTTCTACCAGGGCAACAAGCACAAGCCAGATACGACGTTCGGCAATGTAAATGCCGATGTACTGGCGCTCAAGGATCCGCATTTTCACCGCACCGATTTCTGCAGCATCATCCAGAACTCGGCGTGGCCAAATTGAGTCGATTGGTCCTCGCAAGCTCTCAGTGATCACGCTGCTGGATGAAATTCGTGAGCCACAGCAGAGGCCCGGGATCGTTGGAAATTTTGCGGGCAGCGGCGCGCGCCTCGTTGAACAACGCGGCAGCGCGATCCTGCGCCTGTCCTAGACCGAGCAGGGAAGGGAAAGTCGATTTGTGCTGGACCTGGTCCTTGCCGGCGGTCTTGCCCAGGGTTGCGGTATCGGCGATCTGGTCCAGCACGTCGTCCTGGATCTGGAAAGCCAGTCCAATGGATTTTCCGTAACAGTCGAGCGCCTGCCTCACGAGGTCGGGCGCTCCGGCCGCGATGCCGGCAAGCTGGCAGGCGGCGCGAATGAGCGCACCCGTCTTGCGTCCATGCAGTGATTCCAGCTGCTCGATACTCAGCATGCTGTCCTCCGAGGCCATGTCTACTGCTTGGCCACCGGCCATGCCCAGCGAGCCGGCAGCGTGCGTCAGGCAGCTGATCATGCGGACCTTCTGTTCCGCGTCGAGCGCATCCGCATTCGCCAGCACGTTGAAAGCAAGCGTCTGCAGGGCGTCGCCGACCAGGATCGCAGTCGCTTCGTCGTAAGCCTTGTGCACCGTCGGATGTCCGCGTCGAAGGTCATCGTTATCCATCGCGGGCAGATCGTCGTGTACCAGCGAATAAGCGTGGATGAATTCGACGGCACAAGCCGGCGGGTCGAGTCGATTGGGCTCCACGCCGAGCGTTGCGCCGCTGGCGTAGATCAACAGTGCGCGCAGATGCTTGCCACCGCCGCAGGCATAACGCATCGCCCGATGGAGCCGTTCGGGATCGGTGTCGGCCGATGGAAGGTAGGCATCCATGGCGTGTTCCAGCCGATGCAGATAGGCCGGTACACGAGTGTCGAAAGTGGAAACCTCGGAAATCAGGTTCATGGGGTAGCCGCGATAGACGTCGGGGTGATTGGCATCACTGCATGAATCACGATTGGAAAGAGTGAGGTCAGGCAATCGTTGCGTAACTTTATCATTGCGCAGCTCGCTTTGATCTTCATGCTTCGCGATACCAGAGCAGGATGATGCCGACAAACAAAAAGCATACCGGCCATACCCAGCCGGCGATCCGCCCACCGCGCCCCGGCAGGCGCAGCTCCAACCAGCGAGCCCAGCCAGCCGCCACGCCAGACAGCGCCAGCGGCGTATGCGTCAGTTCGATCAGCAGCTGATCCTTGACGTTGGAGATCTGGTGAGTGTGCGTCAACAGCATCGCGCCGCCCACGGACACCAGCAACGGAAACACCAGGGCCGCGTTGGGATTGCGCAGCCGTCCCGTACGTACGGCCCACTCGAACACGCCGAACAGCAGGATCAGCAGCACGAAGAACCGATGCTGCGCGACCTCCACGTCGCGCCACGCGGCCCAGAATCCCTCGCTGCCCAATGGCCATACTTCGGGGTCTGAGCGCAGCAGCAGAAAGGCGGCCATGACGATGAACAGCAACGGCCAGTGTTTTGCCCACCCGACCCCGGCGCGGTTGAGCAGGGCCAGCAAGCTGATGAGCAGGACAAAAATGCCAGCCCAGTGATGGTTGTATTCCGACCAGGCGATATCTTGCGCATTGCGCGGTGGCAGGATGCCGGAGCCTGGCACGATGGCGATTGCGGCGGCGCGGTGGCTGTTCGCCGCTTCATCGTCCAGGCGTGCCTGCAATTGGGAAACCGCCAGCTGGTCATGGTCGGGTGAACTGAATCGCGGCCACGCTGGTGCATTGCGCACGGCGATCTCATGCAGGCTGACGCGATCGGTGGTGAGATCGACAGCCGGCGGTACGGACGTCAGCGAGGCGGCGGCGAAGAAGATCGTGAAGCCGATGCCGATCTCGATCTCGGCGAAGCGGCGCAGGCGTATCACCGGCGCGTCCTGCTTCTTGCGCAGCCGTTCGGTGACCAGAAAGTTGCTGAAGCCCAGTGCGAGCAGGGCGAGGAACATGGCGATCTTGGCACCCACCATGACGCCGTAAGCGGTGCCATAGAAGCCCTGCAGGCTGCCGATATAGAACACGCTCATGATGGCGCCGGAAACCACGATGCAGCCCACACCGAGCATCGACATGCGCGAAAAGCGCGCGCCCACCAGGCGCCAGCCATCGGCGTCGTGCAGCCGGCCCAGTACCAAGATAAAGCATGGAATGCCGCCGATCCAGATAGCCGCGCCGAACTGGTGCAGCCCTTCCACCAGAAGCAGCAGCGTGTTGTCACTCAAGCGTGCGTAGGCGTGCGTGGTGAACGTGGCGGCGGTCAGTTCCGCCAGGCATATCAGCAGCGCAAGCAGGGTCGACACGCGTGAGCTCGAAAAACGTGCACTCAGGCAGGGAATCAGCAGCGCCGCGCCGAAAATCCTGACCGTGCCGGCGATCGCGAAGGAGGCCTGAATCACGTTGGTAAACGGCAGCTCAAGTGTCGCCATCAGCACGGCAATCTGCAGCGCGTTACCGGCCAGCTCAACCAGGGCGAGGCCGAGCGCGCTGAACATGGTCAGCTGCGCCACGCGTCGTTCCAGCTGCTTGCCCTGTGGTAGCACATCCACCAACGGACGCAGCAGGAAAATCAGGAACATCACGCCACCCAGGGTCATCGACTGAGCAACGATGACCAGGCCGTGGAGGATGATGCTGAGATAGCCGAAGATATCGACGAGAAGGGCCACGAGAGCTCACTCTGGCTAGAAACCCGGGTACGCAGTTATTCCATCAAGGGGGAATGCCAAGGGGCCTGTTTGGGGGGGGGGGGCTGGTCAAGGCTTGGCGACAACAGTGAAGGGCACATCGCCGCGGGTGATGTGCCCATCCAGCGCAAGCGCCTGCCAGCGGATGACATAGGCGCCTGGTGCGAGTTCGGTGCTGCTGTCCAATTCGTTGGGCATGGGGCCGGCAGTGACGGGCAGCACCGTTTCGCTCTTGTCAGGTTTGACCAGGGTCAGGCGCGAACGGCCCTGATCGATCTTGCTGTTGTATTTGAAGACCAGTGTCACATGGCCTGCAGGCAACGTGCCGTTCGGTTTCGGTGTGCTGTCAATGAGGATAGCGTGCGCTGATGCGGACGCGCTGGCAAACGCGCAGGTCGCGGCGAACAAGAGAGTTCCAAAACGACGACGCATGGACATGAGGATGGTCTCCGTTGAAGCACAGCTGAAATGGCGGCGATGCAGAACGCTTGACTCATGGGCGCCAACTTAGCATGGGGCCCGCCGCATTGCCTGCAGCGTGCAGCGCACGGGTAGCACGCTGCATGCGCGAGTGCAGGGTTGGTAGATACGTCAGCAGCGACGGATGACGGCTGAAGGCGATGATCAGCTTGAGCGGGCGTGGGCGGCCCCATGCGTCGACACTTTCGTGCAGCTCGGCGGGAACCGTGTCATCCACCTCGTCGACGATGGCGCGCAGCGCCAGGAATGGCAGGTTGCGGTCCTTTGCGACCGCAGCGACTGCGGCGCTTTCCATGTCCACTGCCGCTGCCGCATAGCGGTCATGCGCAGCGATCTTCGCTGCCGTGGTCAGCAAGGGGATTGGCATGCTGATCAAGTCCCCAGCGTCCAGCACGGATAGCCCCGTCGCCTCTAGTCGTTGCAGCAGGCTGGTTCGCCAGGCGGGCTCCGGCGTGTAGCCGTGGCCGTTGTCATCGAGAACCCGCGCTGGGCAGAACAGCGTGCCGCAGCGCAAGCCGGCCTGCAGTGCGCCAGCGACACCAAACGTCGCCAGCGCCGTAGCGCCCTTGTCGGCGAGACCTTGCGCAGCAATCCGTGCGGCAGTGGGTCCCATGCCGCTGAGCCACAGGCTTGCGCCGTTCGCGAGCGGAGTGAAGCGTTCGGGATAAACCGTGTTCGTCGTCAGCGCCTTGGCTTCCAATGCCAGCGCTACGACGATACCGACCGAGCAGTGGCGCGTCGTTTCGCTCAAGGATCATCCCGCTGCAGCAGTTGTCGATAGCGAGCCAGTGCCCATAGCGGGAAATACGCTGCATAGCCGTGGTACTTGAGGTAGTACACGCGCGGAAAACCCGGCGCGTTGTGCGAGGGATGCGACCACAAGCCGTCGGCTTGCTGAGTCGCAAGCAGGAAGGCGATACCGCGCTGTACCGAGTCGGCGTGCACTTCGCCGAAGGCCAACTGGCCCAACACCGCCCATGCGGTGGAATGAGGCGTGCTTACATTCTGGTTGGTGCCGCGCAATTCGGGATCGATGTAGCTGTCGTTGGTCTCGCCCCAGCCACCGTCGGCGTGCTGTCGTGCGTGCAGCCAATCGATCGCCTTGCGGATATACGGCTGCTGCGGATCCTCGCCGGCCAGAGCCAGGCCGCCGAGCACGCTCCAGGTGCCGTAAATATAATTGCTGCCCCAGCGCCCCCACCAGCTGCCGTCGGCTAGCTGGGTGGCGCGCAGGTAGTCGATGCAACGACGCATGCTGTTGCGGTCCTGCGCGCGTGCCAGCACGCTGAGGCAGGCCAGCACGCGGCCGGAAACGTCCTCGGTCGGCGGATCCAGCAATGCACCGTGATCGGCGAACGGAATGGCGTTGAGGTAGTAATGGGTATTGTCGGCATCGAAAGCGGCGAAGCCACCGTTCTTCGATTGCAGCGCGATCATCCAGTCGGCGGCACGATCGGTATTGATGCGGTGGCGGCCAGGCTCCGCACGACGACGGTCCTGTATGTGCAGCAAGGCGGCGATCACCGCCGTATCGTCGATGTCCGGGTAAAACGCATTGGTGTACTGGAAGGCCCAGCCGCCGGGCGCTGCGTCAGGCGCACGTGCGACCCAGTCGCCTTTGTGTTCCAGCTCTTGTTTGGCAGTCAGCCACTCGCACGCGCGTACGATGGCCGTCTGTGTCGATGCGTCGTTGCTGGTGTGCATCAGGGTCAGTGCGCACCAGCCGGTGTCCCATATCGGCGAAACGCAAGGCTGACAATAGGCTGAGCCATCGCTGCGATGGATGACCAATTTCTGAAGCGAGCGCAAACAGGTTTGCCGTGCTGGATGGTCTTTGGGATAGCCGAGCAAGGCCATGGCTTCGTAGCAGTTGACCATTGGCGGGAAAATCGCGCCGATGCCGTCTTCGGCGTTCAGGCGCGGCAAGAACCATGCCTCGGCCGCGCGAATCGCACGTTGCCGCAGATATTTCGGGATCCATCGATCGAGTGCGCGGCCGACCTTGTCGAGCGCCAGGAACGCGCGATTCATTGCCCCGCCGCGGAGGAAATAATGACGCTCCAGTTCCGGTGGTGTGATGAACAGTTCGCGCACGCCAACCTTGTGCGGATTGATCGCCTTGGCCTTCAGCGAACACAAGATCGTCAGTGGTACGACAGTTGTGCGCGCCCAGTAAGAGATCTTGTCGATATGGAAAGGCGCCCAGCGCGGGAACAGCATGATCTCGACCGGCACGTAAGGAACGGCGCGCCACGGTACCTGCTCGAACAAGGCGAGCAGGATGCGGGTAAACACGTTGCACCTCGCAGCGCCGCCAAGAGCCAGTACGGCATCGCGCGCGCGGCGCATGTGTTCGGCGGCGGGATCGTCGCTGGCAGCCTTGAGGGCGTAATAGGCTTTCACCGTGCACGACACGTCGATCGCGCCGCCGTGATATTGCGACCAGCCGCCATGGGTATCTGTCGCCTGGATGGCACGCAGATAACGTGCCATCTTTTCTTGCAGCGGGCCGTCGATTTCATCCATGTAATGCATCAGCAGGATGTATTCGGCGGTGATCGTGCAGTCGGATTCGAGCTCGAAACACCAGTGCCCGTCTGCGTGTTGCTGTGCCAGCAAAGCTGCACGCGCGCGTTCGATGGCCTGATGCAAGCTGGCTGCTCCGGTTTCCTGACAGAAGCCGACGTGGGCAGTCGAAGAAGCGGTGACTGAAGACGGTGTCATCGCTGCTGCGCGTCTTTGACCTGCTCGTGCTCTTGCTCGTACTGGCCGGTTTCGGCGAGATAAGGAATGCCGCTTTTTGGCCAGGCCAGACCAGAGCTTGCGGGCTCACTCCATGGCGCCGCCAGTGGTGTCAGCGGTAGTTGGCGCGCGGCCATCGTAAACATCCAGCGCAAGCTCGAATTGTGTTTGCTGGCCAACTTGGTCAGCACGATGGTGCCGGCTACTGCGTTGTGCGAAACCTTTATCTGGCTGCCGGAGGAGAAATCGAGGTTGTCGTGCAGGTTGCGTAACGTGAGTACGGCGAGGCCGACGGACCACAGACAGAAACGGCGCACTCCAGCATGCTTTGCCGGGATCAGCAGTGTGTATTCGAGCGCACGGCGCAGATGCATGTGTGCAACGCCGATGAGTTCGGTCAACGCGTCGGCGTAGTTGGTGTCTTGCTGACCGGCATGCAGTTCCGCCAGGTCCACGCCACGCTTGGCGAATACATCCTGCGGCAGCCAGCAAGCGCCGTGGCTACGATCCTCCCACTGGTCCTTGAGGATGTTGGTCATTTGCAGACCCTGACCGAAAGAAACAGCCAATCGCATCATGCTGTTGCGGCGCACTGCCAGGGCCGGTTCGAAATCGATAAATAATTCTGTCAGCATTTCGCCGACGACACCGGCGACGCAGTAGCAATAGCGATCCATGTCGCCCAATGTGTCCAGACCTTGCAGGCCAACGTTGCGCTGGAAATTCCACATGCCGTGGGACATCACTTTCAGGCAGTTTACGATGGCTGCCTGTTGCACTGGCTTCAAGGTTCGGGTTACCTCCAGTACCAATGGCAGTCCGTGCACCAGCTCGTGCTCGGCTTCCAGCGTCTGCGCCGAAAGCAGTGGGCCCAATTCGGCGGCGAAGCGCTGCGAATCGATGCGGCCGGTCACCGCATCGACGAAGGCATCCTCGTGATGGCGTTTATCTTCGGGCGAAAGTGTTGGTTCGTCCTCGATGGTGTCGGCGACGCGGCAAAGGAGGTACGCATTGGTTACCGCAACGCGCAGTGCCGGTGGCAGTTGCGGGATGGTCAATGCGAACGTGCGCGACACCTTCGGCAGGATGGCGTCCTGATAGGCAAAGGCATCGTGTCGCAGTGCCACGTAGGTATGCTGGAGTCCGGTCATGGCGTGCCTCGGCCTGCCTGTTTATCTCATACCGAAGAAGTGCTAATGGAGATCGTTTGCACGAAGAGGTCGTGCGGGGTGCGCGCAGTGCTGCGTGGATGGGCACGAAGCTGGCAGGTGATAACGAGCGTGGTTGCCGTGCTTCAGTGGCGACGATAACTTCGTTCATCATTGCATGTAGGGCGGTCTAATACATAATCGCATTATGACGGCCTATTCGAATACATGGCCAGTGCTGACAGACAAGTCAGAAACTACCGGTTCAGGGACTGCCGATCAGGTGAAGTCGTCGTGAAAGCGCTGGTTACCGGGGCTACCGGTTTTGTCGGCTCGGCCGTAGCGCGTCGTCTATTGCGCGATGGTCACCATGTTCGCGTGTTGGTGCGCGCGACATCGGATCGGCGTAACTTGCAGGGTCTCGATGTAGACGTGATCGAAGGTGATCTGACCAAAGCAGCCTCGTTGCTGCCGGCGTGCGATGACTGCGATGTTTTGTTCCACGTGGCAGCCGATTATCGGTTGTGGGCGCCAGCACCCGAGGAACTCTATCGCACCAATGTCGAGGGCACGCGCGCCATTCTTGAAGCGGCCAGACAGGTTGGCATACCGCGTATTGTCTATACCAGCAGCGTGGCCACCCTTGGCATTCCCAAGGACGGCAGTCCGGGCGACGAGAAAACGGCGGTAGCGTTGGGCGACATGATCGGGCACTACAAGCGTTCGAAGTTTCTGGCCGAAGAAGTGGCCAGGACATTCGCCCTCGAGGGCCTGCCAATCGTGGTCGTCAATCCTTCGACACCGCTGGGCCCGCATGACATCAAGCCCACACCCACCGGACGGATCGTGCGCGACGCCATCTCCGGCCGCCTGCCAGCCTATGTCGATACCGGCCTCAACATTGTGCACGTGGATGATGTGGCCGAGGGGCACTGGCTGGCGTTCCAGCATGGCAGGGTGGGCGAGCGCTATATCCTCGGTGGTTTCGACCTCAGTCTGCACGATGTACTAGTCGCAATCGCCGACATTACCGGACGTTCGCCTCCGAAGTGGCGCTTGCCGCATGCGGTCGTGATGCCAGTGGCGTACGCGGCCGAGGCATGGGCCCGGTTGACCGGGACGAACCCGATAGCGACAGTCGAAGAGGTGCGCATGTCGAAGAAGCGCATGTTCTTCTCCAGCGCCAAGGCGGAGCGCGAACTCGGCTATGCGCCGCGTCCCGCGCGCCTGGCGCTGGAAGATGCCGTGCAATGGTTCATGGCGGCGGCAATCAAATGATCTAGCGCACAAAAAAGTGCGCCAAGCGTGCCATGCGCGGCACGAACGTGGGGCGTAGCAGGCGAGGGTCGTAGCCATCCATGCGGCGCCGGTCTTCGGTGAGGCACATATCCAGCAATTCGCCGAGTTTGAGGTCCAGGCCGATCTGCTGATGACCGGTGATGGCGAAATTCGCATCCTGCATCTCGCCGTTGCTGTCGAGGCCTTTGGCGATACCGACGCGCTCCCAGATCAGGAAGGCCCATACACGCAGAACCTTGAGCAAGAACAGCGGCCGTTGCCACCAGGCCAACTGCCGTCGGTACCACGCCGTCCAGTTGGCGAAGAACAGGATATGGCGGGCCTCCTCCTGGATCACCGGCTCGAAGGTTTCCACAAGTTCCGCGGGAAAATAGCCGGTGCGTTTGGCTGATTCGAACAGGCCGAAGGCAAAGAAACTATCGATGCATTCGCTGTAGCCGGTGACCATCCAGCCCCATTCGGGATCCTTGGGCACCTCATAGGTCGGTTCCGGCTCAAGCTCGATATCGTAGGCTTCCACCAGCTTGCTGAGCACGACTTTGTGGCGCGCTTCCTCGCCACCATCCATGATCAGCGCTTCGTGCAGCAGCGGATCGGCGGTTACCGTTCTGGCATAGGTTTCGACGCGCAGCATGGCGCGCCCCTCGGTTTGCACGGCGATATTCCAGATCGGCAGCGTGGTGATGCGCTGCAGGGCCTCTGGGTTCAGCTTTGGCCACACCAGGACTGCTGGCTTGTAGGGGTTGTGGGTGTCCAGCAGCATGCGGCAGAACAGCCGCTTATGCGCGTCTGAACCGATCTTGATCCGGCCAGGTTCGGTACCCAGCCAGTTACGCATGGAGTAGTCCGCGGCAGCTACGGCTTCGTCGTTGGACATCGGAAACCTCGTCTGTTCAGAGCATGGCCATGTGTCGCGTCATACGTCGTGGGTGTTGGACAGTTCGGACGATGTGCCGTTTCGCCATCCGGTCTGGAGTCTGCGCGCTTCGGCCCACTGCCAGGAAATCAGGGCCGGTACGCCAAACGCTACCTCGCGCATGCGTTTGACCAGGGATAGCGCGATGCAGGCTTCGGCAGGCAGGCCGATCATGTTGCCAAACAGCACCAGCCCTCCTTCCTGCACACCCAGCCCGGCCGGCACTACAAAGATCAGGTGGCGCAGTGCCTGGGTCACTGCCTCGATCGCGACAGCACCCCCTACGCCAATCGGGTAACCCAAAAGCCGCAGCGCCAGCCAGCTCTCGAAGCTGCCTGCCAGGAAGCCGAGGAACTGCCAGGCGCAGGCGGCAAACAGTCGCCCCGGTTGTGAGTACTGCGCGCGGATCTCCAGGTCCAGGCGCGAACCGTCGATCAGCTCGGTCAGCCGTGAGCGGCCGCCCAGCATTTTTTCCGCGAACGATTCCAGCCGCGAGAACACCTTGCCGTGGCGCAACAGCACGATCAGGAAGATCGGCAGGGGCAGGCTGGCGACGAGTGCGGTGATCACCGAGCTGAAGGTGCCGATGTCCTGCGTCAACTGGATCAGCAACACGATGCCCAGTGCGGTGAAGAGGTATTGATTGATCAGGGTCAGCAGGACTTCGATGATCACGCTGGCGGCAGCAGCAGCACCATTGATCCCGCGCCACTTGACCAGTCGGATCCCCACGATCTCTCCGCCGATGTTGGCCACCGGCAGAAGGCGGTTGCACGCCTCGCGAACCGCCGCGATCCAGAACAGCACGGGGATGGTCGCCCGCCGCTCGGGATCGCGCGGCGCCAGCAGCACGCGCCAGCCGACCACGTCCAGCAACAGCGGAAGTACATGGAAAGGCAGCAGCCACAGCAACGCCCAGCCCGCATGGTCGATGGTGCTGCATATCGTGGCCCAGCCTTCATGCACCACCAGCGCAATGGCCGCGGCCAAACCCAGCAGGCCGGCGAGGTAGCTGAGCCGTTTCATGTTCATGCGGGTGCCGCTGCTGGATCGGCAAAGCCGCGACAAAGCAGATAACGTTCAGCAATCCTGTCGCGCACACGAGGAGACAGCAGGGCGGCCAATTCGTCGGCGTGTCGGTAATCGGCCATGCTGGAGACCAGTCCCCCGCGCGCAGCCGGGTGCAGATACAACTCCGAAAGACCACCCGGCAAATCGTGCAGAATGTCGAGCAACGCGGCTTCATCCATGCCGCCACTATGGCGGATGCCGAAGACGTGATCGTTGTAGACGATGCCGGCTTTATCCATGCGTCGGCGCATCAGCGCCAGCCAGGGTTGCAGCCACGGCCCCATGCCGGGTTCGGCCGGTAGCCGTACGGCGCGCAGGCCAAATTCGTGGCCGATCGAAAGCATCAGCGACAGGATGGTCGGATGCAGATGGAAATGCTTGTGCGCATTGACGTGATCCAGGCTTAGGCCGGTAGCGGCAAATGCCTCGAATTGGGCGCGGATTTCGGCTGCCAGCTGACGCCGCACGCGGGGCAGGAAGAAGTAACGGAAACCGTTGCGCAGCATCGCCTGATCGAACATGCCTTGTGCATCGACCAGATCAGGAATACGCGCTGGCGGCAGCATGGCCCTCCCGTCGGCCAGCACGAGATGCAGACCCACCGCCAGGCCAGGAAGTCGTATGGCACGCTCGACGGCGTCGGCCACGGCGGGCGCCGCAACCATCAGGCTGGCCGCCTGCAACACACCATCGCGATAGCCGCGTTCAACCGCTTCGTTGACGGCTTGATGCAGGCCATAGTCGTCCGCGGTGATGATCAGGCGGGGGCGAATCGTTGTCGCATGCCGGGACCGCACGGTCGTCTACCCCTGCAGGACGAGCGACAAGCCGGATGGCGGGCTCATGCTCTCAGGTCTCATGTGCGCGCAGGAAGTGGAAAAACTCCACGCCCTCGCGCAAGCGGCGCTTCGTCATGTCCCAGCTCGCCAGCATTTCCTTGACGATCTCCCAGATCTTCGACGGACGGAAATAGAAACTTTTGTAGAACTTCTCGACACCGTGATAGATGTCTTCCTTGGACAGATGTGGATAACTGATCAGCGCGAGCTGCACGCCCTTGTCGTTGACGAGATGGACGGCCTCGTTCTCCTCGAGCCAGCCATTTTCAACCGCCTGTTTGTACAGCGCGGTGCCGGGATAGGGCGCGGCGAGCGACACCTGGATCGTGTGCGGATTGATTTCCTTCGCGAAGCGGATCGTCTTCTCGATCGTTTCCTTGGTCTCCCCAGGCAGGCCGAGGATGAAGGTGCCGTGGATGGTGATGCCGAGCTTGCGGCAATCCTCGGTGAAGCGGCGCGCGATATCGGTGCGCAGTCCCTTCTTGATGTTGTGCAGGATCTGGTCGTCACCCGACTCGTAGCCCACCAGCAGCAGGCGCAAACCGTTGTCCTTCATGATCTTCAGCGCGTCGTATGGCACGTTGGCCTTGGCATTGCAGGACCAGGTCATGCCCAGCTGGTGGAGGCCTCGTGCGATCTCGAACACGCGCTCCATGTTGGAGCTGTCGGTGAAGGTGTCGTCGTCGAACATGATCTCCTGGACCTCAGGCATGTTCTCCTTGATCCACTTTGCCTCGGCGATGACGTTCCCGGCCGAGCGCACGCGATAGCGATGCCCGCCCACAGTCTGCGGCCACAGACAGAAGGTGCACTTCGAACGGCAGCCGCGCCCGGTGTAGATCGATACGTACGGATGCTTGAGATAACCGATGAAGTAGTTGTCGATCTTCAGATCGCGCTGATAGATCGGCGCGACGAAGGGCAGGTCGTCCATGTTCTCGATCATCGCGCGCGACGGATTGTGCTGCACACTGCCGTCGGCAAGTCGGTAGCTGAGGCCATTGATGTCCTTGAGCGGACGGCCCTCGGCCACTTCCTTGCAGGTGTAGTCGAACTCTTCGCGGGCGACGAAATCGATCGCCTTTGATGCGCTCAGCGATTCGGTGGGATTCACCGCCACCTTGGCGCCAACCATTCCAACCAGAATGTCCGGTTTGCGGGCCTTCAGCAGCTCGGCAAACTTCGCGTCGGTAGGGAAGGATGGCGTGCTGGTGTGGATGATCACCAGCGCATAGCCCTCGGCGATGCGCAGGCTTTCTTCTACGGTGAGTTCGTCCGCGGGTGCATCGAGCACCCGCGAATCCGGTACCAGTGCTGCCGGCTGGGCCAGCCAGGTGGGATACCAGAAACTCTTGATCTCGCGTTTTGCCTGATAGCGCGAACCGGCGCCACCGTCAAAGCCGTCGAAGGAAGGGGCCTGCAGAAAAAGCGTTTTCATAGGACTTGAAGCTCCTGCGGAAACACGGATCAACACCCATCTAACGAGTCACTCGTGAAGACGGCGTGGGACCATTGTCCCGCGCATGAAGCACCTGACCACGCCATCTTACGCGCCATCCGGTCAGCGCTACAGCCCACTCCAGCAACGATAGACCATCGCGTAGCGGAATCAGCAGAATCTCATACCATGGCGAGTCAGCAGGACTGGATCGCCGTTGGGCAATATTCAGCAAAACCCTGGCGCAGGCACCAAGCAGGGCAATGCCCGCAGTCGATGCGCTGGGCGCCAGGGCGAGACCCAATAAAAGCATCGGCGACGTAAAGCAGACAAAGCTCATGGCAAAGCCGAGCGGGGAGATCGCCCGTATCGTGCGCAGCCAGCGTAACTCGTGTGTCCACAGCGCAGACAGGCGGGTTTCGCTGACCTGCGTGCCTACCACCAGATCCGAAAGCACCGTGCGCTTGTGCGCTTGCCGAGTCAATTCCCCCAGGCGGAAATCATCCGCCAGCGTGTCCCGCAGTGCCTCAAAGCCGCCGATTGACTGCAATGTCTCGCGACGCAGTGCGATGGTCGAGCCGAAGGCGAAACGCGTCGAGCCGAACGCATGCGTCAGCCTGACCGAAGGCGCGAACCAGTCGTCGATAAACAGACGGCCTAGCTTCGACCAGAGCCCATCCTGGGCGATGCCGCGGTAAAGGCAGGTGACAATGCCTACGCCAGGGTCCGCCAGAGGTAGCGTCACGCGTGCCAGATAATCTGTCGGCACACGGATATCGCTGTCGGCAAGCACCAGCCAGTCGTGCCTGACATGCACCAGCATGTTCATGAGATTGCTTACTTTCGGATTGGTGCCATGCATCCGCGGATCGACCACAACCGTGATGGCGAGCAGCGGAAATTCCGTGCGGAGCCGCTGAACGACAGCGATGGCCGGATCCTCGGGTTCGCGCATACCGAAGATCAGTTGATAATCGGGGTGTGTTTGCAGACAGAAGCTACGCAGGTTTTCGTATAGCTTTGACTCTGCTCCATGCAACGGTTTGAGCACACTTACCGGAGGCAGCTGGCGAATGTCGCTAATGCATGACGGCGAAGTCGGGGCGCGCATGCTTTTCAGTACGGCGCATAAAGCGGCGCAGGCGTAACCCGCAGCGGCTGCCGTCAGTCCCGTGCCGAGCCAATAGATAACAGCCATAAGTGTGCCTGTCGTCATACGTGCGTATGGTATAGCCGAAATTTTTGGCTTAAAGTCGACCGGTGAGCCAAGTGAACGCACAGCCGGGCATCACAGCCCGGGCATGGCGTAGTCGAACGGTTGCCACGTTGCCACAGGAGAGCCCACGTTGAGCGGGTAATGCTTGATCGGCACAGCGCATGTCAGCGACTCTTACCGCAGCGATGCCTATGAATCACGAACCTCGTGTGGCAGTGCTTGGCGAATTTCATGCTGCAGCGCAAGCTCAGCCCAATATCGCCCTGATCAAATATTGGGGCAAGCGCGACGTTGTGCTGAATTTGCCGGTCGTCGGCTCCATATCCATCACGCTGGACAGCTTGTGGACACGCACCGAAGTGCGCTTCGTGCCGGGGACGGTGCAGGATCGGGTCGGCCTCAATGGCCGCAGCGATGATGTCGAGGCGAAGCGGGTAGTTGGCTGCCTCGATCTGCTGCGCCAGCGCGCAGGTGTCGACTGGGGCGCCGTGGTCGACAGCAGCAACAATTTTCCTACGGCGGCCGGTCTGGCTTCCTCGGCCTCCGGTTTCGCCGCCTTGGTATGCGCTGGTTCTCGAGCCCTGGGCCTGGATCTGAGTGAGACGGAGCTCTCACTGCTGGCGCGTCGCTGTTCCGGTTCGGCGGCGCGCTCCGTGTTCGGTGGCTACGTCGAATGGGCACGCGGTGAACGGGCCGACGGCACCGATTCCGTGGCGCGCCCGTTATTGCCGGCGGCGGCTTGGCCCTTGCGCATAGCGGTGGCGATTACTTCGACGGTTGCGAAGGAGATTGGCTCCAGCGAAGGCATGCGCCGCACGGCACAAAGCTCGCCGTTTCAGGCCTCCTGGATCGCCACCCAGGAAGCTGATCTGACGGTGGCTCGCAACGCCATCCTGGCGCGTGATTTTGATGCGCTTGCGCTTGTTTCCGAACATAGTTGCCTGAAGATGCATGCGCTGGCCCTGGCAGCTCAGCCGGGGCTGCTGTATTGGAACGGTGCCACGGTGGAGTGCATGCACCGTGTGCGTGCGTTGCGCCGTGAAGGCGTGCCGGTGTTCTTCACCGTTGATGCGGGGCCGCAGTTGAAAGCAGTGTGCGCGCCGCAGGTGATCGAGCAAGTGAAGGCGGCCTTGCGCGGGGTTCCAGGGGTGCTGGATGTGCTTGATTCCGGCCTCGGCGCGGGTGTCCGCAACATTTCCGCCGAAAAGTTGATCGCGTGATGGAACTGATGGCCAGTGCTCCCGGCAAGCTCGTGCTACTGGGCGAATATGCCGTGCTGGAGGGTGCGCCAGCACTCGCGCTGGCAGTGGATCGCCGCGCCACGGTGCGCATAACGCCGCGCACCGACGGCGTTTGCGTGGTCAACGCGCCAGATCTTGGCGTGTTCAATGTTCGGATGCCTGTCGACGCCGATGGCAGACCGCGCTGGCAGTGCGTCGAGGCCGACGCGGCCAAGCTGCAACTGGTCGATCACGTATGGCGGGCTTTGTCGCGTGAGGGGCTGGCCCCGTCACTGGGTGACGGGCTTTGCATGGATCTGGACACTGCGGGCTTTTTTGAAACCAACGGCTCAGGTCTGGCCAAGCTCGGGCTGGGTTCCAGTGCTGCATTGACGGTAGCGCTGGCCTCCGCACTGGCGGTGTTCGCCGGCCATGCAGAAGTGGTAGCCGATCGCACACGGTGGCTGCATTGCTTGTTCCGCATGCACGCCTCGTGGCAAGGCGGCCGCGGCAGTGGTGTCGATCTGGCTGCCAGCGTTGCCGGTGGCCTGATCAACTATCGGTTGGCAGGGCCGGATCCGCAGCCTTCCTTCACGCCTCTGGACTGGCCGATAGCCGACCTGCACTGCCTGTTCGTCTGGTCCGGGCAATCCGTATCGACTGCAGATTTTTTGCGTCGCCTGGCGCAATGGCGCCTCGGTCATCACGCCGAATACGCAGCGCATATGCACAATCTCGGCGAACTGGCCGAGGTTGGGGCAGATGTATTGCAGAAAGGTCGTGGCGCGGACTTCGTGGCCATGGTGGCGGCGTACGCGACGGCACTGGAAAACTTCGGCATGGCATGTGGCCTTGAAATTTTCTCCGCCGCGCAAAAACGGCTAGCGCGGCTGGCGGCGCAGTTCGGTGTCAGCTTCAAGCCATGTGGGGCCGGAGGGGACTTCGGGGTGGTCTTCGGTCAGGATGCTGATCGCCTGGGACGGATCGAGCGAACCATTCTCGTTGAGGGCCTGCATTGCGTGCCTTTGGCGGTTGATCCCCAGGGAGCATACTGCGTCACGTTCGCCACTTGACCCAGTTCGTCAATCTGAAAACTTGGTCCGGTGTGAATGCAGGGAAAGTTGAGCGCAGTTGTTGGCAAGCTGTAGGTAATGGGCGCCCATGCGGCGGATAGACCATGCTGAGGAGCCACGATATGAGCGTTGAACAGTCAAATGCGGAGCGGTCGCGGTTCCCGGCCTTCTACAAACTGTCGGTATCCGATCGCGTAAGGATCATTCACGAGCGCGGCTGGTTGTCCACCGAGGATTACCAGGCGCTCGTTTCCGGCGAGCACACGTTGAAGGTGCACAAAGCCGACAAGATGATCGAGAACGTCGTCGGCGTGATGGGCTTGCCGGTCGGGCTCGGTCTGAATTTCCTGGTCAACGGACGCGACTATATCGTCCCCCTGGTGGTCGAAGAGCCTTCGATTGTGGCCGCACTGTCTTCCGCTGCCAAAGTAGTGCGTGGCGCGGGTGGTTTCCATGTGGAGACCACGGAGCCGGTGTTGATCGGCCAGGTCCAGGTGGTGGACGTGCCGCACCCGGCGCAAGCCAAGGCAGTCTTGCTGCAACGCAAGGACGAATTGCTCAATCTTGCCAACAGTCTGCATCCGCAGATGGTGGCGCGCGGCGGTGGCGCACAGGATATCGAGGTGCACCTGTATGCACGTGCCGAAGGTAGCGACATGCTGGTGGTACACCTGCTGGTCGATACGCGCGATGCGATGGGTGCCAACCTGGTCAACACCATGTGCGAGGGGGTCGCCTCGCTGGTGGAGTCCATGACCGGTGGCCGCGTGTTTCTTCGCATCCTGTCCAACCTCGCCGATCGGGCCATGGTGCGTGCACGCTGCATCATTCCCATAGAAGATCTCACCACCAAGGGTCATGCGGGTGAGGAAGTGCGCGACGGCGTGGTGCTTGCCAATGAATTCGCCTGCATCGACCCCTATCGTGCTGCCACGCACAACAAGGGCATCATGAACGGTGTCGATGCGGTCGCACTGGCTACCGGCAACGACTGGCGTGCCATTGAGGCCGCCGCGCATGCCTACGCCGCACGTGGCGGCCGCTATACGTCACTGACTCGTTGGTACAAGGGCGAGCAGGGTGAACTGGTGGGTGAGTTGGAGATGCCGATGAAGGTTGGCATCGTCGGTGGATCGTTGCAATCCAACGCTACAGTGGCACTGGATCTGCGCCTGCTCGGAGTGAAATCCGCATGCGAATTGGCACAGGTGATGGGCGCGGTCGGTCTGGCGCAGAACTTCTCAGCGCTGCGCGCCTTGGTCACCGACGGCATCCAGCAAGGCCACATGACATTGCATGCACGCAGTGTTGCCATCACGGCCGGCGCCACTGCGGAAATCTTTGACACCGTTGTCGAGCGGCTGGTCGAAAGCGGTGAAATCAAGATCTGGAAAGCGCAGGAAATCGTGCTGCAGGTGCGCAAGGAGGCACGCGGCGCGGCAACCGACCCGAAGGCATCCGATCAGCAGGCGCCCGATCTGCGCGCTTGTGGCCACGGCAAGATCATCCTGCTGGGGGAGCATGCGGTTGTCTATGGGAGCCATGCGATTGCTGCGCCCGTGCCTCTGGCCGTACGCGCGACCGTGCAGAATACTTCTTCCGGCAGCGTCGATATGCTCATACCGCGTTGGGGCGTGGAGTATCGGCTGCACCGTGATCCGGCGCATCGCGATTCGTTCCAGCGTTCGCTGGGCATTATTTTCGATACATTGGGATTGACCGAACGTTCGATCCGCATCGAGGCATTCCCCAACGTACCCAGGGCGATGGGCCTGGGTGGTTCGGCGGCGATGGCGGTGGCGGTGATCCGCGCGCTGGATCAGCATTTTCGGCTGGACCTGACTGACGCCCAGGTCAACGCATTGGCCTATCGCTGTGAAGAGGTAGCGCATGGCGCGCCGTCTGGCGTAGACAACACGGTGGCGACCTACGGCAAGCTGGTTCTATATAAGCGCGGCCAGCAGCCGACAGAAGTGCCGACCATACGAGAGTTGGCGGTACCCAAGCCGATTCCACTGGTGATCGGCATCAGCGGCAAGGAAAGCCTCACCGCCAAGACAGTCGGCAACGTTCGCAGTGCCTGGCAGCGCAACCCGGCGCTTTACGAAGGTATCTTCCAACAGATCGACCAGCTCACCCTGCAGGGTCTGGACGCCATGCAGCAGGATGATCTGGAGCGCCTGGGCGATCTGATGAATATCTGCCATGGCCTGCTTAATGCTTTGCGCGTGTCCAGCCGGGAACTGGAAGAGCTGGTGCAGATTGCGCGCGAACACGGTGCGCTCGGCGCCAAGCTGACCGGCGGCGGTGGCGGCGGTTCGATCATTGCCCTGTGTCCACAAAATCGCGACAAGGTGATTGCAGCAATGCGTGATGCGGGCTATCAGGCGATGGAGGTCGACATTGGATAACCATGAGATAAACCGTCAAGAGTGGCGAGATTCCAGGGATGTCGTTTCCTTCGATGACGAGCCCTTGATATTGGTTGACGAACACGACCATGAGATTGGCTTTATCGACAAGGCCTCGGCACACCTGGGGCAGGGCGTGCTGCATCGGGCCTTTTCGTTGTTCGTGTTCAATCCGCAGGGTGAGTTGCTGTTGCAGCAGCGTGCACCGGGCAAGCGTTTGTGGCCGGGCTTCTGGTCCAATACCTGCTGCAGTCATCCACGTCGCGGCGAAACCCTGGACAAGGCGATCCACCGGCGTCTTGGCGAAGAATTGGGCTTGCAGTGCACGCTGCAATTCCTGTTCAAATTCGAGTATCAGGCACAGTTCGATGCCGAAGGTGCCGAGCATGAATTGTGTTGGGTTTATGCCGGACGCAGCGCCGCACTGCCGACGGTCAACCTCAATGAGATTTCGGGGCTGCGCTATATCTCGCCGGACGCGCTCGACGCTGAGATATCGGCGCGGCCACAAACCTTCACGCCCTGGTTCAAGATCGAGTGGGAGCGCTTGCGCCGCGAGCACCCGCAGGTATTCGCCCCGCAACCCGTCAGCTCAGCGTGAAAATAGCCGGGACGAAGCAAATGGCTTATATTGCGATTACGCAATGATGTTCTATGCCCATCGAGCGAGTGCTGCCAAGCTGATTGCATGACAGCTCGTTTGCTCAGGGTTCACTGAGATTCGGGAGGGTCCATTGGGCATTCCACTTATCCAACAGACCACGATCGCGCGCTACATTCTCGGCAAGAAGCTCAGCGGCCAGAAGCGCTATCCGTTGGCGATGATGCTGGAGCCGTTATTCCAGTGCAATCTGGCTTGTGCCGGCTGCGGCAAGATCGATCATTCCAAGGAAATCCTGCACAAGCGCATGAGCGTCGAGGATGCCCTGCGCGCGGTGGACGAGTGTGATGCCCCGGTCGTTTCCATCCCCGGAGGCGAGCCGTTGATCCACAAGGAACTGCCGCAGATCGTGCAAGGCATCATCGCGCGCAAGAAATTCGTCTACCTGTGCACCAACGCCATCCTGTTGCCCAAACACATCGACGAGTACGAGCCCTCACCGTACTTCACCTGGTCGATCCACCTGGACGGCCTGGAAAAACGCCATGACGCATCGGTGTGCATGGACGGCATATTCGACAAGGCGATTACTGCGATAAAGCTGGCGCTTTCGCGTGGTTATCGTGTCACGGTCAATTGCACCTTGTTCAACCAGGAGCCGCCGGCGGAGGTCGCCGAGTTCTTCGACTACGCGATGAGTCTGGGTGTCGAAGGCATTACCGTGTCGCCGGGCTACAGCTACCAGCACGCGCCGCGCCAGGATGTTTTCCTTGGGCGCAGCCAGAGCAAGCAACTGTTCCGTGACGTGTTCAAGCTCGGCAAGGAACGCAAGAGCAAGTGGGTGTTCAACCAGTCGTCGTTGTTCCTCGATTTCATTGCCGGCAACGAGGCGTATCAGTGCACGCCGTGGGCCAACCCGACCTACAACATCTTCGGTTGGCAGAAGCCTTGCTACCTGCTGGTCGATGAAGGGTATGCGCCGAGCTACAAAGCCCTGATGGAAGAAACCGAGTGGGATAAGTACGGCGTCGGCATCAATCCAAAGTGCGACAACTGCATGGCACACTGTGGTTTCGAAGGTACTGCCGTGAACGACACCTTCGCCCATCCGCTTAAGGCCTTGCGTGTGGCGCTGTTCGGCCCACGCACCGAAGGGGCGATGGCCCCGGACCTGCCTGTACTGTACGGCGATCGCGTCGCCGCTACCGCCGTACACATCCCGATCAGTGCGATCCAGCGCCGCAACAGCAATTCGGGTCCAGATGCTCGCCACTGACCAGGATGTTCGCTGACTTGGATGTGCTGAACTGGGTAGCCGCTTCGATTCCGGCGCTGATGTGGGTTGGCTTGCTGCTCGTGCCCTGGCGGCCATGGGGCACGCGTGAGCACCTCGAAGCCGACAGACATGCCATGTCTGCAATGGACCTTGGCGAGATCACCGTAGTAATCCCGGCACGTAACGAAGCGCAGGTGATAGGTGCCACCTTGGCCGCTTTGCAGTTTCAGGGAGCCGGCTTGCAAGTGCTGGTGATCGACGATCAATCCAGCGATGACACGGCCCAGATTGCCGCTGCCTATCCAAATACGAGCATCATCAGCGGCCAGCCGTTGCCGGATGGCTGGGCCGGCAAGCTGTGGGCCCTGGAGCAGGGCATGGCCCACGTTCACACGGAGCTGACCTTGCTGCTCGATGCCGACATCCAATTGCAGCCAGGCATGCTTGGCAGCCTGCTGGCGCACAAGCAGCGCGAGGGCCGGCATTTTGTCTCGCTCATGGCAGATCTGCGCCGTACCAGTTTCTGGGATCGACTACTGCTGCCGGTGTTCGTGTACTACTTCAAATTGCTGTATCCATTTTCCTTGTCGAATTCGCCCAGCCGCCATGTCGCTGCAGCAGCGGGCGGCTGTGTGCTGGTGGATACGCAAGTGCTGCGACGGGTCGGCGCATTCGTCAGCCTGCGCGATGCATTGATCGACGACTGCACGCTGGCACGTCAAGTAAAAAAGGCCGGTTACGACACCTGGCTGGGTTTGAGTCGTGCAGTGGTGAGCCTGCGGCCCTACGGCAGCCTGGGCTCCATTCACGACATGGTCGCGCGCTCGGCTTTTACCCAGCTTGGCTATTCCACGCTGTTGCTGCTGGTGGTGACGGCCGTATTCGCCCTTGCCTATGGGGTGCCGTTCGTCCTGCTGGGTTCGGCGCATGCGTGGCCGTTGGGGCTAGTCGCCTGGGCGGCCATGACACTGAGCTACGTGCCGGTGTTGCGCTATTACCGCATGTCACCGCTATGGGCGCTGCTTCTGCCGCTCAGCGCCGCGCTGTATCTGGGTATGACCTGGAGTTCGGCGCTGCGCTATTGGCGGGGGATACGCTCGCTCTGGAAAGGCCGCACTTATGGCACCTGATCTGGATGGGGCCTGCCTGGATGCGGGTACGCCCCGGTGAACGCTTCGTTGAACTCTCCGTATGCACGATCCAGGTTTTCTCACCATCTCCGATGAGGGTTCTTTCGTTAGGTTGTGGAGATGACGCCCAGGCCTATTTCGACTTCGGGCCCTCGATGCTCCCGGTGGCCCATTCAATAGACGTCCTTCCATCGGTCAGCCCTTTAAGCTCGAAACTCGCCGGAGATAGCAATGCACAAGCTACTGTCATGCTCACCCGCTTCGTTCGTAATGATCGTGGCTCTGGCCATGCCGGCTCACGCTGCGCAGTTGGCGAGCCGTACCAACGGCCTGGCGATCAACCCCGCGTATGCCATCGGCAAATGGTCGGTCACCAAGGTAGGTACCAGTCCTGAAGCCAGGGTTTCGGCGCTGCTCGACAACGACCCCTCATACATGGGTGCCATCCTGTCGTTCTCGACCGCCGCTATCACCTGGGACACGCGCAGGACGAACAAGAAGGGCACCTATGACAATTGCAGCAACCCTGGCTACGGCCCGTCGCGGGACGGGCAGGGGTTCTATGCCATTAAATGCGGCAACAACGTGTGGGGCTTTGGCGTGACCTTCAAAGTCGTCAATCAGAATAGGATGCTTCTGAAATGGTACGACGATGGAATTCTCACGCTTGTGCGCCAAGGCTCCTAACGAGGGCAACCGAACAGGTTGGTAGCCTCGGTGACCATCGGGAATAGCTCATCAACATGAGGAGACTCATGTTCCCTGAAACACCGGCTGGAGAATGATATGCCCCGTCTAATTTCAGTAGCACTTGCCCTGGTAGTTTGCCTGGCTGCTCCAACATTTGCGGTTGCGCAAAGCGGGATGGGCTACTTCGCGAACGGCGTGAGATCGTTGGACAAGAACTTCGATGCTGCCGACAAGAACCACGATGGCCTGCTTAGCAAGCAAGAGGCACAAGATGCGCACCTCGACCTCATTTCGAAGAACTTCGAGGCCATTGATGTCCAGCACCGCGGCCTGGTTTCCAAGCAGGACGTGCACGCCTTCATCGGCAGGTCGTTGGGGCGCTCCGCCCCCGCGACATCTGCACCCAATAAACCGTAGTGGATGGATGTGTCATCACTGATTTTGCATAGCCCAAAAGAATGGCGCCCAAAATCTTGGGCGCCAAGGTGAGTCCTTTCGGTAACATGCATGAGGTTCCCCGGCGTATCCGTTCGACCTGGCATTCCTGGTCGGCAATGCTGCCAGAGCATCCAAGCGGCTGAGCTACCTCGTCGCAAAGATATAGGCGATGAGGTTTCGAGCGCACCTGTAAGTTCTTCCAGTTTCCCTAAAGGTGCTGTGATGGCACATTGGCCCCGCCTGGGCACCGAGCGGCTGGGGGCGGGGGCGTGGCGATGCCACACGCTATCCGCGTTGTGAAGTGGTTATAACGTATTGCGACCCGTTGGCATCGATTTGATCAGAGCATACCCAGTAACAATGCCTTTGCAACCGCTTGCGTTTTGTTGCTGACGTGAAGTTTGCTCAAGCTGCTAGTGATGTGAAACGTGACGGTGCGTTCTGAAATACCCAGAATTTTCCCGATCTCATCCGCCGTCTTGCCTGCGGCGCTCCATCGCAGAACTTCACATTCGCGTGCTGTCAGTTCGCCGTCGGATACCGGCATCAGTCTCTGCATTTCCACGGAGCCAATCAATCCGTGGACAACGTTCGATAGCCAGACGAGTTTCATCTCCGTCTCGGCCAATTCCAATGAGGTTACCGTTTGATGTGATCGCGCAAGGGAGAGCATGCCGCTCGTCATGTGCTTGCCATGGGTGGCAAATGCCCAGCCGTGTCGTATCCCATGTGACGTTGCTTCTTCCCAAAAAGCGGGTTGGCTCTCGAAGATTTCGTCTGTCCAGACGACGGGTGACAGGCTCTTCGATGTCTGTCGAATGAGTGGATCAATCTCTAGATAGTTATTCGCGAAGTAGTGCTCCAGCCAGTCTGCCGGGTACGTGCTGGCCCATGTGACACTCGGACTTGATAGGGGAAACGGTACCCGCAGAACGTAGGAGCAGTATTCGAAGCCCAAGTGCTGAACGATGGTTGCGAGTTCTCTCAAGACATCGGTAGTGGACACTCCGGCTGACTGAGTGAGTCGATTCAGACAGTCTTCACGCCATGTCGTCACAAGAATGGTCACAAGTCAATCTGCTGAAAATGACAGTTGGAAGTCTTGCATGTCTGCGGATACGGTAAGGCGCCCAACTCCATGGAGAAGTGCCGTGAGCTCACCATCCTCCTCATGCATAGTCTTCGCGAAAGCGAAGAGATCTTTGGACGGCTATATACGCATAACGTTCGACGCATTTTCGAGCCTGAATTTCCAGCAGAAGCGGGCGTGGGAGGACAAGGAACTGCGGGAAGACTTACTCGTAGAGGATATCCCAGCTTCTTGTGCAGGATATTGCGAGTGGGCCACGGATGAAACACCTCACCAGATCAGCGTCGGTTGGGCCTGGTTTAGCGTGGCTGACGGACGAATATTCGTCGCGCCGGGCGGAATCAGCAGCAATGTCATGCTCGTGACACAGACCAGCTTTGACTTGGGAATGCACAGGACCAACGAACTGTTGCAGACCTGGCTCTCAGGCGAAACGTGGCAGCCCAACGGAATGAGTCTCGGCCACTGAATCATTTGCCGCGCTTCCTTGTGCTTCATTCACGTGGCCTGCGGCTCCCAAGTGACTGATTTATCTATTGATCCCATGCCTAGCCCAAACGGTGTCCGGGGGGTACCTGTAGGAATCTACAGTTATCGCCCCATCAAAATTCTTCTCCAATGTCGTTACGTCCAAATTCTTGGAGTTACGGCAGATGTTGACGGTGGTTTCTGGCACGAAGAGTCAACTGTCGCCTGGTCTTGAGGTGGCACTCGCGACTTACCGGCATGAAGTGTTTATTGAGGCGTTGGGCTGGCAGCTGCCGGTCGAGAACGGGTTGGAGCGTGACCAGTTTGATCGGCCAGATACGCTGTATGTCGTTGCACAAGATACGTGCGGATCGGTGTGTGGCTGTGCTCGTTTGTTGCCGACCACCCAAGCGTACTTACTCGACGAAGTCTTCCCCGGTCTCATGAATGGCCTGCCTGCACCACACGCGTGTGATGTGTGGGAACTATCACGATTCTCGACCATGTCTACCAACTCGACTTCTACGCTGTCCCGCGAGGAGGCCAGGAGACGTTTTTGCGTCCTGTTTGCGGCTGTTGTCGAAGCTGCGATCGGGCAGGGCGCCACTCGACTGATTACCTTCACTGCCATGGGTGTTGAAAGAATTCTCAGAAGCATCGGCATGCATGCGCACAGGGTTGGGCCACCTCAGCTGATTGATGGCGAGCCCGTGCTGGCCATGTGGATCGAATTGGACGACCAGACACGCCAAGCCTTGCATCTTCCGTTGACCGAATCGAATGGGATGTCCCACTGACTTGGGCGCGCCCGGTCTCGGATCGGGTGTCGCAATATTTGGATGGATGCGTCAACGCAATTCGGCTCGGTGCGAATGCTCCAGTGCCGCCGACACAGATCTTTGAACGATGTGGCGACGTTAGCTCCACAGCATCCTGGTTTCACGGGTCGGGCTTAACCCATCCGGTCATCCGTCGATTTTCATTTAGGCCAGTATGATTCACTCGAACACTCCAGACTCCTTCCCGTTTCTAGCTGGCGGATCAAAAATCGGTGAACTGATTCGGAGCTTCGACTGGAAGAAAACCCCTTTGGGGGAGCTGAGTCAGTGGCCAGAATGTCTGCGGGTCGTTACATCGATGATCCTGCGTTCCGATGTGCCCATGACCATCCAGTGGGGAACCGAGGGAACCTTGCTGTACAACGACGCGTACTGCGAAATTGCGGGCGCCCGTCATCCAGGCTTGCTTGGTCTGACGGTTCGCGATAGCTGGCCGGAGGTGGCCGACTTTAGAGCGCATGCATTGGACGTTGTGCTCAACGGAAACGCCCTCAATTACCGTGATCAGCACATGCTGCTGTCGCGCGATGGCTGGCTCGAGGACATCTGGCTTGATATCAACTACAGCCCGATCGTCGATGAATCAGGGGAGGCGGTGGGGGTGTTGGCCATCGTCAAAAATACTACTGAGCGATTTCAGCTTGAGCAGCGCCTGCGCTTCGCCCAGGAAGCGGGTGGTGTGGGCACGTTCGAATGGTATCCAGACTCAGGCCGTCTCGAGGTTTCTGACCAATTTCGCCGGGTATGGGGACTGCGCGCCGACGTGGCCGTCACCGATGTCCTGTTGGCCGATCTCGCACACCCTGATGACCGACATGAGGTGGTGGGGCCGCAACGCCAGGATCTGCCCAATCCCATGGCTTATTCGGAGTACCGGCGCGTCGACCCGACGACGGGCGAGATTCGTTGGGTCGCGCGCCGCGGCGAGGCGATATCCCGCGACGGTGGTGCTCGGCGTTATATCGGTATCGTCATGGACATTACCGAGCGGAAGAGGTCAGAGGAGTCCTTGGCTGCGAGCGAATTGCGGGAACGCCATCTCGTTGAACGCATGGATATCAAAGAGATTCGGCATCGCAATGTCCGCGTGCTCCTGGAGAAGCTCGGGCGCAATGGAAATCGCAGTGGAAAGCAGTTCGGGAGCATAACGATGCTAGCCGAACTGCTCGGCAAGTCGGCTGCGCAGGTCAGCCGTTTCGCGGCCGAAAAGCCCAGCACATACATAGGAGATCGGATCGCTCGCGAAATCGAAGAGGCCTTCGCTAAAGACCGTGGATGGTTGGACCATGCGCAGTGGAGCACCAACCTGGAGGGTGCCGAGCATGACCAGATGCCCCAAGCGAGGAGATTGAGCCGCTGAATTAGCACCTTGTCGAATCAGCAACATGCAGTGAAGTCTTCGCCGGGAGATCAACACGATGTTCAATTCGCTTTCGAATGCGCGTGCCTGCATCCCCGGTAATTCCCAGTTGTAATCCTCATCGCGAAGAGTAGTCCATGGAAAAGGTCTATGCAGTACAGGTGTTCTATGAGGTTTATCACGGTATCCGTGCCGACAAGCCACTGCTCTATGGATGCGAAAGCGTGGCGCGGGAGTGCGGTGAGGCTCTCGCCAGGGATCGGCACGGCGTGCTCGTCTATGAGCAGGTCATTGACGCTGATCGCGGCGACCAGGCGCAGCCGATGATCCTCGCAAAATATGGCAACGTACCGAACATGTTCGCCTGAGATTGATCAGCGGGCGGCGCCATTGGCCGACGAAGTTGCATGTGGCGGAGTCGCGCCTCATCAAGCCTCATCGGCTTGGCGGGGCGGTCTGCTGAGTTTGTGCCGATCCGTCATCGGTTTATGCGAATCGGCGGGCGATCAAGCGAAGCCAACGAGCAGGCACCTTGCAAGCGACCTCCGCCACGATGGCCCCAAGCCTTCGTCGCCTCTCGTTTTGCATTGCGTTCACTGGCAGCTGCAGGATGTCTCGCGAAGTTCAGTAAACCCGCATCACAGCGGGTTTCTTTATGCCTGAGGCGTCAAGTGTCGACCCCAAGCCCCGGCAAGTTGGGAAATGATTGACTGACCAGCCAGTCAGTAGTTCAATCCAGTCGGTGGTGAGCGCGCCACTGGATTCGCTCGCAGGCCACACCCCATGACGGAGTTGCCTATGCCGTCCGCCCATTGCACATACCGAGCCGGTTTGTTGCTTGCATTGGTGTCAACCATGGCGGTTTTGGCGAGCGGCTGTTCCCGGCAAGCAAACACCAGCTATCAAGGCTATGTCGAAGGCGAGTTTGTCTACGTGGCATCACCTGTGGCTGGCAGGCTGGATCGGCTGACAGTCACTCGAGGGCAGACGGTAGATGCCAAGACACCGCTGTTTGCACTCGAAGCGGTCGATGAAGCAGCTGCGCAGCGCCAGGCACAACAGCAACTCAATGCTGCCCAGGCTCAGCTGGAAGATCTCGAGACGGGTAAGCGCCCTCCAGAACTGGATGTGATCCGCGCGCAACTTGCCCAGGCGATGGCCGATCAAAAGAAGGCGGCCTTGCAACTCACACGCGACGAGGCGCAGCTCAAGATCGGCGGCATATCGCAGGCGCAGCTGGATGAGACCCGCGACACGGCAATTTCCACTGCGGCGCATGTCCGGGAGTTGTCCAGCCAACTTGACGTCGCGAGGTTGCCGGGACGCAGCGAGCAGTTGCGCGCTCAAGTCGCACAGGTTGCCGCTGCCCGTGCAGCACTCGATCAAGCCAACTGGAAACTTGAACAAAAGGCCGTCGCCGCAACCCGCGACGGCTTGATCTTCGACACCCTCTACCGCGAAGGCGAATGGGTGCCGGCCGGTAGTCCGGTGGTTCAGATGCTGCCGCCGAGAAACGTCAAAGTGCGCTTCTTCGTGCCTGAGACGGTGGTCGGTTCCCTGTCGCTGGGGGAGCACCTCAGCATTCGTTGCGATGGCTGCAAATCTGAGATCCCGGCAACACTCACCTATATCTCCGCTCAATCGGAGTACACGCCACCGGTGATTTACAGCAACGAAAGCCGGTCGAAGCTGGTGTTCATGATCGAGGCACATCCGACCGTCGAAAACGCGCCGCTGCTGCATCCAGGCCAGCCGGTCGAGGTCGTGCAGCAATGAACAGACCGTTGAGCAACGACAATGTCATCGACGTGCACGCGCTGAATAAACACTTCGGCGACAAACACGTCGTCAAAGATCTTTCCATGCAGGTCAAGCGTGGCGAGATATTCGGCTTCCTTGGCCCCAACGGCAGCGGAAAAACCACATCGATCCGCATGATGTGCGGATTGCTGACACCCGACTCTGGCAGCGGTACCTGCCTTGGCTTCGACATCCTGCGCGAAAGCGATCAGATCAAACGCCAGGTCGGCTACATGACTCAGCGATTCTCGTATTGGGACGATCTGACCATACGCGAAAACCTGGACTTCGTTGCGCGCATCTACGAAATGCCCGACCGCCGCGCGGCTGTCGATAAAACGCTCGACGGACTCGGTCTTCGGCCGCGTGCCGAGCAGTTGACCGGGTCGCTTTCGGGCGGCTGGAAGCAACGGCTTGCATTGGCAGCCTGCATGCTGCACGAACCGAATCTTCTACTGCTCGACGAACCCACTGCCGGCGTTGACCCCAAGGCGCGTCGCGATTTCTGGGACGAACTGCATCAGCTCGCCGCGCGCGGCATCTCCGTGCTGGTCAGCACGCACTACATGGACGAAGCCGAGCGCTGCCACAAACTTGCCTATATCGCCTTCGGAACGCTGTTGGCACAAGGTACGCCCGCGGAAGTCATCGCCAGTCAGCAGCTGGTTACCTGGGCGATCTTCGGTGATGACCTCGCTACGCTGGATCATCAACTGCAAGGCCAGCCAGGCGTTGAGCAAACCATCGTCTTCGGCACCGAGCTGCACGTCAGCGGGAAGGACGCCGATGCGCTTGAAGCCACCTTGCGCAAGGTGACCGAAGGCAGCGCCTACCGCGTCGAACAGCGGGAAACCGGCCTGGAAGATGTGTTCATACACATGATGGAAGGCGCTGAGGACAATACGGGAAGGCCGAAGTGAAGCGCTTGATCGATTTTTCCTGGTCGCGCTGGTGGAGCATCCTGCTCAAGGAATTCCTGCAGCTGCGTCGCGACCGCTTGACGTTCGGCATGATCGTTGGCGTTCCCCTTCTGGAATTGGCGCTGTTCGGTTACGCGATCAACAACGATCCCAAGCATCTGCCCACTGCGGTCATCACTACCGAGCAGACTCCGTTCACGCGCAGCATCGTCGCCAGCCTGATGACGTCGGACTATTTCGACATCGTCCAGACGCTGCCCAATGAAGAGGCCGGACACCATGCCCTGGCAACCGGCGATGTCCAGTTCGTACTGAACATCCCCTCGGATTTCAGCCGCAAGCTGTTGCGCGGCGAACGCCCGGTATTACTGGTTGAAGCCGATGCGACGGATCCTTCGGCAACCGGCAACGCCATCAGCGCGTTGACCGAACTTGCGCAATCTGTTGCCACCAAGGACCTGACCGGTCCGTTGTCGTCGCTTGCCGGTGGTCAGCCTGCCTTCGATGTGCAAGTGCAACGGCTGTACAACCCGGAAGGGATGACTCAATACAACATCATTCCAGGCCTGATGGGTACGATCCTGACGATGACGCTGGTGATGATGACGGCCCTGGCGATCACCCGTGAGCGCGAGCGGGGCACGATGGAAAACCTGCTCGCAACCCCGGTACGGCCCATTGAAGTGATGACCGGCAAGCTGATCCCCTATGTGGTGATCGGGCTGATTCAATCGACCATCATCGTGCTGGCAGCTCGCTACGTTTTCCATGTGCCGTTTGTGGGCAGCGTCATGTCGTTGTATGTGGCCGTCTTGTTGTTCATCAGCTCCAATCTGACCGTTGGAATCACCTTGTCGTCATTTGCCCAGAATCAGCTGCAGGCCATGCAGATGTCGATGTTCTATTTCATGCCGAACGTATTCCTGTCGGGATTCCTGTTTCCATTTCGCGGCATGCCAGGTTGGGCACAGGCGATTGGAAGCGTGCTTCCGTTGACGTATTTCAACCGTCTGACTCGCGGCATTCTGCTCAAGGGAAATGGATGGCACGAACTGTGGCCGAGCATTTGGCCGCTGTTGATATTCACAGCGTTGGCCATGACGGTGGCGGTGAAGTTCTACCGCAAGACACTTGATTGAGAGGCAAGCAAGCGATGCGCGCGATATCCAGCAGTGGGCCTCTCATGTGGCGTCAGCGTGCCCCAGTCCTCGTTCTGGCGCTGTCCGCCAGCGTGGTCGGGTGCGCAGTCGGCCCTGACTTTCATCAGCCCTTAGCGCCCGCTGTGACTGGTTACACGGTCGCGCCACAACCAACACAAATCGCAGCGACCGACGCTCCTGGTGGACAGGCGCAGCAACTGAATGCCGATCAGGTCATCACAGCAGACTGGTGGACACTGTTTCAGTCCGAAACGCTGGATCATCTGGTCAGTCAGGCACTATCGGCAAGTCCGACGTTGGTGCAGGCGAAGGCCAAACTGCAACAGGCCCAGCAAGATTTGCGTGCGCAGGTTGGAAGCACGCAGTATCCACAGGTGGACGGCACGCTTTCGACCGCGCGCGAGAAGTTCGGTTTGCAATCATTCGGGCTGACTTCGGTACCGAGCATGGGACCCTTCACCCTGTATGACGCCGCCGTCAATGTTTCGTACTCGCTGGATCTATTTGGCGCCAATCGACGCGAGTTGGAGGCGATGCGCGCAGAGGTTGACTATCAGCGCTTTGAGTTCGAAGCAGCCCGCCTTTCCCTGGCCGCCAATGTAGTGACCGCAGCGATCCGCGAGGCCTCGTTGCGCGAGCAGATCAAAACAACCGAAGCGCTGATTGCTGCGCAGGGCCAACAACTGGCCATCACCCAGGAGCGTTATCGATTGGGTGGCGTGACACGGCTGGATGTAAAGAGCCAACACACCCAGACCGCGCAAACGCGAGCCAGCCTGCCGCCACTGCAGAAGACGCTTGCACAGACACACCATCAACTTGCGGTGTATCTCGGCGAACCGCCCAGTAGCACAGATATCCCGGAAGTGCATCTGCAGGAATTGCAACTTCCTGCAACGCTGCCGCTTACGTTGCCGTCCTCACTGGCCAGGCAGCGGCCGGACATTCGTGCCGCCGAAGCGCTTCTGCACCAGGCCAGTGCCAACGTCGGCGTGGCAACCGCGAATCTATATCCAAAGCTCACCCTGTCAGCGAGTGTGGGATCGGAAGCCATCAGCGCCAGCAAGCTTTTCGGCAGCGGGGCGCAAGTGTGGAATATCGGCGCAACGTTGACGCAGCCGATTTTCCACGGTGGTGAACTCAGGGCCAGACGACGCAGCGCCATAGCCGCCTACGAGCAGGCTTCTGCGGCCTATCAGCAAGTCGTATTGCAGGGATTGCAGAACGTTGCCGATGTTCTGCGCGCGCTTGAGAGTGATGCAAACACCCTGCATGAAGTGGCCGATGCCAGTGCGCAGGCACGGGAGGCGTACCAGATCACTGTGGCCCAGCAAAAAATAGGTGGCGTCAGCCAGCTGGCAATGCTGGATGCCGAACGACAGTACCTGCAGACATCGCTTCAGCAAGTGCAAGCAACGGCTGACCGTTACGCCGATTCAGCCGCCTTGTTGCAGGCGCTGGGAGGAGGTTGGTGGAACCAGGGAGATGGCGAAACGGCCAGCAACAAGCACAGGCAGCAGCAGTAGTCATGGGACGACATAGCAAAGTACATTCAGCATCAACCGCAGCTCCGGCTAAAACTCGAACTGAGAAGGCCGCAGAACGCAGTGCGGCGATTGTGATCGCCGCACTGGCTGAGTTTTCGGAAAAGGGTTTCGCTGCAGCCCGGATGGAGGACGTCGCGCGGCGGGCTGGGGTCGCCAAGGGAACTATCTATCTGCATTTCAAAGATAAGCAAGCGCTGTTCGAGGGCATTCTGCTGCAGGTGATCACGCCCACCATAGCCGCGCTTGAACACGGTGTGGCAGCGGGGGAGTCGGCCCTCGCGCTCTTCAAGGGTCTGCTGCCACTCATACGCGACATCGACAGCTCGCCTCGTGGGGATGTGATTCGCCTGCTGATTTCCGAAGGTGCCAGGTTCCCTGAGCTGACCGAAACCCACTATAGAGTGGTCATCGAACGCGGCTTGGCGGCTCTCAAAAAGGTTGCGCAGCGAGCTGTCGATCGCGGAGAGATGCGTAGCGACGCGCTGGTGCGTTTTCCCCAATTGCTGAGTGCGCCTCTGCTTATGGGTATCATCTGGACCAGCCTGTTCGGCCGCTTTCAAGCGCTGGATATCGAGGCGATGTACGACGCCTACATCGATCTTCTTTTTCAGGACGCGCCACGTCCTGGAAATCCGCCAAGTTGATGTACAGCGTAGCGACAGCAGGCCTGGAGTACTTTCACAGTCTGAGACGAATGGAGAACCCTTGATGATGCGTCACCCATTGCGACGAGTTTTCGCGTCCGCCATCTTACTCGTCGTCGCCCAGATGACTTTTGCGCAAACGCCAAAAACCGTGCTGCTCCAGGACCTTACATGGACGGAAGTACGCGACCAGATCCAGGCGGGCAAGACCACGATCATCATTCCCATTGGCGGAACTGAGCAGAGCGGCCCCGATGTCGCGCTGGGCAAGCACAACGTACGCGCAGCATGGCTGTCACAGAAAATCGCGGAAGAACTCGGTGACGCGCTCGTCGCGCCGGTCATTGCCTACGTGCCGGAGGGAAGCTACTCACCGCCGGCGTCTCACATGCGCTTTCCGGGGACGATTACCATTCCGGACGGCGTGTTTGAACAGATGCTGGAGTCCGCTGCGAATAGTTTTGCGGTGCATGGCTTCAGGAATATCGTCTTTCTAGGCGATCACGGCGGCTATCAGAACGATATCAAACGGGTGGTTGCCCAGCTCAACAAGACATGGTCCGGTACGCCCGCCCGGGCGTTCGTCCCGCCGGAGTACTACGGCACCCTTTCTGATGGTTACGCACAGATCCTGCGCCAGCGGGGTTTCAGCGATGACGAAATCGGGAAGCATGCCGGGCTGGCCGACACATCGCTGCAACTTGCGGTCGCACCGCAAATGGTTAGGCTGGACCGTCTGCAAAGCGGTCCGAAACTCGGTCCGGCAGATGGTGTCTATGGCGGTGACCCCCGCCGCTCGACGGCGAAACTTGGTCAGCTGGGCATTGATGCTATCGTTTTACGCACCGTCGATGCCCTGAAGAAAGACACCGCGGGGCGCTGATGCGGCCTGCTGGCCCAACCGGCAACAGCCACTTAATTCGATAAGGAGATTCACCATTACTTCGCGTTCTCATCTTCATCGTTTGTTGCGGTTCGCATCTTGTGCGGCTGTCGTTTCGACGGGTCTGTGCGCGGCGGGTATCGCGACGGCACAGGCTGTTGTACCCGTTGCCGGCATGTTGCCGGTGGTCAACCCCAACAATCTCTACAGCGAAACAAGTGCCAGTCACTTGAGTCCTGCGGTCGCGGGCGCCCTGCCGCGGATCTATGTCCCCAACCTGCGTTCAAACGACGTCTACGTGATCGATCCGGCGACGTTCAAGGTGGTTGACAAGTTTCCCGTCGGCCGTAGTCCGCAGCATGTTGTCCCTGCATGGGACCTACAGACATTGTGGGTAACCAACAATGCCGAAGGCCGGACCGACGGCAGCCTGACACCGATCAATCCAAAGACCGGAAAGCCGGGCCAGGCGATCAAGGTCGACGATCCGTACAACATGTACTTCACGCCGGATGGCAAGAACGCCATCGTGGTCGTGGAAGCCCACGCGCGACTGGACCTGCGCGATCCGCACACGATGGCGCTGAAATGGAGCCTCCAGGTTCCCGGATGCAAGGGCATCAATCACGCTGATTTTTCGATTGATGGCAGCTACGCCATTTTCACCTGCGAATTCGAGGGGAAGTTGGCCAAGATCGATTTCGTCAACCGAAAGGTGCTGGGTTACCTCCCGCTCGCCAATAAGGGCATGCCGCAGGACGTTCGTATCTCGCCCGATGGCAAGGTGTTCTACGTCGCCGACATGATGGCGGACGGCGTTTACGTGATCGACGGCAAGAGTTTCACCAGGATCGGGTTTATCCCGACGGGTGTCGGTACGCACGGGATGTACCCGAGCCGGGATGGCACGAAGCTTTACATCGCGAACCGTGGCTCAAACCTCATTCACGGGCCGCGCCACGGAAAGGGCAGTGTGTCGGTGCTCGACTTCGCTACCCGCAAAATCATCGCCAATTGGCCGATACCGGGCGGCGGCAGTCCAGACATGGGAAATGTCAGTGCCGACGGCAAGACGTTGTGGCTGTCGGGGCGGTTTGATGACGTCGTCTATGCGTTCAACACAACGACTGGCGCGGTCAAATCCATCAAGGTCGGTGCAGAGCCCCACGGGTTGGCAGTCTGGCCGCAACCCGGGCGCTATTCGCTGGGTCACACGGGGGATATGCGCTAACCGGTGACCCGCACATCGTGCGGGTCAGTGCACTCTAAAAGGTGGCGCGACGGGGGTGGCAACGTCGTTCAGGGCTTAGGTGAGCTCTGGTTTTCTTCGGCGGGCTTTCCCCCGACGCCACGAAGATCCGCCACCTTGCCAAGCAAACCAAACCAGAACGGCGCACCGAAAAGTGCGGCCGTCGCCGTGACCACCCATCCTGGGATTGCCCACAGCACCGCGCATTGAAATAAGTGGGGTGGCTGGGAGTGAAGCGTCCAAAGGCGGTGCCACCCAATCGGCAATTGATTCAGTGACGATAGCGCGCCGTCCACGGTCGTTGGCTCGGTGACCGAAGTTGCGGGCCCATCAGTGTTGACTGTGAGTGCCCACAGGGTGGCCATGACCTGGTGGGCGTCGACATTGAAGCCGACAGCAATGGCCAAGGCAAACAAGAACGTCCACAACTGTGTCTTGCGCTTGTACGCGCCTGAGATTCTGTCCATCGAAGAGTCGAACCAGCGGGCGATATCTGCTTCAAATCTTGTGATGTCACCGCCGGCGCGGTCATACATGCCGAGCAGGCACGTCCTCAACTGCGCGTCGGTGATGCCGACGATCACGGGACGCAGCGCCGTGATCGCAACAGCCCCCTTCTGCAGTGAATCAACCAGTGCCAGAGCGAAATTTTCCGGCTCAATATAGGAGGGCTGGTACTTCGCTGATATATCGGCGAGCGTCGTGGCCTTGCCATCGCTGCGTGGATTCACTAGGGCGTGGTTGTAGATGTCAAGCACCAGGCTTTGCCCATTGAGCAGGTCAGTGACGCCGGTGAGTAGTGTTTTAGCACGCCAACGCAACATGGAAGCGACGGCTTCCTGCACGCTACTGGCAATCAGCGCAATGGATCCGAAGCAGACGATCATGCCCGTGGCAACTTCGAGAACTGTACTTCCGAACATACTGCCTCCGAATGCTCAGACCAGCAGATGAGTTACATCTAGACTTGCGACAACCCGTCACGCATGGATATCACGGACGTATGCCACCAGCTTCTTCCCCTAGGTCGGTGACTCTCCCTTCACCATAACCCTAGTTCTGTGCGCGAATCAGGTTCGTCGTGACCCCGATGCAGATCGTCACCATGAGCTTGCCGGAAAAGTGGAGCCTTGCAACAGTTGAGGCTGTGCCGATGGACTCTGGATACAGTCTACGCAGGATTTGTCCAGGGCATAACACGCTATGTTTTTCGAAATGCTGGAAGACAGCATCGCGGCATAGCAGATCACATGATGATTTCCACCGATGCTGTCCCCGATCGTTGCATTGGCCGTGATCTCGTTCTGGGCAACAGGGGATCCATTCACCCTGATTATCACGGTCTCTGCCAGCGGCACGTATAACGGCGGTGGCGGCACTGTGGGAACCAGGTCGCGTTCGTAAGCTACGGATACGCAGTTCACTCCTGTACTGGTGAAATTCTCAGCGTAGGTTTTGTCACCAGGATGTGGCGTGGCCAACAGATAGGCGTTCACTTGGGCGAAGCCCGAATTCTTGGCTAAGTCGTAGGATAGGTATGAGGCAACAGCGGCACCGAGGCTATGACCCACAACCGTCACGCAAGCGTCCCCAGGGGTTCGCCGATTTGCCAGCTGCAACGAACTGATTTTTTGGGTGATGCCCGTTGCCGCCGCTGGCGGCGAGGCTGTTGCCGCGGCGCCAAGAGTCATGGCCTCATAAATTCCATAAAAGCCGGCAGGTACAAAGCCACCGTCAGGATGTGCTCTTGCGCTGCCACCCTTTTCTGTCAGCTGGTTAATGAGCGCAAGCGTCATTCCGTGCAAGACATCGGGTGCGGCCACGGCGTTCTGCGCCCACTCGGGGCCGCTCTCCGTCCCGCGGATGGTGACAAGATATTGATCGGGCTTCTGTTGGTGTCGAAAGAGGGCACCGAAGTAGGTGGTGTCATTCAAGCCAAGTAACCAGTGCTCAATATCGCCAACGACATCGGCAGCGACTGTCGTGCGTAGCCAATCCACAAAGCCCCACTCAGGAGAAAATCGGGTATCACCCTGTGGATCGGCGCTATTGTGCGTATACATGTCTTCCGCGTACATGGCGAATTGCGCGTACCAAGCCATTGCATCACGGGCCTGGCCGGCAGTTGTGTCGTCAGCAAAATGGCCGAAGGCAGGAATAGGAGTTGGTATCGCCATAGCACCCCCACAAGGCAATTGGGTAAAGCAGGGATTTCCCTTGCAAAGCGGTTGCACGCACAATCCCGCCAAACGAAAACTCACACAGCAGACCTTTCATCAATGTGCTGTGCATCGTTGGAATCGATTCGGTGATATACGTCCCGGAACAAGTGTTGGGGGCGACAGAATGCGTGCATCGTGCGCGAGATTTCGTTAAACACAAGTAAGTTTGTGTTCAATGTTTGTGGGCGGCTGAAAATGCCGGGTTTATCTTGCCCCTCTTGGCATCATTGGCTAGTTTTAGGACACTTCGCGGAGTTGCGGGAAAGCTGACGATATCCAATCGGATCTGTGTAGAATGGATCGCAAGAACCTACGATACATATTGACCGATACCGGGATACGCAAAGCCAGGTCCCCAGTCACAACCACGTGATCAGATCGTTATCCAATGTCCAGTTTTCGATACCTGCAGATGCTCACGCGTTACAAGGCATGGGCTAATGATCTTCTCTTTCAGACGGTCTCTGAACTTCCTGAAGGTGAGTTGGTTGCCCGACGTCCCATTGTGTTTGGAAGCATCCTGCGAACCCTGAATCATATCTATGCCATGGACGTCGTGTGGAAGGCCCATCTTGAAAGTCTTCCACACGAATTCGTGACGCGTAATCCAGAAACAAGTCCGCCATTTGCCGAGTTACGCGATGCGCAAAAGGATATGGATGCCTGGTACGTGAACTACGCGCAGAGCCTGGATGCATCAGGCTGCGATGAGGTAATGAATTTCACCTTCATCGGTGGCGGCTACGGTTCAATGAGTCGTGGCGACATACTGCTTCACGTCGTCAATCATGCGACGTATCACCGCGGTCATATCGCCGGCATGCTCTACCAGATACCAGCCTCTCCTCCGACGACTGACCTTCCCGTGTTCTTGCGAGACAATGCTTAGGCTCTGTTGTCCCAGAATAACTTCTGCCCCAACTAACGAGAACCGATCATGGCCCTAAATCTCGAAACAATGTCACCGAAAGACCTCCAGGCTCTCATCGCTGACGCGCAATCGCATATGCATGCGGCCCGCGCCAACCAGATCCAGGCAGTGCGAAAAAAAATCGATACTCTGCTCCACAACCATGGCCTGACCCTCGCCGACGTGTACCCAACGCGGGGTGGCAAGGCTGCCAAGAAATTTGCAGTCGCGCCAAAGTATCAAAATCCCTCGAACCACTCACAGACCTGGTCGGGTCGTGGGAAGCGGCCCTTCTGGTTTGTTGAAGCTCTCAAGCGCCGTGGCGTCACCGCCGACAGTCTTCTGATTGCCCCTGCATCCGGTGCGGCGCCAGTCAAAGTGGCGACGAAGAAAGCAACGAAGAAAGCAGTCAGGAAAGTAGCCGGGAAATCGGCAGGAAAGACGGTCGCCAAGAAGACGGCCGCCAAGAAGACCGCCAAGCGCTAGTCGCATAGCAAGTTGCAGAACGCGTCCGACCGAAGCCCCGCAGAATCCATCCTGCGGGGCTTTTTATTGAACATGCTGGATCGATCAGCAGGCTATTCATTTCGCATCTTCAACGGTTGGGTCAACCACCCGTTGCCGTGTATGGACGTATAGGAAAGCGGAAAGTCACACGGATGGCCGAGCGTTTGTGTCATGGTGAGTCGACGAATCGAAGAGCGGCCAAAGGCAACGGCTGGACGAGATGATCGAGTGAGTCCAACATTCTCGGCTCTAGCGGATGGCCCAGGCAAAGAGGAACCAATGAAACACATCGTAATTGCAGGTGGGGTGCTGTTGTTGGCCGCATGTTCCAGCGTCACGTCGATAACGCCCGCAGGTAAAGATACCTTTGTTGTTGGATCGAAGAAGCTCGTCGACCCGACCGACTTGATCGACGTCAAGTCGTCGGTGTTGGGGCGCGCCATCGATTTTTGCAATAAACAGGGAAAGGACATGGAGGAGGTGAACGCGCAGGTACCAGTCACGCCCGCTCCGACGGCGCCGCAATGGGTCAAGTTGACCTTCAAGTGTGTGGCGAAGCAGAGCTCTACTGTAAAGGGGAGTTAACTGGGTCACCCCCGCATTCGCCGTTTGACGCTTGGTCCAGATCAAGATGACCCAAATGTCACGATGAATTGACGTGCGCGGGTAAATCATCACCCTCGACCTAACCGTCGTGAGGTGAATTCATGAACAGTTTGAAATGTCTTGCCTTGGCCGCAGTTGCTGGAGCTTGCTTGGCGGCGACTGCGCCGAAAGTGGAAGCACAGGTCGTTGTCGGCATCGGAGCTGCTCCCATATGCCCCTATGGTTACTTTGACTACGCTCCGTATTCATGCGCTCCTTACGGCTATTACGGTCCAGAATGGTTTCTCGGCGGTGTCTTCATCGGGGCTGGCCCGTGGTTTCACGGCCATGCCGAGTTTCGCGGCCATGTGGATAATCACTACGATGTTCAACGCGGCTATAGAGGCCCTATGCCGAATCGTGGCGAACGACCCGATCCATCCAGGCGTCCTGGTGGGGTTGCCAACTTCAAAGGCAATGAAATGCGTGATGGGCGTGGCCACGTAGCCGAGGGCGGACACTGACACCCGCAGGTGGAATGATTCAATGGGCTGCTGGAACCCCGTTCCGGGCCTGACGGTTTTCCAACGCAGTAGGCCAACTCAATCGATACATCGCGTGCGCCCCGAGGTAACAGTGCGCGCATGATGCGTCACCTCATGAGTCACGGAATCAGAGGGGACTGCATCATGCGCGTCAGCGAGGTAGGGAAGAAATTGCGGGGCAGACGTGTTGCAGCCGATTCAAGCACTGCGCCAAGGTGTGCTTGAAAGCCGTTGCCTTGACCTGACCGGGCTTCCGCATGAGGCTTCGAGCAGCCCGTCCTTGCCCATACCCATAGTAAACAGGCAAGGACGCGCCGATATGGATTGCCTCAAAACATCACATCGGTGGCACCGTGCCATTGATGCCGACAGCCACGACTTTGGCAGTCATCGGAGTGCCGGGCACAGCGGCGACGAAAACGTGCGCGCCCTTGACGATCGCGCTCTTGTCGGCCGGCTGGAAAGTCACCACCGGTGCGTCTGCCGGTACATCGATCGACTTTTCACCCTTTCCATAATCGACCACGATCGTGCGATCACCGCTGCCCGTAGAGGTCTTCACGGTGCCGTTCGTCATAGCCGATGGCATCGGCATTCCGTGGTTCATCATCTTGACGGTACCGTTAGTCATCGCCGAAGGCATGGCGTTGCCGGCGGTCATCGCCGACGCGCCGTTGCCTTTGGCGGGAAGATCCCAGGCATAGTCGCCCAGACCCGATCCCTTCATCGCTGGCGGAAACACCACTACTTCGAGCGCCCGAGAGGTGGCGCCACTGGGCACGTTGGCCGAACCGATGAATGAGCCGGGCTTGATCTCATCGAGGCTGCTTGGAATTACCCCGGTAATGCGTGTATCCGCTGCGATGGCGATGGTCCTTGAGCCAGCATCGGTCTGCACGGTAAAGCCCGTCGCGGTCACGTCGGTAACGGTTCCGCGGACATGCACCGGCTGATCGGCCGCCATGGCGGACACAGCAGTCACCGAGACCGCGGCAACCATGGCGGCGAGCAGCAAATTAGGATTGAAGTAGCGGATTTTCATCAACGTGACCTTCTGGTGGGTGGGAAACGAATGGGGCAGTAGCCCAGATCTTTCGCCATGGGTCAGCCAATCGTTACGTTTCCCGCGTTTGAACCGATCGAAGCGGATTAGACGTGCGGCGTTGGTATCTCCTCGCACAGTCCAATGGGGCACACAGGCACTCTATGGGCAGGTGTTGCTGAACGTTCCCAACGACACTTAACACCTTCGTCGCGAATCCTGCACTTTGGTGATCGCACGCTAGCCGCTTGTGGAGTTCAAGTTCAAGCGCGAGGGCAGGTCATGGAAACACTCTATGTAGTGCAGAGCTTTCGCGAAGTGGAGGGCGACGTCCTGCCCGAGAAGCCGGTACTCCACGGCATGGAAGAATTTGCGCGCAAGTGCGGTGAGCAACTGGCCACACAGCGTGAAGGCGTGCTGGTGTACGCGCAGGGTGCAGACACGAATCGGGGTGAGTATTCAGATCCGGTCATTCTCGCGAAGTACGGCCGCGTGCCGAATCCGCAGGAGCAAAGCCTGAGCGACTTTCGCTAGGCGCGTGCGATGCGTGCGCCAACGTTTCCTGCAGCACCAGTGAGCGCCTCTTTGGCGAGTGGGTGCCGGTTGACGTAACGAGCTGATCTCCGGTATTCCTTGGCTTAAGTTGTATCCATCCAGGTAGTTCTTAACGGACTCCACTGCAGTCCGTGAAAACGGAGAAACCCGCCATCAGGCGGGTTTCTTGTATGGAAAGAGGAAACGGCCGCCGCCAGCTGGTTCTCAAAGCGGCACCACCGCTATTCCCTCACACGGTGTGCAGGTGTCGGCTGACATATCGAACATTTTTGCGATGTCACATTGCGTACAGATGAGGCAGATCCCGACAGGCATCTCCCCCGTCATATCGCTACGCGACTCCTTTGTTGCACGGGACGAATGTCATAGCGCCTTTTTCGCTCAGGCAACTGACTGCGGGTCGCTGGAACGTCTACCGTCCCGACGAGTGAGCTGCAGCTGGAATCAGTGCTCAGGCCGGCCTGAGAAATGGCTTGTGATGAGCCGAACTTCAAGCGCGCCACACCGGTGGAAATGCCGGGCCCGACTTGAATAATCGTGCCGACACGTTTACCGAGGGTCATGACGATATCAGGAAGCGCGGTGAAGACTCGCGGATCGTTGGATCCCGGGGCTTTCCAGGATGCCTCGTTCCGTGTTGACGTGTACCGAACTGCTTGCAATAGGACGATCTACAGCCTAATTTCATCGAAGCCCAACCAAGGAGGGCATCAAGTGATCAATGTTGTTTTGGTGGACGATCACGAGCTGGTGCGCACCGGCTTCAGGATGATTTTGCAGCAGCAGGTGGATATCTGCATCAGCGGCGAAGCGGGCAGCGCGGAGGAGGGCTTGCGCTTGATTCGCTCGCTGGCGCCGGATATTGCGCTGGTCGATGTGCACATGCCCGGCATGAGCGGTGTTGAGCTCACTGAGCGCGTCTGCCGGGCAAAACTGTCTACGCATATCGTCATTGTGACGGTGGTCGACGACGCACGCTTTCCCAAGCGACTGCTTGATGCTGGTGCGCTCGGCTATCTGACCAAGGGTTGCAGCGCCGAAGAGCTGGTATCAGCCGTGCGCCAGGTTGCTGGCGGCCGGCGCTATCTTGCGCCAGCGGTAGCCCAGCAGCTGGCACTGGCAACGCTCGATGGCAGCACATCGCCATTCGACGTGCTCTCCAGCCGGGAACTGGAGGTGGCGATGATGCTGGTGCGCGGCAAGCCGTTGACGATCATCGGTGAGCAGCTCAATTTGAGCCCGAAAACGGTGTCAACCTACAAGCAGCGCCTGATGGAAAAACTGCACGTAGACCATGTCTTGAGCCTGGCTCACTTGATGACAGTGCACGGTTTACTTGATACGTCGAACCATCAGGTCGGCAACTGACTGCGAGACACTGACCTCGGAGCTTTGCGAAAGCGCCGACTGATTAGCGTGGCACAGCCGCAACCCATAAAAAAACCGGACTTGCGTCCGGTTTTTTTATGGCCTGATTTTCATGGCCTGAAACAGTGCAGCAACGACTCAGTGGTGTGAATCATCCTTGCGCTCACCAGTTGGCTCGGTCGTTGGCGGCTTGCTTTCATGGTCAGGCGTTGCCGGCTTTGCCGAATAGACCGGATGCGCCAGCAAGTCGCCTTGCTTGGGCAGCGGTGCAGCTGGGTTCGCTGCCGCATGCTGCTCTGGCGTGTGGATTGCTGCGGTTGTCGGCGAAACACCAACGACCGGGTTACCGATGTTCTGGCTGACCGGAACTGCCGGAGCTGCTGACGGGATAGCCCGAGGTGCTGGAACTGCTGATGCTGCAGCCGCAACTACCGGAGCTGCAACCGAAGTTACCGGAGCAGTTGGAACTACCGGAGCCGCAACCGAAGTTACCGGAGCAGTTGGAATTACTGGAGCCGCAACCGGAGTTACTGGAGCTGCTGGAGCTGCAACTGGAGTTACCGGAGGTGCTGAAACTACCGGAGCTGCCACTCGTGTTGCCGGAGCTGCCGCAACTACCGGGGCTGCGGTCGGAGTGACCGGCGCCGCTGTAACCGCCGAAGCCGCCGGAGCTGCCGGAGCCGTCACCGGGACCACCGAAGCCGCTGGTGTTATCGGAGCTGCAGGGGTTATCGGAGCCGCCGGTGTTGCCACAACTGTCGGCTGTACCTGAGCCGTCGGCGTGACATGTGGCGCCGTCTTGACGTCCGCAGCAGGGCTGCTGACGGTTGCCGTTGCCACGGGTGTGACGCTACTAGCCACTGATGCAGGGGCGGCACTCACCTTGTCGGCGGCACCGTCCAAGCGTGCAGCCACAGCTGCGACGGGCGGTTTGACGGCTGCAGCGGGGGCGGGCGGCGTTACAGGTGTGACTTTGCTCGTCTCGTTCACGTCATTGACGGCTACCGGCGACGTTGCCTGATCCGGGATCGGCGGCAGTGTCGGCAGACTGAAGCTCGTGACGGCCGGCGCAGCGGAGTTGACCGCAACGGAAGCTGCCGGCGCGCTGTTCGGTTTCGGCTGGCTGTCAGTCGAAGCGGCAATCACGGTCTCAGTAGCCTGTCCCGTGGCAACCTGTGCTGCGGGCTTGCGTGCTTCAGGCAGTGAAGATGGCGTGCTGCTGTCCCTTGGACCGCTGTCCGCCGGTTTGGCGACAATCGCAGCCGTCGCTGCCACGGTTGCAGGCTGGGTATCACGCGCGGGTTCACTGCGGATGACCGATTTTGCTACCTCGGGATGGCCGGCGGCATCATCACGATCTTCATCGTCGAGTGCTTCTGCCTGCACCGTGTCGAGGTTCGTGCCGTTCGGAGCGGCTTCGTCATGACGGCGCCGGCGACGACCACCACGACGACCACGGCGGCGACGCGACTGGCTACCGTCGGCATCGAGCGTGCTGTCGGCGGACTCGGGCGCAGTCGATACAACCGGCGCGGCGAGCAGCTCTGCTTCTTTCGCAGCAGCGTTCAGCGGTGCGGCGACGGGGCGCTCGTTCGTGGCTGCGCGCGGCTGCTGCTGCGGGCGCTCGCTCTTCGGCTGCTGCTGGGGGTTGGGCTTGCGTTCGGCACGCGCCGGATTGTTTTCGGTGGCTACTGGCTTGGGCTGGCGTTCTGCCTTGGCCGTCTGGGTTTGTGCCTGCTGCGGCTGACGCGGCTGCGCCTCGTTCCCACGCTGACGGGCGTTCCTGGGCTGTTGCTGTGAGCCCGGTTTCGACGAATTCTGTTGTGCCGATTCGCGTCGCGGCTGACGTGCAGAAGATGCATTCTGCGAGTTGCCGCCGCGGTTTGCACGGTCATCACGTCGATTGCCGCGCATGCCGTCATTGCCATCAGCGCGTGGCGCTGTGGCCGGCGCAGGGGCAGCAGCTTCAGCGCTGCGGAACCAGCCCAGCAGGCGCGAGATAACGCCGCCAGAAGGCGCCGCAACAGCTGCTGCCGGCTGACGGCGCGCGACAGGCTGCGCCACAGCGACCGGTGTAGCAATCTCTTCGCGCAGCGGCGCGGGGCTGGACGGCACGATGCCGCTGACAGCAGGCTGTTCGCCGCTGCCCAGAGCCTGGCCCATCTTGGGCAGCTCGGCCGTTTCCACCGTGGTAAGCCTTTCGTAGCTGGGCTTGCTGTGCTCGCCCATGTCGGCTTCGCGGATACGCTGGATTTCAATATGCGGCGTTTCCAGCTTTTCGTCGGCGACGATCATCACGTGCACCTTGTGGCGCAGTTCGATCTCCACCACGCTGGCGCGCTTTTCGTTGAGTAGGAAGTTGACGACGCTCGATGGCGCCTGCACCAGCACCTGGCCGGTGTTTTCCTTCATTGCGTGTTCTTCGATCAGGCGCAGGGTCGACAGCGACAGCGATTCCACGCCGCGGATGTGGCCATGGCCTTCGCAGCGCGGGCAAACGATCTGGGTCGCTTCGCCGAGGCTCGGGCGCAGGCGCTGGCGAGACATCTCGAGCAGTCCAAAGCGCGAGATGCGGCCGATCTGCACGCGGGCACGATCGAGCTTCAATGCGTCCTTGATGCGATCTTCCACCTCGCGCTGGTGCTTGGGGCTGTCCATGTCGATGAAATCGATCACGATCAGGCCGCCGGCATCACGAATGCGCAGCTGGCGGGCGATTTCCACCGCCGCCTCGCAATTGGTATTGAACGCGGTCTCCTCGATGTCACTGCCTTTGGTGGCCTTGGAGGAGTTGATATCGATCGCAGTCAGCGCTTCGGTCTGATCGATCACGATCGAGCCGCCGGACGGCAGGCGCACCTGGCGGTCGAACGCGTTCTCGATCTGCGTTTCGATCTGGTAGCGCGTGAACAGCGGGGTGTCGTCCTTGTAAAGCTTGAGCTTGCGCAGGGCGTTCGGCATGACCTGCTGCATGAAATCGCGCGCGTCGTTATAGAGCGATTCCTCGTCAACCAGGATCTCGCCGATATCGCTGCGCAGGTAGTCGCGCAGGGCGCGAATGAACAGCTTCGATTCCTGATAGATAAGGAATGGGGCTTTTTGCGACGTGGCGGCGGCGGAGATCGATTTCCACAGCTGGAGCAGGTAATCGAGATCCCACTGCAGCTCTTCGGCGTCGCGGCCCAGGCCGGCGGTGCGCACGATCAGCCCGACATCGTCAGGCACGGTGACGTGCTCCAATGCTTCTTTCAGCGCCTGCCGATCTTCACCCTCGATGCGCCGCGATACACCGCCGGCCTTCGGGTTGTTCGGCATCAGCACCATGTAGCGGCCAGCCAGGCTGATGAACGTGGTCAGGGCAGCGCCCTTGTTGCCGCGCTCCTCCTTCTCCACCTGCACCACGACTTCCTGACCTTCCCGGAGCAGCTCCCGGATGGTCGCCTTGTGGGGATCCAGACCCGGCGTAAAATAGTCGCGGGAGATTTCCTTCAGTGGCAGGAAACCGTGGCGTTCGGCGCCGTATTCGACGAAGCAGGCTTCCAGTGAAGCCTCGACGCGAGTGATACGACCCTTGTAAATATTGGACTTTTTCTGCTCCCGCGAAGGGATTTCGATGTCCAGATCGTAAAGATTCTGTCCATCGACAATAGCCACACGCAACTCTTCACGCTGAGTCGCGTTGATCAACATACGTTTCATGGTGGTAATCCTCGGCTTGGCCGCGCGTCGCGTGCCGCGGTGGCGCCGCTATGGCGGCCTGCCGGGGATCGCGCCGCTGCGGTTAAGCGGCAAAATGACGGCACCGTTATCGGTGTCGGGATGATTCGGTTAGCAGCGCCTGCCGCCCCGATACCTCATGGCATCGGACAAACAGCAGCCCAAACCGTTACGATGAAAGGGAGCCGCAACCGGCCACCGAGGCAACCGGCGCAATCCTCGCCGACGTTACGGGCGGGCATTCGACCCGATCCAGACATTGATGGGCAGAATGTAGCGCCCACCGAGTATCCTATTTCAGCAGGTTTTTTTCAATGCAGACGGTAACTTCCCCCGACGCACCTCACGGTGTACGTCAAGTCGAGATCGGACCCGAACGGGACGGTCAGCGCATCGACAACGCGCTGGTGACCATGCTCAAAGGGGTGCCGAAGAGCATGATCTACCGGCTGCTGCGCACCGGTCAGGTGCGGGTCAATGGCAAGCGGGCCAAGCCAGACACGCGTCTCACGGCTGGTGATATGCTGCGGATTCCGCCAGTGCGCGTCGCTGAGCGGCCCGAAGGGAAGGGGCCGGCGACCGGCCAGGTGAGTCAGGTCGCCGAGGCGATCATCTTCGAGGACAAACACTTCCTGGTCATCGACAAGCCCTCCGGCGTGGCTAGTCACGGCGGCAGCGGGGTCAGCCACGGCGCGATCGAACTGCTGCGGGCGGCACGGCCGCAAGACCATCTGGAGCTGGTGCACCGACTCGATCGGGATACCAGCGGGGTGCTGGTGTTTGCCAAGACGCGGGCTGCGCTGATTGGTTTGCAGGCGGAGATCCGCGCCGGCACGGTCACCAAACAGTATCTGTGCCTGATGGTCGGACACCCGTCCAAGGCGAAGTTCGATGTGAACGCGCCGCTGATGAAGTCAATCCTCCAGGGTGGCGAGCGCATGGTGAGGGTGACCGACAACGGTAAGCCGTCGCTCACTTTTTTCCGCGAAATGGAACAGTATCCCGGCGCCCGCCTGATGCAGGCGACGCTGGGAACCGGTCGCACCCATCAGATTCGCGTGCACGCGCAGCATATTGGCCATCCGCTCGCCGGCGACCCAAAATACGGCGACAAGGACATGAACCGGCGGTTCAAGGAAATGGGCCTCAGCCGGCTGTTCCTGCACGCCTCGCACATGAGTTTCGAGGTCGACGGGCGCGCTTATTCGTTCTCCGCGCCGATGCCGGATGACCTGAAGGACTTCCTGGATGTGCTTTCCGTGAAAGGAAAGCGGCTGAAGTACATGCTGGAAAAGTCACGCACCGACTTCTGAAGCACTCGTTCAACGGCGCTCTTTCAGCGCGCAAGCAGGCCTTCGACGCGCGCGGCACAGATGAAGTCGTTCATCGACAAGCCGCCCACGTCATGGGTCGACCACAGCAGGTGGCAATGGCCGTAACCGGCCTCGATATCCGGGTGATGATCTTCGTGGTTGGCCATGAAGCCGACCGCGTTGATGAAGCCAAGCGTGTGATGGAAGTCCTTGAATTTGAAGTCCTTCACGATGGCCTTGCTGTCGGCGCTCAACTGCCAGCCCGGCACCTGGCTGAGCAGCGTGGCTATCTGCGTGCTGTCCAAGGCGTGCTGACTGCCTTTGCGCGGCTGGCAATGCTGGGTAGCAAGGTCGATCGTGTTCATGCGGAAGTCCATGGGCTGAAAGCTGAAGGCGAAGCGTCGAAGTTACGCGCGCAAAAGTCAAAGCGCGCACTCGATCCGAAACAGGACTAAAATGGTGCTGTTTCGCCTGCGAGGTCCGCAGGCGTGAGTATTAGTGGCACTGGAGCCAGGCATGATCGATATTTCAGAGCGCGCACAGCAACATTTTTTGCGGCTTCTTTCACAACAGGGCACCGACGGCCTGAGCATCCGCCTGCGGGTGACGGCGCCCGGTACGCCGGCGGCCAATTGCGAGCTGGAGTTTTGCGAGGCGGCCGATCTGGCCGGTGGCGAATGGACGATTGAATGCGCCGGCTTTTTGTTTCACATCGACGGCGACAGCGCCAGCTGGCTGGATAGCGCCACCATCGATTTTGAACCCAATGCCACCGGCGGCCAGCTAAACATCCGTGCGCCGAAGATCAAGGGCGAGGTTCCGGGTGCGGAGTCGGGCTTGATCGAGCGTGTGCGCTATGTGCTGGAGGCCGAGATCAATCCGCAGCTGGCTTCGCATGGTGGCCGGGTAACGCTGCTGGAAATCGACGCCGATGGTGCGGTGTTGCTGCAATTTGGCGGCGGCTGCCATGGCTGCGGCATGGTCGACGTGACGCTCAAGCAGGGCGTGGAAAAGACCTTGCGCGAGCGCGTACCTGAAATCACCGCGGTGCGTGATGCGACCGATCATGCCGGCGGCGAAAAACCCTATTACAGCAAGCACGAAGGCAAGTCCGCGATCGCCTGAGCCGTCGCGGCAGAAGGGGTCAAAAGCAAAGGCCCGCCAGAGCGGGCCTTTCTTTGTCATGCAACGAGTTATGGATCGACTCAGTCGCCCTGAATGTGGCCTTTCAAGGTATCCAGCTTGGTCGGCAGGCTCGAGAAATACGCGGCAACGTCCTCGATATCCTGATCGGACAGGGTGGCCACCATGCCCTTCATGATCGGGCTGTTGCGCTGGCCGTCCTTGTACTCATGGAGCGCTTGCTGCAGGTAGGTATCGTACTGACCAGCCAGGCGCGGATACTGCGGATCGACCGCATTGCCGTCGGCACCGTGGCAGGCAAAACAGGTAGCGGACTTCTGTTTGCCGTTCTCGATGTTGCCAGTGGCCAGCAACTGGGTGGAAGCGAACGCCAGTATGGCGCCGAATGAAAACAGGGTAAGCGCACGTTTCATGCGGAGAATCCTTGGCTACTACTTGGCGAGGCTGGAAAGATAGGCGGCAATGTTTTGAATGTCCGTGTCGGACAGACTCTGTGCCTGTGCATCCATGGTCGGATGCGTACGGTCGCCGCTCTGGTAACCATGCAGCGCATTGATGATGTACTGCTCGTTCTGTCCGGCAATTTTCGGCACCGGGTATTGCGGATAAGCGTTGGTGTAACCGGGGACACCATGGCAGCCAGCACACGTATAGACCAGTGTGCGTCCAACGGCCTTGTCACCCTCAGCATGTGCACTGGTAGTGGCGAAAAGGGCAGTGGCCACGGCCAAGCCAAGCAATTGCAGTCGAATCATCGAGATCATTCCCACGAGTGCGGCGGGTACAGGGTAATGTAAGTCCGCAAGTATAGACGTTGCGTCGGGGCGTGAACAACACTCAGCTTGTGTGCTGCACTTGTCTGATCCGGTAACGGCGCGAATCGGTCACGTCGCGTGCGGCGTGGCTCGTGTCTGTCGAAAGATGTCTGCGGTCCTTCCCGATGAATTTCATGAAGCAGACTCAAGCATCGCCGAACCCGGATCGGGTGGCTCGTACTCGAGAGCGCCGGCGCCGAGTTTACCGGCTGCATTGCTGATAGGCCGTCCGACCCATATACTTGGCCGGTCACACGATTTCCTCGGGGGTGTCCTGGCTTCGACGGGGGTAGTGAGATGACTTGGTGCATGCCGAGGGGGCAGCTTTCCTCGTAAATCCAGCAGCAAACTCTTAGTTGCCAACGACGACAACTACGCTCTCGCCGCTTAAGGCGTAAGCCCCGAACCCACTTGTGCTCGTGCTCGTCGGTGTAGGGTCATTATCACGGGATCGCCGAAGACTGCCGCCTGTCGGTTCTAGGTCAAATCAAGCAGGCTGGTTCCGCGGTGCGCTTTGCCCATCGTGCTTGTCGCGGAACGAGATCGAACGTTGAGCTAAGCATGTAGATCTAGGCATTGAACGCTTTCGGACGCGGGTTCGACTCCCGCCACCTCCACCAATATCGGCCCCTAAGTGATTAATTTGCTTAGGGGCTTTTTTTATCTATAGGTCCGGATTGGTCTTCATTTGGTCAGTTTTCTCACGGTGCCGCCTTCGTCGACGGTGAAGAAAATGCCCACGATTGTGCGAACTTGCTATCGGCATACGGCGCGACCTACAACAGCTGGCAATGAGCCTGGCTCGCTTATTGACGATCCGCCGCGGGAAGTTCGACAGGTATGACGAAGCGAAATCCGCGTTGCTCCAGTTCGGTCAGCACCCGATCAAGCGCTACAGCGGTAGAAGGTCTGTCGTGCATCAGGAGGACCGATCGATCTACAGTTTGCTGGACACTCCAGCTCAGAATCTGATCAGGCTTCTTCTGCCAACTGTCTTCACTGTTGGCGTTCCACAGCATCTGTGCCATGCCTGCCGCTTGTGCAGCTTGCGAGGTCCGTAGTGATGTCTCACCAAATGGTGGCCGGAAGAAACGCGGCCGACGCCCAGTCAGGCTTGCGATCCGTGCGCTGCACCCTTCGATTTGCTGCTGCAGGTCCACTGGATTAAGTGCATTGAGATGCGCATGGTCGTAACTGTGATTGCCGATGATATTGCCAGTATTTCCGATCTCGCTCAGCACTCGATCCGCTGCTTCGTTCAAGCGGCTGCACACCAGAAAAAATATGGCGTGTGCATGATGCCAGCGCAAGACGTCCAGAATGCTTTCGTCAACAACGCCGTCGTTATAAAAGCCGTCATCGAAGGTCAGCACGACATACTTTCGTCCGACCAACTTATCGCTTGCGCTGCGCCAGAAGGGGTAGTCGAGCGGGTAGACGCTTCCCTGGTCGGCGTTTAGCACGAAACGTGGTGGAGGAAGGTTGGCCCCAGCCAGTAACAAGAGGGCCGCAAATGATAGCAAGATCGCCAGCGCAATCAGCAGCGGACGAGCACGAATGCGGATTGGCTTGGCAAGAGATTTTCGCAGGCTCATGTACGCGGATACCGAGGGTATGGTTGCTGTTGGCGGTGTTTAAATCGGTGCCGCCTACACGGGAGCCTGAATAGACGTTTGTCGGCTTATGGTGATGTCTTGCTTGTTCTGCCAGGGCAAGACTTAGATCGCGTCAAGCTGAGAGGTGTTTTGCTCACCGTCGCGAAGTCGTACAACGTCACCTTCGGTTCGCAACGCGCGCTCGCGAGCATGCAGATCCTTCAACTGCTGAGTCGTAGCCTTGAAATTACCGGACCAATTCTCAGCAGGAGCATTCGCCCACGCCTGAGCTCGGTATTGAAGAACTTGGCTCGATGTCCACGCACCGACGATGGTTCCAACGACGGCGACTATTCGCCAAGTTAACGGCATGGCTCGCATGTGATGTATCCCTCCGATGAGCTTGAAAGAAGAAACCCGACATCTGACATGGGCGCTCGCTGAAACCGGGTCGCCGCTGCTTCTTGAAGATAGTTGGAAGCAAAAGCGGTGCCAGAATCAGTTTTACGAAAAAACTCAACCTGGTACTGCGTGTCTCAGTCAGGTTGAGGCAGAAGAGACGCACAAAATTTCGCAAACCGCCGTTTTTGGAAGGAAACGGACCGAAGTTGGCACCTAGGAATGCCAAGCGGCTTCTCGAATAGCTCAGTGATTCGGTCAGATCGAGCAGTGGACAGGGCGAGAGGTGCCCGTGGCGCTTGGCGGCCGCAACGGTGTGGGTCGCAGAGGTGTTTGCCTCTTTCAAAAGGATTGAGACGGCTTCCGAAACGCAGACATGAAAAACCCGCAGAGGGGAAGTCTGCGGGTTAGGGGAGATCCATCTAGTTGCTGGGCACGGAGGGGAGCCACGCCGAGCGGTGGGAACGTTGTCTCACGACACGCATTTAATGTACCTGATGGTTCGTTAATGAAGTGTGACCGAACTTCTTGCGCGATCACGTAGCCGGGTGCTGCTTAGGGAGGAGGTCGAGGCGATTTCCCGACCAGCCTGCGTTCCGGCTCAGACGGCGCGATTGTGTGAGCGCATGGTGCGCTGCTTTTCGATCTGCCAGTCACGTTGTTTCTCGGTGTTGCGCTTGTCGTGTTCCTGTTTGCCGCGGGCGAGGCCGATCTCGACCTTGACCTTGTTGCCTTTCCAGTACATCGCGGTGGGCACCAGGGTGTAGCCCTTGCGCTCGACGGCGCCGACCAGCTGATCGATTTCCTTGCGATGCAGCAGCAGCTTGCGGGTGCGGCGGTCTTCGGCGATGACGTGGGTAGATGCGCTGATCAATGGCGGGATGGAGGTGCCGACCAGGAAAATCTCGTTGTTTTTGACGACCGCATAGCCATCGCCGAAATTGATCCGGCCGGCACGCAGTGCCTTCAGCTCCCAGCCCTGCAAGGCAATGCCGGCTTCGTAGCGCTGATCGATGTGGTACTCGAAGCGGGAGCGCTTATTGAGCGCGATGGTGCCGCCGCCCTTGGTGTCTTTGTCCTTCGCCTTGGCCATGTCCGTTAAACTCGGGCCTTGTTGCCCTGATGCTGGCTTGACCGCATATCGGGCCCAACCAAGCGTGATGTGAAGAGGCTGCCGTGATCGAAATCCGTCGCAGCGCCCTGGTGAAGTATTCGCCGGCGCAGATGTTTGACCTGGTCAATGAGGTCGAAGCATACCCAAAGCGTTTCCCCTGGTGTGCCGGCGCCGAGATTCTCGAGAGTCAGCAGGATGTGCTGGTGGCGAGACTGGATCTCAAGTTTGCCGGGTTCCATCAGAGCTTTACTACACGCAATACGGTCGATCCGCCCAAACGCCTCACTATGGATCTGGTAGACGGCCCATTTCGCAGCCTCGAAGGCGTGTGGGATTTCATTGCGTTGGGTGATGCTGGTTGCAAGGTCGCATTTGCGCTGGATTTCGACTACGCCGGTCGGCTCGGCGGCAGTGCGCTGAAGCTTGGCTTCCAGGGGCTGGCAGGCCGGATGGTCGGGGACTTCTGCCGTGAGGCCGAGCGCGTCTATGGCTAAGCGCTCGATCACGGTGGAGGTGGTCTACGCTGGTGCCGAGCAGCAGATCCTGCGTAGGGTCGAGCTGACCGAGGGCAGCACCGTAATGCAGGCGATCGATGCATCGCAGATCGCCAAGGTCCTTCCGCATGGTGCGGTTGATCCTGATCGGCTGGGCATTTTTTCGCGGAAGGTGCCGGCCGAACAGGTATTGCAGACGGGCGACCGGATCGAAATCTACCGGCCGCTCACGCTGGACCCGATGGAGGCGCGCCGACGGCGCGCCCGCGAGAACTGATCGCTCGCCTGACCAATAGGCCGACTGGGGCCCATCCGATCAATGGCTGCCGTCGTGCTGGCTCAATTGCCGCCGCTACCGCCGCCGCTGGTGCCACTGTCCATGCCGCCATCACTTTTCTTGTCATCGCTCGGGGTCGAGCTCTTGTCACCCTCGGTTTCATTGACCGGGTAGCTGGCGTGATACTTCTTGCTGTCCTTCACCAGTTGCTGCGCGTCCATCGCGAAGAAATCGCCCTGGGTACGCACCAGCGTGTCGTTATTAAAGGTCAGCGTGAACGTGCGCAAGGCGATGTCGCCACCGCGATGCTGCAGGGTGGAAACATAGTCCCAGCGACTCTGGTCGAATGGCGTACTGACTGAAGGCGTGCCCATCAGCAGCAATACCTGATGCTTGGTCATGCCGGGCTTCAGCTGGTCCACTGTGGTCTTGTCGAGCAGGTTGCCTTGCTGCACGTCGGGTGTATAGACGATATGGCAGCCGGCAATTGAAACCGCCAGCAGGGCGAAAACCAGCAGGGTGATCAGCTTTTGCATGCGTGTTGCGTCCAGATCATGAAGGTGTCGGATGATACACTACCGGCTTGGAAACACCGTGTGCGTGGAGTGGGCGATGGAACAGGAAACCAAAGAACTGCGCAGGGTTGGTCTCAAGGTGACCCATCCGCGCATGAGCATCCTGCAGATCTTCGACGAGGAAGGTGTGCAACACCTCACCGCTGAGGACGTCTACAAAAAGCTGCTTGCCCACCAGGAAGATATCGGCCTGGCGACGGTATATCGCGTGCTGACCCAGTTCGAGGCAGCCGGGATCATCGTCAAGCACAACTTCGAAGGCGGCCAGGCCGTTTATGAGCTCGACCGCGGCAAACATCATGACCACATGATTGATGTGGACAGCGGGAAAGTCATTGAGTTCGTCAGCGAAGAGATCGAGCGTCTGCAGCACGAGATTGCCGCGCGGCATGGCTATGTGATCGAGGATCACAGCCTGGTGCTGTACGTGCGACCGAAGCAGCGCACGAACAAAACCTGAGTTCCAGCTGCCCAGTGGGGGTGCTGACTGCGGTTTGCCATTCCGTGGCCACGTGGTGCTCGATGGCCGGCTTGCCGGTGAACGACGCGCATAAAAAAGCCGCAAGAAGGACTCCTGTCCACTCGCGGCTGACACACTACCTGGCATGCGACAGTCAAGGGCGAAATTCGCCGTTGCCTGCTCACCTCCTGGTAGCGGTAAAAACGGCATCCTGCCGTAGTTTCAGAGCCGTCGTCCCCACGACGACCCTGTGACCCACCATCTTGCGACGGCGGCTCCCCCACATCGATGGCTCGATCGTAACGAGGCCTTTACGTTTGCGGTATCGGAAAAATTCCTAGTCCGGATCAGTTGACTCAGATCGACGGATCCAGTTCAGTGGGCTTCAGTTAGCAGGCTTCAGTCAGTGGTTTTTGGCCGGCTGACTTCCGCATGACAGTTGTTGCTGCGCAGCAAAATACGCAGATGTACGCCGGCATGGTCGGCGCGCAGGCGAAACTGGCCGCCAAGTGAGGTAACCCGATCCCGCATACCTTGCAGACCGCGACCGCCGCGCGGCAGGCGACTGGGCAGGCCGGTGCCGTTGTCGCGCAGATCCAGCAACGCAAGCACGATGCCATGACGTTCGCCGATGCGCAGGCGCACCCGGAATTCGCTGGCTTGCGCATGCTTGACGGCGTTGGTCGCGCTTTCCTGGGCCAGCCGGTAAATCGCCGTGCGGGTATCGTCATCGAGCAGACGCGGATCGCCATGCAACTCAGTGTGATAAGCCACGCCAGCGGTGTTCAGCAGATCACGGATCGGCCCTTCATCGAGCGCGCGCAATAGTCCGAACTCGTCAAGCACGGCGGGGCGCAGATCGTCCAGCAGACGGTGTAGGGCGCGCCGCATGTGGGCGAGGATGGCATTGATCGAGGTGCTGATGTCTTCCATGCCGGCTTGGTGCAAGCGTGCCTGGGCCAGCTTCACGTGGGTCTGGATGGCGGTGATGTTCTGGCCCAGCTCGTCGTGCAGCTCGGCGGCCAGATGGCGGCGCTGATTTTCATCCGTCTGCAGATTGCCGCGGGCAGCGCTGCGCAGCTGCTGGGCTAGCTGATCCAGCCGGTTGTTCACTGCGCCCAGATAGACATTTTGTTCGGCGACCCGCGCACTGCTCCGGCGTAGGGCGTCGGTGGCCGAGCCCAGCATGATGGCCCCGGTACCGGCCACGGCCAGAAACAGATAGGCAGCAGCTGTCGAGGGGGCGTGACCCAGATGCTGGTCCACCAGGGTCATGCCGAGGCTGGAAATGATCATGGCCAGGCTGGCGCCACGCCAGCCGTGTCGAAATGCAAAAAACAGCACCAGTGCCAGCGACAACACACGGGCAAATTGTGGTTCCGGTGCGGCCTGTGCGGACAGCACCAGCAAAATCGTCATGGACGGCAGCATCACCAGCAGGCCGTCCATGAACAGGCTGGCCAACGCCCGTTGGTCGAAACGGGTACGTAAAAGCATGATCATCAACGGGGCGATCAGCATGATGCCCAGGTAGTGGCTGAGCAGATTTTCGCCGACCTCGCTGATCATCAGTGCAGGCGAACTCGGCGCGTGGATCAGTTCGATCACGGCAGCATCCACGGCGGTGGTGGCCATCACGATCAACACGGTCGACACCCATAGTCGCGTCACCTCCTGCGGGCTGTGCAGGCTTGCATGGAGGTCGAAACGCCGCATCAGCCACAGGCCGGCGACCATGACCAGCGGCTCGGGCAAGTCAGCGAGGACGAAACCCGTCCAGCTCAGTGGCATGCCATGGATCAGACTGATGCTGCCGTTGGCGACAAATTCCGCCCCTATCAGCCAGCCCCAATAGCGCATCGGGGTGAGCAGCAGCGCACCAAATCGCAGGCCGTACGGCAGCATCCAGTATGGCTGCACCGTCGGCAGCAGCAGCAGCCACAGCAGCAGGTAGCCGGCGCCAAGCAACGGGCCCGAGTCGGGCAGATGGAGGGATTTCAAGTGCATCTTGCGAATGGTACATGGGCAATCTGCAGGGATGCGGAGATCAACAACAGGCCCTGGGAACCCGCACCGACCGCACGAAGACTTTAGGCCGGCTCGAATGTGTACAGTAGAGGCATGTACAGCATTGTTCTAGTCGATGACCACGCCATCGTTCGAGAGGGGTTCAAGCGGCTGATCGAGCTTGAGCCAGACCTCGACGTCGTTGCGGAGTGCCGCAGCGCCGACGACGCGGTGGAAGCGGTGAGCCAATGGCGCCCCGATCTGGTGGCGCTGGACTTGTCCTTGCCCGATGGCAGTGGACTGCCGCTGATCGAACATCTGCTCAGCGTGGCGGCGCAGACGCGCATCGTGGTGTTGAGCATGCACGATGGCGAACCCTATGTGTCCGAGGCTTTGCGTCGCGGTGCCAGTGGTTATGTCACCAAGGGAGTGGCACCGGAGGAACTCGTGGCCGGCCTGCGTGCCGTGATGCAGGGTGAGTGTTTTCTGAGCTCGGATTTACGCCAGCGCCGGGCCGAGCGGCCGAGCGCCATGCTTGATCCGATCAATCGACTCACCGCGCGCGAGCGTGAGGTGTTCCTCTTGTTGGCAGGGGGCCGTACGCCAAAGCAGGCCGCTGCGGAGTTGGGCATTGGCCAGAAAACTGTCTACATCCATCGTGCCAGCCTGATGGGCAAGCTTGGCGCGGGTTCGGAACTGGATCTGTATCGGATGGCGAGCGAACGCGGGCTGTTGCCCGTCAAGAAGTGAACGGGGCAAGGTTGAGTCGAGGCATGGGCGAGGCGTCCGTTTCGCTCAGGTGGCCTGCGCTCGTTCCAGCATTTTTCGGGCGTGTGCCCGGGTTTCGCGGGTAATTTCAACGCCGCCGAGCATGCGCGCCAGCTCATCATGACGGCCACCGGCGTCCAGTTTGTCGATCCGCGTGTGAGTGGAATCGTGGTCGCTGTGCTTGCTGACGCGCAGGTGCGCGTGACCCTGTGCGGCCACCTGCGGCAAGTGAGTGACGCATAACACCTGGCGTTGACCACCCAGCGCACGCAGTTTCTGCCCGACCACTTCAGCCACGGCGCCGCCGATGCCGGTGTCGACTTCGTCGAAAATCATGCTGCCGACGGTGTCCTTGCCCAGCGTGGCTACTTCGATCGCCAGGCTGATGCGTGCCAGTTCGCCGCCCGACGCGACCTTGCGCAGCGGTCGCGGTGGCTGGCCGGGGTTGGCGCTGACCAACAGTTCGCAGCGTTCCTGGCCTTGCGGGTCGGGTTCGTCGCCGGTGGCAGGTTCCAGCTCGACGCGCAGCTGGCCGCCCGCCATGCCCAGATCGACCATTAGTGCGCTGACTTCCTTGCCCAGGCACTCACCTGCGATCGCTCGCGCCTGGCCCAGCTGAGTCGCCGTGTCGAGGTATTCCTGCCGCAAGTGCTGGCGTTGCGCGGCCAGTTTTTCCAGCGCATCGCCGGCGCCTTCGAGTTCGGTCAGTTCGGTGCGCAACGCCTCGAGCTTGTCATGCAGCTCGACGACAGGTAACCGATGCCGGCGCGACAGTTCGTGCAGATGGCCCAGGTGGTTATCCACTTCTGTATAGCGTTCGGGGTCCAGATCGACATCCTGGGCATAGCGGCCCAGCCCATCGGCGGCTTCACCGAGCTCGATCGCGGCGTTGTCGAGCAATTCCAGCAACGGCGCCAGCTTGTCGTCGAGTGCAGCGAGTTTGCCCAGCTCGGCATGTGCACGGCCAAGCGCGCGCCGCAGCGCGAACTCGCTGTCACCATCGAGTAGCTCGACCACGCCCGCGGCGCCTTCAGCCAGTCGTCCGGCGTTGGCCAGACGCTTGTGATTAGCCTCGAGCTCGGCCAGTTCGGCCGGTGGCAACGCCCACTTTTCCAATTCGCCGAGTTCGTGGCGCAGTAGCTCGATACGCTGTTCGCGATCCTCGCCGCCGCTCAGCTTGAGTATCCGCGCACCCAGTTCGCGCCATTGCAGAGCGCTGCCGCGCACCTGCGCCAGCAAGGCATCATGGCCAGCGTAAGCATCAAGCAGGGCCAATTGATGCGAGCGTGACAGCAGCGCCTGATGCTCGTGCTGGCCGTGGATCTCGACCAGCAGCGAAGCCAGTTCGCCGAGCTGGCGGGCGTTCGCGGGACGGCCGTTGATCCAAGCCTTGGAGCTGCCTTCGGTGCGAATCACTCGACGCAGCTGGCAACTGCCATCTTCGTCCAATTCTTCGCGCAGCAGCCAGTCGCGCGCCTCGGGCAGCTCGCTCAGATCGAATTCTGCGGCCAGTTCGGCGCGATCGCTGCCAGCGCGTACCATGCCGCTGTCGGCACGGGCGCCGGCCAGCAGCATCAATGCGTCGACCAGCAATGATTTGCCGGCGCCGGTTTCACCGCTGACCACTGTCAGGCCCGGGCCGAACGCGATCTCGGCGGCTTCGACGACGGCAAATTGACGGACGTAGAGCGAGGTGAGCATGGGCGGTCAGGTGATGAGGTCGAGGGATTGTAGCGGCAGGAAGACTAGGGAAGCCCTGATCTATTCAGCACAGGCGTCACTGGTTCTGTCTGCTCGCAGCTTCGTGGTGCGCGGACGAAGGCAGGCGTCCGCCTGTCGAGGAGGCGCGCCGCCGCGGAGATGTGGGCAGACAGAACCGGCCCCAACCAATTGAAAATAATAATGATGGGGTGATGTCCAGAAGATTCGCGGGCGGTAGCGCGCGGCTCACCAAGGCAGCCAGCCTTGGCCGCGCCACGCACTACCGCCTGCGAATCTTCTGGGCATCATGACGCCTGTGCTGAATAGGTCAGGGCTTCCCCAACACGGCTTCTACTTGCAAGCTGCGCGCGCAGACCTTATTTCTGTTGCGTCTCAAGGATTGCTACAGCACATGATCAGCCCGCATGGCCACGACCTCGATGCGCGCGCGCGACGCCTGTTGCGCACGTTGATTGCCCAGTATCTGGTCGACGGCGAACCCGTGGGCTCGCGCACGCTGTCGCGCTCATCCGGGCTGGATGTAAGCCCGGCGACGATCCGCAACATCATGGCGGATCTGGAGGATGCCGGGCTGGTGTCCTCGCCGCACACCTCCGCTGGTCGCGTGCCGACGCCGCGCGGCTTGCGCCTGTTCGTCGACAGCCTGATCGAATTGCAGCCATTGCCGCATGATGAGATGGCTCGTCTGCAGCGCGAGCTGCCACCGGGCCCCACTACCACGCTGGACCTGCTCGGCAATGCCTCGACCTTGTTGTCGGCGATGACCCGCTTTGCCGGTGTGGTCACCGTGCCGCGGCAGGCTGATTTCCCGTTGCGGCACATCGATTTCGTTCCGTTGCCGGATGCGCGTGTGCTGGTGATCCTGGTATTCGTCGACAACCAGGTGCAGAACCGCATCGTGCAGCTGGCCAAGCCGCTGGACAGTCGCGAACTGGAACAGGCCGCGAACTACCTCAATAGCCAGTTTGCCGGCCTGCGTGTGGATGATATCCGCGCGCACCTGCTGGCCGAGTTGCGTGAGGCTGGCAGCGAGCTCAACCAGTTGCTTTCGAGTACGGTGGAGCTGGCCACTGCTTCGTTTGCGCCGCAAGCCGGCGGCAGCGACGTGCTGGTCAGCGGACAGACCAATCTGATGGCTTATTCGGAGCTGGCCAACCTGCAGCGATTGCGCGAACTGTTCGATGCATTCCAGCAGAAGAACGAGCTGCTACAGCTGATGGAAGTGTGCGCACGGGCACCGGGTGTGCGGCTTTTCATTGGCGAGGAATCCGGCTTCACCGCACTCGACGGCTGCAGTGTCGTCACCGCCAGTTATGGTGCGCAGGGCCGCGTGCTGGGTGCGGTTGGGGTGATCGGGCCGACGCGGATGGCTTACGAACGGGTCATTCCGGTCGTGCAGGCCACCGCCAAATTGCTCAGCGACGCCTTGAATCGCGCCGCCACGACCTTATAACCGCAGCGGGAGACGGGGATTTCCCGCAGAATAGAGGGTCGGTATTCGTGCCGGCCACGTACTTTCGTTTGGAGTGATGCATGCAGAACAACGACCCGCAGTCGCACGATGAAGCGCCCGACCAAGGCGCGCCGGGCGAATCGCCGACGAACGAACTGACCAGTCTGCAGGCTCGGGTGGCCGAGCTGGAAGCGAGCAATGCCGAACTGCGCGAGACCGTGCTGCGCGAGAAGGCCGAGCTGGAAAATCAGCGTCGCCGCCTGCATCGCGATCTGGAACAGGCTCGCCGTTTCGCCAACGAGAAATTGCTGAACGAACTGCTGCCGGTCTACGACGGCCTGGAGGGTGGTCTGGCAGTGGAGGGCGGCGACATCGCGTCGATGCGCGAGGGCATCAGCCTGACCTTGAAGTCGCTGCTGAAAGTGGGCGAGAACAACGGCATGGCGCAGATCGACCCGCTCGGCAAGCCGCTCGACCCGGACCGCCATCACGCTGTGAGCATGGTCGAGGCGCCAGGCAAGGCGCCGGGTACCGTGATCAGCGTTTTGCAGAAGGGCTACGTGCTGAACGATCGCCTGTTGCGGCCAGCGTTGGTCGCCGTGGCGAAGGATTGAGTACTTTTTCGCTGGCGCGAGCCTGAATGGCGCGCCGGCAGACACATTGAAATCACATACGGGGCGTTGCCGGCATTGAATCGCCGGGCCAGACCCCCATCTGGAAACCAGCCGCGGCCGCGGGGGCCGCAAAAAAGATTCGGAGCATACACATGGGCAAGATCATTGGTATCGACCTGGGCACCACCAACTCCTGCGTATCGGTGATGGACGGCGGTGTCGCCAAGGTCATCGAGAATTCGGAAGGTGACCGCACCACGCCATCCATCGTCGCCTTCACCAAGGACGGCGAAGTGTTGGTGGGCGCGTCGGCCAAGCGCCAGAGCGTGACCAACCCGAAGAACACCTTCTACGCGGTGAAGCGCCTGATCGGCCGCAAGTTCACCGACGCGGAAGTCCAGAAGGACCTGCACATCGTCCCCTACGGCATCGTCGCGCATGACAATGGCGACGCGTGGGTGCAGACCTCCGACGGCAAGAAGATGGCGCCGCAGGAGATCGCTGCAAAAGTGCTGATGAAGATGAAGAAGACCGCCGAAGACTATCTCGGCGAGACGATCACCGAGGCGGTGATCACCGTGCCGGCGTACTTCAACGACAGCCAGCGCCAGGCAACCAAGGACGCCGGCAAGATCGCCGGTCTCGACGTCAAGCGCATCATCAACGAGCCGACCGCGGCCGCGCTGGCTTATGGCCTGGACAAGAAGGGCGGTGATCGCAAGATCGCGGTGTACGACCTCGGCGGCGGCACGTTCGACGTGTCGATCATCGAGATCGCTGAAGTCGACGGCGAGAAGCAGTTCGAAGTGCTGGCCACCAACGGCGACACCTTCCTTGGTGGCGAAGATTTCGACATGCGGGTCATCGATTACCTCGTTGACGAATTCAACAAGGAGCAGGGCATCGACCTGCGCAAGGATCCGCTGGCGTTGCAGCGCCTGAAGGATGCGGCCGAGCGCGCGAAGATCGAGCTGTCCACCAGCCATCAGACGGACGTGAATCTGCCGTACGTGACGGCTGACGCTTCCGGTCCGAAGCATCTGAACATCAAGCTGACCCGCGCCAAGCTGGAATCGCTGGTAGAGGAGTTGGTCAAGCGCACCATCGAGCCGTGCCGCACCGCGTTGAACGACGCTGGCCTGCGCATATCCGACATCAACGAGGTGATCCTCGTTGGTGGTCAGACCCGCATGCCGAAAGTGCAGGAGTCGGTGAAGGACTTCTTTGGCAAGGAGCCACGCAAGGACGTCAACCCGGACGAAGCTGTCGCCGTGGGCGCAGCGATCCAGGGCGGCGTTCTGGGTGGCACCGTCAAGGACGTGCTGCTGCTTGACGTCACCCCGCTGTCGCTCGGTATCGAGACGATGGGCGGCGTGATGACCAAGCTGATCGAGAAGAACACCACGGTGCCGACCAAGGCCGCGCAGACGTTCTCCACCGCCGACGACAATCAGACCGCGGTGACCGTGCATGTGCTGCAGGGTGAGCGCGAGCGCGCCAGCGCGAACAAGTCGCTGGGCAAGTTCGACCTGTCCGGTATCGACTCCGCGCCGCGTGGACAGCCACAGATCGAAGTCACGTTCGACATCGATGCGAACGGCATCCTGCACGTGTCGGCCAAGGACAAGAAGACCGGCAAGGAACAGAAGATCGAGATCAAGGCCGGTTCGGGCCTGTCCGAGGACGAGATCCAGCGGATGGTCGCCGATGCCGAAGCGAACAAGGAAGAGGACAAGAAGTTCCACGAACTGGTTGCCACCCGCAACAAGGCCGACCAGCTTGTCCACGCTACGCGTACGGCTTTGAAGGAACACGGTGGCAAGGTGCCGCCGGATCAGCTCAGCAGTATTGAAGGCGCGTTGTCCGATCTGGAAAAGATCAAGGACAGCGACGACAAGGCCGCGATCGAGTCCAAGGTCGAGAAGCTCGAGCAGACTGCTCAGGCGCTTTATGCGGCGGCGCAGGGCGGTGGCTCGGCCGATGCCGGTGCACAGCAGTCCGCACCGGGTGGTTCGGCGCAGCCGGACGACGTGGTCGATGCAGAGTTCACCGAAGTGAAAGACGACAAGAAATAATTGGCGGCCCATGCCCGGACGATTCCCGGCACGGTCATTACTTCAGCCCGCGCCGGGAATCAGCCCGGCGCGGGCTGTCTGTTGAAAGCAGGCACCGAATCATCGGTTCCGCAGCGACGCGACAAAGCAGTGTGGATGCATGAATGAGCAAGCGTGATTACTACGAAGTCCTGGGTGTTGAACGCAGCGTCACCGACGTCGAGCTGAAGAAGTCCTTCCGCCGGTTGGCGATGAAGTACCACCCCGATCGCTGTCCGGATGATCCGGCGGCGCAGGAGAAATTCAAGGAGGCCAAGGAGGCCTACGAAGTGCTGGCCGATGCGCAGAAACGCGCGATGTACGACCAGCATGGCCACGCTGCATTCGAGCACGGCATGGGTGGTCGCGGTGGCGCCGGTTTTGGCGATGTCGGTGACATCTTTGGCGATATCTTTGGTGACATTTTCGGCAGGAACGGTGGTGGTCGCGGTCGCCCGCGTCGTGGCGCGGACCTGCGCTACATCATGGAGCTCGATCTCGAAGAAGCCGTCTTCGGCGTCAGCCGGCAGATCGAGATCCCCACCCAGGTCAACTGCCATCACTGCAACGGTAGTGGTTCGGAAGACGGCAAGGTCAGCAAGTGCAAGACCTGTCACGGTCACGGTCAGGTGCGCATGCAGAACGGGATCTTCTCGATCCAGCAGGCATGTCCGCATTGCGGCGGTACGGGCCAGACCATCGAAAAGCCGTGCAAGAAGTGTCATGGCGAAGGGCGAATCGAGGAGACTCGCACGCTGTCGGTGCAGATTCCCGCTGGCGTCGACAATGGCGATCGCATCCGCCTGACCGGGCAGGGTGAAGCGGGTCCGTCGGGTACGCCCTCTGGCGACCTGTATGTGGAAGTGCACGTGCGCGAACACGCGATCTTCCAGCGTGAAGGCAATGATCTGTATTGCGAGTTGCCGATCCGGTTTTCGCAGGCTGCGTTGGGTGCCGAATTGCCGGTGCCTACGCTGGAAGGCGAGGTGCCGATCAGCATTCCGGCAGAAACGCAGACTGGCACGCAGTTCCGTTTGCGTGGTCGTGGCGTCAAGTCGGTTCGCAACAGCCGCAATGGTGATCTGATCTGCCGCGTGGTCGTGGAAACTCCCGTGCGTCTGACCAAGCAGCAGCGTGAATTGTTCGCATCGCTGGAAGCGACTTTCGAAGGCAACGATGACAAGCACACGCCGCGGGCAAAAGGCTGGGTTGATGGGGTGAAGCAGTTCTGGTCGAAAGTCACCGCGTGAGGGTCCATGCGCACGCGGTAGCATGTGCCGATCGACGGTTGTGACTGGAGTGTGCTGATGCCCCGACCCATTCGCCTAGCCATCAACGGTGCCTCTGGCCGGATGGGTAGCTCCTTGCTGAACCTGCTCGATGGCGATGCTCGCTTCGAGCTGGTGCATGCAGTGGTGGCGCCTGGTTCCTCCCACGATGGCAGGCCGGTATTTGCCGGCACTGCCCATCCACTGCATTACGCGCATGACTGGGCGCAGGCTCCAGCACTGGATGTTGTCATCGATTTCAGCGGCCCCGCGGCGCTGGCGGCGGCGCTCGATCACTGTCTTGCGCATGGCATCGCCCTGGTCAGCGGTACCACTGGCATCGACAGCGCATTGGAAGCGCGGATGGTCGGAGCCGCCGCAAGCATCGCGGTGTTGCGTGCAGCCAATTTCAGTCTCGGTGTGGCGATGTTGACGCGATTGTTGCGTGAGGCGGCTGCTGCGTTGCCGGGTTGGGATCTGGAAATTGTCGAGGCGCATCACGGCCGCAAGCAGGACGCGCCTTCGGGTACGGCGTTGGCGCTTGGTCATGCGGCGGCGGCGGCGCGCGATACCACGTTGGCAGCAGCAGCCGTCTACAGCCGCGAAGGTCAAACCGGCGAACGCGCTGAGGGCAGTATCGGTTTTGCGGTGGTGCGGGGCGGCGATATCGTCGGCGAGCACACGGCCATGCTGATCGGGCAGGGTGAACGCCTGGAGCTGGGTCATCGCGCCACCGACCGTTCCATTTTTGCTCGGGGTGCGTTGCAGGCCGCGTACTGGTTATGTGGTCGTGCACCGGGCCTTTGGCAGCTTGATGACGTGATCGCCACGTCGCGCTGAGCGGGTCGGTCCTACCGTAGGAGTGCTCTTTGCACCCTCTCCCCTTGGGAGAGGGTTGGGGTGAGGGTTCGGGTGCTCGTGGGATGGTTGAATCCCGTCACCCCTGCGAAGGCAGGGGCCCAGCGCCTTGGACGTGAACTATGGCATTCCCGCGATCTGTTATTTCGCGTGCAGAGCGTTTCGTCCTCCTACGGAGGGCGAGTCACTTTTCTCTTGCGTGGCCTGTATAGACCGGAGACATGGGTAAGAGAAAAGTAACCAAAAGGCACCACCTCACCGCCGCACAAGGGCCCCGGTAGAGCGGGCGCGCGTCCTGCGCGCACTTTTCAGAGAAGCAAAAGGCCGGATCAAAAGCAGAGCAGGGTCAAAGCCGAAGCCGAAGCCGAGGCCGAAGCCGAAGCTATTGAACCGGCCCGCCAATAGTTTCCCGAAGGCCCTTCGACTCCGCTGCGCTACGCTCAGAGCGAACGGTTTATACGTACGGTTCATGCATATGGTTCATGCCTTTGCGCGCAGGGAATCGACACATCAGCTTGTGCCCTCTAGCCGGTACGGCTAGGATCGACCTGTCGTCATTGGGGAGTAGCCAGCCTCGTTTCCCCTGAGGCGTTCGCATCAACAGACCTGGTTGCCGTTGTATCGGTGCCATGGTGCGGACAGCAACCGCTTGCCGTCAGGTAGCGGTCCAGCCCGGCGAGACCTTTGGCCATCGACACCTCACCCGACCGGGCGAGCGTTGTCGTTGCGCCATGGGTATTCCGCTCGCCCGGTCCAGTGCATTCCATGTTGCTCACCTTGTGTCTGTTTCTCGGCTCGGCCGGTGCGATCTATTTCGCCTGCGAGTATTTCGTCAACGGCGTCGAATGGTTTGGGCAGAAGCTCAAGCTAGGCGCGACGGCGACTGGCACGGTGCTGGCGGCATTCGGCACGGCGCTGCCGGAAAGTGCGGTGACGTTTGTCGCGGTGATGTTCGGCAAAACGCCTGAGGCTCGTGATATCGGCGTGGGTGCGGCGCTGGGCGGCCCACTGGTGCTGGCCACGATCGCTTATGCCGTGGTGGGTGCCGCGCTATGGTTCAACCTCAGGCGACTCAAACGTCCCGATCGCCTGATCCGGGTTGATCATCGACGGCTGGCGCGCGATCAGTCGTGGTTCCTGGCGATTTTTGTCATCAAGGTTGGCCTGGGCCTGATCGCATTCGCGTTCAAGCCCTGGTTGGGCGTGCTGTTTCTGGCCGCTTACGCGATGTATGTGTGGCGCGAGGTGCGCAGCGACGACAGCGCGCCAGAGGAGGAGATACTCGAGCCCCTGAAGTTTCGTCCGCAGCAGGCCGACCCAGCATTGCGCTGGGTGGTGGCGCAGACGGTGGCCGCGTTGCTGGTGATTGCGGCTGCATCACGCTTGTTTGTCCATCAGCTCGAAGCCATTGGCTCGACTTTCGGGTTTCCCGCGCATCTGGTGGCGCTCCTGTTGAGCCCGATCGCGACTGAATTGCCGGAAACCGTCAACGCGCTGATCTGGGTGCGCCAAGGCAAGGAGCGCCTTGCGTTGGCCAATATCTCCGGCGCGATGATGATCCAGGCGACCATCCCCAGCTCGCTGGGCCTGTTCGCGACGCCGTGGCTGTTCGATGCGCCGTTGATCGTGGCCGGCGTGGTAACTGCAGGGGCGATCGTCTATCTGTGGTGGCTATTCCAGCGCGGTCGGGTCGATGCGCGCTGGTTGGTTCCCGTCGGCTTGCTATACGGCGTGTTTGCGGCGTTTGTCGGCTGGCACTAGCCGGCTGAGGCGCGGCTTCCATCAGCCACGCCCTGACAGGCCCGCATCAATCCGGATGCGAGGCGTTGCGGTCGCGCTTGGCGCCGAGTTTGGTGTCCAGCTTGCCGAACAGCTTTTTGAACACCCGCGAGAATTTGCCGCGTTTCGTCTTGCGCAACTTCTCCTCCTCGCTGGTGAGCCACGCGACCTGGATCACCCGCCGCTCGCCCTCGTAGGGCAGGTGGCCGTGGAAGGAGTTTTCGCATCGTTTGAATACGGCAAATTCGCCATATAGCGGGGCCAGTTCGGGCGCCACGATGCTGTCAATATCGTCGATCTTGTGCAGAAAACGCAGGCAACCATCGCTGGTATCCGGCCATTGCGCATTCAGATAGAGCAGCGCCGTGGCCACTTTGGATTTGCTGTCGGTGTGAATCGTGCCATGGCGCTTGTTGAGCAGGCGGCACAGCGTGACCAGGGTCGGGTACTTACCGAGGTTGTCGATGCCTAGCCGCTGGCCCACCGCGCTGGCAAAGGCCGGCGTGGTCATGTTTTCGATCAGCGCATTGACTGACGGGCCGCAATCATTCGGGTCATACGGGAAGAAGCCGGCGCTGGCGTAACGTGGAAAATCGCGATCCAGGTCGCCGCGTGCCTCGTCCGGCAACTGACCGTGCGCAACCATGAATGGGAAGGGTTGCTGCTGCACCGTGGTATCCGGGCGATCGAGGCGGGCGGGATCGAGCAGGACGGCGGCACTCATGGGGGCATTCAACTCCATTGAAATGGGGCTTAGTGTAGCGCCGGCTGCAACACGGTTGTCATGCGTAATGCGTCCGGTTCATTCTCTGTGAGGTGGACAGAAAGCGCGTTGCCGCTTATCATTTCAACCCGCCCTGATCCTTTCCCTCCCAAGCCCCACAAGCCAGCAATCATGCGGCTTGCGGATCTTGCTGCATCTAAAAGGCGGTTACCGTATGCCTATTCCCGCTCTGCTGGCCCTCGAAGACGGCAGCGTGTTTCACGGTCATGCCGTCGGCGCGACTGGCGAAACCGTTGGCGAAGTGGTCTTCAATACAGCGATGACCGGTTACCAGGAGATCCTCACCGATCCCTCCTATTCGCGGCAGATCGTCACGCTGACCTATCCGCATATCGGCAACACCGGCGTCAACGCCGAAGATGCCGAATCCACCGCTGTGCATGCCGCCGGCCTGATCGTGCGCGACGTACCGCGTCGGGCCAGCAACTGGCGCAGCACCGAAAGCCTGCCGGACTACCTCAAGCGGCATGGCACGGTCGCCATTGCCGGCATCGACACCCGCCGGTTGACCCGCATCCTGCGTGACAAGGGTGCGCTGTCCGGTTGCATCATGGCGGGCGAGCAGGTCGACGCCGAAGCGGCTCTGGCCAAAGCGCGCGCCTTCCCCGGCTTGAACGGGATGGATCTGGCCAAGGTGGTCAGCACCACCAAGCCGTACGAGTGGAAAGAAGGCATCTACGATCTGGATGGCACGGCCTTCAATCAGCCGGCGAACGCCCCGCAGAGTCCGCGCTTCAAGGTTGTTGCCTACGACTACGGCGTAAAGCAAAACATCCTGCGCCTGCTGGCCGAGCAAGGTTGCCATGTCACCGTGGTGCCGGCGCAGACGCCCGCGGCCACCGTGTTGGCGATGAAACCGGACGGTGTGTTCCTGTCCAACGGACCGGGTGACCCGGCCGCTTGCGACTACGCGATCGTCGCGACCCGGGAGTTGCTGGATTCAAAGATTCCGCTGTTCGGCATCTGCCTCGGCCATCAGCTGATGGGTCTGGCGCTGGGCGGCAAGACACTGAAGATGAAGTTCGGCCATCACGGTGCGAATCATCCGGTCAAGGATCTTGACGACGGCCGCGTGCTGATCACTTCGCAGAACCACGGCTTCGCGGTCGATCCGGCGACGCTGCCGGCGAATGTGCGGGTGACGCATACCTCGCTGTTCGACGGTTCGCTGCAGGGCTTCGCGCTGACCGACCGACCCGCGTTCTGCTTCCAGGGACATCCGGAAGCGAGTCCCGGGCCGCTCGATATGGGCTATCTGTTCAAACGTTTCGCGGCACTGATGCAGGAGGCCCGCTGAGATGGCCAAGCGTACCGATATCAAGAGCATCCTCATCATCGGCGCTGGCCCGATCGTGATCGGCCAGGCGTGCGAGTTTGACTACTCCGGCGCACAGGCCTGCAAGGCGCTGAAGGAAGAGGGCTACCGGGTGATCCTGGTGAACTCCAACCCGGCCACGATCATGACCGACCCGGAGACCGCCGACGCGGTCTACATCGAGCCGATCAACTGGCAGACGGTAGAACGCATCATCGCCAAGGAGCGCCCGGACGCGGTGCTGCCTACCATGGGCGGTCAGACGGGCCTCAATTGCGCGCTCGACCTCGCCGACAATGGCGTGCTGGAGAAGTACAACGTCGAGCTGATCGGTGCATCGCGCGAAGCGATCCGCATGGCCGAAGATCGCGAACTGTTCCGCGTGGCGATGGCCGAGATCGGGCTGGATTGCCCCAAGGCCGAAGTCGTTCGCACGTTCGAGCAGGCGCTGGTGACGCAGGCCAAGGTTGGCTTCCCGACAGTCATCCGCCCAAGCTTCACGCTTGGCGGTTCCGGCGGCGGCATCGCTTACAACAAGGAAGAGTTCGAGGAGATCGTCAAGCGCGGTCTGGAACTCTCACCCGTTGGCGAAGTGCTGGTCGAAGAATCCGTCCTGGGCTGGAAAGAATTCGAGATGGAAGTGGTTCGCGATACCGCGGACAACTGCATCATCGTGTGCTCGATCGAGAACCTCGATCCGATGGGCGTACACACCGGCGACTCGATTACAGTCGCGCCGGCACAGACGCTCACTGACAAGGAATACCAGCGCCTGCGTGACGCATCGATCGCGGTGCTGCGCAAGATCGGCGTGGATACCGGCGGCTCCAACGTGCAGTTCGGCATCAATGCCGAGAACGGTCGCGTGGTGGTGATCGAGATGAACCCGCGCGTGTCGCGGTCCTCTGCGCTGGCCTCCAAAGCCACCGGCTTTCCGATCGCCAAGATCGCGGCGAAACTGGCTGTCGGCTACACGCTTGATGAGCTGAAGAACGACATCACCGGCGGTCTCACGCCGGCCTCGTTCGAGCCGTCCATCGACTACGTGGTCACCAAGATTCCGCGCTTTGCGTTCGAGAAATTCCCTTCGGCCGATGCTCGCCTCACCACTCAGATGAAGTCGGTGGGCGAGGTGATGGCGATCGGGCGCACGTTCCACGAATCGCTGCAGAAAGCGCTGCGCGGGCTGGAGATTGGCAAGACCGGATTGAATCCGACGGGCCTGGACATCAGCACCGAGGCGGGCGTGGCTACGCTCAAGCGTGAACTGCGCGAACCGCGGCCGGACCGAGTGTTCCATCTGGCCGATGCATTCCGCGCCGGCCTGTCGCTGGAGGAAGTGCACAACCTGAGCCGGGTCGACCCATGGTTCCTCGCGGCGTTCGAGGACATCGTGCTGACCGAGGCGGAGATCACCAAGCAGGGGCTGACCGCGCTCGACGAGCCGCGCATGCGCGAACTCAAACGGCTCGGATTCTCCGATGCACGCGTGGCCGAACTGGTCGCCACCGACGAAGCGGCCGTCCGCCACCTGCGGCATACGCTTGGCGTGCGTCCGGTGTACAAGCGCGTGGATTCCTGCGCGGCCGAGTTCGCTACCAGCACCGCCTACATGTATTCGACCTACGAGGAAGAATGCGAGGCCGCACCGACCGATCGCGAAAAGATCATGGTGCTCGGCGGTGGTCCGAATCGCATTGGCCAGGGCATCGAGTTCGATTATTGCTGCGTGCATGCTGCGCTGGCGCTGCGTGAGGATGGTTACGAGACCATCATGGTCAACTGCAATCCGGAGACTGTCTCGACCGATTACGACACCTCCGATCGCCTGTATTTCGAGTCGCTGACGCTGGAGGACGTGCTGGAAATCGTCCATCTGGAAAAGCCCAAGGGTGTGATCGTGCAGTACGGCGGCCAGACGCCGCTGAAGCTGGCGCGTGCGCTGGAAGCGGCGGGCGTGCCGATCATCGGCACCAGTCCGGACAGCATCGATCTGGCCGAAGATCGCGAGCGCTTCCAGCAGATGATCGAGAAGATTGGCTTGAAGCAGCCACCCAATCGTACGGCGCGCAACGCCGATGAGGCGTTGGCGCTGGCGCGCGAGATCGGCTATCCGCTGGTGGTGCGACCGAGCTATGTGCTCGGTGGTCGCGCGATGGAAGTGGTGCATGACGACGCCGATCTCTCGCGCTATATCCGCGATGCGGTCAAGGTATCCAATGATTCGCCGGTACTGCTGGATCGGTTCCTCGATCATGCCGTCGAGGTGGATGTCGATGTCATCGCCGATATCGACGGCAACGTGCTGATCGGCGGCATCATGGAGCACATCGAGGAGGCGGGCGTGCATTCGGGCGATTCGTCGTGCTCGCTGCCGCCGTATTCGTTGTCTGCGGAAGTTCAGGACGAGATGCGCCGCCAAGTCACCCTGATGGCGCGCGAGTTGAAAGTCATCGGCCTGATGAACACCCAGTTCGCGATCCAGGGCGATACCGTGTTCATCCTCGAAGTGAATCCGCGCGCCTCGCGTACGGTGCCGTTCGTGTCCAAGGCGACCGGTGTGCCGCTGGCCAAGATCGCTGCCCGGGTAATGGCGGGTCGTTCGCTGGCAAGTCTCGGTGCGACCCACGAAGTGATTCCCGCGTACTACTCGGTGAAGGAAGCGATCTTCCCATTCCTGAAATTCCAGAATGTGGATCCGATCCTCGGCCCCGAGATGCGCTCGACCGGTGAGGTGATGGGCGTGGGCCGCAGCTTCGGCGCCGCCTTCGCCCGCGGTCACGAGGCTGCCGGTATCAAACCACCGAAGGTGGGCAAGGTGTTCCTGTCGGTACGCGACAGCGACAAGCATCGCCTGTTGCCAGTGGCGAAAGAAGTCATCGCGCGCGGCTTCAACCTGGTGGCGACTTCCGGTACCGCCAGCTATCTGGCCGAGCATGGCGTGGTCTGCGAGCGCATCAACAAGGTGCTTGAAGGCAGGCCGCATATCGTCGATCTGATCAAGAACGGCGAGATCGTCTATATCGTCAATACGACTGAGGGCAAGCAGGCGATCGCCGACTCGTTCTCGATCCGACGCGAGGCGCTGCAGCACCGTGTCACTTATTCCACTACCGTTGCCGGCGCGCGCGCGCTCGTGCATTCGCTGGATTTCCGCAGCGATGGCGAGGTGCACAGCCTGCAGGAACTGCACAAGGAGTTGAGCGCATGAATCGCGCCCCTATCACCAAGGTGGGCTCGGAGCGGTTGCGCGCCGAACTTGATCGCCTGAAATTTGTTGATCGGCCGCGCATCATCGCGGCGATCGCCGAGGCCCGTGCGCATGGCGATCTCAAGGAAAATGCCGAGTACCACGCCGCACGCGATCAGCAGAGTTTCGCCGAAGGCCGCATTGGCGAGCTGGAAGCAGCACTGTCTACGGCTGAAGTGATCGATGTGTCGCGGCTCAATCCGGGCAACCGCGTGGTATTCGGTGCAACCGTGGATCTGGAAGACGAAGATACGGGCGTGGCCGTGACCTATCAGATCGTGGGTGACCTGGAAGCTGACATCAAACAGCGACTGATTGCAGTGTCCTCACCGATTGCCCGTGCATTGATCGGCAAGAGCTCGGGCGACAGCTTCGAGTTCACCGCGCCCAATGGCGTGAAGCACTACGAGATCACTGGTGTTCGGTATTCCTGAAGCTGCGTTTGAAATTACCGGGCGCCGTTTGCGCGCGCCCCGGTAAAGTCGGCGGCGTGGCCGCTTTGTGATGAGCCTCTGACAACGGATCGAGACATGCCGCAGCAGAAAATTCTGTTCCTCAGTGTCTCGGCCGGCGCAGGCCACATGCGAGCCGCCGAGGCGTTGCGCCTGACCGCGGAAGCGAACCTGCCGCACGTCGAGACCATGCATCTGGACGCGATGGACTTTGTTCCATCCGCGTTCCGCAAGCTGTATACGGACTTCTATATCACGCTGGTGAACAGCTACCCCACGCTGTGGGGCATGTTGTATCAACGCAGTTCCGAGGCCGATCCGGATAGCCCGATGCAGAAGCTGCGGCGCGCTGTCGAGCGACTTGGTACGGGTGATCTGCGCAAGGCGATCACTGCGTTCGCGCCCGACGCGATCGTCTGCACGCATTTTTTGCCTGCTGAAATGCTGATGCACGATATCCGGCGCGAACGGATGGCAGTGCCAGTGTGGGTCCAGGTCACCGATTTCGACCTGCACGGCATGTGGGTGATCCCACACATGACGGGCTTCTTCGCCGCCAGCGATGAAATTGCCTTCCGCATGCGGGCGAACGGCATCGAGGCCGAACGCGTCCATACGACTGGCATCCCGGTCATGCCGTCGTTCACCCAGCCTCAAGAGCGTCAGGCTTGTGCCGAGCACTTCGGTCTCGATCCGGCGCTGCCCACTATCATGCTGATGGGTGGCGGCGCTGGCGTCGGCAAGCTCGACGAGGTGGCGGCCACGCTGATGCGGCTGGAGTACAACTTCCAGTTGATCGTGCTGGCCGGGCGCAACGAAACGGCACTGGCCCGGCTGAAGGTTCTGGCAACCGAGCATCCGGGGCGGCTGTTTCCGTTCGGTTTCACCAACGAGGTGGCACAGCTGATGGCCTGCGCCGACCTGGTGATCACCAAGCCCGGTGGGCTGACCACCTCGGAGTGCCTCGCGATGGGCGTACCGATGGTGGTGTATGCGCCGATCCCCGGTCAGGAAGAGCGCAACGCGGACTACGTGCTGGAGCAGGGCGCAGCGCTGAAGGCAATCGACCTCATCTCGCTGGAGTACCGGGTGCGTCAATTGCTGGCCGAGCCGGAACGGCTGACGCGGATGCGCGAGTGTGCCCGTCGCCTGGGTCAGCCGCAGGCGGCGCAACGCGTACTCGATATCGTGCAGGCTCAGCTCAACGACCAGCAGCCGGCGGCGATGCCGGTGGGGCAGTGAGCGTGCGTCAGCTGGATCAGCGATCCCTTGGGACTCGTAAAGTAGCTTCGGTTTCCATGCGCCCCATGGTGCTGTTGCTGACGCTGGGCTGGACCGAGTTGCTGGCTTTTTTCTTTGCCCACGTCGAAATTCAGATCGAAGGCGCCGCCGGTTGGGCGGCGAACCTGCCGACCTGGCGCATCGAGCATCACTGGCTACTGGATATTTTCTGGGGCGGTCGGCCAATGACTGGCTACCACGCGTGGCTGTTTCCGTGCATGGCACTGTTCTTCCATTTTCCGCTGGCTTTTAGCGGCAACTGGAGCTGGCGTGCCGAGGCGCGCGTGTTCGCCTGCATCATGTTGTTCTGGATCAGCGAAGATTTCCTGTGGTTCGTGCTGAACCCTGCGTACGGTGTGGCGCATTTCGCCCCACGCTATATTCCCTGGCATATCCACTGGTGGGGTCCGGCACCCAGCGACTATTGGGTTTCGCTGTGTGTGTCCGCCGTGTTGTTCTGGCTTTCGTGCCGCCCGGTGTCCTCACGCCGTTGAGTGTCTGTAGCGCTTTCCGGGTCAGGTGAAATGGGCATAAAAAAAGGCCGCACATGTGCGGCCCTTTTATCGACACATCATGCTGAAATCAGCGCTGACGAGCCTTGAAACGGGGATTGCTCTTGCAGATCACGAACACCTTGCCGCGACGACGCACAACCTTGCAGTCACGGTGCCGCGACTTGGCGGACTTCAAAGAGTTAAGCACCTTCACGGCCAGCTCCTGACACTAAACGGGGATTAGTTAAGCGCGCAAGTGTAACGGCTTGCATGGCTTATCACAAGCCTAAGGCGACGGCGGATTCGGCGACCGTGGACAGGAACTGCTGCAGTACGGGCGAATGGTCGTCGCTGCGGCACGCCACGGCCAGCAATAGATACGCATCGGAATCTTCCAGCGGCACATAGCTCACGCCAGCCAGTCGCACCGCGCGCATGGAGGCGGGCACCAAGGCCAGACCCAGGCCGGCGGCGACCAGAGCCAGCAAGCCATTGATCTGCTGCGCGTGCTGACCAATCAACGGTTGGAAACCCGCCTTGGTCGCCAAGCTGACCAGCCGGTCATAAAGCGTGGAGGCGAGTTCCCGTGGTTGCGACACAAACGGGTCGGCGGCCACTTCAGCCAGTCGCAAGCTGCTGCGGTTTGCCAGCGGATGACGAGCAGGCATGGCGAGCAGCAGGGGTTCGCGATCGATGACGCTCAGCCGCAGATTGCGTGCGTCCTGCGCATGGGTGGGCTCATCCCTGACGAAGCCGACATCGATCTGGCCCGCCAGCAGTGCCGCGAACTGTGGTTCGGTATACATCTCACTGAGCTGCAACAGGACATTGGGAGCGATCTGGCCGTAGCGCAGCAGGGTTTGTGGCAATGCCGGATGAAACGAGACCGACACCGTGTAGGCCAACCGTAGCTGGCCGCTGTAGCCCGCGGCGGCGGCAACCACGTGGCTGCGCGCCTCGTCGGCCTTGACTAGGATCTGTCGCGCCTGCTCCAGGAAAACCCGTCCTGGTTCCGTCAACGCCACATTTCGCTTGTTGCGCTCTAGTAAGCGCACGCCAAGATCCTGCTCCAGTGCTTGAATCTGCTGGGATAGGGGGGGTTGGGACAGGTGCAGGCGGATGGCTGCGCGGGTGAAGCTCAGCTCTTCGGCGACGGCGATGAAATAGCGCAGCTGGCGAAAGTCAAACATAGAGCAGATATATAGCGAAATCGAATTAATGAGGCTTTAAATATATATTGGATACTCTATCGCGTCGATCATAAACTCTCTCTCGTCCCGCCACTTCCTCCCCCCCCTAGTGGCGGTGACCCTCGCCCCGCAGCGACGCTAAATACGATATCTGGCTTACCCCCCTTGAGCCCATATTGATGCGTCGCACCGCGGGGCGCTTTTTTTCCTGCTCTCCGACGCCGCTGTCCAACCGACAGCGGCGTCGGAGTTTCTGCGTATCCCTAAAGCTCGCTGGCCAACTGTGTGCCTTGGGCGATCGCGCGTTTGGCGTCGAGTTCGGCGGCCACATCGGCCCCGCCAATGACATGAACTTTCACGCCGGCCGCGATCAAATCGTCAGCCAGGCGTCGATTCGGTTCCTGTCCGGCACAAATCACTACGTTGTCGACCGGCAGGATCTGCGCGGTGCCGTCAACCGTGATGTGCAGGCCTTCATCGTCGAAACGCTGATAGCTGACTTTGCCCAGCATCGTCACGTGCTTGGCTTTGAGCGTGGCCCGATGCACCCAGCCGGTCGTCTTGTTGAGCCGTGCGCCAGGGCGACCCTCGCTGCGCTGCAATAGCCAGATCTGTCGATCCGGAGCTTCCGGCTGTGGTTTCTCCAGACCGCCGCGTTCTGCAAGCTGCATGTCCACCCCCCATTCACGCGTCCAGCGGGCAATGTCGGTGGCAGGCGATGGCGCGTGCTCGACCAGATATTCGGCCACATCGAAACCGATGCCGCCCGCGCCGATGATCGCCACTTTCGCGCCGACCGGTCGGTGCTGCGCCAATACATCGAGGTAGCTCAAAACGCGCGGATCGTCACTGCCGGGAAAGCTCACCGCGCGTGGTGTGATGCCGGTGGCGATCACCACTTCGTCATAGCCGCCAGCAAGCAGCGAGGTGACGTCCGCCGTCTGGCCCAGTTGCACGTCGACACCGGTGTCGCTCAGTTGATGACCGAAATAGCGCAGCGTCTCGTGGAACTCTTCCTTGCCGGGAATCTGTTTGGCGTAGTTGAACTGCCCGCCGATTTCACTGGCGCGGTCGATCAGGGTTACCGCGTGGCCGCGCTCGCCGAGCGTGCTGGCGCATGCCATGCCTGCCGGGCCGGCGCCAATCACGGCGATGCGTTTGCGCACGCTGGCTGATTCGATCTTCAGCTCGGTTTCGTGACATGCGCGCGGATTGACCATGCAACTGGCGCGTCGGTTCTGGAATACATGATCGAGGCAGGCCTGGTTGCAGGCGATGCAGGTGTTGATGCGGTCGCTGCGACCGGTACGTGCTTTCTTCGCCCAAGCCGGGTCGGCCAACAGCGGCCGCGCCATCGAGACCATATCCGCGGCACCGTCGGCAAGGATGCGCTCGGCCACCTCGGGCATGTTGATGCGGTTGGTGGTGATCAACGGGATCGCCACTTCACCCTTGAGCTTCTTGGTGACCCAGGCAAAGCCCGCGCGCGGCACACTGGTGACGATGGTCGGCACGCGCGCTTCATGCCAGCCGATGCCAGTGTTGATGATGCTGGCGCCGGCCGCTTCGATCGCCTTGGCCAACGTCACGATCTCGCTCCAGTCCTGGCCGCCCTCGACCAGATCGAGCATCGACAGCCGGTAGATGATGATGAAGTTGCGCCCGACCGCGGCGCGCGTGCGGCGGACGATTTCGATCGCGAAGCGCATGCGTCGCGTAGCGTCGCCGCCCCAGGCGTCGCTGCGGTGGTTGGTGCGCGCGGCAATGAACTGGTTGATCAGATAGCCTTCCGAACCCATCACCTCGACGCCGTCGTAGCCGGCGTCCTGCGCGAGCTTCGCGCACTGCACGAAGTCTTCAATGGTGCGTTCCACGTCTCGTAATGACAGCGCACGCGGAGTGAACGGGGTGATCGGCGATTTGATCTTCGACGGCGCCACCGACAGCGGCTGATAACCATATCGCCCGGCGTGCAGGATCTGCATGCAGATCAGCCCACCCTCGGCGTGAACCGCACTGGTGAGTTTGCGATGTCGCGGTTTGTGCCAAGGCATCGAGAGCCGGCCGCCGAACGGCTTCAGCCAACCCTGGATGCTCGGTGCGATGCCGCCGGTGACCATCAGGCCGACGCCGCCGCGTGCCCGCTCGGCGAAATACGCCGCCAGTTTGTCGTAGTCGCTGGCCTTGTCTTCCAACCCGGTATGCATCGAGCCCATCAGGATGCGATTGGGCAGTGTGACGTGGCCCAGATCGAGCGGAGCGAACAGGTTGGGGTAATTCATGCGATCAAGGCCGAATCAAACGATCGTATGAATGTGCCGGTGTTGGGTACCGAAAAGCAAGCGCTACGTGCGAGTAGGGTGACTTGAGGGGCTTGAGGCCCAAGGAGACCTCAGAGGCCTGCGGAAACCGCGCTCTTGCACGTCATCCCTGCGAAGGCAGTGACCCAGAGCCCTTGTTCGGCAAGAAACTTGAGGTCGCTGGGTTCCTGCCTTCGCAGGAATGACGTGCTGAGGAAGGGCCGGCTACATGCAGCTAAGACCGGCTATATGCAGCTAGGACTGCCTATAGGAGAGCAGAGCCTCAGGCCAGCAGCTGGTGCACCAAGGCGATATAGCGGCGCATGGCTTCCTCTTCGGGTACGCCGCTGAGTTGCGCCCATGCCGCGTGCTTGGCGGTGCCGACGAAATCGAAAAAGCCGGGCTGGGCCCGCTGCATATCGCCCTCCGAGCCTTGCTTGTACAGGGCGTACAGCTTCAGCAGGGTGTCGTTGTCCGGGCGTATATCCAGTCGCTGGATGTCCTCGGCGGCTTGGTCGAACTCGCGGCGAAGATCGGTCATAGGGTGGATTGGGAAGATTTTAAGCAAAGGAGACCGGCTAGATAGCACGCGTTCCAAACGGGGTCAACGCGTTAAACTTTCGCTTTCTTCCGTTCAGCCAGGAATTGCCATGAGTCATGCCTCACCCGTTCCCGTACTCACCATCGACGGGCCGTCGGGATCAGGCAAGGGTACGATCAGTGCCTTGGTGGCCGAGCATCTGGGCTGGCGCCTGCTCGATTCAGGCGCGCTGTATCGCGCGGTGGGCTATGCCGCTGGTATGGAAGGGCTGGACCTGTCGGACGTGGACGCTATGACCCGTTGCGCCCAAGGCACCCGGATCCAGTTCCGTGCGGCCAGCGATGGTGGCCTGACGCGGGTGATCGTCAACGGCCATGACGCCACCGATGAGCTGCGCACCGAAACGGCCGGGGCGGCCGCGTCGGCGATCGCCTCGATGCCATCGGTGCGGGAAGCCTTGGTGGCGCTGCAATTGGGCTTTCGCAAGGCGCCCGGACTGGTAGCCGACGGGCGCGACATGGGGACGGTGATCTTCCCCGACGCCGCGTTCAAGGTTTTCCTTACCGCAAGCGCGGCCGAACGAGCGAAAAGACGCTATAAGCAGTTGAAGGAAAAGGGACTCAGCGTTACACTTGGCGGCCTTCAGCGCGAAATTGAGGCGCGTGACAGCCGCGATGCATCGCGGGCGGTCGCGCCGCTCAAGCCTGC